>Ga0315900_10007960_pt1 | contig 13757 bp, 9 predicted proteins | sample LakEriMetagenome_FD_203521 | JGI IMG/M metagenome (GOLD analysis project Ga0315900, IMG submission 203521) | Freshwater fungal communities from buoy surface, Lake Erie, Ohio, United States - Buoy 12 MA114 | ecosystem: Environmental > Aquatic > Freshwater > Lake > Lake biofilm | place: USA: Lake...
TGAGTTTGGTCCGGACCGTGTAATCGATACACCCATCGCCGAACTTGGTTTTGCGGGCATCGGGGTTGGCTCGGCGATGAACGGACTGAGACCCATCATCGAGTTTATGACCTTCAATTTCAGTCTGGTGGCCATTGATCAGGTTATCAACTCTGCAGCCAAGGTCATGAGCATGTCCGGTGGTCAGTACGGCTGTCCGATTGTGTTTCGCGGTCCTACCGGCAATGCCGGCATGCTGAGTTCACAGCATTCCCAGAATTTTGAAAACTGGTATGCCAACACACCGGGTCTGAAGGTTGTGGTTCCTTCGAACCCCGCCGATGCCAAGGGCCTGCTTAAGTCTGCCATTCGTGACGATGATCCGGTTATTTTCATGGAATCAGAACTCATGTACGGCGATAAAGGCATGGTTCCTTCTGAAGAATACCTGATTCCGATAGGCAAAGCCGATGTAAAAAGGGAAGGAAAGGACATCAGCATCGTAAGTTTCGGCAAAATGATGAAAGTTGCCCTTGCGGCTGCCGAAGAACTGGCCAAAGATGGCATTGATGCCGAAGTGATTGACCTTCGCAGCGTGCGTCCTATTGACTACGCTGCCATCGTGGAATCGGTGAAGAAAACTAACCGCCTCGTGGTAGTGGAAGAAGCCTGGCCCCTGGCCTCCATTTCTTCCGAAATTTCCTACCACATCCAGCGTTATGCCTTCGATTATCTGGATGCGCCGGTGCACCGCGTTACCAGCCGGGATGTGCCTCTCCCCTACGCGCCCACGCTGATTGAAGCCATTCTTCCGAATGTGGAGCGCACGGTAAAGGCTGCACGGGCGGTCCTTTACCGCAACTGATGAAGCTTTACTGCCTTCTTCTAACATTACTATTTCAGGCGCTGCGTTTGGCAGCTCAAGAGAAGTCTGGCATTCTGTTCAGGGAAAGTTCCTTTGATTTCGGAGAAATTCCGGAGGATGGCGGCAAGGTTTACCATGTATTCTCTTTTGAAAATCCCGGAAACGATACCCTGTGGCTGGAATCGGCGAAAGGACATTGTCACTGTACTGCTGCCAGCATTCTCACCCCCTTTGTTCTACCGGGTAAAACTGGAAAAATCCGGGTAGAATACGACCCCAAAGGAAGGCCCTGGGATTTCGATGCAGGGCTTGATCTGAAGGCAAAGGGCCGGGAAAAAACCATCCTGAAACTGAAAGGCAAGGCTGTTTCCGGCAGAAAAATGCCTCGTTTCGCCCCGGCGGAATTCACTCAGAAATTTGATTTCAATGAAAAGAGCATTGAGACTGGTGAGAAAGAATTCCGGAAGTTTGTGGAAAGCCTTTTGCCCCTGCTGGAAAGACATGGCGATGTGAAGGTGAAAATCGAGTCTTCCGCATCACAGGTGCCAACAAAAAGCTACGCCAGCAATGAGGAGCTTACGAAAGTACGCGCAGCCTCGGCCCGGTCCGAAATCCTTCGCATCGTAAAAGAGTCCGGTGCCAGGGAAGACCGTCTGCAGTTCCTGCCTGACGATACTAAAGTGCAGGGTCCGGAATTCGAAAAAGACTACCTGAAAAATCCCGGGAAATACGCTCCCTTCCAATATGTGAAGGTGAGGGTTTTCTGAATTCTGACTGATATTTCCGGAATCCGGGATTAACTGTCCTTGCGTCAAGGCTGAAAATTGTCTGCACTCATTCTTTTGCATTCATCGCATAGACCATCTTCTGAAGATGAGCAGAAGCCGCAACACTGGGCGATCCGGATGCCGAATCCGTTCGAAGGCCTCAGACTGGATTTCAAAAAGTAACTGCATCAGAAGAAATTCATGTCAAATTTCAGGCGTTTTTTTCTACAAAATCCAAAGAAGGAACTATGTAATATCCGGTACTTTCTGAAATAGTAAAATCAGTATAATCTGTATTCAGACTCTCAAATGAAATTCCATCGAAAAAAAATACCAGTAAGAAATCAGAAAATTCATCGATATATACCATGAAAATCAGCACAAATCCGGTAAGTAGCCTTTTTCCCTACACCCGTAGGTCGTGCATCATTCCTGAAGCATAGGAAATCCAGGCCAGCTATACTTTTGTATCAGAAGGTCGGACTTGCATATGCCCCGCACATACATCCCAATCTTCTTTTCTTTGGTTGAACGATTGATTGGAAATGGCCCGCTGTTCTTAACGCCGGGTCATTTTTTTTTGTTGATGCAATAATGCTTTAGACCGGAATCCGGGTTTTAGGCTCCTGAATATCTCACCTGGTATATTTTTCAACTTCAAAACAAGGATGCCGGATTGGTCAGATTCTGCAATTTCAGACCAATTGAAAATTCCGCAGATTTAAACCCCTGACCCAATGCAATTGTCTTTATCTTTATGCAATAAATCCATAAGGATGAAAAACAAAAAACCAGCGCTTCTTTCATTACTGTTCTTTTTTCTTCTCACCGTATCTGTTTCCGCACAGGATGATTTTTACGACACCAGGAAGGTTCAGGAAATCCGCATTGAATTTGGCTACAGCAACTGGGATTACCGCCTGGATACGGCCATTGCCGGAGCAGAAGATTACATCCTTGCAAAGTCCTGCACCATAAACGGAGTCCGGTTTGATTCTGTCGGTGTGAAGTACAAGGGCAACAGCTCCTACCGGCCGAACAACGCTAAAAATCCGCTGCACATCGAACTCGACTGGATCAAGGGAAATCAGGACTATCAGGGCTATTCCGACATCAAGCTCAGCAACGGCTTCTCCGATCCCAGCTGCATCCGGGAAGTGCTGGGTTACCGGATACTTCGCCATTACATGCATTGTCCGGAATCCAACTTTGCCAAGGTTTTTATAAACGGCAGCTATTATGGCATGATGGCCAATACCGAAAACATCGGTAGAAGATTTATTAACAAGCACTTTTTTTCCAACGACAATACTTTCATCAAATGCAATCCTGCCGTTGCAGGTCCGGGTGGAAGTAATTCAAGCCTCGAGTACCTGGGAGCAGACAGCGCCTTGTATTACAACCGCTACGATATGCGAAGTGCCGGCGGATGGAAAGATCTGGTCGACCTGTGCAATACTCTGAAAAACAATGCCACAGAGATTCATACAAAGATGGACATCGACCGGGTTCTCTGGATGCTGGCCTACAATGTGGCGCTGGTAAATCTGGATTCCTACCATGGTGCCTTTGCACAGAATTACTACCTGTATAAAGACAATGAAGGTCTTTTCAATTCCATCATCTGGGACCTGAACATGTGCTTTGGCGGATTCAGCCTTTTGAGTGCGGGAGGTGGTCCCGGAGGTCCCGGAAGTTTAACCATAGCGCAGATGCAGAATATGTCGCCGACCATACAGAGCAGCAATGCAGCAAGGCCCCTGATCAGCAAGCTACTGACAAACCCGCGTTACAAAAAGGTTTACCTGGCACACATGAAAACCATTGTGCAGGAAATGCTGAACAACGACCTTTACCTGAGCATGGCCGACAGTCTGCGCAGCGTTGCCGACTCTGCCATACAGGCCGATCCGAATGCGCTTTTTACCTATGCTCAGTTTCAGTCGGCCATGACAAGCAATGTAGGTTCAGGGCCTCAGCAGATTCCGGGAATACAGACGCTTTTGTCAGCACGCAAAACTTATCTGAACAGCACCTCAGAATTTACGGCAACTGCACCGCTCATCTCTTCGCCCCAGACCTTCCCCGAACAGCCTCAATACAATCAGAATCTGGGATTCACTGTTTCGGTAACAAATGCAACGGCTGTATTTCTGGGTTATCGTCACCGGCTCGATGCACACTTTATACAGCAGGAAATGTTTGATGATGGCCAGCACGGGGATGGACAGGCAGGTGATGGCATTTACGGCGCTTCGGTATTGCCCGCCGGCGGAATCCTGCAATACTACTTTATGGCAGAAAATGCCGGCGCAGCAAGTCTGCTTCCAGCAAGAGCCGAACACGAATTTTTCGCGAAGCCTGTTTCCATTTCAGGCGTTCTGCCCGGTCAGCTGCGCCTCAATGAAATCATGGCGCTGAACCAGACCGGGGAACAGGATGAGGAAGGCAGTTATGAAGACTGGATTGAGGTAATGAACACCGGAGATTCCAGCCTGAACCTTTTCGGCCTCTTCCTGAGCGACGACCGGGCACAGCTGCAGAAGTGGCCTTTTCCTCAGGGAATAAGCTTGTCCCCAGGTAGTTTCCTGTCGGTGTGGGCAGATGGTGATACCTCCTCCGCATCACTTCACGCCAATTTCAAATTGTCCGGCAGCGGCGAAGCTGTGTATGTTAGCAATACCCTGGGGGAGATGATTGATTCACTGGTTTTTGGTCAGCAGAATGAGAATGTTTCGCTGGCGAGATGCCCCGACGGAACGGGAGATTTTGCTCCCAATCCTCTGCCGACAAAGGGCAATCCGAACAGTTGTGCTACCGGTATAAAAACAATGGCCGGCAAGGGAAACCTTCTTGCCTGGTTCTCTTCGCCTGATAAGATGGAAATCCGGAGCCGGACTGCTTTCTCACGGGCCAGGCTGCTGGATCTTACGGGAAGGGAAGTCCAGACCTGGAGCGGAAATGCCGTAAAATCACTTAGTCTGCCCGTAAAACAAACCGCTTCTTCCCTGCTAATCCTTCAGATTCCGGGACAGAAGGGAATACGGCTGATCCGCTGAAAATTACTCCCACTCAATGGTAGCCGGCGGTTTGGAGCTGATGTCGTAGACAACCCGGTTTACACCTTTTACGCGGTTGATGATGCGATTGGAAACTTCCGCCAGAAAGGAGTGGGGAAAATCTACCCAGTCAGCCGTCATCCCGTCGCTGGACCCAACAGCCCGCAGGGCAACTACCTGTTCGTAGCTCCGCTCATCACCCATTACCCCCACGCTGAAAACCGGCAGCAGGATAACGCCGGCCTGCCAGACTTTTTCATACCAGCCGAATTCATGAAGGGCATCGATAAAAACAGCATCTGCTTCCTGCAGAATTTTCACCTTTTCCCTGTTCACAGCTCCCGGAATCCGGATGGCGAGGCCGGGCCCGGGGAAAGGATGCCGGTTCAGAATCAAAGGGTCAAGTCCGAGCGCAGCCCCTACCCTTCGCACTTCATCCTTGAAAAGCGAGCGCAGTGGTTCTACAATTTTCAGGTTCATTCTATCAGGCAGACCGCCGACATTGTGGTGCGACTTGATGGTGACCGAGGGGCCGTGTACCGAAACCGATTCAATCACATCGGGGTAGATGGTGCCCTGAGCCAGAAAACCGGCACCTTCAATTTTAAGTGCCTCTTCCTCAAAAACTTCTACAAATACTCTTCCGATGGCCTTACGCTTGAGTTCCGGGTCTGAGATTCCTTCAAGTGCATCGAAAAACTTCTCTGAAGCATCTACCCCTTTTACCTGAAGGCCCATGCCCTGATAGGAATGAAGTACGCTTTCAAACTCATTTTTCCGGAGCAGGCCCGGGTCCACGAAGAGGCAGTGCAGATTTTTGCCTATAGCCCGGTGCAGCAAAAGAGCCGCAACCGAAGAATCCACTCCGCCCGAAAGACCGAGAATAACTTTTGAATCTCCGGTCTGTTCTCTGATTTGCCGGATGCTTTCTTCAATAAAGTTGCCAGGTGTCCAGTTTACCTCGCAACCGCAGATGCCAAACACAAAATTTTTAAGGACCTGCATTCCCTGATCCGAGTGCACCACTTCCGGGTGAAACTGAAGGCCAAACCAAGGCTTTTCCCGGTGTGCCATGGCCGCCACCGGGATGGATTCCGTTGATGCCAGACTGTCAAATCCTTCCGGCAACTGGATAATGGTATCCGAGTGCGACATCCAGACCACCGAATTCCCGGGAACCGCTTGCAGCAATGGATTTTCTTTCAGCATCTGCAGGTGGGCCCTGCCATATTCCCGGGTTTCACCGGGTGCCACTTCTCCGCCCATGCGGGAGGCCATCAGCTGAGCGCCGTAACAAATGCCCAGCACCGGAAGACCGCTTTCAAACCAGTCTGTGGCGGGAATGAGGGGATTTGCTTCCCGCACTGAACGGGGACTTCCTGCCAGAATCACGCCACTGATCTCTGATGCCGGCTCAATCCCGGCATGATAAGGCAGCACTTCGCAGTACACTTCCATTTCCCTTATGCGTCTGGCAATCAGCTGTGTGTACTGTGAACCAAAATCGAGAATGAGGATTTTGTTTTGCATGGGCGAATATAGGAAGTCAGCCCGCCTTAGTCTGCAGCGGTGAAGCAGGGTAACATTTTCTTAACAATGAAAGGACCTTTTTATTCTGAAGTTCCGGTCAGCCAAAAGCCGGACTGGCCGTACAATTCAGCCCCGAAGCTGCAAGCGAATTTTATTGAGATATTCCTGCTTAAGCGGCTCCCTGTTTTTGAGGCAATAGCCGGTAAAATACTGATGATTAGAGATGAATTTCACCTGCATTTCGTCCCATGCAGCCGGGCTGAGTTTTGGATTCAGGGAAGCCAGTTCCCGATACAATTTTTCGGCCTCAGGTTCTGCCAGACTGGTACCAAGGTATTCCAGATCGGCATCAGCCAGTATCTCTTCGGATTTATTTCCTGGAGTCTGGGGTATCCGGGTAGCCATAATCATGGAGCATATTTGTTCGATTTCATAGGCATTGTATGAAAATCGGGGAAGAAACTCTCTTGCCAGCTTGCAACTTTCTAATTCATGCTGGTTATATTTTATCGTGTAACCGGTATCATGCAGGAGGGCTGCTGCCTGAATCAGGCGTATTTCTTCAGGACTGCAATCTTCATTTATGGCAATTTCAGTAGCTTTCAGGAAAACATATTCCGTGTGGTGGCGGTCGTGAAAATGATAATTTTCCGGAATTTCACTATCGAGAAAATCCAGAATAAAATCATATAAAGCCTTGTCTACCATCAAAATGCTGAAATTTTGGAAGGAAAATCCGGCTCAAAAGGGACCTGATCAGCGCAGAAACAATCCTTATTAACACCGGAAAACCGGAATACACTTAGCATGCACAAGGCTATGAAAAAACTTCTTTAAAGCAAAGTGCCGGTAAGAATTCCTGATTTTACCTTTTAAGATACGATTAAGGACCGGTGAATGGCGCGTAAGAAATGTTTTGTAAATTAATTTCAAAAAACAAAAGATAGCAGATAATTTTGCAGGAATCTCAGAATAACATTGTACAGAATCTAAGCTCCCGTCTAAAGCCATGTATCCGCTCAATACGCAAAAATCAGTATTTTCTCAGGAAGCTCTTGAGTTTGTCATGTCCCGAGACTTTGGCAGCGCCGTGAAAGGTGAGAGTGAGCGCGAAAGATTGCGCAGCATTGCCGATATGGCTTTTGACCTCTGCAGCAAGATTCAGAAAACAGGCAAACTCCGTAAACTTGGGCAGCTTGGAAAAAACGGAGAAGCTGAGTACGATTCCAATATTCGTTTGGTCGGCCTGATGATTCACATTCTGCGCAATTATCATTACAACGATGCTGAAATGATGAGCAGCCTTGAGAAGAAGTATCAGTCATCTCTTGCCGGAATTGCCGGCTGATTCAAGCGCTGATTTTCAGGCCCAGACTTTCGTTCCCTCCGTGCAGTTTGTGCATATATCGATTTCGCTCCGCGACCTGAGAATGGCATTCCGGAACCTCTGATATTCCCCGCCTTTCCAGATTTCCTTGAACTTTTTCTCTTTAAGGCTGCCAAGCTGATGATGAGCATCTTTATCGAAACAGCAGGGCAGCACTTTTCCATCCCAGGTAACCACAGCCGAGTGCCACATCTTCCAGCACTGGTTCAGCAATTCATTTTTAATCCGGTACTTACCATCGCTGCCCTTTTTATACCTCGAATACTGTTCCTGATCAGGAATTAAATCGGAACCATCTTCAAAATCATAAATCTGTGCCGTCTTGATTTTTACTTCATCAACTCCGGTTTCTGCCGCCAGCCTCTCAATTTCCGGGATGTCATGTTCATTGGGCTTCACCACCAGAAACTGAAATATGATATAGGGAGTAGCTGATTTGAGCTCTGTTCTTGCCCGGACCAGATTGCGGGTTCCTTCCAGAACCTTATCCAGGCGGCCGCCAACGCGGTATTGCTGGTAGGTTTCCTGACTTGCCCCATCGATGGAAATGATGATGCGCTGGAGTCCTGATTGTACAGTTCTAAGTGCCGTTTCATAGTTCAGATAATGGGCATTGGTAGAGGTACTGGTCAGGATTCCGTTCTTTACTGAAATCTCCGCCAGATCGAGAAAGGCAGGGTTCAGGAAAGGCTCTCCCTGAAAATAAAAACTGAGATTACCCAGCCATGGTTTCAGTTGCCGGATAATCGATTTAAAGGTTTCCGGCTCCAGCATTCCGGTAGGCCTTGTGAAAGAGCGCAAACCGCTGGGACATTCGGGACAACGAAGATTGCAGCTCGTGGTCGGCTCAATGGAAATACTAAAGGGCATGCCGAAATGAATGGCCTTGCCCGTCATTCTGGATAAAAAATAACCGGCCAGCAATGTCAGAAGATTCCACACCTTCCGGATGCTGAGGGTGGACAAAAGTCCTGAAAGTTCCTTCCTTCTGCTGCCGGTTTTTCGGTAGGGCATTTTCTCTGATTCGGTTTGCGCAAATATCCTGCCTAATTTTGGAACCCGATTATGTTTCCTTTAAAGGTCATCATTTTTTCCTGTTTATGCCTGTTGCTGCCGGAATTCAGTCTCCGCTGTCAGGCACAGCCATTCCGCTGGAATGTGCATGAGGCCAGAAAGGGAGATATTCTTTTTTCGGTGCAGGCAGACACCTTATTCGGTTTGTCGAAGAATCTGTTTTCAGTTGCGCTTGGGGAGGAGAATATTCTGTTCAGAAATGATCCTTTCCATCCGCTTACCCGATTCAAAAAGACAGACATAAGGCCATTGACCGAGGATTTTTTTGCTGTTCGCAAGGATCAGGAGTGGATATTATTCCGAACTGATAACGGGGGTCCGGCCAGGGCTGAGAATTTCCGGAATTTCCGTATTTGGAAAAACTGCATTGTCGCAGAAAGCAAGGAAGACCTTTTGCTCCTGCTTCCTTCGGGGGAAGATATCAGGGCCGACTCGGTTCAATTTTCCGGGGAAAGAATACTCCTTTTTAAAAAGGATGGAATTCTGCTGCTGGACAGCCTGCTGAAAAGTCGTTTTTACAAAACAGGTTCCTCCAAAAGAAAATTCAATGCACCCTACTATTCTTTTCTGCTCAGTGACAGCAGCTGGATTGCGCTTAAGGGCGGACCATCTTTCGCTGAAAAACCGCAGTCATTCTGGTGGAATGACACCTGTTTACTGGACAGCAGCGCGGGAGAAGTATTTATTCAAACTCCCTCCATAAAACGAAAAAAAATAGCAGACTCCGTGGTACTGGAATCACCCTATATACTATGGATGGCGTCCGGGAAGAAGCAATGGCTGCGTTTCAGAAACGGAAAAAAGATTCCGCTGAAACCGCATTTTGAACGCAGGGCATTAAACGATTCTCTTTGTGCAGTACGTTTTGAAAAGGGATGGGTGTTTTACAGCATTACGGGGAACCGCTATCCGCTCAAACCGGTCATTTCAGAAATCGGCAGAGTGGCCGGACCATGGTTAATGGTGCGGGCAAACAAACGATGGGGCTGTGCCGACCACACCGGCATCATACGGATTTCATGCCGTTACGACAGCATTTTACCTATGAGCCAGGGCCTTATGGCTGTGAAACTGGGAAGAGAATGGGGCTTTCTGGATGCAGATGAACGCATCAGGATCCAGCTCAACTTCCACATGGTCCAGCCTTTCCTGGATTCTGTTTGCCTGGCAGCACGGGATAAAAAGTACGGTCTCATTAAGCCGGATGGCAGTGAAATACTTCCATTTCACTACGACAAAATATGGTCCTCAGAAAATGGCAACTGGTTGCTGATGAAGGAAAAGTGGATGGGAATCGCCGCATTCAAAGGGAAAATTTTGCTGAAACCAAGATATTCCGATATTATTGAAGCCCATTCAGGCTTTATCCGTGTAGAAAGGGATGGACATTATGGCTTATTTGATTCAGCAGGTAAGCAGGTTTTGCCCCTTGAATCGGCCCGAATTATACCGGACAAGGCGAATGGAATACTGATTTCGAGATAGACCCAAAAAACCTATGAGTGCCATTGCAGGTCTGGTAGCATTTTCTCCTCTGGAGCAACCGATCAGAGAATCGGTAGCTTTCATGATGGAAAAAATGAAACACAGAGGTGGCATGGATGAAGGTTATGTCTTTTTCAATGGCGACAAGGCAAACCGCTTTTCAGGAAAATCTACCAATGATGCTGTCCTGAGAAACAGTAGTTTACCGCAACTTGCCACTGCACCTTCTGATTCCTGGATGGTCCTTGGCCATCGGTTGGGAGGGATTTTTTCCGATGTCCACCCTTCTGAGCACCAGCCTTTTGCTGATGATCATGGTCGAATATGGGCTGTATTGGACGGTGAAATATTCAACGCCCCTCAGGTTGCAAGAGAACTGCATGAAAAGGGCGTTCAACTTGAAACCGGAGGACAGGTTGAAATTCTCACCAAAGGCTATCTGACATGGGGAGAGGGTGTTTTATCCAGAATTGAAGGTTCTTTTTCTTTCCTGCTATACGACCAGAAAGAAAGAAAAATTCTGGCTGCCAGAGACCCCTTCGGTATAAAACCCTTCTATTACTGCCACGAAGAGGGAGTTTTCGCATTTGCTTCTGAACTGAAAGGGCTTTTCGGCCTTCCTTTCGTTTCGAAAAAAATAAGCAAGTCGGCCGTTTTCGACTATCTGCTGCTCGGGGAAAGTGAAACGCATATTCAGTCCATTTTCCGGGGTTTGTCGGAACTGATGCCCGGCTCGGCCATGTCTATTCTTTTTCCGAAGGGAAACAGCAAGATCTGGTCGTATTTCAACATGGCGACCGATTCCAAAATTGACCGGTACAGCCGCAATAAAGTTTCCACCCTGGCGCATCGCCTGCGCAAGGCTCTGGTTCAGAATGTATCGGACCATCTGAGTCCGGGTTATCCTACGGCATACAAGCTATCTTCTGAGATTGAAAGCCTGGTTTTTCCCTATCTGCTCAAAGAATCAATAAGGGAAATGCGGCCTCAGGAAAGACCGGATCCCGCAGGAATTTATTCCTGCCTGCTTCAGGAGAATACCGCCGGAACCGGAACCGAAAACACTCTTCGGAATGCCGGTCTGGATCTTGGAATTGAAATACTTGGAACGAACTGCAGCTTCCGTGATTTTTCTGAAAATCTGATGAAAGTCTGCTATATGCAGGATGTTCCCTTTACCAGTCTTGGGGTATTTCATCAATACCGTATGCTGGAAAGCGCGGCAGCCAAAGGCATTAAGGTTGTAATAGAACCCGTTGGAGGAAGTCAGCTTTTTGCTTCTTCTTCCAGGCATCTTATTCAGTATCTGGACGATAATCTGGCCAGAGGGAACTACAATGTATTTTTCGACAATATTCTGGGCTACAGGGGAGGCTTCTCAGAAAAAATGAAAATGGTAATGTTCCTCGGGAAGAAAATCCTTTTCAAATCCACATCCGACGACCTGAAAGAGTCATTGCTCAGAAATAATCAGGAGGAGTTTTCGTATCTGAAGGATAATTTCAAAGACCGGTATTTTAAAAATCTGGAAAATAAAATCAAGACATTACCGGAAAGCCTCAATCAGCTGCTGGTTTCAGAACTAACCGGTTCCCTTGTGAAGGAACAGCTCAGAACATCAGACCGTAATGCACAGGTCTTCGGCGTAGAGGTCCGGCATCCTTTTCTGAGCAACCGGAATCTTGCCGAACCGGTACTAAAGGCCAGCAGCGTTTATAAAATCAGACAGGGACAACCAGCCAACCTGCTGATGAAAGCCATGCGCGGCCTCTTTCCGGATTTTGTTTTGGAAGCCAAACTTCAGAACAATCCAAAAGAACAGGCCTGGCTGAAAGAGGCATCAGAAAACCTGAAGGAATTTATTACAGGCGACCTGGATGATTTTATTGATTCGCGCAGCATCCGGCAAGACTGGGATAAGCTGCTAAACTCAGATGACCCAAAAAGGATGGAATTTATGTGGAGAATCATTAATCTGGGAGTCTGGAGGCATGTGTATTTTAATTAATAAACCGGAGTTGAAATTTGCTTTGGGATTTGGATAAAAAGAAAGTACTTTTGCAGGGCAATTGAAAGAGGGGCTGAGAAAGCCCTTTTTTTATGAACGCCGCCAGCACAAAAGAACAGATCATCCAATTCCTGGAGGAAAACCTCGAGTCAGAGGCGCACTTTCTGGTACAGGTTAACATCGGCCTTGGAAAGGTGCAGGAGGGAAAAGTTCAGATTCTGATTGACAGCGACTCGGGAATTACCATTGCCGATTGTGCCGCCTACAGCAGAAAACTGGGTAAGTTTCTGGATGATGCCGACCTGTTCAGTTCGGCATACAGTCTGGAAGTAGCTTCTCCGGGTCTGGACTTTCCGCTCAGTACAGAAAGGCAGTTTCGTAAGAACATTGGCCGTTTTCTGCTTCTGGATACGAAGGACGGAAAACAACTGGAGGGAAAGTTACTCAGCTGGAATCCGGAATTACTGGAACTGGAAGTTCATGAAAAATCAAAAGGCAAAAAAACAAGTGCCAGAACCATACAGGTAATGGCATCAGAAATTATAAAAGCAAAAGTGACAGTTTCGTTTAAGTAAAATGGATAGCAGAACCCTTATTGAATCCTTTTCGGATTTTGCCAAGTTAAAAAACATTGACCGTCCTACCATGATTAAAATTCTGGAGGAGGTGTTCCGTTCCATTCTCCGCAAAAAATATGTGGAGGACGGCAATTTTGATGTCATCATCAACATTGATAAGGGCGATCTTGAAATCTGGCGTTTCCGGGAGGTAGTGGACGATGAATCGGAAGATATCTGGGATTACGACAAGATCCCATACTCCGACGCAGTTAAAATTCAGGCCGATCTGGAAGTAGGCGATGAGCTTGCCGAACAGATTAACATCGAAGAAGATTTTGGTCGCCGGGGAATTCTCACTGCAAAACAAACATTGGTACAGAAGGTTAAGGACCTTGAAAAAGAAAACCTTTTTCAGGCCTATAAAGACAAAGTGGGCGATCTCATCATCGGAGAAGTCTACCAGATCGGGAACAGGGAAGTGCTGCTCATTGATGGTGTCGGAAATGAACTTATTCTTCCAAAAGGCGAACAGATTCCGAAAGACCGCTACCGTAAAGGAGACAACATCCGCGCGGTGGTTCACCGGGTTGAAATGATCAACGGCACGCCGAAAATCATTCTTTCCCGTACCTCTCCGGTATTTCTGGAGCGTCTTTTTGAACTGGAGGTCCCGGAAATTGATGACAACATCATCGCAATCCGCAAAATTGTACGCGAACCCGGAGAAAGAGCAAAGGTTGCTGTGGAATCATACGACGACCGCATCGACCCGGTAGGTGCCTGTGTGGGAATGAAGGGTTCCCGCATTCACAACATCGTGCGCGAGCTGGAGAACGAAAACATCGATGTAATCAATTACACGGAGAACATGGAGCTTTACATTGCCCGTGCTCTCAGCCCTGCCAAAATTACCAGCATGCGGATTGACGACAACGACAACCGGGTTTCTGTATTCCTTAAACCAGACCAGGTTTCTCTGGCCATCGGTAAAGGCGGACAGAACATCAAGCTAGCCGGCAGGCTGATTGGCAAAGAAATTGATG
>Ga0315900_10007965_pt1 | contig 13746 bp, 18 predicted proteins | sample LakEriMetagenome_FD_203521 | JGI IMG/M metagenome (GOLD analysis project Ga0315900, IMG submission 203521) | Freshwater fungal communities from buoy surface, Lake Erie, Ohio, United States - Buoy 12 MA114 | ecosystem: Environmental > Aquatic > Freshwater > Lake > Lake biofilm | place: USA: Lake...
ATGTTCTTATCCATGGTTCTCCACCGTTTGCCGACCGGATCATTCGGCCTACTCGCTTCCCGGCCGATTGGCCCGGTGTCTCGCCAATTCGGCGGTGAGCACTCGGGCCTTTTCGGGCCGCATCGCACCGATCACCGGTGCCATTTTCCGCTCACCCATGCGGTCCAGAATCTGGATCACCACGGGCAATTCCAATTCCTCGAAAATCGCGGCCGCTTCGCGGGGGCGCATATTTTCGTAGGTACGAACCAAGCCGCGCCAGCCGGCTTCCTCACGCTCATTGCGGGTCCGCTCCATGCCCTCAAGGCGTTGCTGAAGCTGCGTCAGTTCTTCGATGCGCTGCCCCAGGCGGCGTTCTGCCGCCGCAAGGACCAATTCGCGGGAAGCGATGGTCTGTTCCCGCGCCTCAAGCTCGGCCCGCCGCGCGCGAAGCTGCTCAAGCAGAGCACGCTCGGCCTGGGTGATGGGGTTAGGCGCATCGGCCAGCCCACCTTCCGGCCTGTCACCAAGACGCTGAAAGCCGCCAGGGGGGCGGGTCGGTTCCGGGGCGACGTTAAGCGGGGGGGCAATTTCTGCCGCCCGTAAGGGTGCCACTGCCGGCGCGGGGGAGGGTTCGCCGCGCAGCAGCGGGCGAATGACATTTTCAGACTTTACAAGGAATAAGCTACCCATGGCGATAATCGCCAAGGGCAAAAGGCGCGGTTTGAACATCAGCGGGCCCCCTTTCCGGTACCGATGGAAAGGGCGCGCAGCAAATCGCGTTCCGCTTGACTGCGCAGCGGGCCGGCGTCACTCGGCGGTTCCCGCATCGGACGGGTCGCGGCTGGAGCGGGCGGTGGTTCAGGGCTGGCCATGGGTCGGCCAACGCGGACCAGGGCCTCAAGCCGATCCGCCAGGGATTCGGCGCGTTCGATCAGGAAGCGCAAATCATCGCGCAGCGGTTCCGCCGTGGTGACGCGTTCCTGCACCTGCCGGCCGGCGAGTTCGGCTGTGGCGCGCAGCCGCAGGATAGCGGATTCCGCCGCTGCCGCCGCTTCCGATAGGCCTTGTGCGCTGGATTCCATGGCGGCGCGGTCCTTGCGAATCTCACGCAAGGCCCGCTCAAGCCGGATGGCGAAGGGAATAGCGGCGCCAAGAAGCACCAGCAGGGTCACCTGCAGGACCCATTCGAGCCATGAGAATGACATCATGACGAAGCCCCCTTCCGACGTTCAACTTCTCGATCAATGCGCACAGCCAGGCGCTGACCCTTGCGGCCCATCTCCCCTTCAAAAAGCGGCACATCGCCGCAGCGTAGCCTGACCGGCGCCCCTGGCGGCACGCCAAGCGCTATCTGATCCCCGACCTTAAGATTAAGGATCGTGGAAAGCGGCATCATCTGCTCATCCAGCACCACATCCAGGCCGATATCCGTGTGGCGCAGTTCTTCGGCCAAATGGGTTTCCCAGATGCTGTCGCGGCCGAATTTCTCGCCCATGAATTGCTGCAGCAGCAATTCGCGCACGGGTTCGAGCGTCGCGTAGGGCAACAGGATCTCAAGCTTGCCGCCGCGATCTTCCATATCCACGCGCAGGCGCACCAGCACGCAGGCATTGGATGGCCGGCTGATCACGGCAAAACGCGGGTTCACTTCAAGCCGTTCAAAGCGGAAATGCACCGGGCAGAGCGGTTCAAAGGCCGCCGTCAGGTCATCCAGCACCACATTGACCAGCCGCTCCACCAGGGTGCGCTCAATGGTGGTATAGGGCCGGCCTTCAATGCGCATCGCGGCCGTGCCACGCCGCCCCCCCAGCAAAACGTCAACCACTGAATAAATCAGGGCGGAATCAACCACCGCCAGACCGTAATTATCCCATTCATCGGCCCGCGTGACACCAAGCATGGCGGGCAGCGGGACCGAATTCAGGTAATCCCCGAAACGGAGCGAGACAATGCCGTCAATGGAGACATCCACATTGTCGGAGGTAAAATTACGCAGCGTGGTGGACATGAGCCTGACCAGCCGGTCAAACACAATCTCCAGCATCGGCAGGCGTTCATAGGAAATCAGGCCAGAGGAAATGATCCGCTGGATGCCGCTTTCCTCGGCCTCACGCGCGGGGCCGACGCCGAAACCCAAAAGGCTGTCAATTTCCGCCTGATTGAGCACGCGCGCCGCATCCGCAGCGACTGCCGGCGCGGCCTGCGCTTCGGTGGATGATTCTTCCTCAAGCGCAGCCCCCCAGGCTGCAGCGAGGTCTTCTTCTTCGCCCGTGCCGCTCATTGGACCAAAATCTCTATGAAGAGCACGTCATTGACGCGGATCTGCTGAGCGTCTCCGCGGCCGGCTTGGGCGACCGCGATATTGGCGCGGGCGACCAATTCTTCGCGCAGGCGCTGTGTGCCGGCCGACCCACGCAATTCTTCGGGCCGGACTTCCCTGAGATAGGTTTGGAAAAGGTCCATCAGCCGCGGCATGGAAGCCTGAACGGCGGCGCCATCCTCTGGCCGGGCCAATTCAAGCTTGCTGCGCAGCTTGACGTAAACGGCGCGGCGCCCAGGCGCGTTCAGATTGGTAACAATCTCCGGCATGTCCAAGAAAGCTACAGTACGCGGCCCAGGTTCGCGTTCGGCCGTGGCAGCGGGCGCGCCCATACCGAGTAGTGGCGGCAAAATACCACCGAACCAAAGCCCGGCCCCGATCGCGACCAGCAGCACAGGCAAGGCGAGGAGCAGAAGCTTCTTCTTGCCCCCACCCTTCTTGACCCGCTGTACTTCTTCACTGGCCTCAATTTGCCCTGACATCCATGTCTCCTTCACGACGCATTGTGACAGACTCCCATTAAAGAAGCCTTGCGGCAGGGCTTGCCGGGCCAAAAAGGTTGCAACCGGCAAGTTCTGCCCTGAATAACCACTATAAAGGATGGCACGCCGGTTGCACCAAGCTTTTTACGAGCCGGCCTTTCCGTCGGTTCCTCGGATTTCACTGCCAAGGGTCCTTTTTTCTGGACCCGATTGAGGGAGCCCCTATGGATTCGCCCGGCTATATCCTGATGTCGCGCCTGTCGCTCCAGGAACGGTCCACCCAAGCCATGGCGCATAACATCGCCAATGCGGATACGCCCGGCTTTCGGGCCATGCGGCCGGTTTTCGGCCAAGTCATGGTCAACTTGCGCGGCGCGGGCGGGATGCCTGGGGATTCCTCCATGTCCTTCCCCCAGGACAGAGCGACCTGGCGTGATATGGCGCCTGGGCCGCTACAGACAACCGGCAATAAGCTGGATGTAGCCATTGATGGTGAAGGCTTCTTCGTGGTGGAAACCCCTAAAGGTGAGCGTTACACCCGCGCCGGGCGATTTTCCATTGGCGCCAACGGCCGACTGGTGGACCAGGAAGGCAATGCGGTGCTGGATAGCCGGGATCGGCCGATTGCCTTTTCGGCCCAGGACACCCAGATCGAAATCACCAAGACTGGCGTAATCCAGAGCGAGAACGGCCCGGTAGCCACACTTCAATTGGTGCGCTTCCAGAACCCGCAGAATTTGGTGGCTGAGGGCAATCGCCTGTTTGACGCCAAGAATGAAGCGCCCGTCCCGGTTGAGCGCCCCAAGGTGGTGCAAGGCGCGCTTGAGGGCAGCAATGTTTCGCCAATCATGGAAATGACGCGCCTGACCGCAGAAATGCGCGAATTTCAATACGCCAGCCAGTTCACTGAACGTGAAGGTGAACGCATCACCAATTCGGTCGAGCGCATCATGCGCCGCCGGTCCTCATAAGACAGAGTAGGAAAAACCGACCATGCGTTCCTTGCAAATCGCCGCCACGGGCATGCAGGCCCAGCAGACCAATATCGAAGTCATCTCGAACAATATCGCCAATATTTCGACCACCGGCTTCAAGCGGCGCCGGGCGGAATTCCAGGACCTGATTTATCAGAACCTGCGCCGTACCGGATCACAAAGCGCCGATACCGGCACGCTGCTGCCTTCTGGCGCGCAGCTTGGCTTGGGTGTGCGCACGGCAGCGGTCTATCGCATCAGCGAACAGGGAAATCTGCAACAGACCGAAAACCGCTTCGATATCGCGATCCGCGGCAATGGCTATTTCCAAATACTGATGCCTTCTGGCGAAACCGCCTATACGCGCGATGGCACCTTTGGGCTTTCGGCTGAGGGTACGATCGTGACCGCAGAAGGCTTCACCGTACAGCCGGCCATCACCATTCCACCGGCGGCGCGTGATGTCACCATCAACGCGACGGGTGAGGTGCTGGCAAAGATTGATGGCCAGGTGCAGCCCCAGAATGTCGGGCAGTTGCAGCTTGCGATCTTCGCCAATGAAGGTGGCCTGGAAGCCATTGGTGAAAACCTGTTCCTGGCCACACCTGGGTCTGGCGATGCACAGCAGAGCGTGCCTGGCGCGGCTGGCTATGGCCAGGTGCTGCAGGGCTTCATCGAAACATCCAACGTTAATGTCGTGCAGGAAATCACGGCGCTGATCACCGCGCAGCGCGCTTATGAGATGAATTCGCGCGTCATTTCAGCAAGCGATGAAATGCTCTCAACCCTGACAAGGCTACGCTGATGGATAGGCGGCTTTTTTTGCTGCTGCCTGCGGGGCTGCTTGCGCTGCCCGGCAAGGCGCGCGCAGAGGTGGTGGTGCTGCGGTCCCAAAGCCTGGTCGAAGATCAGGTCATCCGCATTTCCGATCTTTTCGATGGCACAACGCGTGGCGATGTGGTGATAGGTGCCGCGCCAGCGCCGGGTCAGCGCTATGTCATTGAAGCATCTCAGCTTGCTTCCATCGCGCGGCGCTTCAATGTGGATTGGCGCCCGACTTCGGGCGCTGAACGGAGTGTGATTGAACGCCCAGGTCGGGCGCTTTCCCGCGAAGCCGCGATTGAGGCGTTGCGCGCCGAGTTGCACCCGCTGGGCCTGCCCGTTGATTCGGAACTTGAACTTGCGGCCTTTTCGCCGCCGATTTTGCCGCTGAATGCCTTGCCTCGGCTTTCCGCTGAGGGCGGTAATTACGAAAGCGGGTCCAATCGCTTCGCGGCGACGCTGGTTGTTATGGCGGATGGCATGCCAAGCGTTCGCATGCGCGTTGCGGGCCGGGCCATTGCCACGGTACAGGCCGTTGTGTCCACGCGCCGGCTGGCCATTGGTGATGTCGTGAAGCCAGATGATGTTCGGTTGATGCAGCTGCGCGCCGAGCGTGTGCGCCCGGGCACTGCGCAGCGCTTGGAAGATGTGGTTGGGATGCAATTGCGTCGTCCGATCGGGACGGAGCTGCCCTTCATGACGGCCGATCTGATGCTGCCGCAAATTATTGCCAAGAATGAAGTGGTGCTGATGGTGGTGGAAGGTCCAGGAATTTCCCTGACCACGCAAGGCCGCGCCCTGGAAGCCGCTTCGCGCGGTGGCCGGTTGAGTGTGATGAACCTCTCCTCCCGCAATATTGTGGAAGCTGAGGCGATTGGGCCGGGCCGTGTGCAGGTACGCCTTGGTGCTGGCCCGATCCGTTCGGCCGAAAGGAGCTGATGATGCGTCTGCCCATTCTTTTGCTTGCGGCGGCCAGCCTTTCTGCCTGTAGCACTGCGGAACGGCTTTCGCGCCTTGGCCAAGGCCCGGAACTGGCGGCTATCGAAAACCCGACCTCCGATCCGCGCTGGCGCCCAGTGACGATGCCAATGCCGAATCCGAGCGATCCGCCCTTGCAAAACAACAGCCTCTGGCGCCAGGGCAGCCGGACGTTTTTACGTGATCAGCGCGCCGCATCGGTGGGTGATCTGGTGACCGTTCTGGTTTCGATCCAGGATGAGGCGGATATGGAAAACTCCACCAAGCGCAATCGCGACAATAGCGAAAGCATGGGGATTCCCAATCTGCTGGGTCTGGAATCATCCTTTGGCAGGCTTTTCCCCTCAGGCTTTGATCCTTCCAAGGCGGTATCCGCGAGTTCCGCCAGCGATGTGACGGGGGCGGGCACGCTCAAGCGCTCGGAACAGATCAATCTGCGCGTTGCAGCGACGGTTTCGCAGGTGCTGCCGAATGGCAATCTGGTGGTGGTTGGCCGCCAGCAGGTGCGCGTCAATCAGGAATTGCGTGATTTGCAGGTGGGCGGAATCATTCGTCCGCAGGATATCGGGTCTGATAACACCGTACGCCACGACCGGCTTGCGGAAGCGCGCATTGCCTATGGTGGGCGGGGCACGATCAGCGATGTACAGCGCCCGCGCTATGGGCAGGAATTGATGGATATCATCCTGCCATTCTGATCTTGTGATGGCGTGATCCTTTCGCGGGTCACGCCATTTTCCTACCGGTCGGCGTGCTTGCGTTCGTAGTGCTTGCGGTATTTTTGCGTGACCATATCGGTCTTCACCACGACAGAAACATCGGTGGTGTTGAACTGCTCATCCAACACCGCGCCGTCACCGACAAAGCCCCCCAGGCGCAAATAGCCTTTCACGAGTGGCGGCAGCGCCGCAAGCGTGGCGCGCTTCTCGATGCTTTCCGGGTTTTTGCGGCGCATTTCCACAAAGCGTTCCGGCAGCGCACGCGGGCGCAATTCTTCTGGCGCCAGATGGAAGGCGTGCAGATAGGTCAATTGATCGGCCAGCGCGTCCAGATCGGTGCCGGGCAGGGAAGCACAGCCGAACATCAGCGCAATGTCATGGCGGAAGACATAGGCCGCGATGCCATCCCAGAGCAATTGCAGCGTTCCGCGGCTGCGATAGGCCCCATCCACGCAAGACCGACCCAATTCCAGCACCGGCGCGGGGTAGGCCACCAGGCGGGAGACATCATATTCGCCTTCCGAATACCAGCGCCCAAGCTTTTCCGCGCCTTCGCGCCGGATCAGGCGATAGGTGCCGACAACCGATTCCGGGCCTTCGCCCCGATCATGATCCACCACCAGCAAATGATCGGCGATGGCATCAAAATCATCGCGGTCGCGATGGCTGGCCGCGGTGGCAGTATCGGCGCGGGCGCCCATTTCCTGATAGAAAACCCGGTAACGCAGCGCCTGCACCGCATCAATCTCGGCCGCCGTCAGGGCCAGGCGCACGCCAAGATTGCCGGCGCGCAACTCCTCAAAGCCCGCTTCGGGGGGGGCAACGTCATCCTGCTTAATTGGCATCAGCAATCCCGTCCCAGGGCGGCCCCATTCCGGGACAACCCCAGGGTCACAAACCGCAAAACCCTTTATAGATTAGTTTGTCTGATCGCCAAACCGGTAGTCAGCCAGCAGCCGCACCCCGGCGTTTGCGGGGCGTGGTGCCAAGGCCGATCTTCTTGGCCAAGGAGGAGCGCTGCTTGGCATAACGCGGCGCCACCATGGGATACTCCGGCGCAAGACCCCAGCGTTCGCGGTATTGTTCCGGGGTCATGTTGAAAGCGGTTTTCAGATGGCGCTTCAGCATCTTCATTTTCTTGCCGTCTTCCAGGCAAATGATGAATTCTGGTGTTAAGGATTTCGCGATGGGGACGGCGGGTTCCGGGCGTTGCGCCACAGGCACCGGGGCAGTTTCGATGGATGATAACGTGCGATGCACTTCCTGGATCAGGGCGGGCAGGGCGGAGGAGGCAACCGCATTATGCGCCACATGCGCTGAGACGATTTGCGCGGTGAGGGCGAGGATATTGGATGCAGCCTTGCCGTCTGACATGGATTTTTCCCTGGACGATTTACAAATGGTCTAGTTTCCTGTCGGAAGGAAAGCAAGTAAAGTATTCAACATCATCTTCAGGTTGCCGGATCGGCCGGCAATACCGAAAAGGTGAATATCTGATCAAGATTGCAACCATTGCTATGTGCGCCACCCATTTGAAGCTGGACCGCAAGATAGATATCTCTTTGGAAACCTGTCCGATGACGTTTGTTCTTGTGCGTTTGGCACTGGACCAAATGGAAGCAGGACAGGTTTTGGAGATCAGGCTGCGCGGGGCCGAACCGCGACGCAATGTACCATTAACGGCTGTGGAACAGGGGCATGAGGTGGTCAGCATCACCGATCAAAATAACGGAGAATCCATTATTCTGCTGCGCCGAGGTTGATATTTATTTCAATGCGGTTAGTTAACGTTCATTTTTTTCAGTATTCGAAAGGGAAACGCGCAAGACCAATGCCGCCGTGCCATCGGCATAGTAGCGGGGCCGGCGGCCGACCTCTTGCGCGCCAACACCTGCGTAAAGCGCACGTGCGGCGATGTTGGGTTCTGCAACCTCAAGAAAGAGCTCTGTCGCGCTGCGTTGCGTGGCTTCGGCCATCAGGGCGCCCAGCAAAAGGCGCCCAAGCCCCCGGTGTCGCGCCCCTGGTCGGACGGCGATGGTCAGGATTTCAGCCTCCCCCCCCTGCGCCCGGCCGAGTGCGAAGCCGAGAGGCTGATCCTCCCCAAGGGCAAGCAGGCCGAAATGCCCAGGCAAGCCGAGCATCAGCGCGATCGCAGACGGTCCCCAAGACTGATTGGCCACAAAGCTTTCTGCATGAATCTCCGCGAGCAGCGCCGCCGCTTCGGTGCCCACATGTTTGACCAGCGCTGCCATGCGCGTCAGCCCGGCCGCGTGGTAGCAGGTGGTTCCGCATAAAGCGGTGTCGCGCCGCGCGGGGGAAGCCCGCCAGCAAGCCGTTGCCCGGCCACACGCCCCAACGCCGCCGCTGAGGGCAGCCCGGGCGGCGCGGCGCTGGCCGCAAAACCCCGCGCCGAAAGCGCTGCCGCTGCCGCTGCCGCCGCATCGCCCACCAACAGCACGGGTGCTTCAGGTTCGGGTAGGTCGGCCAGCGGCAGGATGAGGGGTGGTTCGGGCAGTACCGCGCCTGGGCGGAAGATTTCCAGCACCAGGCGACCCTGGCGTTGATCCAGCACAGACCACAGCGCCCGGCCAGCCCGTGCCGCTGGCGGGACTTCCGCCGCCAAAGCCTCACCGGTCGTCACGCCGATCAGGGGCTTGCCGAGCGCCCGCGCCAAACCCTCCGCGAGGGCAATCGCTGTACGCAGGCCCGTAAAGCCCCCCGGCCCGATGCCCACCGCGACGGCGTCCAAGGCGGCCGGCGCGATCCCGGCTTCCGCCAAAACCTGCTCCGCCATCGGGGGCAGGGCAGAGGGATGGCCGCGCGGTGCTTCATGCAGGGCGGCTGACAGGAGCGCGCCATCCTTGAGCAGCGCCGCCGAACAGCGCGCCAAGGCCCCTTCAAGGGCAAGGATCAGCATGGCGGAATTCTAGGTGGGGCGGCATCGGCGGCATGTTTACGCTAAATCGCCGGCGGGGAGAAACCCTGGCACAATCCGCGTAATCATGCAGACTTCCCGAAATACCCAAAGGGAGAAACACTATGAATCTTACCCGCCGCGCTGCCTTGGCCGCGCCCGCCATTCTGCTTGCTGCGCCCTCGCGGGCGCAAACAGGCTTTCCCAATCGTGCCGTGCGCATGATTGTGCCCTATACTCCCGGTGGCGTTTCGGACATCACCGCGCGGTTGATCGCCGAGCCATTGGCCGCCGCTTGGGGCCAGCCGGTGCCGGTGGAGAACCGCGCCGGGGCAGATGGCGTGATCGGTACGGAAGTGCTGGCGCGCAGCGCGCCGGATGGGCACACGCTTGCCCTGGTATCCGTGGCGCATCCCGTGAATGCGGCCTTTTATCGGCTGCCCTTCGATACCATGCGGGATTTCACCTTTATCACGCAGACCACCGCAACGCCTTTGGTCTTGTGTGCGCCGAAAGCCTTCGCACCCAATACGCCCGCTGAATTGGTGGAATACGCCAAGCGTAACCCTGGTGTGACCTTTGCCGGCACGGGTGGCGTAGTGCGCCTTGCGCCTGTGCTGTTTGCCGAGCGCACTGGGATTAAGCTTGAAAACGTGCCCTATCGCGGCAGCACCCAGGCGCATCCCGATCTGATCGCCAATCGCGTGAACATCATGTTTGATACGGTGCCGGCGGCACTGCCGCATATTCAGGCCGGCACGCTGAAAGCCCTTGCCACCACCGGCGCACGGCGCAGCCCGCAATTGCCCGATGTGCCGACGATTGGTGAGGCCTTCCTGCCCGGCTTTGAGGCTTCAACCTGGGGCATGGTGATTGGCCCGGCGGGCATTCCCGCACCCATTCTGGCCAAGCTGAACGCCGATATCCGCGCCGCCTTGCAAGTGCCAAGCGTGGTGGAACGCCACAAGACACTCGGCGCTGAGATTGTGTCCAATACGCCGGAAGAAATGCGCGCCTTCACGGAAGCGGAAATGAAGAAATGGGGCGATGCCGCGCGCGCGGCCGGCATTCAGCCGCAATAGAGTCTGCGCATAACAAGGGGATCGCGTGTTGGCGCGACCCCCGTTCTGATATCAGGCTTTTTCAATCTCGCCGCCGCCATCCACCCAATTCTTGAAGCCGCCCAGATTGCGCACATTGGCATAGCCCATGTCATGCAGTGTCTTCAGCACCAGCGCGGACCGCCCGCCAGAGGCGCAATAGGCAACAATCGTCTTGGCGCGGTCGAAATTCGCATCATGCAGTGCGGATGAAGGATCAGCGCGGAATTCAACCAGACCGCGCGGAATGGTGAGCGCACCCGGCACCTTGCCAGAGGCCGCGACTTCGCCTGGTTCGCGCACATCCAGAAACACAACATCGGCGCGGCCGACCAGGCCCTTTGCTTCATCGGCGCTGATGCGTGGCACTACGGCTTCTGCGGCGGCAAGCATTTGTTGGACGGTTAGGGTCATGGGTCATTTCTCCGAGAATGAAGGCGCATCATAGGCAGCATTCACACTAATCACACAAGCGTTCGGCCACGCAGGATCACATCCGAAGCGCTGCCGAAAGCAGATATCTCAGGTCTCGAATTCAAGCGCCATCGCCAATCCTCTCGGAGAAGCGCAACAGGTAGCCGTCCGGGTCCTGCACCAGGAATTGCCGCACCGTCACCGCACCTTCGCCGACGCGGTAGGTCTTCTCCTCAGCGTCGAGAAAAAGCGGCCAACCCACCGCCGCCAAGGCCACCAGGATTGGCGCAATATCCTCGACCGCGATCTCAAGGTTGATCCCCCGCCCAAGCGGCGGTTCGAGCGGCGCCGTCACCCAGTCCCGGCCCGTGCCGAGTTGGTCCAGCATCACCCGCGCCGTGCCGCGCTGGATGCAGGCGAAGCCCTGCTCCGGCCGGTCGAAGACCACGGCGAAGCCACAGGGCCCGCACCAGAAGGCAAGGCTAGCCGCGAGGTCGCGCACCGAAAGTTCGGGGATGAGGTCGGCGGGACGCGTCGGGGGGGCCAAGGTCATGGATCATTTCTATCCGTGGGAAGGGGCATCAAGGGGCGCAATCAGTCGAATCCCGCAAGCCTCACCCGCGCAGGGCTGCCCCCAGGAAGGCCGCCACCGCCGCGATTCCCATGACGCTGAAGGTGCCCATCATGCCAAAGACGCGAAAGCGATAATCTTCCGGGTCTTGCACCATGCCCATGCCATGGGAAAGGCGTGCGGCGACCAGCAGCGCCCCCAGCGCGTGCAAAAGCCATGGCCAGGCGCCGCCCCATTCCGCCAGGATCAACAGCAGCACCGCAAAGGGCACAAATTCCGCGAAATTGGCATGCGCCCGGATGGCGCGTTCCAGGGCGGCATTACCCCCTGACCCGAGCGGGATCCGCTCAGCCCGCCGATAGCGGATGACGCGGAAGCTGAGCCAAAGGAAAATCAGCGTCAAAGGCAGGGTCCAGAAGGCGATGATCATGGCGGGAGGCGCTCCTTTTGGCCCTGGGCGGGACGGTTCCTTGCCGCGCATTGGCCAGGCAAAGGCGGTTTGCCCCTCACGGGTTGAGAAAACAAGCATTCCCATCCCTCGCCTAAACCGGCATAGGTTAACGCCATGGCAACTCAGAAAACCGCCCTGGTCCTTGGCGCCGGCATCATGGGGCTTTGCAGCGCCTGGGCGCTGGCGCGCGCCGGGTGGCAGGTGCGCGTGATTGAACAGGCGCCCATCCCCAATCCGCGCGGTGCATCCGTGGATCAGCACCGGCTGATCCGCCACGCCTATGGCGCGCAGGCCGGCTATATGCGCATGGTTGATCCCGCCTATGCCGCTTGGAGGATGATCTGGGCCACACTCGGCGCCCGGCATTATGTCGAAACTGGTGTGCTGGCGCTCGCCAATCATCAGGGCGGGTGGCTTGCCGAAAGCCGTGCTGCGCTGCGGGCCGATGGGCATGGTTGCGCTGATGTGCCGCCGGATCAGATCACGACGCGCTTTCCCATGCTGTCCGATACCGGCATTGCCGCTGCCTTCACCCTGCCGCGCGGCGGCGTTTTGCTGGCGGAACGGATTGTCGCGGGGCTCGCTGCGCATCTCGCCGCGCGGGGTGTGGTGTTCGAAGCGGCCGAGGTCGCTGCCGCCCAACCGGCGCGCAAAACGCTGCGCCTGGTGAATGGCACGGAACGCAGCGCCGATCTGCTGATACTCGCCGCCGGACCCTGGGGGCCAAGGCTGCTCGGCACCGGGCTTGCCGGGCGCGTGGTTCCTTCCCGGCAAATCCTGGTGCGGCTTGAAGCCCCAGCGGCCTTCCGCGCCGCCTGGGAAGCGGCACCCATGCTGCTTGATCTGGCCGAGGATGGCGGGTTTTACGCCGTGCCGCCGGTGGCGGGCACTGCGCTCAAGATCGGGGATCATCGTTTCTCTCGCCAAGGGGATGCCGGGGCGGATCCGCGCGCGGCAACGCCCTCAGAAATCGAGGAAATTCTGGCCCTCGCCCGTCCGCGCCTGATCAATGCCGGCGCTTACCGGGTGCTCGGCGCCCAAGCCTGCTACTACGATGTGGAAGACCGGGAGGAATTTATCCTGGAAGCCGCGGCCCCCGGCTGCTTTGTCATGTCCGGCTTTTCCGGCCATGGCTTCAAATTCGCGCCGCTTTTGGGTCTGGCCCTGGCCGCGGCGGCAGAGGATAATGCCCTTGCCCGCGCCCTGCCGGGATGGGCCGCCGGGCGGGATGCGCCCGCCCCTGGTTTGCTTGCTGCCTTGGAGTCCACCCCATGACCACCACCGCCGCTGATGATCTGATTTTTGGCCTGACGCGCCTTGTTGACCTGCCGGGCCTGACCAGCGCCGCCGGCGCGCCACTTTCCGCCGATGACATTGCGCAAATCGTGAATGAGGCAAACCGCTTCTGCACCGAAGCGCTGCAACCGAAAGCGCAGGAGGCCGATAAGCAGGGTGCCCGCTACGCCAATGGCACGGTGACCACGCCGGCGCATTACCCCGCGCTGTACGATCAATGGCGCGAAGGTGGCTGGCAGGGGCTGGCCGCACCGGCCGAACATGGCGGGCAGGGCCTGCCGCTCAGCCTTTGGACCGCCATGACGGAATTGGGCATGGCGGCGGATACCTCCTTCATGCTTGGCCCGCTGCTGACGGCCGGGGCGATTGATCTGCTGCGGCATCACGCCACGCCGGATCAGGCGGCGCGCTGGTTGCCGCCCATGATCGCGGGCGATTGGACCGGCGCGATGTGCCTGACTGAACCGCAAGCCGGCAGTGATTTGGGCATGCTGCGCACGCGCGCGGAACCGCTGGGCAATGGGCGTTATGCCCTGCACGGGCAGAAGATTTTCATCACCTGGGGCGAACATGATTGCGCCGGCAATATCCTGCATCTGGTGCTGGCGCGCCTGTCGGATGCGCCGCCGGGCTCGCGCGGGATTTCGCTATTCGCCGCGCCGAAAATCCTGCCCGATGGCGTACGCAATGCCTTCCGCTGCGGTGGCATCGAACGCAAAATGG
>Ga0315900_10007966_pt1 | contig 13744 bp, 13 predicted proteins | sample LakEriMetagenome_FD_203521 | JGI IMG/M metagenome (GOLD analysis project Ga0315900, IMG submission 203521) | Freshwater fungal communities from buoy surface, Lake Erie, Ohio, United States - Buoy 12 MA114 | ecosystem: Environmental > Aquatic > Freshwater > Lake > Lake biofilm | place: USA: Lake...
GCGAGCCCCCACCAGCGGTAGGTCCACAGCCCCCGCAGCGCCGAGCGGACGAGTTCGATGATCTCGTGCATCGCCTCAGAACCAGCCTTCGGGGATGATGATCACGTCGCCTGGGCGCAGGTCGGCATTGGCGCTGACGTCGCCACCCTTGAGCAGGTCCTTCAGGCGCAGGGTGTACTGCCGACCCTTGTCGGCGGCGCGGATCAGCACCGCGCGGTTGCCGGCGGCGAACTCGGTGATGCCGCCCACCGCGATCATCGCGTCGAGCACCGTCATGTTCTGGCGGTAGGGCAGCGCGGCGGGCCGTGCCGCCGAGCCGACGATGCGGATCTGCTCGCTGCTCGGCCCGGAGAAGCTGCTCACGACGACCGTGACGACCGGGTCCTGGATGTAGCGCGTGAGGCGCTTCTCGATCTCGCGCGCCAGATCCGAGGGGTTGCGCCCGATCGCCATCAGATCCTCGATCAGCGGCGAGCTCAGTTTGCCGTCGGGGCGCACCGGCACCGACAGCGACAGTTCGGGATTGCGCCACACGATGATGTTGACCTGATCGCCCGGACCGATCAGGTACCTGTAGTCGGCGACAGCGGCTTTCGCTGGCGCCAGCGGCAGGCTGGGCGACGCGCAGCCGGCGAGCATGATCGCGGCGGCGAGCAGGGGCACGAGTCGTTTCATCGGACGGCTCCTGAAGGAAGGGATGGCGATCTCCCCGACACCGCGCAAGCGGAGCGGGCGCATGCCCGCGACCGCGCGGTGTCGGCGGGCGGGGCGATTATCGGAAGGGGGGGCTGCGTTCGTGAGGGCATATGTCACCTGCCCGGCAGCAGCGCTGCCAACGGTTGCACGGGAACCGCATAGCTGATGCCGGTCGGCGTGCTGAGCGCGCTCTCGCGCGTGCCCTTGACCAGCGCCATGCTGACCACACCGACGACCAGCCCGGTGCGCACGTCGATCACCGGTCCACCGCTGTTGCCCGGGAAGGCGGTGGCGTCGAGTTGGAGCACCTCGATCGGCGTGCCGCGCAGCGCCTGCACGTTACGAGCCTGCAGGCCGGCGCTCGAGGGCATCGGAATGGCCATCGGCACCACCGCGGCGACCACGCCGCGATGGGCGGCGGCGTAAAGGCCGAGCGCGCTGCCGATCGGAAAACCGATCAGCACGATATCGCTGCCTTCGGCGGGTGTGGTCGAGGCCAGCCGCAGGCCGCGTACCGTGATCGGCGGCGCTTCGACCCACTCGAGCACCGCCAGGTCGCTCTCGCGATGCACCGCCACCGGGCGTACCTCGATCACGCGGTGCCCCTCGCTGGTGGCCACGGCCAGTGCAAGCATCTCGCGGGTGGCCGGGTTCAGGGTCTGCACGACATGCGCGCAGGTGGCGAAGAGCCCGCCGCCGAGCGAAAAGCCGGTGCCGGCGAAGCGGAAAGGCGGCTGCTGGATGCGCGAGTACACGCCGACCGCGAAGACCGAAGGCTTGGCTGCGGCGACCACCGAGGGCACGTCGCCGAGCCCCTGAGCCTGCGCGCGCGCGGGCCGCGAGGCGAGCGTGAGTCCGCCGGCGAGCGTGGCGACGCCTGTCGCCAGCAGACGGCGTCGACCCGACGGCCGGGAGTTGTCAGCGGTTGAGCGAGGAGGCAAGGCGATGGGCAAAGCACGGGATAATGGGGATCTTGACCACGGGAACCGCCATGACTGTCGCCGAGGTTCCCGAGGGGTGGATTCAGCCTGCTCAACGGCGGCGTGCTTTCTTCGAACGGGGTCCCCCATGACACAACGCCCGCCACCCACCGTCGCCATCGTCGGCCTCGGCTATGTGGGGCTGCCGCTCGCGGTGGCTTTCGGCTGCGTGTTCCCCACCCGCGGTTATGACCTGAGCGCAACCAAGATCGAGCACTTCCGTCGTCATGTCGATCCCACCGGCGAGGTCGATGCCGCGCAGTTCGCCGCGGCCCGGCATCTTTCGGTGTCGGCCGACCCGGCCGCGATGGCCGGCGCCGATTTCTTCATCGTCGCGGTGCCCACGCCGATCGACGAGGCGCATCAGCCCGACTTCGGGCCGTTGCTGTCGGCGAGCCGCGAGGTCGGCCGCCAGATGCGGCGCGGCGCGGTCGTGATCTTCGAATCCACCGTCTACCCGGGCGCGACCGAGGAGGTCTGCATCCCGGTGCTCGAGCAGGCGTCGGGGCTGCGCTGGCGCGAGGATTTTCACGTCGGCTATTCGCCCGAGCGCATCAATCCCGGCGATCGCGAGCACAGCTTCACCCGCATCGTGAAGGTGGTCTCGGGCGACGACGCGCCCACGCTCGAGGCGGTTGCGGCGCTCTACGGTGCGGTGGTCGAGGCCGGCGTGCATCGCGCGGCCAGCATCCGGGTGGCCGAAGCCGCCAAGGTGATCGAGAACACGCAGCGCGACCTGAACATCGCCCTGATGAACGAGCTCTCGCTGATCTTCGAGCGCCTGGGGATCGACACCCTCGACGTCCTCGAGGCGGCTGGAACCAAGTGGAACTTCCTGCCCTTCCGGCCGGGACTGGTCGGCGGGCACTGCATCGGCGTCGATCCTTACTACCTGACCCACAAGGCCGATCGCCTCGGCTATCACCCGCAGGTGATCCTTGCCGGCCGGCGCATCAACGACGGCATGGGCAAGCATGTGGCCGAGCAGGTGATCAAGCGCCTGATCCGTGCCGGGCGCAGCGTGCGCGATGCGCCGGTGGTGGTGCTCGGGCTGAGCTTCAAGGAAAACGTGCCCGATGTGCGCAACAGCAAGGTGGTCGACGTGGTCCGCGAGCTCGAGTCCTTCGGCGCGCGGGTCCACGTGCACGATCCGGTCGCCGATCCGGTCGAGGCCCGGCATGAGTACGGCATCGAGCTCGCCGATTGGGCATCGCTGCCGGCCGCCGAGGCGCTGGTGGTCGCCGTGCCGCATCGCCACTACCGCGAGCTCGGTGTGACGGGGCTCGGCACGCGGCTGCGGCCCGGCGGGCTCTTCGCCGATGTGAAGGGGCAGTTCGCACCGGACGCGATTCGCGCGGCCGGTTTCGAGCTCTGGCGGCTGTGAGCCACGTGTCGCAACCGACGGCGGCTGCGCGCATGGCGGTGCCCGATGCCATCGGGTCGCTGCTCACCGGGGTGCGGGCGCGCTGGCTGGTGACCGGTGCGGCGGGGTTCATCGGCTCGAATCTCGTCGAGCATCTGCTCGCGGCCGGTCAGACGGTGGTCGGGCTGGACAACTTCGCCACCGGCCATCGGGGCAATCTCGACGAGGTGCGTGACGCGGTCGGCGATGCGGCCTGGACGCGCTTTCGCCTGATCGAGGCCGATGTTCGTGATGCGGACGCCTGCCGGGATGCCTGCGCCGGAGCCGACTTCATCCTCCATCAGGCGGCGCTGGGCTCGGTGCCGCGCTCGCTCGCCGAGCCGATCGCCTCCTTCGAGGCCAATGTCGCGGGCTTCGTGCGGCTGCTCGAGGCGGCCCGCGCGGCTGGCGTGCGGCGCGTGGTGTATGCCTCGTCGAGTTCGGTCTACGGTGATCATCCGGCGCTGCCCAAGCGCGAGGCGACCACCGGGCGGCCGTTGTCGCCCTATGCCGCCACCAAGTGCGCCGATGAACTCTTTGCCGACACCTGGGCGCGCAGCTACTCGCTGGCGTGCACCGGGCTGCGCTACTTCAATGTGTTCGGACCGCGCCAGGACCCCGACGGGGCGTACGCCGCGGTGATTCCGCGCTGGGTGGCGGCGATGCTGCGCGATGCGCCGTGCACGATCCATGGCGACGGGCAGAGCAGCCGCGATTTCTGCTATGTGGTCAACGTGGTGCAGGCCAATCTGCGCGCGGCGCTCGCGCCGATCCAGGGCAGCCGTCATGAGGTCTACAACATCGCCTGCGGTGAGCGGGCCACGCTGCTCGAGCTTTTTGCCTGTCTGCGTGCCGCCTTGCGGCGATGCGCCGGCATCGACTACCGGCAGGAGCCGCGCTTCGGTCCCTTTCGCGATGGTGATGTGCGCCATTCCCTCGCGGCGATCGACAAGGCCCGCACAATGCTGGCCTACGAGCCCACCCACCGGCTCGCCGATGGAGTCGATGCCGCGATCGCCTGGTACGCACGGCGCTTTCGTTGAGCGTGGTACGGCCGGTGCGATGGCAGGGCGCAATCGACGCACGATGCTTCCGGTGTAGCGTTGCCGAGGTCTCCGGTTCGACGACTTCTCATGGCGGCAGGCGAGTGATGTCCGACGAATTCAAAGCTCAGTCCCCGAGTTTCCCGAACGCCGATCCGGGCGAGGTCCGCGAGCGCCGTCGCCGGCTGCTGCGGCTCGCCGGCAGTGGCGCGCCCCTGCTGGTCAGCCTGCCGGGCCAGGCCTCGGCGGCTGCGCTCGGGTCGGCCTACCGCGGAGCGATCAACGATGCCTCCCGCCAGCCCCCTCTGGTGAGCTCCGCCGGTGATGGCTGGATTCGCGTGCCGGGCCGGCGGTTTTTCGGGACCTACCGTCTTGCCGCGGACCCCGGCGAGCCGCCGCTGCAGTACACCGGGCAGCTCTTCGGGGTCGACGGGCAGTGGTACGACACCAGCGGCCAGATCGCGCTGCCGATCGACGGCAACGAAACCCCGGTGCTGCTGGCGGTGCTGTTCGCCACCAGTTTCCAGCCGGGCAGCGCCGGTGCCACCGAACTCGGCCCCTGGCCCCGCTATGTCGGGGCGGGGCAGGCGCTGCATCTTTCCTCGTGGAGTTCCCTCAGCCCCTCGGGCACGCCCGGGCCGAACTGGGTCGTCGGATGAGCGAGCCGCTGGCCGGCCTCGAGACGATTCCCGACCGCGCGCGCGCGCATCTGCGTGTCTTCGACGACGGTATCGCTCTCATCGATCCGGTCACCTGGCGGACCCATGTGCTGTCGCCGCAGGGCTTCGCACTGCTGGCCGAACTGCTGCAGGTGGCGGCCGCGCATCCGTCGATGCACGCACCGTCGGCGCTGCTCGAGCGTTTCGCCTTGAGCGCGGGAGAGGCGGCGGGCTCGGACGACGGCGCGCAGGGGGACGCGGGCGATCCTGCCGGGCAGCACGAGCGTGCGCTGCTCGAACTCGCGCGCATCGCGCTGCATCTGCGCCAGGATCGCGCGTGAGGGTCGAGGAGGCGGCCCGGGCGCTGGCCGGCGACGGTCTGGTGCTCGATCTCGGGGCGTTGCGGGTGCGGGTGCGCTCGGTGCTGCCTGATCTGCCAGCGCCGCTTGCCTGCGTCTACCGCCACCTGCCCGCGGGTGAGCCCGACGCCTTCGTCGACTGCGAAGTCGATCTGGTGCCCGCGCGCAGCCTGCGCCGGCCGTGGCGCCCCGGCGTGCGCTTTCTGGCCGACGGCACCGAGCCTTTCTCCCCGCTGCCCGAGGGCATGAGCCTGCCGCAGCTCGAGTGGGGATTGAACTGGGTGTTCGCGCAACTGGCCTCGCGCCACCTGCTGCTGCACGCTGGCGCGCTCGAACACCGGGATCGTGGCTTGCTGCTGGTGGCGGCACCCGGCTCGGGCAAGAGCACGCTGACCGCGGCGCTCGCGCTTGCCGGCATGCGGGTGCTGTCCGACGAGTTCGGGGTGCTGCGGCTGGCCGACGGTTGCCTGCTGCCGCTGCCCAAACCGGTGTCGCTCAAGAATGCCTCGATCGCGCTGATCGCCGGGCGGACGGGCCATCCGGTGATCGGCCCGACTTTTCACCGCACCCACAAGGGTGATGTGGCCCATCTCGCGGTGCCGGCACAGGCGGTGGCCCGCCGGCACGAGGTCGTGCAGCCGGCGCTGATCGTCTTTCCGTCGTGGCGGCGCGGTGCGCGTCTCGAGCGGATCCCGGTGCGTCCGGCCCGGGCGCTCGCCGAGCTCGCGGGCAACAGCTTCAACTATGGCCTGCTCGGGCCGGCAGGCTTCGCCGCCGCGGCTGATCTGGTGGCACGCTGCGACTGCTGGCGACTGGTCTTCGGCGATCTCGACGAAGCGCTGGACGCGCTCTTCGCGCTCGCGGACGCGCGCTGATGCACCCGGCCACCCTTGCGCTGCTGCAGGCGTGGCGCTCGCCGCTGGCGGCGGCGTCGATACCGCCGGCGCACTGGAGCACGATCCTCGGCGCTGCCCGCCGCGCGCGCTGCGCAGGCCATCTGGCGGTTCGGCTCGGGCGCGCCGGCGTGCTCGCCGACCTGCCGGCGCCGGTACGCGATCAGTTCGCCTCGGTGGCGGTGGTCGTGGCGCAGCGCCGCCACGCGCTGCGGGTGCAGACCGCGGCACTCGAGCGCGCGCTCGCACCGCTGGGCGAGGCGGTCATGCTGCTCAAGGGCGCCGCCTACGAGCGCGCGGGTCTGGCCCTGGCCGAGGCGCGCCTGCCCGGCGATGTCGATCTGCTGGTGTCGCCCGAGGCGCTGGACCGGGCCGAGGCGCTGCTGCGCGCCGGCGGCTGGGCCGCGCAGCCCCTCGATCCCTACGACGAGCGCTACTACCGTGCCTGGTCCCACGAGTTGCCGCCGCTGCGCCATCCCGAAGGCGAACTCGAGGTCGATCTGCACCATGCACTGACGCCGGCGCTCGGCGGCGACGGCGTGGATACCCCGGCGGTGTTCGCTCTCTCGCGCGCGGACGGCGGCCTGCGCTTGCCCGACGGCCTCGATCTGGTCGTGCACAGTGCGCTGCATGCTTTCAAGGACACCGAGCTCGACGGTCGCCTGCGCGAGCTGATGGACTTCGATCTGCTGGTGCGCGAGCTCGGTGCGACCGATCCGACGGCGTTCTCGGCGGCGCTGCTCGCCCGCGCCGATGCCCTCGGTGCGCCTGCCGGCCGGGCGCTGCGCTGGGCGGCGCGCTACGGCTGCGAATGGCTCGAGACGCCGGTGGCATGGCATGCGCTGCCCGACGAGCCGGTGGCGCGGCGCCGCGCCAGCCTCGCATGGTCGCTGCCGGCGTTGCGGTCCTGGGCGATGGATGCGCTGGTGCCCGCTGCGATGCTGCCCGGACCTGCCCAGGCGCCATCGCCCGCGCAGCGGGCCGCGCGGCTTGCGCTGACGGTGCGCTACCACCTCGGGCGCATGCCGCTTCGGCTGCTGCTGCCGCATCTTCTGCACAAGGCTCGACGGCGCCTGCCGCGCGATCGTTGAGCAGCCGCGCCGGCGGCGCAGACCCGGTCCGGACGACCTGCGCCGCCTGCGTCGGCACTGAGCCCGCGCAGCGGCCGGCACGGCAGCCGGCGCGACGATCGGGTGATGACCATTCCGGCCGCCCCCCCGACGCCTGCCGCGACCTTCGATGCCGCCGAGGCCTTCGCGCGCAATCTCGGGTGGGTGACCGTGCAGGAGCAGGCACGTCTGCGTGCAAGCCGCGTGGCGATCGCCGGCCTCGGCGGCGTGGGCGGCGCCCACCTGCTGACGCTCGCGCGGCTGGGCGTCGGTGGCTTTCATCTCGCGGACCCCGACCGCTTCGAGCTGGCCAACCTCAACCGGCAGGCCGGCGCGACCTTGTCCACCCTCGGTCAGCCCAAGGTCGAGGTGCTCGCGGCGATGGCCCGCGACATCGATCCCGGGCTGGCGCTGCGGCTCTTTCCCGAGGGTGTCGACGCCGGCAACGTCGACGCCTTCCTCGACGGCGCCGATCTCTACGTCGACGGGCTGGACTTCTTCGCCTTCGATGCGCGCGCCGCGGTCTTTGCGGCCTGCGAGCGCCGTGGCATTCCGGCGATCACCGCCGCACCTCTGGGCATGGGGGCGGCGCTGCTGGTGTTCATGCCGGGCTCGATGAGCTTCGAGCGCTACTTCCGATGGGAAGGTTGCGGCGACAACGATCGGGCGCTGCGCTTTCTCGTCGGCCTTGCGCCGGCGGTGCTGCACGCAGCCTATCTGGTCGAACCCTCGGCGGTCGATCTCGCCGCACGGCGCGGTCCGTCCACCGTGATGGCCTGCCAGCTTTGTGCCGGCATCGCCGGCACCGAGGCACTGAAGCTGCTGCTCGGGCGCGGTCCGGTGATCGCCGCGCCGCGAGGCTTGCAGTTCGACGCCTATCGGCAACGACTGCGGACCACCTGGCGCCCCGGTGGCAATGCGAATCCGGTACAGCGCCTGCTGCTGGCGATCGCGGCCCGGCGCTATCGCGGGGTGTCGCTCGAGCAAGCGCCGGAAGCGTCGGCATCGCCGGTGGCCCGCTGGCAGGGCCGACCGCTGGAGGCGGTGCCGCAACTGCTGCTGTCGGCGCCGCCCGGGCAGGTTCCCGAACCATGGCTCTCGTTGTTCGAGGCGGCGCGCTGGGCTCCGAGCGGTGACAACACGCAGCCCTGGCGCTTCGAGGTGGTCGATGCACGACGCGCGCTGCTGCATGGTTTCGACACCCGCGTCTGGTGCGTCTACGACATCGATGGCTGGCCGAGCCGGCTGGCCATCGGCGGACTGCTCGAGACGCTGGGGATCGCCGCGGGCGCCGGCGGACGCCGTCTGGCGTGGCGGCTGCGCGAGGATGCGCCGGCGCACGCGCTGTGCATCGAACTGACGCTAGAGCCCGGTCCGAACGACGTCGACGCCACGCAGCGCGAGCTCGCCGCGCAGATCGTGCGGCGCAGCGTGCAGCGCCGGGCACTGTCGACGCGCCCCCTCGGGCGCCAGGATCGGCAGGCGATCGAAGCGGCGGTCGCGCACTGCGGCGACTTCGAGTGCCTGTGGTTCGAGCCGCTCGCGCAGCGGATCGCGATCGGGAGCCTGCTGGCACTGGCCACCCGCATCCGGCTGCGCCTCGGCGCGGCCTGGAAGACCCACGCGCGCGTGATTGACTGGGACTCGAGCTTCAGCGAGGCGCGGATTCCGGATCGGGCGATCGGGCTGGATGCCGCGAGTCTGCGCCTGCTGCGCTGGGCGATGGCGAACGAGCAGCGGGCGCTGTTTGTCGCGCGCCATCTCGGCGGCACGTGGTGGCCGCAGTGGCGTCTCGATCGCTGGCCGGCGTTGGCCTGCGGCGCCCATCTGGCGATCGTGCGCAGGCTGCGGGCCGCGACGGCATCGACGCGTGATGACCTCGCGCTCGGCGCCGCGATGCAGCGCGCCTGGCTGGTGGCGGAATCGCGTGGTCTGCGGATGCAGCCCGAGATGGCGGTGCCGATCTTCGCCGAATACGGGGCACGCGATGCGCCGCTGCTGCGTCAGGACGCGGGCGTGCTGCGCGATGCCCGCCGACTTGCTGCCGGCTGGCGGGCCTTGCCGGGTCTTGCCGGGCGGCCATGGGATGTCTGGCTGTGCCGGGTGGGCTTCGGTCCGATGGCATTGGCGCGTTCGTTGCGTCGCCCGCTGCTGTGTTCCCCCAACCCGCCGGCCGATCCGCCGGTGTCTTCCCCTCGAAAGGAGTTCCCATGAGACCGATATCCCGTCTGCGCGCCACCGCTGGCGCGCTTGCACTGGCTGCCGCCGCGGGCGCGGCGCAGGCCGCGACGATCACCAACACCGACCTGAGCGGTGCATCCTGGACCGGCTTCGACTGGGACTCGAACGGCTCGGCGCTGATCCGGGGCTTCCAGCCGGTCGCGGGCACCGCCTTCACGCTGGAGGTCTGGTCGTGGGCCACCCATCTGAAGGATGGCGCAACCAACCTGACCACACCCCGTCTCGATACCAACCCGGAAGGTGCGGCCGCCTACGCCGGCGGCTACGAGTACACGCTGTATGCCTCGCTGCAGGAGACCGTGGCGAGCTGCAGCGTGAACACCTGCAGCTTCAACGTCACCGGCGGCACCTGGGAGGTCTGGTACGACACGGCCCAGAATGCTCAGCGCACCACCTCCACCGGATTTCGCGACGGCACGATGATCCTGCAGGGAACCTTCGGACCTCAGCCGACCGGCAGCTTCACCGCCATTCCCGGGTTCGGCGGCTTCGGCGTCAGCGCGGTTACCGGGCAGGTAGGACTGACCGACGCGACCTTCATCACGCCGGACCTCGCGATCACGATCGCGAGTTCGACGCTGCAGGACGGAGGGCTCACGACGAACGCGTGGACGGCGCCCATCTCTTTCGACGGCTACACGCCGGTGGCGGGCGATCTCGTCTACCAGGCCGACGCGAACCAGAGCTTCGACGTGCCGGCGCCCCCGGTGCTCGCGCTGCTCGGCGGCTCGCTGCTCGGGCTGGCGTTGTCGCGCCGCCGGCTGCGACCGGCCCGGTGAGCGAACCATCGTCTGGGCGGCGTGCGGGGTGCGGCCAGTGCCGCGCAACGTGTGCCGCCGGTGTCAGCCCGCGGGTTGCGGGCCGCGCAGCAGGCGTGCGGGCACGCCGCCCCAGATCTCGCCTGCGCCGATCCTCGTGCCTTTCGTGACCACCGCGCCGCTCGATACGATCGCGTCATCACCGATCGTGACGCCGGCCAGCACGATCGCACCGGCGCCGATCGTGACCCGGTCGCCGATCGCGATCGGATAGTGCGCGAGCCTTCGGCCCTCGATCACATGCGGCACCAGCATTGCCTGCTGGCCAACGAGGCAGTCACGCCCCAGGCTGAGAAATGGCGGGTCGAGCAGCAGTCCCGCACTGTAGGTATTGGTGCCCAGCCGCGTGCCGAGTGCGAGGTAGAACAGCCGCATCAGCGGCACCGGGATGAATCCCGCGCGCATCACCGGATAGAACAGGATCAGGAAGAACAGCAGATAGACATGGTAGAGCGCCTCGTCGCGCGAGCCCTCGGCGATCTCGCCCACCGGCAGCGGGCGCAGTGCGAGCAGCGTGCGAAACAGCAGCAGTGCGCTGCCGTAGAGCATCCCGACGAAGCTCGTCGCCACGGCGGGGCCGCGCCAGGCGCTCTCAGGCAGTGCCGCGGCGACCCGCATCGCCGCCGCCGTGGCCAGCAGCGCGGCCAGCGCGAACAGCGCGGTGAAGACGGCGATCTGCGCCAGCGTGATTCGACGCATCGGAAGCTCCGGGTGAGGCGGGTGAATCGGGATCGAGGATTTCCGCGACGAGCGCTCGGAATCCGTCGATCGCGCGGTGCCGCGCGAGCAGCCGCGCGAGCCGGCGCGCCGCGATGCGCGCGCGGGGATCGCGGGTGAGCTCGGTCGCGGCGTCGCGCACCGCAGCGGCGTCGGCGCGGTCAGCGCGCAACAGCCGTCCGGCACCGGCGTTGGCCACCGGCCCCATGTTCAGGAACTGGTCCATGTTGCTTGCGAGCGCAACGATCGGTCGACCTGCGATCAGCGCCTGCTGCACGCCGAGGCTGCCGCCGTTGCACACGACCAGATCGGCGCGCGCGCAGGCGAGCGCCCCGGGCAGCCAGGCTGCCTCGCGAACCGCGGCACGATCGGGCCGCACCGGCGGATCGCCGGCGCAGGCGTGCCAGACCTCGAATCCCGCGGCAAGCAGACCGTCGATCGCGCAACCCGCCAGCTCGCGCCGTCCGGAACTGCCCAGACTCAGGTAGGCGATCGGCGGCTTGCCGCGTGGCGCCCGGCCCCAGCTGGCCGGCAGCCGTGCGGCTGGCGGTGACCACGGGATCGCGCCGAGATGCCGGTGGGTCGAGGGGGCGCCCGGTGTCGGGTAGAGCTCGGGAATGTCGGCCAGCGCGAGCCAGTCGGCATCGGTGTAGGCGCCGCGCAGACCCGCGCCGAGCGCGGGCAGACCATGGCGACGTCGCACCTGATCGAGTGGGCGCGCATGCCAGGCGAGCGCCGGCCCGCGCAGCAGCGCAAAGGCGGCGCGGGCCAGCGGCAGCGGGACGTGAGCGGTCCAGGGCAGCACCGGCAGCGGCGGCGCGGCGCGGTACCAGGGGCTCCAGTAGGCGTTGCTGATCGCGAGGTAGGGAACGCCGCGCAGGCGTGCGCTGACCGACAGCGACAGGCGCAGGTCGCCGACGATCAGTGCAGGGCGTTGCGCGTCGATCAGCGCGAGATCGGCGGCGATGTAGCGCTCGAGCGTCGCGGCGCGCCATGGCGGGCGACCGGCGGCCAGAGCCTCCAGGAAGTCGGTGCCCGAGATGCCGTCGAGATCGACGCAGCGGATGCGGGGATCGTCGACGAAGGCGGCGCAGCGCGCCGGACGGGCAAGCGTGACCTCGTGCGTGTCCGCGAGCGCCGACGCGAGCACGGCCGGCCGCGCGAGATGCGCCAGCGTGACGGCCTCGGCGAAGAAGAGCACGCGCTCACCGCTCATCCGATTGCCCGCAGCCGGCCGACGATGCCGTTTTCCTCGTGCGGCGAGAAGAAATTCGGGTAGAGCGTGCGCGACGGCGCATCGCCGCGCCGGGCTTCCCCGCCGTGCAGCGCGATCTGGTTCTGCGCGTGGGCGAGCGGCAGCCACAGCAGCACCGCGGGCGCGCCGCCCACTCGCGGGCAGGCGCGCGCCGGTCCCACCCGCCGAAAGCCGAGCATGCGCCGGTAGAAGCTTTCGTGGCGCGGGTTCACCTCGATCAGCAGATCGCTGAAGTCGCGCAGGCGGTGTGCGTACATGTAGGCCACGTGAAAGAGCATGGCGAGCAGGTCGCGCGATTCAGGGCCGCTTTCCACCGCCAGTCGCGTGAACTCGCACAGCCGTGCGCCGCGGGCGCGCAGTGCATCGATCTCGGTGCGGTAGAGCGCGTCGGCGCTCAGTCCTTGCGGTCCGTCGAAGCCGACGCTGATCGTCGCGCGTGCCCAGGGGCCGTCATAGGCCACCAGCGTGACGACCCCGGGCTGCGAGGCATGCGGGGCCAGCGGATAACCGCGCCAGGCATAGCGCTTCTCGATCAGGAAGCTCGCGCGGCTGCGTGCGCCCGCCGATCCGGCCAGCCGGATCTTGAAGCGCACCGGGGCGTCGGCGGCGACCGGCGCGGTGCCCGCGGGCAGCAGGGCGCGCAGGCCGGCATGGTCGCCGAGGATATCGACGATGGTGTCGGGCAGGGCATCCTGATCGGCGTCTGTCGCCGGTTCGTCGTCGGGCGCTGGCGTTTCGGGGTTCACGCGGGGCTGTCTCGCAGAAAGCCACCCCGCGCCTGCGGCGACACGCCGGCTCAGTGCGGAGCAACCACCCGATGATCCAATGGCCGGTCGGGGACAGCCTTGCGCAGCAGCAAGGCGCTGGCGATCAGCAGGAAGAAGACGAAGGCGACCCTGGGCATGTCGAGCAGGCTGTCGAACAGACCCACCGTGAGGAAGGCGAGCAGGGCGCCGGCGAGCGGCGCGGCGACGGCGGGCTCGCGGGGGTGGCCGACGAGCGCACCGAAGGCCGTCGCGCACAGCACGATGAAGCCGGCCAGCCCCAGCGCACCCTGCTCGATCAGCAGGTGCAGCGCCAGGTTCTTGGCGTGCCAGGGCAGGTGCAGGTGGTCGCTGCTGAAGAACCAGTGGTCGAGCGCGTCATCGAATCCCGTGTTGCGCAAGTGCTGTCGCCCGTCCGGCGAGCGCAGCTCGAGGCGGTCGAGGTCGACGCTGGTGCCGGGGCTGGCCAGCGCGATCGTGACCATGCCGGGCCGGGGCGCCGGATGGAGGTGCCTGCCGAAGACCGGGTCGTCCAGGATGACGACCACCGTGCGCCAGCGGTCGGGGGAGGGTGTCAGGCGAAGCGTTCGGGTGACGCACGCCCCGGTGTAGAGCAGGTGCTTTTCGCAGAGTTCGATGTGCAGCAGCGCCGCGGTGTCGGTGCGCAGCGTGACGCGCAGCGTCCAGGGGCCGGGCTCGGGTGTGACGCGCTGTCCCAGTCGCTGCAGCTCGCCGGACACGACCGGACCGCCGGGCCCGAGCAGCCGCAGATGCGCGCCGTGGTCGTCGACCACCCGTGCATGGGTGC
>Ga0315900_10007968_pt1 | contig 13741 bp, 7 predicted proteins | sample LakEriMetagenome_FD_203521 | JGI IMG/M metagenome (GOLD analysis project Ga0315900, IMG submission 203521) | Freshwater fungal communities from buoy surface, Lake Erie, Ohio, United States - Buoy 12 MA114 | ecosystem: Environmental > Aquatic > Freshwater > Lake > Lake biofilm | place: USA: Lake...
GGGAGCCCCGCATCGCCTTTGCAGACGCCGATGGCGCCTGGATTGTTTATGATTCATCCGCCGGGAGCGAGTTCAACCTGCACCTCGCCCATGTCGGAACCGACGGCACGGTGAAGGACAGGACCCTCGTTCAAACCCCCGATTATGAGGCACGCGCCGCCATCGCCTTCGACGGCAGGGGCGGGCTCTGGATCGCTTCGGAACGAGGCCGGCGGCAGTGGGGCCTGGATTCAAGAGGCCACGAAAACACGATGGGGCTGAATGCCCAGAAACGCCTGATGCTGGGCCGCTACGATCTCGCAGAAGGCAGCTTCACCGAAGTGCCGGTGCCACAAAACGGCCGCCCCACGCCAGCCCCGGATCCCAGCCCCGGGTTTGCCGTGAACCTTCCCTCCGTGGCCGTGACCCAGGACGGACGCGTCTGGCTCAGCTACCGCTACTTCTCCAATGCCTTCTGGCGCGTGGCCCTCACCGCCTACGATCCCGCGTCCAGACGCTGGAGCGAACCCGCGGCCCTGCCTGACAGCACCCTGGGCCAGGACCGCCACCAGGAGCTTCAAGTCGGGCCGAAGGGCGGGCTTTGGATCACCTGGGCGACGGACCGACGAACGACCAAGGCCAGCGGCAGGGCTGAAATTCACACGGCCCTGGTTCACCAGGAGGCCCGGTGGCCTCTGCTGCCGGCTGAGGACGAACCGACCATCGCCCGGGCGCCGGAACCTGAAGCCTATCTCAACGAACCCACTCCTCCGCGCCCGCTTGCCGCACACCATGTTTGGAAAATCAACGGCAGGACCTTCCGCCTCGTCTGGGGCGACCTGCACCGCCACACCGACATCTCCAACTGCCGCACCGGCTTCGACGGCTGCATTGTCGAACATTATCGTTATGCCTTCGACCTGGCCGGCCTGGACTTCCTTGGCACCTCCGACCACACGGACGTCGGCAAGGTGTATTCACCCTATGAATGGTGGCACACCCAGCGCCAGGTGGACGTCTTCCATGCTCCCGGCTCCTTCGCCTCGCTCTATGCCTACGAACGTGAACAGACCTTCCCCTGGGGCCACCGCAACATCGTCTTTGCACGCCGAGGCGGGCCGATCGTCTATATCCAACGCCAGCATTACCAGGACTCCATCTGGCAGAAGAGCCTTCCTGTCGGCCCCGGCCTGATGCAGATCCAGCCCACGGAACTCTGGGACATCCTCAAGCGCCACAACCAGCCCGTGGCAATCATCAGCCACACCGGTGCCACCGGCATGGGCACCGACTGGACAAAGTATGAGAATGGCATCGACAACACCCATGAAAACACCGTCGAGATCTTCCAGGGCGCCCGCGTCAGCTACGAAGGCCTCGGCCTGCCCCAGCCGACCGTCGGCCTGCGCCAGGGTGAAAATTACACGCCGCACAAGCTCGCCGGTGACGAACACCCCAGGCCGCCCGCCGCCATCACGGACTTTGACGCCGGCTTCAAAACGAGGCCCGGCTACAACAACGGCGTCTATCAGAAGGCGCTCGAAAGCGGTCATAAGCTGGGCGTCTTCGCCTCCAGCGACCACATCGCGACACACACCTCGTTCGGCGGTGTCTATGTGGAGGACTTCAGCCGCGAGGGCATCATCGACGGTTTCAAGGCAAGACGCACCTGCGCAGCCACCGACAAGATCTTTATCGAGCTGAGCTGCGGTCCTCACCTGATGGGGGAGGTCTTCGAAATCCAAGGCAAACCCGCCCTCGCCTTCCGTGTGGAGGGAACAGCACCCGTCTCCCGCATCACCATCGTGCGCAACGAGCAGAACCACCATATCATCGAACCAGGCACGCGCTCCGTCCGCGCTGAATGGACGGACGAATCGCCCCTGCCGGGTGAAAACCGCTACTACCTGCGCATCGAGCAGTCCGATGGCAACATGGCCTGGTCCTCGCCGATCTGGGTGACCGTGAACCCCTAGTCCGCCACCAACCAACCCCTCAGGCCATGCGACGGCTCCCCCTCTTTCTCATCCTGCCCGTCATCACAACGGCGGCCGAACCGGCGGCTTGGCTTCAAAAGTACTGCCTCGACTGTCACAACGCCGACAGGAGAAAGGGCGACGTCGACCTTACGCATTTTGCTGAAAAACAGGACGTGGCCTCCAACTTCAGCCTCTGGCAGAGCATGCTCCAGCAGGTTGAAGACGAGGAGATGCCTCCGAAGAAGCCGCTGCCTTCCGACATCGAACGCCAGGAAATAATCGCCCATCTGCGCAAGGGCGTCGAATCTGCCGACTGGAGCCGCATGAAGGGAGTCGAGCACCTCACCCTGCCACGCCTGACCAAAAGTGAGTACAACAACACGCTGCGTGACCTGCTTGGCGTCGACTTCGAACCCGGCGGACTGCTTCTGGACGATGGTCCCGGACTCTCAGGCTTCACCAATGACCGCGACGCCCTCTTCATCCCGCCCGCGCTGGCGGAGCAGCTCTTCGAAGCCGCCGACCACGCCCTTCAGTGCCACCTCCATCTGAAGCAGAAGCCCGTCGTCCAGAAGCTGGAGGCCGAGACCATGCTCATGACGGAACGCAGCGCCAGGCCTGCCGAGCTTCCAGGCGGCGGATTCGGTTACTCCCTCGAAGGCGCCGGTCAGCGCACGCTCTATGACGAAGTCAGCGTGCCGGCGGATGGTTGGTACCGGTTCACCGTGAAGCATGTCGGCCGGGGCGGTGATGCCGGCGTGCGGCTGCGGATCAACAATGAGCCGAGGGCCCTGATGAAGTGCGCCGATGAAACGCCGCGTGTGGAATCCGTCGAACTGCTGCTGCGCGCGGGCACGCATCAAATGACCTGGAACATCGACAACAACGGCCTGCAAACACCGGCCAAAGCTCCCTCGCGCAGCAGGCGTGCCGTCCCAAAGGGCGTTTATCCGGTCTTTGACCAGCCGAAGGCGGCGCCACGGATCCGGGAGGAGTCGGCGTCAAACGCCCCGCGCCTGCCGGTGGATGAACACGCCACGGATGAAGTCCGCAAGCTGACGGAACAGCTCAACCGGGGCTTTGTCAGCATGCAGATGCGCATCGAATACCTCCGGGCGGTCACGCCTGACGGACATCCCGCCGACCTGCGCAGCTTTTACAACCTCCTGCCCGAGCGTACCGAGGGAATGGCGGCCGCGAAGCACAAGCTCGCCAGCGCGCTGCGAATTCCCGTGGCGGAGCTTGATCGTCGGATCGAAGCCGCGAACAAGGAACGCCTCGCAAGCAACCGGAAGGTCGTGGAAGACTCGCTCGCCGTCCTCGGCCTGCCCTTTGATCCGGCATCCCTCATCGGCAGCTCAAATACCCAGGCCTCCGTCAAGCCGCGCCGGATCGGAGCTCCAGGCCTGGACTGGATTCAGATCGAAGGCCCCGTCATCCCTCAGGGCGCGGTTCCCCGCGACATCTTCCTGGCCGATGCCAGGGCCGCCCTTGAAGGTTTTCTGCCCCTCGCGTTCCGACGTCCCCTGCGTGATGGCGAAACAGCAAGGCATCTCCGGCTTTATGAGGATGCCAGGGCGCGTGGCGAGACCCACGACCAGGCCCTGAAGCTCGCATTCACCGCCGCCCTGACTTCACCGAACTTTTTGTTTCGCCATGAACTCCGGCCGGGCAGGCTCGATGACCACCAGCTTGCCAGCCGTCTCAGCTACTTCCTCTGGATGAGCATGCCGGATGACGAGCTGCGCGCCATGTCCGACTCCGGCAGGCTTCATGATGAAGCCATCCTGCGCGCCCAGGTCCGCCGGCTGCTTGCCGATCCCAGGTCCCGCGCCTTCACAAGCACCTTCCTCGGCCAGTGGCTTGGCTTTGCCGGCCTTGGCGCCGAGCATGTGCCGGATGCGAGGAAGTTTCGGGCATTCACCCCTGCCCTGGCCGAGGCCATGAAGCTCGAACCGGTGCTCGTCTTTGAAAAGCTGCTGCGCAAAGGCGGCAGCCTGCTCCGGCTGCTCGACGGCCGCGAAACCTTTGCCAACTCCGAGCTGGCCGGTCATTACGGCATCGAAGGCGTCCAGGGTGAATCCATGCAGTCCGTCAGCTTCGCGGACGAAAACCGCGCCGGACTTCTGGGCATGGCCGCCATACTCACCGCCTCGTCCACCCCCAACCGCACCAGTCCTGTGATCCGCGGCAAATGGGTCCTGGAAAACCTGCTCGGACGCAGGCTGGCCGAGCCACCGGCCGATGCGGGCCAGCTGGATGACAAGGCGGGCGAGCGGGGCAGGACGTTGCGCGAGGAGCTCGCGGCGCACCGCCGGCAAGAGTCCTGCGCCGCCTGTCATGACAAGATCGATCCGATCGGCTTCGCCCTGGAGAACTTTGACGCCATCGGTCGTTATCGCAGCGAGGAGGCGGGCCGGCTGGTGGACGCCTCCGGAACCCTTCCTGGTGGTCTGCACATCCAGGGCCCCGCCCAGCTCAGGCTGGCCCTGCAGCAGCACCACGCCGACGAGTTCATCCGCAATGTCGTACGCCGGGTCTCGGCGTTTGCCCTTGGTCGCGCCTTGAAGCCGCAGGATGAAGGCCTGGTCCGCCAGTTGCTGAAAAATTTGGAGGACAACGACCTTCGAGCCGACGCCCTGATTGAGGCCGTCGTCCTCAGCGAGGCCTTCCGCACTCAGGGCTGAGCCCTGCCCTGCCGAACCAATTCTTCACCAATAATGGCCAGGGCGGCGATGGAAGCCGTCTCGGCACGCAGGATCAGCGAACCCAGGGTGACGGGCTGGAAGCCCCGCAGACGGGCCAGCTCCTCCTCCTCCTCCGTGAGGTCACCCTCGGGACCGACAAGCACGTAAACAGCCAAGGCAGCGCTGAAGTCCACTTCATGAAGCCTGCGTGAATGCTCGCTCAAGGCGGGCATCAGCCGCACGGAGGATGCAGGCAGGCGTTCCAGGGCTTCGGCAAGGCTGGCTGGCGACTCAAGCGCAGGAACCCATGGAGTGTGGCACTGCTTCGCCGACTCGACCATGTGCCGCCGCCACTTGCAGAGCTTTTTGTTCAGCTGGGCCCCGTCGAGATGCACGACGGAACGCGCCGTCACCACGGGGCGGACGCTGGCCGCACCGAGTTCCGCGGCCTTTTCCAGAAGCCACTCAAAAGCCTCCGCCTTGATCATGGCGGCCAGCAGGTGCACCTCGCGACTGCGGGAGGCATGCTGCCTCACCTCATCAACACGTGCCGTCACCGAGTTCCTGGACACTTGGGTGAGGGTCGCCGACGCCACGCGTCCGACACCATCGAAGATTTCGATCTTGTCCCCGGGCGCCTTCCGCAGCACCCGCGCGCAATGCAGGGCCTCGTCACCCTCAAGCACCAGGCTTTCCGGCTGCCATGCCTCGGGGGGGAGATGGAAGCGGGGAAGCGACATGGCGGATGCGCGTTCAGATTCTGGCCTTCAGCTGATTCAGGCACCCCGAAGCTTCGAGACATCGTACAAACTCATCATGGCCGCCTTGACCTCGTCGCTGCGGCCTTGCTTCAGCGCGTCGAAGGTCGTGTGATTGCCCGGCTTGAACGTGAAATGACCGCTGCGTGTGCGGCGCAGGGCGGTCAGATGGGCGCCACAACCCAGCTTCTGGCCGATGTCATGCGCGTAGGTCCTCACATAAAAACCCTTTGAGCAGACGATGCGGAAGTCGATCTCGGGCAGCCCCACGCGGGTGATCTCATGGGCATAAACGCGGACAAAACGCGGCTCACGCTCCACCTCCTGACCTTTGCGCGCCAGCTTGTGCAGCGGCACGCCGTTCACCTTGATGGCGCTGACCATCGGCGGCATCTGGTAGAAATCGCCCTGGAAGGCTTCAAAGGCGGCCTTGATCTCGTCATCCGAGAAGGCGGGCACCGGCTTTTCCTCGGTGACCGTGCCCTCCCGGTCCTGGGTGTTGGTCACCTGCCCCAGCTTCAGGGTGCCGGTGTATTCCTTGTCCTCGCTCATCAGCAGGTCGGAAAGCTTGGTCGCCGCGCCGACCACCAGGATCAGCATGCCTGTGGCCATGGGATCCAGCGTGCCGCAGTGGCCGATCTTTTTGGTGTTGAGGCAGCGCCGGGCCACGGCCACGACATCGTGAGAGGTCATGTCGGGTCCCTTGTCCACCAGGAGGACACCGTTAAGCGAGTCGTCTGACTTCATGTTCGAGAGCATTCAAAAAGGTTTCTGCAGCGGCTTCCACGGGACCCTTCATCCTGGCGCCGGCCGCCATGCGGTGGCCGCCTCCGCCAAACTGGGAGCAGACCGCCGACACGTCGAGCCGCTCGTCCTTGGAGCGCGAGGAGACGCGGATCTTGCCGTCCGCCAGTTCCTCAAAAATCACGGCGCTGACCACGCTGTCAATCATGCGCAGCGTGTCAATGATCCCCTCGGTGTCACCGGGCTCCATGTTCACCTCGTCCATCAGGCTGCGCGTCAGGTTCCAGCTGACGATGCGCCCTTCGGCGCGGAACTGCATTTCGTTGAGCATCGAGCGCAGCAGAGTCAGCCGACGTGCCGGGTAGGTGTGATAAAGCAGGCGGGCCAGCCGAGCCGTGTCCAGCCCCGCACGCATCATTTCAGCGGCGATCTCATGGCTGCGCGCGGTCGTGCAGGAAAACTGAAAGGATCCCGTGTCCGTGCTGATGGCGGTGAACAGATGCTGAAGCACTTCATCCGTCATCGGGAAGCCGCCCGTCTTCAGCAGTTCATAAATGATCTGCCCGACGGCAGGCTGGGCGCTGTCCACATGATTGAGATGCCCATAACCAGGATTGGTTCCATGGTGGTCAATGTTCAGCAGCAGCGGAGCCGCCGCGAGCGCCGCCTTGGTGGCCTCGCCCACGCGTTCATGATTCGCCGTGTCCAGGGCGATGGCGCAGTCGATCTCAAGAGCCGGATAAGGCGGGCTCAGAACGGTGGCCGTTTCCGGCAGAAAGGCCAGGTTCGAAGGCACGCCGTCCTCCAGCAGGGCGTAGACGGTCTTGCCGGCGGCACGAAGGCTGAGAGCCAGGCCTAGGACCGAGCCCACGGCATCACCATCAGGCCGGACATGGGCGGCGATCGCGATGCGCTGCACAGGGCGCAGGGCGTCGGCGATTTCAGAAAGGGTGTTGGCCGGGGTGGACATGGGGGCGCAGGAGAAAGCACTTCATGAACGCATCGCAAGGGGAAGATGCCGGGAGAAGAGGGTTCCTTCCCCGCAGCCGTCTTGACGGCGGACACGCCTCCGGTCATGATTTTCAAACCCTCATGCGCCTCCTCAGCCGCTCCTGCCAGCTCTTCGCCGTGCCCTGCCTCCTGATGTTTTCAGGCTCCATGGCCGCCTCAGTCGACGATGTTGGAATGGACTGCCTGAGCCTGTATCCCGTCATTTACACGCTTGAAACAGGGGAGTCCGCCAGCGAAACACGACCTCAGCGCGCCATGCACACCGAGCAGCTGCTCACCAGCCGGCTGAAACGGGTGCCAGAGCAGGTCGGCAAACTGCTCATCCCCCTTGCGGAAAGCATCTCACGCAACACCAAGGCGGCCAGGATCGACCAGGCACGGGCCAGCTTTGTCCTGGGCGTGTTCGAGACCAGCCAGATTCAAGCCCTGGAGGCAGGTGATGAAGCCCATCGCGCCACCCCGCGCAGCCCGGCGGGGATCATCGCGGCGCTTCAACTCGCAGCGCTTGCCGCCATCGAACATTCCAGGCATGAGGAGGCGGTCAAGTTTGTCACCGTGGCCCTCGGTGAAACCTCTGCCGACAAGGATCTCGCCACCTGGACACAGCTTCAAAAAATCACCGCCAGGGCCTATCGGGGGCTGGACATGAAGAAGGACGAGGAGCGCATCCAGCGCCACATTCTCACGGAGCATCAGCGGATCCTCGGGGAAAATCATGTCGAGACCATCCGTCAGCACAGCGAACTGGCCGGACTGCTTTATCAACAGGGCAATGACCTGGAATCCGAACGTGAAACCCGGGCGGTGCTGAAGGCCACCCTGCGCCTGCATGGGCCGGACTCCAGCCAGGCGGCCATTGTCCGCAAAAACCTTGCACGTGTGCTCGAGGTCCAGGGTCGTCATGGCGAGGCCGTGCCGCTCAGAAAAGAGGTTCTTGCTGCCGCCATCAAAGACTCAGGAAAGCAGTCGGCAGCCGCCCTGGCCGCGCATGAAGCGCTCGTCAAAAGCCTCGCCGCCCAGAAAAACCACGCCGAATGCGAGGCGGAAGCCAGGATTCTGATGGAATCCGCCCAGGCTGGCGCAGGCCCCGACACGGCGCTGGTCATGAACGCCCGCGTTTATCTTGCCGTGTCCGTGTTTGAACAGGGCCGGCACGAGGAGGCGCTGCAGATGCTCAACCGCCTTCAGGAGGATTGCAGCCGCCTTTTCGGCCCGGAACACGCCCAGACACTGCTTGTCACCCACACCCGTGGAAGCTGCCTGAACGCCCTCGAAAAACATGAGGAGGCCGCCGCCCTCCTGGCCAGGACCCTGGAGGCACGAAAACGCGTGCTTCCTGCGGATGACCTGGCAACCCTGGAGACAAGGCTGCAGCTGGGCCAGGCGCTGCTGAAACTCGGCAGGCTCAAGGAAGCCCTGGCGGAAATCCGCATCACCGCGAACGCCTACCAACGCCTCCTTCCGGCTGACGATCCGCGGATGCTTTCCATTGCCGAGCTGTCCAACCAGTTCGCCAGCCTCGAGGAAGGCCGGCAGATCCTGATTGATGAACACCGTGCGAACTACAGGACCGCCGCCAGCACCTTCGGTCCCGAAGATCTTCAAACACTCAACGTGCAGGCGGGGCTCGCCGCCTATCTGGTCGGCATGGGCCGTTCAGCGGAAGCTCTGGCCGAATACGAAAAAGCTCTCGCCATCTGCCGTCGAAAACTTGGCACGGACAATCCAGGGACCCTGGACCTTCTGCAGCGAGCCGCCTTGATCCACCTCAATGAAGGCCGGTTTGAGCCATGCGAAACCATGCTTCGTGAAGTGCTTGTCCACCGGCAGAAAAATCACAAGCCAGGCGACCTTGGTGTCGATGAAACCCGCTATCATCTTGGGGTTTGTCTCGCGCAGCTGGGCCGGCTGACGCAGGCCGAAGAAATGGTCCGGCAAAGCCTTGAGGCCGTCAAAGCTCATCCGCAGGCCAATCCTGCCTTCGTCGCCCAGATGGAGCAGATGCAGGCTCGAATCCAGCAGGCCATGGCACCCAAGCCCCCGGCCGCCGATGCCAGCCTGAGCGCAGGGGGCGCCGCACCGGGCACCCTGCAAAATCCCCTTCAGCTCAAGCCCGCGGGCACCCCGTCCCAACTGCCTGCGGCCGTGCAGCAAAGCAGGATCCCGGACATTGATCCTGCCTCGCTAGTTCCGAGCGGCACGATTCAAAAGCCGCTGGAATACAAGCCTTGATCGGATCGACTGAACTTGGTCTTGCATCCAGCCTGGCGCACGGTTCCGGAATCGCATGAACAACCCAACCTTCGATTTCATCGTCATCGGCGGCGGCAGCGCCGGTTATGCCGCAGCCCGCACCGCGCACTCCGAGGGCCTGAGAGTGGCCGTGGTCGACGGAGCCGCTGAGCTCGGCGGTCTCTGCATTCTGCGCGGCTGCATGCCAAGCAAGACCCTGATCGAATCCGCCGACCGCAGCCTGGTCATCCGACGCGCCTCCGAATTCGGCCTTCTCGCCACGACCCATGGCGTTGATCTCACCGCCATCCGTGCCAGGAAACGCACCCTCATCGCCGACTTCGCCGGCTACCGGCAGGGGCAGCTTCAGGACGGCAGGTTCACCCTGCATCGCGGTCGCGCACGCTTTCTTGACGCCCGCACTTTGGAGGTCAGCCCCATCGACGGCGGCGTGCCTTTCCAGCTCAGCGCCCGGGCCTTCTGCATCGCCACAGGTTCGGAAGCCCATGTGCCGCCGATCCCCGGCCTGGTTGAAATCGGCCACTGGACCAGTGATGACATCCTCGATGCTGCCGAGCTTCCGGAAAGCTTTGCCATCCTCGGCGGTGGAGCCATCGCGCTGGAGATGGCGCATTACCTGGACGGCGTGGGAAAAAAGGTCACGCTCATCCAGCGCAACAGCCAGTTCCTCACCGGCCTCGACCCGGAATGCAGCCGCATCATCCAGGAGGCGTACCAAAAGCGTGGCATCGTTTGTCATCTCGGCTCCCGGATTCACCGCATCTGCGAGACAGAAGGTGGCAAGCAGGTGGAGTTTCAATCCGGCGGACAGGAGCACCGGCTGGTGGCGGCTGAGATCCTCACAGCCCTTGGCAGACAGCCCGCCGTTGGCGGGCTCGGCCTGGATTCGGCGGGGATCATCCTCAGCGGTAAAAAGGTCTTTGTTCACGCCACGATGCAGACCAGCCAGCCGCACATCTTTGCCGCAGGCGACGTCTGCAGCCCCCTGGATGTGGTGCATGTGGCCATCCAGCAGGCCGAGGTCTGCGCCCGCAACGCCGCACGTCTGCTGCGAGGCGAAGAGGCGGCCGAACAGGTTGACTACAGGCTGCTTCTCTTCGGCGTGTTCAGCCATCCCCAGGTCGCCGCCGTTGGATCCAGCGAGGCGGATCTGACCGGACGAAACGTGCCCTACGTCAGCGGCTCCCACCCGTTCAACGACCATGGCAAGAGCATGTGCATGGGGGAGACGGACGGCTTTGTGAAGATCCTCGCCCACCGCCAGACCGGCGAGATCCTGGGCGCCACCTGCGTCGGCCCCCATGCCACCGAGCTCATCCACGAGATCGTCGTCGCCATGCATCACCGTTCACGGGTGCAGGACTTCATGCTCATTCCGCATTACCATCCCACCCTTGCCGAAATCTGGACCTATCCCGCCGAAGAATGCGCCGACCAGCTTCAGCCCGGTTGAAGCTGCGGAAAAAGACATCATTTCTGGCTTGGCTGAAATCAAGGCCAAGACCCCGGCCCGGCCCCACGTTTAGCAGGGATCATGCGACTCCCGTCCCTTCTTATCCTGGCCTCCCTGACCTCAGCCGCCCCCGCCCAGCAGCCTCCGGCCAAACCAGCCCCGGCCCCCGTTCCCGCCAGGCCCGAGAAAAAGCCCGAACCCGCCCCCAAGCCCGACGACAAGAAGCCTGAACCGGCGAAGCCCTCCCCCTCCCCCTCCCCGGCACCCGCACCCGCACCCGCACCCGCACCCGCGCCCCCGCCAACGACTTCGCAATCCCAGGCGGCCACCTCGTCAGCCCCGGCCCCCAAAACCTCCACGACAAGCTCCAGCCCAACCAAGTCTGCGGAAAAGAAAAAGACAGTCGCCGAGGTCGTCGGCGGGCATCAGCGCATTCCGGGCCTTTTCGACCTCTTCCTGGATCGCGAAAAGGGCGCCGTGCACCTTTACATTCGGAAGGACCAGCTCGGCCCTGAGTTCATCTACTTCACCCACACCATCGACGGCGTTGTCCAGGCCGGCCACAACCGCGGCGGCTACGGCAGCGAAGTCATCTTCCGGATCAGCCAGGCTTTTGAACGGGTTGAGTTCATCGCCGAAAACACCGCCTTTCACTTCGATCCGCAGAGCCCCTTGGCAAAGGCCAGGAAGGCCAACATCTCCCACGCCATCCTTGCCAGCGAACCCATCGTGGCCAGGGACGACAACGGCGTTCTCATCGCCGCAGGCAACCTTTTCCTCAAGGAGAGCCTTGTCATGGTCAAGCACCCGGGATCCGACGGAGGCAAGTCTGTTCTAGGCAGGCTCAGTGAAACCAAGACCAAGTTCATCAACCTGCGCGGTTATCCTGACAACACCGTCGTTTCCGTTGAGTATGTCTTTGAAAACACCGCCCCGACCTGGAACCAGGACAGCAAGTCCAGGGCCGATGAGGTCACCGACGCACGCTACGTCAGCATCAAGGTCCAGCACAGCCTGATCAAGGTGCCGGACAACGACTACAAGCCTCGCCGAGACGATCCTCGCATCGGCTACTTCAGCACGCAGGTCACCGACATGACCGACACCTCCGCCACGCCTTACCGCGATGTCATCCACCGCTGGCACCTGGTGAAGCAGAAGCCGGGCACCCGGCTGAGCGAACCTGTGACCCCCATCACCTTCTGGATTGAAAACACCACGCCCGTCGAGCTGCGCGACCTCATCCGCAGCGCCACCCTGCGCTGGAACGAGGCCTTTGAAACCGCCGGCTTCAAGGATGCCATCGTCGTGAAAGTGCAACCCGACAACGCCACCTGGGATGCAGGCGACATCAACTACAACGTCCTGCGCTGGACCTCCTCGCCCAACCCTCCCTTCGGTGGCTACGGCCCCAGCTTTGTGAATCCGCGCACCGGCCAGATCCTCGGCGCGGACATCATGCTCGAGTTCAGCTTTCTCACCAACCGTCTGCGCAGCCAGAAGGTCTTCACGGAACTCGGCCTTGCCTCGCCTCAGCAGGAGGACGAAAATCCCTTCCGTGATCCGCGCCGCCTCTGCCTCGAGGCCGGCTTCGCCCAGCAGGGTCTGATGTTTGGCCAGGCCGCCCTGAAGTTGAACGACGCCGCCGTGCCGGACATGAAGGCCCTCACCCGCGAGGCCATGACCAAGCTCATCCTCCATGAAGTCGGCCACACGCTGGGACTCAACCACAACTTCCGCGCAAGCCACCTTTACGACGCGGACAAGATTCATCAAAAGGAGCTCACCTCAAAGACCGGGCTGACCGGCTCGGTCATGGATTACATGCCCGCCAACATCGCCCCGCTCAACAAGCCCCAGGGCGATTTCTACATCACCAAGCCTGGCCCCTATGATCACTGGGCCATTGAGTTTGGCTACAGCGAGGCCCTTGAGGATCCCCAGGCTGAGTCAAACCGCCTGCAGAAGATCGCATCCCGATCCCACGAACCCGCCCTCGCTTTCGGCAACGATGCGGACGACATGCGCAGGGCCGGCAAGGGCATCGACCCAAGGGTCATGATCTATGACATGAGCAGCGACCCCGTGACCTACGGCACCCAGCGCTGCGAGCTCGTCAAAGCCAGGATGGCCGAACTCGTCAAAAAGTCCGCCGTCAAGGGCGAGAGCTGGCAGAATGTGCTGCAGGCCTACCTGACGCTCTCCCGCGAAAGCGCCGACGCCCTCATCGCCATGTCTCGTTATGTCGGCGGCGTCGAGGTTGAGCGCGCCTTCGTCGGCCAGGCGCCGGACAAAAAGCCCTACACCCCGGTCGCCGCAGCCCGGCAGTTCGCGGCTCTTGAGACCATCAACCGTCATGCCTTCGCCCCCGGCGCCCTGCTGCCTTCGGCGGACCTTATCGCCCACCTTCAGCAGCAGCGCCGCGGCTTCGACTTCTACAAGGAGGACGAGGCGCCAAAGATTCACGACCGTGTCGGCCAGGTGCAGAAATCTCTGCTCGACCATCTGCTTCACCTCGAAACCCAGCGCCGCATCCTCGACTCCGGGCTGTATGGCAATCAAGTGCCGCTCGACCAGGTGATGCACAAGATCACCGCCGGGATCTTTGCCGGCGACAAGGAGACCGGCCCGGACACCCTGCGCCAGAACCTGCAGAGCGACTACCTGGAACGTCTGCTGCGCATCGTGAACAATCCCGCCTGGCCGCCCGCCGCCCAGGCCGCAGCCTATGCGGAGGTTGAATCGATCCAAAGCCTGCTCGACAACCTGCCCGCCTTCAAGACGGGGGCCGTCGCACACGCCCGGTTCCTCCGCTACAAGATCAGGCGTGGCCTGGATCAAAGGAACTGACCTGCCGGCTTTTGGGGGTCAACAGGG
>Ga0315900_10007969_pt1 | contig 13738 bp, 10 predicted proteins | sample LakEriMetagenome_FD_203521 | JGI IMG/M metagenome (GOLD analysis project Ga0315900, IMG submission 203521) | Freshwater fungal communities from buoy surface, Lake Erie, Ohio, United States - Buoy 12 MA114 | ecosystem: Environmental > Aquatic > Freshwater > Lake > Lake biofilm | place: USA: Lake...
AATATCCCAGATAGGAACGGCGAATGGCCTCATCCTGGCGGATTTCGGCAGCGGGCCCGGACATGACGATGCGGCCGGTTTCCAGCAGATAGGCGTGATCGGCCAAATCAAGCGCCAGATTGGCGTTCTGTTCCACGAGCAGAATGCCAACGCCGCTTTCTTCACGAATGCGGCGCAAAATGGCGAAGATATCCTGCACAATCAGCGGCGCCAGGCCGAAGCTTGGTTCATCCAGCAATAAAAGCTTTGGCCGTAGCAACAGCGCGCGCGCGATGGCCAGCATTTGCTGCTCCCCGCCCGAAAGCGTGCCGGCCTGCTGGCGCCAACGCTGCTTCAGGCGCGGGAACCATTCCCACATGCGCGCAAAATCCGCTGCCACATCGGGATCACGGCGCGTATAGGCGCCCAAGCGAAAATTCTCCTCCACCGTCAATTCCATGAAGGTGCCGCGCCCATCGGGCACATGCGCCACGCCAAGCCGCGCGATTGATTCCGTCATCAGCCCCGCAATGCGCTGGCCAGCCAGCAGCACTTCGCCTTCCGGGCGAATCAGGCCGGATACCGCGCGCAAGGTGGTGGTCTTGCCCGCGCCATTGGCGCCGAGCAGCGCGGTCACACCGCCTTCCGCCACCGCAAAATCCAGCCCGAACAGCACCTGGGTTGGGCCATAACCAGCGCGGAGGTTTTTCACTTCAAGCAGCATGGGCGGCATCCGCATGGCCATCGCCCAGATAGGCGCGGATCACTTCAGGGCTGCTCCGCACCTCATCCGGTGTGCCATCGGCGATCTTCTTGCCGAAATCGAGCGCCACAACCTTGTCGGAGACGCGCATCACCAGCGACATGTGATGTTCCACCAGCAAGATCGCCAAGTTGAAGCTTTGGCGCACATGCTGGAACAGCGTGGCCAATTCATCCACCTCACCATGATTGAGCCCGCCTGCGGGTTCATCGAGCAACAGTAATTTCGGCCGGCTGATCAGCGCGCGCGCCATTTCCACACGTTTTTGGGTGCCGAAGGGCAGATCAATTACGGGCAGATCGGCAACCGCTTCCAATTGCAACAGCGCCAACAATTCCGCCGCGCGTTGCCGCGCCGCCTTATCCTCGGCGCGCGCGCGCGGCAGGCGAAGCGCATTGGCGAGGAACCCCGCGCGGCCGGCGGAATGCGCCCCGGCCAGGATGTTTTCACGCACCGTCATGGATTTGAACAAGGCCAGGTTCTGGAAGGTGCGCCCAAGCCCAAGCGGGGCCATGCGATGGCGCGGTTCATGAGTGGTGGCGTGGCCATCGAAGCGCACGCTGCCCTCATTCGGGCGATAGATGCCGCTAATGACATTGAACAACGTAGTCTTGCCCGCGCCATTCGGGCCGATCAGACCGCAAATCTGGCCTGCTTCAACATCAAAGGAAACACCGGCCACGGCGGTGACGCCACCAAAACGCACGACGATATCGCGCACTTCAAGAAGCGACATGGCGCATTGCCCCACCGCTTGAAATCAAAGCCGGCGCCGGATGGCAAGTGCTGGCCATCGCTCCTCCCCGCACGCTGCCTTTGGGTTTGTAAGGTTCAGGCAGTCGTGACGCATGTATTTAGCCTTGGTTTTGCTGCGTTAAGCAAGCCGTAAAAATAAGCTGGCTTGACCAAGGCCGCCTAGCACCGCAGGCTTACCCATCATGGGCAGCATTTTAGTCATTGGATCCTATAACCGGGACACGGTGCTGCGGCTTTCGCGCTTTCCCGCGCCAGGGGAGACCCTAACCGCACTTGGCATGGCCGAATTCCATGGCGGCAAAGGCAGCAACCAGGCTGTGGCCGCAGCGCGCGCCGGTGGGCGCGTGGCGTTGTTGGCAGCGCTTGGCAATGACGCGTCAGGCCAGGCCGCGCGCGCACTTTGGACAGCGGAAGGCATTACGGTGGAGGGCGTGCAAACCGCCCCAGCCCCGACCGGTGCCGCCACCATTCTCCTTAATGCGGCGGGCGAGAATCAGATCATCATTGTCTCTGGCGCCAATGCGGCCTTGGCCTTGCCATCAGGCTTCACCCCGCCTTGCGATGTTACGGTAGCGTTGGCGCAGCTTGAAACGCCACAAGCCGCCACGGCGGCGCTGTTTCGTGCGCTGACTGGCGCACGCCGCATCCTGAATGTTGCCCCAGCTGCAGCCATTCTGCCGGAGCTTCTCGCCACCACCGATATGCTGGTGCTGAATGAAACCGAAGCCGCCATTCTGGCACAACGAGAGGCTGAACCAGCCGCCCTGGCGCTTGCGCTCGCCGCCGAGACAATGCGGGAGGTGATCGTGACCGCCGGCGCCGCCGGCGCCTTTTGGGCGCGCCCGGATGGTGTGGTGATCCAAGCCACGCCACCCCGCGTGGCAGTCACCGATACCACCGGCGCCGGCGATGCCTTTTTGGGCGCCTTCGCGGCCTTCAGCGCAGCGGGACACACGCCGGAAAAGATATTAGGTTTGTCCGTGACCGCTGGTGCACTCGCCTGCACACGGCATGGTGCGGTGCCTTCCCTGCCCTATCGTACAGCCATCCTGGCGCTGGCCAGCTAGTCCCACCCCATTGATCCCCCCTGGAAAAGGGAGGATGCTCCGACCGCGCTGTACTGGATAAAGCGCAGGAGGAACCGTGACTGAGGCGGCAATAGATTGCGATCTGCATCCGGGCCTGCCCTCAATGGCAAGCCTGTTTCCCTATATGGATCAGCATTGGCGGACCAGCCTCAAGGAACGCGGCGTTTCTCAGCTTGAAAGCGCATCCTGGCCACCGGCCGCCCCTTCGACCGTGCGCGCCGATTGGCGCGGCCCGAAAGGTGAGGCGCCCTGCAAGTTGGAAACCCTGCAAGCGCAGGTGCTGGATCGCTGGGGTGTTGGCACCGGCATCCTCAACCCGCTTTTCCCGGCTCAGCTTCCCTTCAGCCGAGACCTCTCAGCCGCCTTTGCGCGCGCGGTGAATGATTGGATCCGCGCCGAATGGCTGGATGGCGATAAGCGCCTGCGCGCTGCCATCCTGCTGCCCAATGCCATTGAGGAATCAGTGGCCGAGATTGAACGCCTCGCCCCCGATCAACGCTTTGTTCAGGCCATGACGCTTTGCATGGGGGAAATCCCGCTCGGTCGGCGCGAATGGTGGCCGGTTTATGAGGCGCTGTCGCGCCACGATATGCCGCTTGCGATTCATGCCGGCAGCAATTGGCGCCACCCTGTCACCTCGGTCGGCTGGCCTTCCTATTATCTTGAGGAATACACAGCGAATTCGATGGGGTTTCAGGCATCGCTTGCGTCCTTGATCACGGAGGGCGTGTTTGTAAAATTCCCGAAGCTCAAGGTCGTGCTGCTGGAAAGCGGTGTGTCCTGGCTGCCATCCTTCCTTTGGCGGTTGGTGAAATCCTGGAAGGGCGTGCGCTTTGAAGTGCCCTGGCTGGATCGCCCACCATCGGATTACGTGCGCGATCATGTGCGCCTTTCCATCCGCCCGCTGGATGTGCCGGAGGAAACCGATACGATGGCGCGACTGATGGATCATTTGGGATCGGATGAGTTGTTGTTGTGGTCTTCCGATTGGCCGCATGCGCATTTTGAGGGGGACGCGACCGTGCCGCTGGGGCTTGATCCGGGCTTGCTCAAGAAAATCATGGTGGATAATCCGCGCGCGACCTATGCTAGATTGCGGGAAGGAGCCCTGGCATGAACATCATCCGCCCCATCGCCGCCCCTGGTCGGCCCGCCGCTGCCACGCTCGGCCTGGTGGATTGCGATATCCATCCGCGCTGCGCTGATTTGGGCGAATACCGCCCCTTCATGACCGATGCCATGTGGCATCGCCTGACCACTTACGGCATTCATGCGCGGCACGGCTTTCACAAGGGCTATCCCTTCCCGAAGGCCGCACCACTCGCCAGCCGGCGCGATGCCTGGGGGCCGCAGGGCCAACCACCCGCTTCCGATCTTGGCTTTGTGCAAAAGCAATTCCTGGATCATTACGGACTTGATATTGGCGTGCTCAATCCCTTGCAGCCTTCCGGCCAGGGCGATGTCAATGATGAACTGTCAGGCGCGCTCGCCCATGCGGTGAATGAATGGCAATTGGCGCATTGGGTGGATCATGATGCGCGGCTGCGCGCTTCCATCGTGGTACCTTATGAGGATGCGGTGGCGTCAGCGGCGGAAATCCGCAAGCGCGCCGGTGATGGCCGCTTCTGCCAGGTGCTGCTGATGAGCCGTACCTCCGAACCGCTTGGCCGCAAGCGCTATTGGCCAATTTATGAAGCCGCCGCGGAAGTGGGTCTGCCGATTGGCATTCATGCCTTTGGCTTTTCCGGCAATGCCATGACCAATGGCGGTTGGCCTTCCTTTTATGTGGAAGAAGTGCAGGAACACGCGACCAGCGCCCAAGCCCAGGTCGCGTCCTTCGTGGTAGAAGGCGTGTTTGAACGCTTCCCTACGCTCAAGATCGTGATGATTGAATGCGGTTTTGGTTGGATGCCCTCCCTCGGCTGGCGGTTGGATAATAACTGGAAGCGGCTGCGTGATGAGGTGCCGTATCTGAAGCGGGCACCTTCCGAATATATGCGTGAGCATATCTATGTTTCGACCCAGCCGATTGAAGAACCGGCGAAGGGCGAGCATTTGCTGGATGCGATGGAATGGATCGGCTGGGATCGTATTCTTTACGCTAGCGATTATCCGCATTGGGATTTTGACGATCCGCGCATTGCGATTCCGTCCTTCATCCCGGCAGAAAAGCGCGCCGCGATTTTCGGCGGCAATGCGCGTAGCTTCTATCGGCTGTAATGGCGCGGCATATTGTTGCGGCGGTGGATGAAATCCCGCCCGGTGGCCGGAAGCTGGTGGAAGTGGATGGCAAGAAGATTGTGGTGTTCAATCTGGGCGGAGAGTTCTTCGCGCTGCTGGATCGCTGCCCGCATCAGGGTAGTGCGCTTTCCGGCGGTATTCTGTGCGGCCTGACGCTGAGCGATGAACCGGGCCACTATCATTTCTCGCGCGCCGGGGAGATGCTGCGCTGCCCCTGGCATAATTGGGAATTCGATATTCGCACGGGAAAGAGCTGGTTCGATCCGCGCCGTACCAAGGTACGCGCCTTTCCGGCGCATGTCGAAGCTGGAGCGCGTTTGGTAGAGGGGCCGTATCAGGCGGAGACATTCCCGGTGCAGGTTGAAGCCGATTATGTGGTGGTAGAGGCTTAATTGTTTTTTTCTAAATAGGATTTTCGAAATCCTGGTGGGCCTTGGGGGATATGTGCCCGAATTTCCTGTCAGTGTGGGCCCGGCAGCCGGCATAGCCTTAACCGTAGATGGGCCCAATACCCTATAAACCCACCTGTCGTATAATCCCACCATGGGCCCGTTGGTATAGAAAGATGCTGAGGTATTTTATTCGCCTTATTCCTGCGCCGCGCCCAGTAACACTTTCCGCTAAAAAATCGGAATAAGGCCAGAAACATATGATGGGAAGCGCTTCATCCAAGACCACTTAACGAACCATGATCGGGCGAGGCAGTCGCTACCGAAAAATTCATGAGGCTCCAAATTCTCCCTTCATTCGGGCGAGGCCAAGCAGAAAAACGCTTTCTCAGCTGAATTCAACCGCCCGCCGAATGATCATCTTAAGGGGGGCTTCACCCTTGCTCGCATAGATTGGAGTCTCGTCCAAATCAGATTTGGTGCCCTTCGATGATCGCCGCACTTTCCTGGCCCCAATCACTTACCTGCGAGCCAAGCAGATATTCTATGTCTAATGCAAGAAAACCTTTGCAGAATATGGTGGGGGGCAGCCCACGCGACCTCATCGATCGTCTTTTTTTAGTGACTTTGGCGTAGAAGTTTCGCGATGACGATTGCCATACCCGCATACCCGGAAGCAGCGCCCTTGCACGGTTCGGAGGAGGACGCCTGGCTGGAATGGAACTTAGATCTTGACCGGCTGCATCTATCAAGCGGGGCTCTTCGGCTTTTACAACTATCGGAATCGCAGGCGCTTATGAACGAGAATGATTTCAGGCGCCTCTTCGATAAGCATAATCGAAACAAATTGACCATCGCCCTGGAGGATATACTCACGCAACAGGCGCCCGTTTCAGTCGAATTGCTGCGCCAGACCACCGCTAGCCCGCAAGTCATTTTGTTTCGGGGCGAATTGGATCGGTCTCGTGAGGACTCAATTGTGGTTGTACGTCTTGAAGATGTAACAGGCAGCAGTCACTGTCTTCAGCTAGTTGCTACAAAGAAACGTTTTGAGACCTTTGTCAGCCTTATTGAAAAGGATCCCACCTATTTTGATTCAGTCCCGCTCGGGCTTATGATGGTCAATGCAGGCTTCATCACCCAGGCGAATCCAAAGCTCGCCGACATTCTCTCAATTCACATCGGAAGCCTGATTGGTGAACCGGTTTCGCGCATCCTTTCCTCCAAACAAAGCTATGATTACTATATGGAATCTGTTTGGGGTGAGGCAACCGAAGACAGTCAGGAATTCGTCGAAACCGAGTTTGAAAATGATAGTGGTACGCTGCTCTGGCTCCGCATCAGTGTATCCCGGATCTGTACGTCCGGATCAGATCATGCCTGCCTTTGCGTCATCGAAGACATTACGGCGCGCAAGAAGCTTGAACAGGATGTCTGGGCCGGATTGGCGGAAACCCTCTCCGCCAAAGAAGCTACCGACAACGCAAGCCGCATGAAAAGTGAATTTCTTGCCATGGTGAGCCATGAGATCCGTACACCGCTTTCGGCGGTGATCGGCATGCAGAAACTGGCCCTGCGCGACCCGGGCCTTAAGGAAAAAACCCGTCAGCATCTTGATATGGCGCAGACCAATGCGGAGTTTCTGCTGGAACTGCTGAATGATATTCTGGATTTTTCCAAAATAGAAGCTGGTAAGCTGCCATTGGAATCGGTGGATTTTTCCCTGCGGCATCTGATCACCGACAGCACTGCCCTGCTGATGGAACGTGCGGCGAGCAAGAATATATCGCTGACCATAGATACTGATTCCGCCGTGCCGGATACGCTGGTCGGCGACCCGGCTCGCCTCAAGCAGATTCTAATCAACCTGATTGGTAATGGCATCAAATTCACGGATAAAGGCGGCGTGGCGCTGCGCGTCCAGCTTGAAAGTAGCGTCGCGGACATAAGCAATATCCTCTTTGAGGTCGAAGATACCGGCATTGGTATTCCACGCGAAGCACAGTCGCAGCTTTTCCAGAAATTCGCGCAGGGCGACACTTCAACAACAAGGCGCTTTGGCGGTACGGGTCTTGGCCTTGTCATTTGCAAACAGCTTGTGGAGCTGATGCAGGGTGAAATCAGCCTGAAAAGTGAGCTTGGCAAGGGAAGCTGCTTCAGCTTCGTCATCCCATTCAAGATAGGCTCAGCGCCAGCCAATATCCTGCCGGTCGTTCTGGTGCCGCATTCCCATCAATTGAATGTTCTATGCGCGGAAGATTTTCACCCAAACCAAATCATCATCCAAGGCTTACTGGATGAAATGGGGCATCGCGTCGAATTTGCGGATAATGGCCGCAAGGCGTTGGAAGCCTTGGCGCTGCGCAGCTACGACGTGATCCTGATGGATGGGCGAATGCCTGAAATGGATGGCGCCACCGCCATTCGCCTGATCCGATCCGAAGGAGATGGGCAATATTATATCCCAGACCCGAATATTCGTATCATCATGCTGACAGCGAATGCGGGTGATGAAAGCCGGCAATTCTATATGGCAAGCGGCGCTGATGATTTTCTGGTCAAGCCAATAAATGAAAACCTGTTGCATCAAAGCCTGGCGCGCGTGATTGAGGCGCGGCTTGCGGAAGGGGCATCGCTACTGCCAATCGTACGGAACAGACAGCAAGAATTGGAAAAGCTATTCGGTATAATAGCCCCGGAGGGGGTTGGTGCCGCGCAATTCCTGCCCGTCGCGCCTGCCATTAATCCTCATGAGGAAAACAAGAATCTCAGAGAACGGCTACGCCAGGCTCTGCGTGCGGATCTCGGCGCGCGGCTCAAGGCACTTGATGGTGCCTATGCCAAGCGGGACATGCAGACACTTGGCAATCTCTTCCATAGCCTTAAGGGAAGCGCTGGCTATATCTGGCCTGAAGGGGCGCTGCAACACATGAGTGCCGAGCTTGAACAGGCGGCTGACCGCGAGGATTGGCATACCATCGAAAAAGAATTGCCGGGGTTCCTCAATATGCTGAACGAGATCTCAGAAGGGACCATCTCATGAGAGCACTTGTGGTTGATGACGATGTAGTTTCGCGCATGGCGCTCACCGATCTGATGCGTAGCTTTATCGAATTGAAAGTGGTTGAAGCGGTAGATGGCCAGGATGCCTGGGAAAAGATGGAAATGGGACCGGCCCCCATGATCTGTTGCTGCGATGTGCAAATGCCGCGGCTTTCCGGGATTGACCTGCTGAAGCGCGTGCGTTCTTCTCCACGCTTTAAGGATATTCCCTTCGTTTTGGTAACGGCGGCCTCAGACCTGGATACCGTCAGAAAGGCCGTGACGCTTGGCATCAGCCACTACATTGTCAAACCTTTTCATGCTCGGGAAGCGCGTGGTTCGCTGCAAAAAATCCTGAACGCTGCCTGGGAGAGGATTGCGGAACCACCCCCTGCAACTTTGAACCGGCTGAATATCGCACCTGACCAATTGATGACCTATCTTTATTCGCTGCGTGGCCAGTGCGCGGTTTTCACGCGTGACCTCAGGCGGTCCAAAAATCTACAGGATGTGCAGGATGTGGTTGGGCGGCTGAAGGGCTTACATACGGGTTGCCTGACGCTTGGGCTTCATTATGCTGCCGGCCTGGTCATTCAGATACCGGATGAGAGATCCGATATCGAAGATGAGAGATCCGATATCGAAAGGGTAGAACAGGCATTGATTGAAATCGAATTGGCGATTTCATCCCAGGAAGAAAGGGTTAAGGCGCGCCATAGCCTTGCCACTAGCACCGCGATGAGACGAACGGCCCTGGCCTGAGAGCCTCTGGCGGCTTTCCCCCAGGGCTCGCTCTGTGCTTGGGTGTGGTTGCAGGAGCCAACCATGCCAAATGCCGAATCGCCCGGGCCGACGCCAACGCGCCATACGCAAACCGCCCTTCTCGCCGAACGGGCGGCGGTCTTGCTGCTATTGGCCCTGCTGCTTTACGGCGTTATCCGCGTTCTGGAGCCCTTCGGCCTTGCGATTGCCTTCGGGGCCTTTATCGCCATCGGCACCTGGCCTCTCAGGGATGCGATGGTGAACCGCGGCATCCCACGCAGCATCGCTGCCACGCTCATGCTAATGTTGCTCATTCTGTCTCTGGCAGTGCCGGCCCTGGCACTGACACCGGAATTGGGCGGGCAGATCGCACAAGCATCCAAAGTCGCGCGCGACCTATTGGCCGGTCTGCCGGAAGCGCCACCCGCTTGGCTTTCCGGGCTTCCGCTGGTGGGCGGCACCATCAGCAATTGGTGGCCGCAATTGCTGCATTTTCAGGGCGATTTTTCCGAATTATTGGCGCCCTATGCGGGACGCATCACCAGCCTTTTGGTGGATATCGGCCAGGCGGCCGCCGCCAGCGTGGTGCAAATTCTGCTCGCGCTGATTGTCGCCACCGCCTTCTGGGTGAGTGGCGATAAACTGGCGCATGAGGTGGCGGACATTGCCACGCGCCTTGCTGGTGAAACAGGGCGCAATGCGGTGGCGGCCGCTGAAGGCGCGGTGCGCGGCGTGGCCTGGGGGATTGTTGGCACCGGCATCATCCAGGCAGTGCTGATGGGCATTGGTCTTACCATTGCAGGCGTGCCTGGGGTTGGGGTGATTTCCTTTCTGACGTTGATCTTTTCCATCAGCCAGGTGCTTGGGCCGCTGGTGGTCGTGGCCTGGCTAGGCGCTGCGGCTTGGCTTTACAGTGAAGGCCAGCTCGCCTGGGCGATTTTCATGGGGCTTTGGGGGCTGATCATGGTCTCCGGCAGCGACAATATCGTGCGGCCCTTGCTGATCAAACGCAGCAGCGAAATGCCGCTTTCGCTCATTATTCTTGGTGTCTTTGGTGGGCTGATTGCCTTTGGCTTTCTGGGGCTTTTCATCGGGCCAGCTTTGCTCGCCGTGGCGCATGGGCTGCTCAAGGCTTGGCGCGCAGAGGAAGCGCCCACCAACCCCTGATCCGCCAGGGCTGGCAAAGCCCGTATCCCGCGTTATGACTAGCCTGAAGAAAGGGCAGGAGAGACCCCATGGCCACACGCAAGCATCGCATCGCCGTCATCCCCGGGGATGGTATTGGCAAGGAAACCACGCCCGAAGGGCTTCGCGTGCTGGATGCCGCGGCGCGGCGCTTCGGCTTTGAACTGGAACTGACGCATTACGATTGGTCCTGCGAAACCTACGCCAAGACCGGCAAGATGATGCCGGATGATGGCATGGATCGGCTGAAGGACAGCGACAGTGTTTTCCTGGGTGCCGTGGGCTGGCCGGGCGTGCCGGATCATGTCTCGCTCTGGGGTTTGCTCATCCCCATCCGACGCGGCTTTGACCAATATGTGAATCTGCGCCCGTGTCGGCTGCTGCCGGGCGCGACCACACCGCTCGCGAACCGTGGCCCCAAGGACATTGATTTCATCGTGGTGCGTGAGAATACCGAAGGCGAGTATTCTTCAAGCGGCGGGCGCATGTTCGTTGGCACGGACCGCGAATTCGTCTCTCAGGAAAGCGTCTTTACCCGCATCGGCGTGGATCGCGTGCTGCGCTACGCCTTTGAATTGGCCAAGACCCGCGCACGCAAGAAGGTGACGAGTGCCACCAAGTCCAATGGCATCACCTTCACCATGCCCTATTGGGATGAACGCTTTGCCGAAATGGCGAAGAATTATCCGGGCATCACGACCGACCAATTCCACATAGACATCCTCTGCGCCCATTTCGTGCAGCATCCGGATTGGTTCGATGTGGTGGTGGGGTCGAATTTGTTCGGTGATATCCTTTCGGACCTTGGGCCAGCGGTGGCGGGCTCCATCGGCATTGCCGCGAGTGCCAATATCAATCCCGAAAAGCACTTTCCTTCCATGTTCGAACCCGTCCACGGCAGCGCGCCGGATATTGCGGGCAAATTCATCTGCAACCCGATCGGGCAGATCTGGTCGGGTGCGATCATGCTGGAACACCTCGGCGAAAAACAGGCGGCAGATGCGATCCTGGCGGTGATTGAAAAGCTGCTGGCGGAAGGCGGCCCGCGCACGCGCGATATGGGCGGGCAGGCCGGCACGGTGGATGTCGGGCGCGCGATTGCCGAAGCGGTGGCGAAATTCTGATCCGCCTTAAAAAGAAGGGCTCGCCGGATCGCGCCGGCGAGCCCTCTTTCGTTCAGCAAAACGCGAAAAAAGCGACTTACCGCTCCAGGCACATGGCAACACCCATGCCGCCGCCGATGCAAAGCGTGGCCAGCGCCTTCTTCGCGCCGCGCTTTTGCATCTCAAACAACAGCGTCGTCAGCACGCGCGCACCGGAAGCGCCAATCGGGTGGCCAAGGGCAATGGCGCCGCCATTCACATTCACCTTGCTGGTATCCCAGCCAAGATCCTTGTTCACGGCAATGGCCTGCGCGGCGAAAGCCTCATTCGCTTCGATCAGGTCAAGATCATCAATCTTCCAACCCGCCTTCGCCAAGGCCTTGCGCGATGCCGGGATGGGGCCCGTGCCCATGATGGAAGGATCAACGCCCGCCGTTGCCCAGGAAACAATGCGCGCCAGCGGCGTAATGCCGCGCTTGGCGGCTTCGGCAGCGGTCATCACCACCACCGCCGCCGCACCATCATTGATGCCGGAAGCATTGCCGGCAGTGACAGACCCGTCCTTGGCAAAGGCCGGGCGCAGCTTGCCCAGGATTTCCATGGTCGTCTCCGGCTTCGGGTATTCGTCGCTCGAAACCACCACATCGCCCTTGCGGCCCTTGACCGTCACCGGCGTGATTTCATCCACAAAACGGCCAGCGGCCATCGCCTCGCCCGCCTTGCGCTGCGAATTGTAGGCGAATTGATCCTGCTCATCGCGCGTGATCTGGAAGGCGCGGGCGACGTTTTCCGCCGTATTGCCCATGTGATAGCCATGGAAGGCATCCATCAACCCATCCCGCAGCATGGTATCCATCAGGGAAAGATCGCCCATCTTCTGCCCGGCGCGCAGCTGCTGCGCATGCGGCGCCTGGGTCATGCTTTCCTGACCGCCTGCCACCACAATGCGCGCATCGCCAGTCGCGATTTGCTGCGCTGCGAGTGCCACGGCGCGCAGGCCTGATCCGCAAAGCTGATTGATGCCAAAGGCCGTATGTTCCACCGGAATGCCAGCATTCACGGAAGCCTGACGTGCCGGGTTCTGCCCCGCACCGGCGGCCAGGATCTGGCCCAGAATAACCTCATCCACTTCGGCACCTTCAATGCGGGCGCGTTCCATGGCGGCCTTGATGGCAACAGTGCCCAGCGCATGCGCGGATAATGAGGCAAAAGCCCCGTTGAAGGCGCCAACCGGCGTGCGGGCGGCAGAAGCGATGACGATTTCGGTCATTGGGGGGATGTCCTTCCTCAAGAATGGGTCATTTGCGGCTTGGTATCACAAACCGCGCATCCAGTCGCGCAAGGGCTGCCACAGGGCGGTTTCCGCCGCAATGCCGGCGACCATGCCGATATGCCCCGCCGGCGCCATATGTAGCTTGACCTGACGCAAGCGCTTGGTCAGCGCCAGGGCAGAAGCTGGCGGCACAATGCGGTCCCGATGCGGAATGGCAGCAAAGGCCGGGCCTTGCCAAAGCGCCGGGTCCACCACCTGCCCCGCGACGCGCCAAGCAAGGCTTGCGGGTTCATTCCGCCCATACCAGCCGCCAATGCATTGCCGCGCCACCGGGGCGGCCAGCGGCACGCCATCATTCAACCAATCCTCCAGCGCCACAAAGCGCCGCGCGGCGGGGGATGCCTGGTCAAGCCGGCCAAAGCCGCGGAATTTCTCGGCAATGCCAAAGGGATCAAGGCTGGCGAACAGGGTTTGCAGCACATCCACCGGTAGTGCGCCGGTTGGTTCCATCAGGGCTTCCAGCCCCGGCAGGGCAGCGGCTGCGGCGCGGGCGCGTGCTTCGCCATCCGGCCCCGCATGGAAATCCCAAGGCGTCGCCAGCAGCGCCAGGCCGCGCACCAAATCGGGCCGTCGCAAGGCCAGCGCCAAGCCAAGCAAGCCCCCCATGCAATACCCGGCCAGGATCACCGGGCCTGGGGCGGCCATCAGTGCCCGTTCCAGCCGGCCGGCAATGTAATCGGTCAGGGTGAATTGCCGTTCTGCCTCACCGGGCCAGCCCCAATCGAGCAATAACGTGCGAAACCCCTGCCCCGGCAGCCAGCGCAGCAGGGAAGCTTCCGGCATCAGATCAAGCACATAGGCCCGGTTCACCAGCGAAGGCACAAAGGCCACGCAGGGCCCCTGCCCGCCATAATCCAGCAATCTGCTGTCTTCCTCGGCCCAAATCGCCGGCACTGGCGGCGCCTGACGCTCAAACGGATGGCGCCGATAGGCAGCAAGTCCGGCCACCAGTGCGCGATCCGCACGCAGCAGCCGGTTCAGAACCGCGCCGCGAAACGCCTCAGGTGCGTGGCCGGCGCTGGCGAGGGCGGCGCTGATTCGCGCGGCCTCCGCCTGCCCCGCTTTCGAGATCGGCCAGGCGCCGTTCCAGGGTGGCA
>Ga0315900_10007972_pt1 | contig 13736 bp, 12 predicted proteins | sample LakEriMetagenome_FD_203521 | JGI IMG/M metagenome (GOLD analysis project Ga0315900, IMG submission 203521) | Freshwater fungal communities from buoy surface, Lake Erie, Ohio, United States - Buoy 12 MA114 | ecosystem: Environmental > Aquatic > Freshwater > Lake > Lake biofilm | place: USA: Lake...
AGAATCCAACGATGACCATCGAGCTTGGGTCACATACTGATTGTCGTTCATCAAAGGCTTACAATTTATCTTTATCAGATAAGCGTGCTAAGTCATCTGCAGCCTACATTGTATCAAAGGGCATCGCTAAAAACAGAATCGTTGGCAAGGGTTATGGCGAAAGTAAACTCATCAATGGTTGCGAATGCGAAGGTAAAGTTCAATCTTCCTGCTCCGAAGATGAACACCAAGCTAACCGTAGAACTGAGTTCTTGATTACTAAGTTTTAATAGATTAATATAAATAAAAAAACCTTGTTGTTTTTACAACAAGGTTTTTTATGGCCTTAAATCTTATTAATTTTTAAAATGGTAAATGGAGATATCCGTGTTTCCATAAGAAGTAAAGTACTATCCCAATTAGAATTGATATAACAAAAATTGCAGGAAGAATAGGTCGCTTCTTTTTAGTAAAGGGGTCGTTTAAATTAATTTTAGCACCAGCAGGTAATTCTGCTAAATGAGTCAATGTGTTACCAAATTGAATGTTAATCACAGCACTAGCATTAATTGCCCAACCGTTAGCATCTAAAATGGGGGCTAAGTTTCGTTTACGTAATTTTAAGTAGGCAATAATCATGGAAGGACCTGAAATTAAAAGTAAAAGACCAACAAAAGCAATTGGCATTTTCCACCATGTTAATCCTAAAAACCCTGCAACAAGAGAGGCTATGGCAGTTCCAATAGCACCCACAGCTAAACCTATTGCTGCAAATATCCCCACAAATTTACCAACATCAAATGGTACTGGTGGATCTTTCTTTGCCTTAGCTTCTTCTTCTTTTATAGGAACATTTTCAATTCCTTTAGTCATGTCTCCGGTAACTTTATCATCCTGTGCAGTAGCAAATTTATTAATCTGAGTTTCTATAAATCTAGAGACTTTACGATAAGGAGAGAAAAAAGCTTGGCGAATACTAATAGGATTATCAACAATTTTTGTCACAGTAGCATCCCAGTCTAAACCATCTCTGTCGTAAAACAAGGCGTTTTTACCAACTACTAAATTATCTATATCACCATTAGTTAAAGCAGCAACAATAGTCATTTTATCGTTAGTTGATCTTGATGTGCAATCACAATACATTAAAAACATACCGCTAAACGACACCATGCTAGCATGTTTCCCTATATCAGAAACTTTAATACATAGATCGCAGCTACGTTGGTCAATATATAATGTTCCTGCTTGAAAGATGGCTTTTGAGCCTGGGGTATAGAAATCAAAAAAGGTGACGAAGTTTTTTAATAATGTAAATAAATCACGATGGTAACGTACTAGTTTATCTACTAAAATAATATTATTAGCTTCTGCTTCTAACGTTTTATCTTTTTCTAATAGTGTAATAATTTGTTCTTTAAAAGGACTTGATAAAATGGCATGAACACGTTCAATACCTAAAGATTCAACACAAACACCTTCTTCTTCAGCTTTCCATTGCGCGTAGGCCAAAAAAGAATCATTGATTTTGTTCCACTCTAACTCTGTGATATGTTCTTTGTTTTGAAAAAGTGGTGTAACAATTAGTTTTCTAAAATCAGCTATTGCTTTTTCCCATGCTGGATTTATTCCTGAAACAATCGGCAAGGCTTTACCACCTTCAATTTTAGCTAAAGGATAAGTAGCAATTTCATTAATACAACTAGATAAATCATTGGCAGTTATACTTTCTACACGAGCTACTTGTAAATTTAAAACTTCAGTGGATTGTGAATCAAAGGCTGCTAATCTGCAACGAATAAAATAATCATCTATTTTAGATTTAACAGAACAAAAATTTTGATATGCTTCTTCAGTAAGATTGCCGTACGGAAGAATAGCACTTAGATTAGCTTCCTTTTTCGCATACCATGCGGCATACTTTTCGCAGTGTTCAATAAAGCTATTTAGTAATTCTAGAGTAATACCTTGTTTGCCACTTCTATCAGTTACCGAACCTAAACAAGCTATAATTTCATTAATAAATTGAATTAACTCTATATCGCTTGTGCTATCTTCTGTAATAACACCATCTCCATTAAATTTTGTTCCAGCAAATATTTTTTCAGTATCAGAAGTTTCTTCTACAGTTAATTTGGTTGCACCCTCTTTTCCTAAATTTTTTAAAATAATTTGCGCCGATTCTAATAAAGTTTTACCAAGCACTGTATTTTCGTCGATAGAAGATAATTGAAATACAGATTCTCCTCGTAATAAATCATCTGGATTTTTTAAAATACTGGTAACCCAATCTACTGCGGCAATTATCTCAGGAACTCTAATTTTACCATCGCCATCGCCGTCAATTATTTCTAAAGTTTTTCTATCTATCTCTAAACCATTTACCGGACAACTTAAAGCCGTCCATAATTTAGGATCGAGGCTTGATAAATTTTTTAAATCAGCTCCTGATTCTAAATTAACTCGTTTTATACCCCCTACGGTAGAGAAATTCCAGACATGGTTGTTTTCTTTTTTTTCTAGTAATTGTTTTATCATAAAGTATTATTCCTCAACTTTTTTAGGCTAACAAAATTATAAATTATATTGAGTTATGAGGCTTTATATGTTATTTTAACAACAATTATCATGAATTTTAAAGTGTATCATTTAGTATTTTTACAGAACTTTTATTGTAGGAATGAAAAATATTAAAACAGAGGTAGCTAATTATAGCTTTATTATTTTAGGAAGTTTTTTGATGGCTTTAGGAGTTATAGGCTTTCTATCTCCTAACCGAATTGCTACTGGTGGAACAGCAGGTTTAGCAATAGTATTGCATCATGTCATAAATTTGCCTATTGGAGTTTTAATGGCATTGGTAAACATTCCTTTATTATTAGTTGGATTAAAATATCTTGGAAAACGATTTGCTATTAAAACAATTATTTGTATTGGGTTAATTGTATTATTTGTTGATGCGTTATCACAATGGATTCATTTACAAAGCTTAAGTAGTAATTTAATGCTAGCTACTTTATATGGAGGAGTAACTATTGGAGTTGGCTTAGGATTAATTTTTAAAGGTGGTGCTTCGGCTGGTGGTGGAACAATTTTAGCAAAAATTATTTCAACAAATACTCAAATAAAAACGAGTACAGTTATTTTGATATTAGATGCCTTAGTTGTTGCTTCTGCAGGTTTTGTGTTTAATAGTATTGAACTCGCGCTTTGGAGCTTGATTAGTATTTACGTTGGATCTAAACTCATTGATTTAATTTTAGTTGGCGCTTCTAGTCAAAAAATTGTACATATTTCTTCTATTAAAAATTTAAATGAATTAAGCTTGATTATCTCCGAAAACTTAGGAATATCAGGTACAATTATTAAGGGAAATGATTTAGGTAACAGGGAATATAAAGATATCATTTTCATCATGATTGATAAAAATAAACTTAATCCATTGAAGCAATTGGTGTTGCAATATGACGAAAGTGTGAAGATGATTGTGATGGAAGCTACAGAAGTATTGGGAAAAGAATAGTTGTTTTAAAACACCTTATCTATTGCTATTTTAAACCAGCTTGTGAAATGGTCTGGATTGGTTTTAATTTCTGATTTTACTTCTTCAAGTAATACCCATTTAAAACTATCAACCTCTTCTTTATTTATAATTGGGTCAGTATTACTGTATCCAACAAATATATGGTCAAATTCATGTTCTGTTAAATCATTATCAAAAGGTGTTTTGTAAATAAAAGAGGCTTTGTGCTCTAAGTCTGCTACCATTCCCATTTCTTCTACTAAACGACGATTGGCAGCTGCCATTGTATCTTCGTTTGGTCGTGGATGAGAACAACAGGTATTTGTCCATAAACCGGCACTATGGTATTTGCTTAGTGCACGACGTTGCAATAACAACTCGTTTTGATTATTAAAAATAAAAACAGAAAATGCACGATGTAATATTCCCTTTTCATGAACTTCTAATTTTCCCATTGTACCAATGGGATTATCATCGGTGTCAACCAATATTACTTGCTCTTCAGTCATTAATTGTTTTCTTTTCTTGCTCGGTTAACTTTACTTGCGTTAAAAAGTATGCACTAATATTTGCAAATAGTTCTATATCTGTTTTCTTAATCCCTTGTAAATTTTTTAAAATAAAATTTTTATCATCGCTTGTGTTTTTATTATAACCTAAAATAGATGGAGCATTACTTTGTATCGTAAAACGAATATATCTTATTTCTATGTTATTAGCATCTTTTGATATGGCAGTTTCTAATATCTTTTTACCAGCGTTAAATGCACTAATTTTTGAGGCAGGATTAATTTTGTATTTAGCCGAAGTCATTTCAGCAGCTGCATAATATGCTAGTTTTAAGGCATCGGTTACCTCTTTAGAAGAAGTGCTTAATTGTTTTAACCTAATGACAGCGTCTTCGCTTTTATTTATTTGATTGAATTCGCTTCTCATCAACTTTAAATCATTTGATGAAAAAAGGTAAATGATAAATAGTAAAAGAAACTTCATTATAGCATATTAAAGCTGTTTCGTAAATAGCTGCCAGCAAATAAAGCAATTTTTTGCGGATTTGGTATACGAATGCGTTCTTCAATAATGTTAGAGGCTTTTAATTTTTTAATTTTTTTAAATAATGAGTTGTAATAAATGTATGCCACATAAACACCTAAGCGCGCTTGTTTTGGCAACATTTTTATTCCTTGTAAGCCCATTTCAAAATCAGCTTCTATATCTTGTTCGATGGTTGCTTTTGTTTCGTCATTTAGTTTTTGAACATCTACATTTGGAAAGTAAATTCTACCCATGCCAATGAAATCAGCATTGAGATCTCTTAAGAAATTTATTTTTTGAAATGCAGAACCTAATGACATGGCATAAGGCGTTAAATCATCATACATTTTTTGATTTCCTTTCACAAAAACACGTAAACACATTAATCCCACAACTTCAGCACTTCCTAAAATGTATTCTTTATATCCATCAAAATCATAATCTTTTTTTTCTAAATCCATCTCCATACTTTTTAAAAAAGTATCAATCAACTTCACATCAATTTTAAAATCATTTACTACTTTTTGGAAACTATTTAAAACAGGATTTAAACTAATGCCTCTTTCAATGGCACGGTAAGTTTCTAATTTAAACTCGTCTAGCAATTCTTTTTTATTAAAATCGTGAAAAGTATCTACAATTTCATCAGCAAAACGAACAAATCCGTAAATACTGTAAATAGGATTTTGAAATTCTTTATTCAAAAATTTAATTCCTAACGAAAATGAGGTACTGTAAGTATTAGTTACCATTTTACTGGTTTTTATACTTGCGTTATCAAAAAGTTGTTTCATGTTTTTATATGCATGTAATTTAACAATAAAAGATGACATTTGTCATATCCTAATTGTAAAACACACAAAAAAAGATTTTGTTTAATCTTTTTTATTTTTTGTTTAAAGTAATTTGCACCTGATTTGCTACTAATTTACCGGAAATTAATGAGGGCGGAACTCCAGGACCTGGAACTGTTAACTGACCAGTATAAAATAGGTTTTTAACTTTTTTATTGATCAATTTGGGTTTTAAAATCGCTGTTTGACTGAGTGTATTTGCCAATCCGTAAGCATTTCCTTTAAATGAGTTGTAATCTTTAATAAAATCACTTCCTGCATAATCTCTTCTAAATACAATATTATCTTTAAACGAAACGCCTATGTGTTTTTCTATTCTTTTAATTACTAAATCAAAATAGTGATTTTTCACTTCATCACTTTCTACCAAATCAGGGGCAATAGGTATTAAAACAAAAACCGTCTCATTGCCCTCTGGAGCCACTGTTTTGTCTGTCAAAGAAGTGCAATTTACATAAATAAGAGGATTAGTAGGCCACTTTGGCGTCGTGTAAATTTCTTTTGCATGCATTTCAAAATCTTCATCAAAAAGTAAATTATGATGTAATAAATTTGGTAACCTTTTGTTTACACCTAAATAAAAAATTAAGCTCGATGGAGCCATTTTTCGAGATTGCCAATATTTATCGGAGTAATTTCGATATGGTTTTTCTAATAATTGCTCGGTAAAATGATAATCAGCGCTTGATACAACCGCATCAAAATCGGTAAAAGTTTTATTTGAAACTAACTGGTTTACCTTAGAGTGTTGAACGTTTATTTTATTTATATCAACGTTAAATTCAAATTTAACGCCAAGTTCAATGGCTAATTTTTGCATTGCATACACAATTTGCACCATTCCACCTTTTGGGTACCATGTGCCACCAACAATGTCTGCGTAATTCATTAAACTATATAGCGCTGGTGTATTTTGAGGCAATGCTCCCAAAAACAAAACAGGAAATTCAAGTAGCTGAACTAATTTAGGGTTCTTAAATAATTTACGAATGTGCGATGAAATAGAATTAAAAACATCTAATTTAAACACGCCTTTTAAAAAATCAGCATTCATAAATTCAGTCAATGATAATCCTGGCTTATATACTAAATCATTCATGCCAACTTGATACTTGTACTCGGCTTCTTTTAAAAACTGTTTAAGTTTTTCTGCACTACCAGTTTCAATGCTTTCGAAAAGTTGATACATATCATTTATATCACTTGGTATATCTAATGGACCATCGCTAAAATATACTCTGTATGAGGGAGATAAACGTTCTAGTTCATAATAGTCAGATACTTTTTTGCCAAAATCAGCAAAAAACTTTTCAAACACATCAGGCATCCAATACCAACTTGGCCCCATGTCAAAGGTAAAGCCATTTTTCTCGAACTTACGAGCTCTTCCTCCTACGCTGTCATGTTTTTCGAGAACTGTAACATCGCATCCTGATTTTGAAAGGTAACAAGCAGCAGAAAGACCTGAAAATCCTGAACCGATAATTATAACTTTTTTAGACATGATATATTAAACAATAAATTATAAATTTTGTTTAAACTTACGAAATATTTAGTGAAGCAGAATCCAAAAGGATATACTTCTGATTTTAAATACTTTATTAAACTTTTTTTAGATATAATGATTTGGTAATCTAAAAGAATAATTAAACAAAAATTTTTTATGCAAAAGCAAATTGTAATAATAGGTTCGGGAGTTGCCGGTTTAGCAGCAGCCGTGAGGCTTGGAGCGGCAGGACATAATGTTATAGTTTTAGAAGCAAATGATTATGTTGGCGGTAAATTAACTGCTAAAATGATAGGTAGATACCGTTTCGATTTAGGGCCATCTGTATTTACAATGCCTCATTTAATTGACGAACTGACAAAGATTGGTAAACAAGATTCGAAATTTGAGTACTTAGTTTTAGATAAAATTTGCAACTATTTTTACGAAGATGGCACCACTCTTACCGCATACCCAGATAAAGAAAAATTTGCAGAAGAAGTACGCGATAAATTAGGTGAGACCAAAGAGTCAGTTTATGAGCAGTTAAAATATAGTGCTACCGCCTACGAATTGATAGGGAATTTATTTATGGAGCAATCTTTACATAAGCTCTCTAATTTTTTAAATTTAAAAACAGTGAAAGCTTTAGCGAATGTTGGAAAGTTGGAACTCACTAAAACTATGAATGAAGCTAACAGCAGGCGTTTTAAAAATAATAAAACAGTTCAGCTATTTAATCGCTTTGCTACTTATAACGGCTCAAACCCCTATCAAGCTCCAGCATTAATAAATATTATTGCTCATTTAGAACATAACATGGGAGCATTTGCACCAAAAGGAGGAATGCATGAAATAACAAAACATCTACATCATTTAAGTTTGAATTTAGGAGTTCAGTATAAAATGAATATTCGTGCCCTAAACATCAATACAGAGAATGACATTGTTACAAGTATTGATACTAATAATGGCAATATAAAAGCAGATATTGTTGTAAGTGATGTGGATATTAAACATTTGTATACTAAACTACTTGACAAAAAATATTATCCTGAAAAAATTTTAAGACAAGAAAAGTCATTGTCGGGTTTAATATTTTATTGGGGAATAAAAAAAGAATTTAAAGAATTGAGTTTACACAATATTTTATTTAGCAACAATTCAGAAGCAGAATTCAGTAGTTTTTTTAAAGACAAAAAGCCTTATCACGACCCATCCATATACATCAACATCACATCAAAAGTGACGCCAACAGATGCGCCAGAAGGTTGCGAAAATTGGTTCGTCATGGTAAATGTGCCGCATAACGAATCAGGGGAACCAATTACGTATGTGGATGAGATGAGAAAAAAAATAATTGCTAAAATAAACAGAGTATTAAATACAGATATAGAACAATTTATCGAAATAGAAGAACATTTAGATCCCTATTTAATTGAGCAACGAACAAGTTCATCTGGTGGCTCATTATATGGTAATTCATCTAATAACAAATATGCTGCTTTTTTAAGGCATGCTAATAACAGTAGTAAAATTAAAAACTTATATTTTTGTGGGGGCAGTGTTCATCCTGGTGGCGGAATACCATTGGGATTGCTAAGTGCAAAAATTGTTAGCGAATTAATTAGCAAAAAAGAAAAGTAAGTGATGAAATGGCGAACATATGCACTTTATTTTTTAATCTTGGTATACGTATCTGGCTCTATTGGATTTGCATATAATCCATCTTTCTTTCTGCCATTCACTCCATTCACTTTACTGTTTACATGCTTTGTTTTTTTGTGTTATCAACCGTTAAAAAAGAAAACATTTATTTTAGCTTTTGCAGGAATTGCGCTTATCGGTTTTATTAGCGAAGTTATTGGTGTAAAAACTGGATTAGTGTTTGGTAACTATTATTATGGGAACACATTAGGGATAAAATTATTAGGCGTTCCGTTAACGATTTCAATTAATTGGGCCTTATTAGCTACTGCTAGTATTTTAGTAAGCACTTATGTATTTAAAAACAAATGGATGATTGCAGCTTCATCTTCTTTTATTGCAACGAGTATAGATTTTTTAATTGAACAATTAGCACCTCGTTTAGATTTTTGGTATTTTTCGGGTGGAATGGCAGGCATGCATAATTACATTGGATGGTTTTTAGTATCTTTTGTAGCCGCCTTATTGTTTCAGAGTTACTTAAAAGGTGGTGATAAAAAAATCAGTTTAATTATTTTAGGCTTACAATTACTTTTTTTTGGAGTAATTTATTTTATAAATTTTAAAATTTAATTCAATGAACATTATTATTAATACGAGTATCGTTTTATTAACCTTTGTGTTAACCGAATTTTCGGCATGGGCTAATCATAAGTTTATCATGCATGGTTTTATGTGGTATTTTCATGCCGATCATCATAAGCGTGATCACGATAGTTGGTTTGAGCGTAACGATATCTTTTTTTTAGTATATGCTATCCCTAGTTGGTTATGCATCATGTTTGGTATTATCAACGGTTTTGCTTGGTACACTTGGGTTGGTTTTGGAATTGCATTATATGGATTGGCTTATTTTTTTGTGCATGATCTTATTATTCATCAGCGCTTTAAAATATTTACAAAATCTACTAATTTGTATGTATTAGCTTTACGTCGTGCTCACAAAATGCACCATAAATATATTGGCAAAGAAGATGGCGAAAGTTTTGGGATGTTATTTATTCATCCTAAATATTTTGCAGAGGCTCGAAAACTTAAAGGTACTTCGTCTTAAAAACATGAGCAACCATTTCACATACGATTATATTATTGCTGGTTCGGGATGTGCTGGTTTATCTTTAGCTGTACAATTGAAAAGGTCAGGAATCTCTTTTCATAAAGTTTTAATTATTGATCAAGAAATCAAAAATAAAAACGATCGCACATGGTGTTTTTGGACAAATCAACCAATTAATTGGTTTGATGAAATCGTATATAAGCGTTGGGATAAATTCAAGTTTAAATCTAATCATTTAGATATGGAATTACATCTGAAGCCATATCACTATTTGTTGGTGAAGGGTTTAGATTTTTATACATACTGTTTAAATGAATTGCAAGATGATACTCGATTTGAATTTGTAACAGATGAAATTTCACAAATTTACACTCATGACAATCTTGGAATTGTAAAAACAAAGTCAACTACATTTCAAGCTGCGTACGTTTTTAATAGTGCTTTGCGGGTTCATAATATAAAAAATCACCACATCAATTACGTCCAACATTTTAAAGGATTTGTAGTTGAAACCGAAAAAGAATGTTTTGATGAAGATTGCCCTACGTTTATGGACTTTAGCGTTGAACAGTATAATGATTGTAGATTTGTGTATGTTATACCCTATAGCAAAACAAAGGCATTAATTGAGTACACGGGCTTTTCAAAAACAGTTTTGAGTGATGAACAATATGATATAGAGTTAAACAACTATATAAATACAATTTTAAAATTAGAAAACTACAACATCTTACAAGTGGAAAAAGGCCTGATACCGATGGCCGAAAGTAAGTTTATTAATCCTTTTGGTAGCCATGTTATAAATATCGGAACAGCTGGTGGTTTTAGTAAACCAAGCACGGGATATACATTTTATTTTATACAAGAACGCACAAAAAAAATTATTGAAAATTTAAAACAAGGAAACAAACCAGATTCTTCATCTCAGCAGAGCAATCGTCATAGATATTATGACAAGATTTTATTAGATGTGATGGATAAAAAGAAAATTTTACCAAAAACTATTTTCGAAATTTTGTTTCAAAAAAATAAAGTTTCAGAATTGTTGTCATTTTTGAATGAAGAAAGTTCAATTACTCAAGATTTAAAAATCATGAATTCTGTGCCAAAATTAAAATTTATTCCTTCAGCTTTCAAAAAAATTCTTAGATAGTTTCGTATATATATATGCAAGAAGACTCTTTTTTTTAGTAAAGCAAATTATTAGTAAGTTTTTCTGATATTTGAGCATATAAAATCAAATGGACTCATTATCACACATAGTTATTGGCGCTGCTATTGGCGAAGTTTTTCTTGGAAAAAAAATTGGGCGCTGGGGAATGCTGTTAGGAGCCATTGCCAAAAGCGCCCCTGATTTTGATTTGTTTGTGACGGGCTTAACAGACCCACGTGCGTACATGTGTGATCATAGAGCGCATACGCATTCCTTATTTATTGAAACATTGTATGCGATACCTATTGCTTGGTTGTTAGTGAAAGTATTTAAACAAAAAGTGTCCTTTAAACGCCTATTTATTTTTTTACTAGCTTGTTTGTGGGGTCACTCTTTGTTGGATTGGTGTACTAATTTCGGAACACAATTATTATTACCATTCACCAACGAAAATTATTCTTTAAACACGCTAGCTATTGTAGATTTACTATTTACGTTACCGATGTTAATCTTAATAGTGATAGCTGTCTTTTATAAAAAAAATGAGGCAAGAAGATATAAATTATCACGAGCTGCTTTAATTTATTGCTTTGCCTATTTGGGATTAACCTTTATTAATAAGGTTCAGGCAAACAGTTTGGTTGAGGACTCCATTTCAAAAAATAATATTCCTGCAACTGAATTCATGACTAATCCCACCATGCTAAATAATGTATTGTGGTATGGAGTAGGTAGTAATGATAGTACTGTTTTTATTGGAGAGTTTAGTTTGTTACACAAGCAAAACCCGATTACTTGGCATAGCTACCCACGTAACCAACATTTAATGCAGCAATGCAAAAGCAAAAAAGATGTAGAAATATTAAGATGGTTTAGCGACCCGTACACCATTGCACAAACTAATGGCGATACATTAAACATGTATGCAGTAAAATTTGGCCGAACAAACATGCAACAAAGTGAATTGCAAAAAACATTCGTGTTTCATTACAAACTCTATCAAAAAAATGGCATTGAAACAATGGGCATGTTAGAAGCCAACCAAAAAAATATGGATGTTAAAGAAACCTTTAATGATTTGTGGGAAAGAATTTGTGGTAGGAGATATTAACGTTTTTTTCATTTATCTATACTCTATAGGTTGCATTTAAGCGAACATTATGTATGATTTGAGCGGGCTTAAAATTCTGATGGATTGCTGCATTCTTTTCGCCTGAATTACTTCGAAAGTTTAAGGATACGGAAAGCTCCTTTTGCTACTAAAAAGAACACTATAGTTCCAATAATTAGGTCAGGATATTTTGAATGTGTAAAGTAAACCAAAGCTCCGGCAATAATAACTCCGATGTTAACAATTACATCGTTGCTTGTGAAGATCATGCTGGCCTGCATATGCGCTTCCTTGCTCTTTGATTTTTGTAAAAGATAAAGGCACAAGGCATTTCCTATCAGTGCGAAAAAGGAAATAACGACCATCATTTGAAAACCGGGTACGCCTTCTAATCCTAAAAACCTTCTTATTACCTCAATAAAACCGAAAACAGCGAGAATTAGCTGGAAATATCCGCTAATTTGCGCGACCCTTTTTTTCTTAGAGACTACATGACCCACGGCATAAAGGCTTAAGCTATACACAATCGCATCCGCGAGCATATCAAGACTATCAGCAACTAAACCCATTGACCCAGAAATGAATCCAGTAATTAACTCAATAATGAAAAATGTAAAATTTATTAATAAAACTGTCCACAATAATTTTTTTTCATTCGTATGGTCTGAGACAACGATTGCGATTTCACTTTCTTCTGATGTCTTTAGGGAAGAACCTAAATTCAAATCATTTAAAGCAGCAAGGATAGGTTGCGCATCACCTTCATGATAAACGTATAAGTTGCGGTTTGATATATCAAATTCAAGTTTAGCAAATGACAATCCATCAAGCTTCATCCGGATCATGTTCTCCTCTGACGGACAATCCATTTTTGAAATATGAAAAGTTGTTTTTTTCACAATGTAAAAGTACAAAAGTATAGTTGTAAAAACATATGAAAAAAGGCCACTCAGTTTCCTTAAGTGACCTTTTGTTCTGTTAAGAGCCATTATGCGCCCTTTCGTACCCAGCGCCGGATTGCTTCTGGTGCAGCGGGCCGTTCTGTGTCGTCTTGAAAATGAAAAAGTAAAATCCTGCAGATTTTCTTTTTTTGTTTCCATCCTTCCATTCAAGCAAAGCTTGATGTCGTGCTGAAAACAAAAAAAGGGTCAAAGCAAAGCTTTAACCCTTTTTCATTTATCCGTACCCTCCGGGTTGGATTTATCGAACTTTTTGGATGATTTTCAAGCACTTAGAATATTAATTAAATCTCGTAGTTGGAAACCGCTCCTTTGATTCAAAGAATCTCCTCATAAATTCTTTGACTCAAAGGTATAATTTAAACTCAAAAATTAGCATAGAATCTAGAGCCTAAATTTGTTAACTTTTAGACCAAGTTTGAACGAAATACTTGAAGATAAAAGAGCCTTTACTCGAACTTTGGAATGTATGGTCACCCCCATTAAATAGAATTAGAACGAAGAACAAATTCTCAGTTTCTAGTTCAGTTAGATATACTTTAGATTGTTGCTATTTCAAATATTTTAGGTCTATTGTTTTATTACTTTCTTAAATTCAAAATTATTGGCATTTGCAAATTTGATCACATATATGCCAGCAGCAAAACCTGAAGTTTGTATGGTCGTTTTTTGAATAAAACTTCCATTGTAAATAACCGCTCCCATTGAGTTAATTATTTCAAAGTTTACGGATTCGTTATTCCCTGGCATTTCAATAGTTAGTTCATTTGTAAAAGGGGTTGGATAAACCCTAACTTCCAATATTTCATTCTCACATTGAACAGCAATTATTTCTGAGTATTCAAATTGCCCATCGAAATCGGTTTGCTTTA
>Ga0315900_10007973_pt1 | contig 13733 bp, 10 predicted proteins | sample LakEriMetagenome_FD_203521 | JGI IMG/M metagenome (GOLD analysis project Ga0315900, IMG submission 203521) | Freshwater fungal communities from buoy surface, Lake Erie, Ohio, United States - Buoy 12 MA114 | ecosystem: Environmental > Aquatic > Freshwater > Lake > Lake biofilm | place: USA: Lake...
GCCACTGCGCTCGGCCCAGGGCAGGGCCAAGGTGAACATCGTGCACGACACCCGGGCCTGGGAGACCAACCGCCCGCTCAACGCCTACGTCCCCGCGCCCGAGGCCTTCCGTTGCCCGTCGGACAAAGGCGACAGCTACTGGGCCGCCGAGTCGAAGAAGGGGTGCTACATGGCCTGGGGCAACAGCTACCTGGTGATGTGGGCCGTCGACTGGTTCGGCGTGAAGCACATCACCGGCAACCTCGCGTCGCCCACCGTCGCGGGAGACTCCAAGCCCATCAAGAACTCCGAGATCGCCCTGGCCCCGGCCACCAAGATCCTGCAGGGCGACTGGCCCTGGCATGGCAGCCGCGACTCCGGCGATGGGCAGGTGAGCGGAGCGACCCGGGACCGGAGCCTCTGGCACAACAACCGCGGCCAGCGGGGCTGGAACATGGCCTACGGCGACGGTCATGTGGCCTTGTTCCGCTTCCCGAAGGACTACGACCCCTCGGACATGAGCCAGAAGGTGGACGTCAACGGTCCCTGGTGGTGAATCCCGCCGTGGTCGTCGGTCCGGCCCGGGGCAAAAAACCAGTTCCCAGCCGGTGCCGGCTTTCCTAGTGTCCACTCCCTGCCAGCCTGCAAGGGCCGGCAGGAACCCACCCATAGAATTATGCCACTGACCCACACGCGCGACCTGTTCTCGAAGGCCCTGAAGGGCAAGTACGCCCTCGGCGCCTTCAACGTGAACAACATGGAGCTGCTCCAGGCCATCATCGAGGCCTGCGAGGAAGAGAAGGCCCCGGTGATGCTGCAGATCTCCAAGGGAGCCCGCGACTACGCCCATCCGGTGTATCTGAAGGGCCTGATCGACTCCGCGGTCAAGCTGTCGACCATCCCCATCGCCGTCCACCTCGACCACGGCGACAGCTTCGAGCTGTGCAAGCAGTGCATCGACGAGGGTTTCACCAGCGTGATGATCGACGCCTCGCATGATCCCTTCGAGAAGAACGTCGAAATCTGCGCCAAGGTCGTCGAGTACGCCCACAAGCACAACTGCGTGGTCGAGGGCGAGCTCGGCATGCTCGTCGGTGCCCAGCACGACGACGGCGAGGAGGGCGGCAGCTATTCCAAGGGCGGGGCCTACACCCACCCCGAGGAGGCCGTGCAGTTCGTCAAGCAGTCCGGCGTCGACTCCCTGGCCGTCGCCATCGGCAACAGCCACGGTGCCTACAAGTTCAAGGGTGAGCAGCACCTCGACCTCGAGCGCCTCAAGGCCATCAAGAAGGCCTTGCTCGACGCCGGCATGGGTGACTACCCGCTGGTGCTGCACGGAGCCTCCTCGGTGCCCAAGGAGCTGGCCCAGAAGATCAACAAGTACGGCGGCGACCTCGGCGAGGAGACCGCCGGCGTGCCCGAGGCCGACATCGAGGTGGCCCGTCGCGTGGGTTGCACCAAGGTCAACATCGACACCGACCTGCGCCTGGCCATGACGGCGGCGATCCGCGAGGTGCTCGTGTCCAAGCCCAAGGAGTTCGATCCCCGCAAATACCTCGGACCGGCCCGCAAGGCGGTCAAGGAACTGGTGCGCCACAAGCTGCGCAACGTGCTGTGCTGCGCCGGCCACGCCTTCGACTGAGAATCCTTCGGACCCGCGGCCAAGGTGCCCGCGGTCCAGCGAGGCGGTCCCGAGCCGGCCTCTTCTCGGGCTTCCAGCGGCCCTCCGGACGATCCGTCCGGAGGGCCGTTCGTCTTCCCAAGGTCCCGCCCGGGGGGCCGGGGCGCGGTTGCCGGGCCTGTCACGGCCGCAGCGATTCGAGGAAGGCGACCAGATCGCTGAGTTCCTGGAGGGTCAGCGTCTCGTTGTAGTCTCCCATCCTCGACTGTTTGCCGTTGGCCACCAGATCGCGCTGGAATCCGGGCTCGATCCGGTGCGACGGGTTGATGATGGAGTTGACCAACTCGATGCGGCTGGGCTTGCGCTGCTCGCCCCCGAGCACCACCGGCACGGCCGGCTGCGCGTAGGGCGCCTCGAATTCCTTCTCGTAGCCCTTCACCACGTGGCAGCCATGGCACCACATCCGGTTGAATGCCGCCCGGCCCCGGTCGGACTTGCCCTCCGGCAGGCGCAGCGTCCAGGTGGAGCCGCTGTCCGGTGCCAGGATGGTCGGCCGGGTGCCGGGTTCCCGGAGCTGGTCGGCGGACCAGGCGGGCCCTCCCGCCGCATCCCGGAGCACCAGCGACCGTTCGCCGACGCTGATGGCCCGGGCCATGACCACCGAGGCTCCTCCCATCGGGATCCTCGAGCCTTCCACGGCGACCGGGTCGCGCGGCTGCAGCTGCAATTCCTGCCGTTCCAGGAACCAGCGGGGCCCGAGGTGCACGACGACCTTGTCCGCACCCGACTGGACGATGGCCTGGAGGCCCGGTGACGCGCCGCCCCCCGGCCGGAACGACTCGATCCGGACGACCCACCCCCGGAAGGTGACCAGCGAGTTGGTGTCGAACTGCCGGACATAGGGCGAGGTGGCCGTCCAGCCGCCCGTGCCCGGCCAGCGGAATCGGTCCTGGGCCAGGCTGGCCAAGGATGTCGCCGCCAGGGCGAGGAACAGGGCGAGGGCGCGGCGCGGGCGGAGCAGGGGATGGTGGGATGGGAGGCGGGGGGTCTTCATGGTGGGGTCGGTTCCGGGCCCGTCGGGCCTTGGGCGACGGGTAGTTCGCGGAGAACCGGCAGCCACACCCCCCTTGCCGTTCGTGCACCTCCCGTTGCCGTCCGGGGCAGGGAAATCCCCAGTGGACCGCCGTCCCCCGGGCCCCAGAAAAACCTCCTTCGCGCGGCTCCCGGGTTCCGGCATCGTCACGGGGCCATGTCGCTCCAGGAACACCGCCAGGCCATCGACGCGTTGGACTCCGAGATCGTGCGCCTGCTCAACGAGCGCACCCGCCATGTGCTGGAGATCGGGGCCATCAAGACCCGTCAGGGCCAGGAGATCTACGCACCGCACCGCGAGCGGGCCGTCTTCCAGAAGGTCTTCCGCAAGAACCAGGGCCCGATCACCAACGACGGCCTGCGCGCCATCTACCGGGAGATCATGTCCTGCGCGCTGTCGCTCGAGCGCAGCCTGACCATCGCGTATCTCGGGCCCGAGGCGACCTTCACCCACCAGGCCGCCCTGCGGCGCTTCGGCGCCTCGCTGGCCTACGCGCCCCAGCGGACCATCTCCGACGTCTTCAACGAGGTGTCGCGCCACCAGGCCGACTACGGCGTGGTGCCGGTGGAGAACTCCACCGAGGGCGTGGTCACCCACACCCTCGACATGTTCGTGGACAGCGACCTGAAGATCGTCTCGCAGATCGTCCTCAAGATCTCCCACTGCCTGGCCGCCAAGGGGCGCCGCGAGGACATCCGCAAGCTCTACGTCCACCCGCAGACGCTGGCCCAGTGCCGCGGGTGGATCCAGCGCCACCTGCCGCAGGCCGAACTGGTCGAGACCAGCTCCAACGCCCGCTCGGCGGAGCTGGCCGCCAAGGAGAAGCACGCGGCGGCGATCACCGGCGAGCTGGCCGGGGAACGCTACAAGGTTCCCGTCCTCGAGCGCGACATCCAGGACAACTCCGCCAACGCGACACGCTTCCTGGTCCTCGGCCGCCAGTGCGGTCCCAGCTCGGGCGCCGACCGCACCAGCCTGATGTTCAGCCTGCGCGACGAGGCCGGCGCCTTGCATCGGGCCCTGGCGCCCTTCCGGCGCTTCCGCATCAACATGACCAAGATCGAGTCGCGCCCGTCGAAGCGGAAGGCCTGGGAGTACTTCTTCTTCGCCGACATCGACGGCCACGCCGAGGACGCCAAGGTCGCCAAGGCCATCGAGATGCTGGGCCACCACTGCAGCTTCGTGAAGATCCTCGGGTCCTACCCGAATGGCGAATAGAGCCTCCCGGGCCAAGTCCGTCCTTTTGTCGGGGACCCGATCCGTGGCAATTCGACGGGGTGGAAACGTTGCCCAACGGAATGCCGGTGGCCGGACAGCGGCTGCGGCTGGAGATCACCGACCTCGCCTTCGGCGGCGAGGGGGTGGCCCGGGTCGACGACTTCGTCGTCTTCATCCCCTTCACCGCGCCGGGTGACGTGGTCGAGGCCAAGCTCACCGAGGTGAAGAAGAGCTTCGGCCGCGCCGAGCTGGTGAGGTTGCTCACGCCCTCGCCGGAGCGGGTCGACCCGAAGTGCCCCTACTTCGGCGAATGCGGCGGCTGCCAGTACCAGCACCTCGACTACGCCGCGCAGCTCCGCTGGAAGCACCGGCAGATCGGCGAGCTGTTCCGGCGGGTCGGCGGCTTCGATCCCGCGGTGGTCCAGCCGGTGATCCCCTGCCCGAACCCGTACCACTACCGCAACCGCATCCTCGTCCGCAGCCAATGGAACAAGCCGGCACGGAAGCTGAACCTCGGGTTCATGCGCACCGACTGCGGCCTGGTCTGCGACATTGAATCGTGCGCCATCGCCGAGCCGGCGCTCAACGAGGCCATCACGCAGTGGCGGCGCAACCCGCCGCCCAAGGGCGGCATCAAGACGGTGCTCCGCCTCGAGGCCCCCGGCTGGGAGGTGCCGGAGCATTCCTTCTTCCAGAACAACTTCCTGCTGCTGCCCGAGCTGGTGCGGGCGGTGAAGGAGCGACTGCGCAGCCACGGGGCCCGGCACCTGGTCGACGCCTACTGCGGGGTGGGCTTCTTCAGCCTCGAGGTCGCCGATGCGGTGGAGAGTTTCGTGGGCGTCGAACTGGATGTGCCCGCCATCCGGGCGGCCCGCCGGAACCAGGAGTCCCGGGGCATCCGGAACGGCTCCTATGTGGCCGGGGACACCGACCAGGTGCTCCCGAGCCTGATGAGCCGTTGGGATCCGGCCCGCACGGCCGTGCTGCTGGATCCACCCCGCGTGGGGTGCCGGCCGCCCAGCCTGGAGGTGCTCCGCCGGACGGGACCGGGCCAGATCCTCTACGTCTCCTGCCATCCGGCCACGTTGGCCCGTGACCTGAAGATCCTCTGCGCCGACGGGCGCTATCGGCTGGAGACCGTGCTGCCGCTCGACATGTTCCCCCAGACCCAGCATGTGGAGTGCGTGGCCGACCTGCGCCTGGCGGGTCCGCTTCCAGAGCCCGTGGCGTCGGGGGAACCCGACCGCGGCCAAACGGTCCTGTCCCCGGCCCCGGCGATCGGCTAGAGCTTGCCCCGATGAGTGCCAAGACCGTGGATGATTTCCTCGACCGCGTGCGTCAGAGCGCCGGCGACGGCACCCTGGTCCGGTTGAACCTCGGGGCGTCGATCCAGCCCGACGGCATCCGCAACGTCTTCATCCGCCCGGTGCGCCTGAAGGATTCCGCGCTGCTGTCCTTCGTGTACCGGCATCCGACGCGGGACGTGACCAAGAACTTCCCGCCCGACGAGGCCCTCGACCTGCTGCGTGACCTGCTGGGCCGCCAGTTCCTCAACGCCTTCCTGTCGACCACCGCCGGCACGGCGCAACTGACCTTCCGCAAGGGCCGCCCGACCCGGATGGTCCTGGGCAAGGCCGAGGTGGCGGAGGCTCCCGACCTGGCCCACGACCGGGCCAAGGAGCGGCCGGTGCCCGGCACGTCGGCCTGGCTGCGCGAGCTGGGGGTCACCGCGGCCGACGGCTCGGTCAAGGCGGGCATGGAATCCAAGTTCCGGCAGATCAACCGGTTCGTCGAGGTGCTCCAACCGTTGCTGGTGGCTGCCCGGCTCGACCCCTCCGAGCCCCTGCACCTGGTGGACATGGGGTGCGGCAAGGCCTACCTGACCTTTGCGGCCTACGAGCACCTCTCCAAGACCCGCACCGGGGCGGTCACGGCCACCGGGGTCGAGGTGCGGCCCGGCCTGGTCGAACAGGGGAGGGTGGTGGCCGGTCGATGCGGTTTCGCCCAACTCAAGTTCGAGGCGGGGGACATCGCCTCAAGCCGCCTGGACTCGGCTTCGGTGGTGATGGCCTTGCACGCGTGCGATACCGCGACCGACGAGGCGTTGGCCAAGGGGGTCCAGTCGGGTGCCCCGCTGATCCTGGTGTCGCCCTGCTGCCACCGGGAGGTGCGTCCGCAGTTGACGGTGCCAGAGCCCCTGGCCGGTCCGCTGCGGCACGGCATCTTCCGCGAGCGGCACGCCGAGTTCGCCACCGATGCGTTGCGCGCCCTGCTGCTGGAATGGGCCGGGTATGAGACGCGGGTCTTCGAGTTCATCTCCACCGAGCACACCGGCAAGAACCTGATGATCGCGGCCATCCGCCGAAAAACCCCGGGCGACACCGAGGCGCGTGCGCGGGCTGTCGCCGAGTTCGCCCGGTTCCACGGCATCGTCCGGCAGCGCCTGGCCGAGCGGTTGGGCTTCGACCTGATGCACGCCGCGGCGCCTGCCCAGGGACAGGTCCCGGTCCAGACCCCGGCCGCGGTCCAAGATCCGATTCCGAACCCGACGGTGCCATGACCTGGGACGAGGTGGATTGGGCGTCGCTCGACCGGTTGAGGGCCCTGTTCCTGCGCTCCGAGCCGGTGCGGGAGCCCTACTGGCGCAACCTCTCGGATCTCGCCAGCTACGACTTCACCTACGCCCAGCGCATCGCCTGGAAGTGGGGCGCGGCCCTCTCTGAACTCCAGCGCCTGGGCTGGTCACCTCCGCCCGGACCCCTGCTCGACTGGGGTTGCGGCAGCGGCGTGGCCTCGCGGTGCGTGGTGGACGCCTTCGGTCCGGAGGCCTTTCCGGAGGTCCGCCTGCATGACCGCTCGGCCTTGGCCATGCAATTCGCCTCGAGGCGGGCCCGGGATCGGTTCCCGGGTCTCCGGGCCGAACCCGATCCGTTGGGGCAGGGACCCTGCACCACGCTGGTGATCAGCCATGTGCTCAACGAGTTGCACCGCGACGACCTTCCGCGCCTGCTGGAGTCGGTGCGGTCGGCCCACTGTGTGTTGTGGCTCGAGCCCGGCACGCATGCCTGCAGTCGTGGCCTCATCACCCTTCGCGAGCAGTTGCGCTCGGAGTTCCACCTCGTCGCCCCATGCCCGCACCGCCAGGCCTGCGGGCTGCAGGTTGCCGACAGGGAATCCGACTGGTGCCACTTCTTCGCCAAGGCCCCGACCGAGGCCTTCACCGACGGGGAGTGGGTGCAATTCGGACGGCGCGCCGGCATCGACCTGCGCAGCCTGCCCTACAGCTGGCTCGTGCTCGATCGCCGTCCGGTGGCCGAGTGGTCCCCCGACCGAGCCCGGGTCGTGGGATTGCCGCAGTCCTTCAAGCCCTACACCCGGCTCGACGCCTGCCACTCCGGTGGCCCTGACGGCGCGGCCGCCGTGGATCGCCTCGAGATCGCCAAGCGGGCCGACCCGGGGTTGCATCGACGCCTCCGGGAATCCCCGCCACCCCCGGAGATTCCGCGGCCGCGCTGAGCGGTCAGACTCCGTGCCGAAGAGCCGTGTGGAAATCCCCGGCCGGGGATGGTTGACTCGCCCGGCCAATCCTTCCGACGCCATGCCCAACCCCGCTCCGACACCTTCCCAGAAACCCCACGCCTGGAGATTCTTCCGCGCTGGCGGGTTCGACCAGGTCAAGCTCGAGACGGGAGCCGACCTCCTGAGCCTCGACCAGCTGGACCAGAAGCTCTGGGTCGCGCTGGCCTGCCCCACGGCTGGTATCGAGTTTGATCCCAAGACCGCCGCGCTCATCGACATCGATGGGGACGGCCGCATCCGGGCCGCCGAGCTCATCGCGGCCATCCGATGGGCGGGCTCGCTGCTCAAGAATCCGGACGACCTGGTGGCGGGGCGCGACGGGGTCGCCCTGGATGCCATCAACGACGCCCTGCCGGAGGGTCGGCAGATCCTGGGCTCGGCGAGGGTCATCCTCCGGCAACTCGGGCGGGCCGACGCTCAGGTGATCACCGTGGCCGACGCGGAGGCGGCCACCAGGAGTTTCGCCAACACGGTCTTCAATGGCGACGGGATCATCATCCCCGAGTCGGCCGACGACCCGGGAGTCCGGAAGGTGATCGGCGATGCGATCGCGACGGTGGGGGCGGTCTCCGACCGCAGTGGCAAGCCCGGCATCGACGCGGCGAAGCTCGCCGAGTTCTTCACCGAACTCTCCCGCTTCGAGGCCTGGGTGGCAGCCTCCGAGGCCGACGCGGCGAGGATCCTGCCGCTGGGTCCGGCGACGGCCGGGGCCTTGGCCGCCCTCCGGGCGGTCCAGGGCAAGATCGACGACTACTTCGGGCGCTGCCGGTTGGCGGCCTTCGAGGGACGTCTGGCCCCGCTGCTCAACCGTACGGAGGAAGACTACAAGGGCCTCCTGGCCAAGGACCTGAGCCTGACCGCCCAGGAGGTTGCCGGCTTTCCCCTGTCCCGGATCGTGCCCGGCCAGCCGTTGGACCTGCTCTCCGGGCTCAACCCGGCCCACGCCGCGGCCGTCGCCGCATTCCGAGACGCGGCGGTCGTGCCTCTCCTGGGTTCCCGGACGGTGCTGACCGAGGAGGACTGGGCGCGTCTCCAGGACCGGTTGGCTCCGAACGCGGCCTGGATGGCGTCCAAGCCGGCCTCCCGGGTCGAGTCGCTGGGCATCGCCCGTGTCCGCGAGATCCTGGGCGGCGATGCCCGGGCCGGGATCGAGGCCCTCATCGCCCGTGACCGCGAACTGGAGCCGGAGGCGACCGGCGTGGCCGGGGTCGAGAAGCTCGTGCGCCTCCACCGCGACCTGATCCTCCTGGCCAACAATTTCGTCAATTTCCGGGACCTCTACGACGGCGGGTCGCCGGCGATCTTCCAGTCGGGCACGCTCTACCTCGACCAGCGGTCCTGCAACCTCTGCATCACGGTGGTCGATCCGGCCAAGCATGCGGTCATGGCCAGCCTGGCGGGGGCCTACCTGGCCTATGTCGACTGTGTGCGGAAGGCGACCGGCCAGAAACTGACGGTGGTGGCCATCTTCTCGCAGGGCGACGACGAGAACCTGATGGTGGGCCGCAACGGCGTCTTCTACGACCGCAAGGGGCTCGATTACGACGCCACCATCACCAAGATCGTGGCCAACCCCATCAGCCTCCGGCAGGCCTTCTGGCTGCCCTACAAGCGCTTCGTGCGCTGGGTGGAGGAGCAAATCGCCAAGCGCGCGGCAGAGGCCGATGCCGCCGCCAGCCAGAAGCTCACGGCGGCCGCCACCTCCGCGGCGGGCAAGGCGGCGACTCCCGGAGCCGCGGCGCCCCCTCCGAAGGTCGATGTGGGCACGGTCGCCGCCCTGGGCGTGGCCTTCGGGGCCATCGGCGGCTTCTTCACCGCGGTGGCCACGCTGGGCAAGGACCTCTGGGCCCAAGGAGCCTTCGCCATGGTCGGCGCCATCGTGGGGGTCATGGCGCTGATCTCGGGACCGTCGCTGGTGATGACCTACATCAAGCTGCGCAAGCGCAACCTCGGGCCCATCCTCGATGCCAACGGCTGGGCGGTGAATGCCAAGGCGCGGATCAACGTGCCCTTCGGCACCCGACTGACGGCCATCGCTGAACTGCCCCCGGGTGCGGCCCGCGACCTCATCGATCCGTTCGAGGAGACTCGACGGCCTTGGAGGCTTTATCTGGCGCTGGTCGTCGTGGCCGTCCTCGGTTGGCAATGGAGCACCGACAAGCTTGAGCCGCACCTTCCGGATGTGCTGAAGCACCGGTACCACTTCCCCAAGAAGGACGCCGGAGCCAAGGCCGACCTGGCGAAGCCGGAGACGAACTCGGTGCCCAAGGCGGCCGCCGCGCCCTGAGTGCCTGGGCTGCAGCTGGCGGGTCCTCGGTGACGTCCGCCCCGAAATGAAAACGCCGACCCGTGGGTGACACGGAGTCGGCGTGGTCGTTGGGCGTTCGGGAGGAAACCGCCCCGGGACCTCAGTAAACGCCCTCGACGATGGTCTTCTCCATCGCGCCGAACGGACGCACATCACCCACCCCATCCCAGGCGTAGGGCGGGCGCGGAGCGCGGCGGATGGCCTCGTCACGCTCGAGGAAGCGCGGCATGAAGAACTCGCGGGTCAGGGTGGTGAGTTCCACGCGGCCGAACTCACCGTAGTTCACCAGCTCCTGGGTGGCGTTGGGTTTCACCACGCGCAGGACCGCCCGGGGCTGCGGCGCGTAGTAGGTCACGCTGAAGTTGTCCTCCGGTTGGAGCGGCACGCTGGCGGCCAGGCCCATGAGGGTGTTGCCATAGGTGGGGTAGAACCCGATGCGGCCTTCGAGCAGTTCCTCGACGATGAAGCGCACCTCCTGCGGCTTCATCGACGTGCCGCCGCAGAACACGCCGCGGATCCCGGCGTCCCAGAGGTTCACCTGGTCGGCCAGGGCCTCGAGCAGCTTCGGGGTGGTGAAGAGTCCGCTGACCTTGCGGTGCTTGAGGATGGTGGCCGCCTGGTCGACCACGTGGGCCATGTACTGCTTGGCCACGTCGTACTGCTTGTTCGACAGGAGCTTCTTCACGAAGCGCGGGTCGAGGTCGATGAAGTAGCAGGAGCTTCCCCGGACATTGGCCAGGTGCTCGATCGCCAGACGCAGCCGGCGCGGACCGGTCGGCCCCATCATCAGCCAGGCCCCGCCACGCGGGAAGTGGGCGTCGTTGATCTTGTCGCTGAATTCGGAGTAATCGACCTTGTAGTCGTTCCAGCCGATGCGCTGCTTGGGCATGCCGGTGGTGCCGCCGGTCTCGAAGATGTTGAACGGCTTGCCCTTGAACTCCGCGGGCACCCAGACCTCGGGCTGGAGGTCGCGCAGCGATTCATCTTGGAAGTGCGGGAACTTCAGCATGTCCTCGAAGCTGCGGACCTCCTTGCGGGGATCCCAGTTCTTGCGGGCCCACTCGAGCCAGAACGGGCACCCGGTGGCGGGGTTGAAGTGCCACTCGAGGATCTCCAACAGGTGCTGGTCGAGTTGGGCCTTGGCGGCGGCGACGGCTTCGGGAGCGACGGTGGGGATGGGCATAGGTACCTCGGTTGCGGGCAAGGATAGTACGTATCCGTACTTTTCAAACCCGGAAAGTGGGCTGGAGGCCAGGCCGTCGGCGATCGAACCCCGGTTGGGGTGACATCCGTCCGACGTGGTCACCGAGGCCCACTCCGGCGAGCCGCCCTCCGGATCACGGTTGTTTTCCCGCGTTGATTTCCCGGTCGGGTCCCGTGGATGCTCGCCCCTCTTCCATGGCCTCTCCCGCACCGCTCCCCGAACGCATCCCGCTCATCGCCGCCCCGGCGACGCCGTTCACCCCGCACGGTGACCTTGCGTTGGACGCGGTCGAGTCGCTGGCCGGGTGGTTGGTCCGGCAGGGCGTGGACGGAGTCTTCATCAATGGCACCACCGGCGAGAGCCACTCCCTCACCGCTGCCGAGCGCCTGCAACTGGCCGAGCGCTGGGTGGCGGTCCTGCGGGGCTCGGGACTGCGGTGCATCCTCCACGTCGGTTCCAATGCCGTGCGCGAATCGCGCGAGTTGGCTGCGCATGCCCAGCGGATCGGGGCCTCAGGGATCGCCGCCCTCGCGCCGAGCTATTTCAAGCCGGCCGACGTCGAGGCCTGGGTTGAATGCAGCGCGTGGATCGCCTCCGGTGCCCCCGACCTGCCCTTCCACGCCTATGACCTGCCGGCATTGACCGGGATCCACCTTGCCTCCGACCGCTTCCTGGTCGAGGCGACCCGGCGCATCCCCACGATGGCGGGCCTGAAGTTCAGCAACCCGGACCTCGTGCTGCTGCAGCGTTGTGTGGGTTCGCTGGCCCCGGGTCAGGAACTGCTTTTCGGCTGCGACGAGATGCTGCTTTCCGCCGTGGCCCTCGGGGCCACCGGGGCGGTGGGCTCGACCTACAACCTGGCGACGCCCCTGTTCCGGGTCCAGCAGCGGGCCGCCGCCGCCGGCGATTGGGATCTGGCCCGCCGGGCCCAGCGTCATGCCGTCTCGTTGGTCGACCTGCTGGCCCGCCACGGCTACCTCGGGTCGCTCAAGGCGGTGCTTTCCCACCTCGGCATCTCCATGGGGCCGGTGCGGTTGCCCCTGCGGTCCCCGGTAGGCCCGCAGGTGGACGCTCTCCTGGCTCAATGGGACGAATGGTCCGCCCTCACCGACCGGATCACCGCGGCTCAGGCTTGATTCCTCCCGGGATTGGGACAGGCTTGGTCGCGACGCGGCAGGAAACAGCCTGTCTCCAAGGGAGAGTCCCGGGAATTACCGGTTGACTTCCGGGGATGGCCTCCCCACCTTCCTCGACACAAGACCAACCTTTCACACCTGCTACCATGAAAATGATCGGGATCTCCCCCCGCTTCGCCAGTCTCCTCGCGGTTTCCGCGATCCTGGCGGGCTCCCCCCTTGACGCGGCCGAGACGGGCAAGGCCGAACTGACCGGCATCAAGGGCAGCGTCAAAGTGGACGGCCAAGCCGCCTCCGTGGGTGACTCGGTGAAGCCCGGCCAGGCGATCTCCACGGGAGCCGGCGCCCAGGCCAACCTCTACCTCGGTGACAATGGTCCCACCGTGGTCGTCCTTCCGGATTCCTCGGTTTCGTTCGACGAACTCTCGGTCGACAAGTCCGGTGCCGAGACGGTCATCACCACCAAGATCAACCTCAAGGTGGGCACCGTCGCCGGTTACGTGAAGAAGACCTCTTCGCAGTCCTCCTACATCGTCAAGGGCCCGACGGTCAGCGCCGTCATCCGCACCTCCGAGTACCAGATCACCGACAACGGCACCGTGGCTGTCTGGTCCGGTTGCGTGACGGTGTCCTACCGGGGTGTCTCCTACGAGGTCTGCGGTGGCCAGATGTTCGACCCGGCGGCCGCCTCGGTCGTCGCCAACACCATGCCGATCATCGCCGCGATGCCGTCCAGCTCGCAGCAATCCGCCAGCGTGAAGCTGCCGGCCCCGACCGTCACCACGCGTCCGCAGCCGCTGCCCGGCAACTTTGCTCAAACCGTGGTCGTGAAATCTGACGTTGTCATCGATGGCAAGGTCGTTATTTCGGCCGGCACCGTCCTGACGCAGAATGATTTCAACAAGGCGGTGGCTACCTACGGCTCCGACAAGGTCTCTGGCGTTCCGGTTCCGGTGGGCGGCGTGATCGTCATCAACGATCCCCTGCAGGTGCCGGACCTCAAGAAAGGTGACATCATCACCCAGGCTCAGTTCGACGAACTGGTCAAGAAGTACGGCGACAAGGCTTTCGAGGCGGTCAAGGTCGAGCCGGCGTTGGAGGTGGGTCCTGAGGGCATCGCCCCGAAAAAGCCCGAAGTGGTTTCCTCCCCGACCAAGCCGTAAACGCGGATGGAACTTGATCCCGAACCACCGGGATCGACAAGAAGCCCAAGGCGAGCGCCTTGGGCTTTTTTTGTTGGGATGGCCCCCAGTGCCGGGCCTGCAGGGTCCCGGAGGAGGTCGTCATCGGTTTCTTTGGCAACCGACCCGGCGCCGGCTGTCTCGGAGGAGGGGACAGGCACCCCGGGGATCAGGCGGGATGTGGGGGTGGGTGAATGGCACGCAGCCGGTCCGAGATCGGGATCGACGGAGCCACAGGGCGCGGCGCCGTGACCGACTCGCCCCTCCCTCTCTGAGCAAGCCTTGAAGATCTGCGGCACGCGGCCGGAACCGGCAGGTGCTCCCAGGTCATCGGGTGCCCGGTTTCGGGGTGGGGACCGTGTCCTCCACCTTCGGGAAGCGAACGGAGCCGGGGTGGCATCGACCGGTAGCTTG
>Ga0315900_10007975_pt1 | contig 13730 bp, 12 predicted proteins | sample LakEriMetagenome_FD_203521 | JGI IMG/M metagenome (GOLD analysis project Ga0315900, IMG submission 203521) | Freshwater fungal communities from buoy surface, Lake Erie, Ohio, United States - Buoy 12 MA114 | ecosystem: Environmental > Aquatic > Freshwater > Lake > Lake biofilm | place: USA: Lake...
ACCACGCAAGGTGCTCAACATCTCCTCCGGCCTGGGGCGCTTTGCCATGGCCGGCAGCACGGTCTACTGTGCTGCCAAGGCCGGCATGGACCACTTCAGCCGAGCGCTGGCGCTGGAAGAGGCCGAGAGGCCTCATGGCGCCAAGATCGTCTCGCTCGCCCCCGGCGTGATTGACACCGACATGCAGGTCCAGCTGCGCGGCGCGGACCCGGCACGCTTTTCGAGTCAGGGCCGCTTCGCCGGCCTCAAGGCCCAGGGGCAGCTCGACAGCGCCGACGCCGCAGCGGCCAAGGTGCTGGCTTGCCTGGACGCTGAAGACTTCGGCCAGAAGGTGATCGCCGACGTCCGGGATCTCGCGGGCAGCTGAGGCTGCAGGGCACGCCCTGAGGGGCTCCTGTCAGGCGGCCCACCAGGCCGCCACGTCGGCCTTGAGTTGACGCAGGTCGGCGCTGCGGGTGTACATCATGTGGCCGGCGTCGTAGTAGCGGTGCGTCACGCGCGCCATGACCTCGGGCGGCACGTCCAATTGGGCAAGGGACCAGTCGGTGGCGCTGTAGGGCGTGCCCAGATCGTAGCGGCCACTGGCCACCAGCACCTTCAGATGCGGGTTGCGACGCATGGCGCGGGCCAGGTCGGGGGTGGTGCTGGCAAAGCCGTTGCCCTTGGCCTCGCCACGGTTCCAGTTCCATCCCTTGTTCACTTCGAAGTTCAAGGTCTGGTAGCGCTGCTCCATGGTCAAGCCCAAGATGCCCGCGAAGTAGGCTTGGCCCGCCATGCCGTAGGGGCCGGCGATGGCGTCGATACCGGGGTCGAACTCCCAGTCGCGCGAACGCGTGGCCCCCATGGGGCCGGTGACACGGGACTCCAGGCGGCCAACGATGCGGCCCTGCGGGCGCATGGCCTCAAAGAAGAAGGCCTGATCGCTGATGCGCAAGTTGTGCTGCTCCACCAGGGCACGCGGCAGTCCGGTGAGCTCGGCCAGGCGGCGGGCCACTCGTGATCGCTGGTTCTGCGTCAAGCGGGCGCCCGCATGCAGTGCCGCCAGGTACTCGCCAGCGGCGAACTCCTCGGCCGCCTCGCGCGCCGACTGAGACGACTGCGCGATGGAGCCCTTGAGCAGGCCGTGGTACTGCGCGGTGTTGGCAAAAGCGGGCACAAACAGCGCGTAAGGAAGGTGGTTGCCCGGCGCGAAGACGATGGTTTGCAGGTCCATCGCGCAAGAGACCAGGATCACGCCGGAGAGCGTGACGCCCGCGGCCTGCATCGCATCGGCCAGCGCAGCGCCTCGCGTGGTGCCGTAACTCTCGCCGCACAGGACCACTGGCGAGCCCCAGCGCTGATGGCGCGTGAGCCACCGACGCATCACCTCAGTCAGGCACTGCACGTCGCCGTCCACCGACAACATCTTCTTGCGCGCCTCGTCGCTCGCGGCGATGGACCAACCCGTGTGCGGAGGGTCGATGAAGACCAGGTCGAAGTGCTCGAACCAGCTCTCCGGGTTGTCCACCACAGCGTAGGGCGGTGCTGGCGCGTGCCCGTCGTCCTGGATCACCACACGCTTGGGGCCCAGCGCCCCCAGGTGCAGCCAGATGGACGCAGAGCCCGGCCCACCATTGAAGGCAAAGCACACCGGCCGCTCAGAAGGGACGGCGCCCTTTTTCAGGTAGGCGATGGTGAAAACCGCGGCATCGGGCGACTGGCCGGTGCTGCCCAATCCATCGGCCACCACGGGGATGAAGGTGGCGCTGACGGTGTAGTCATGGCGCACACCGCCCAGGATGATGGCGCCGTCGCTGACCACAGGCGGCAAGGCCGCCAGGCGTTCCACCGCCTCGCGCTGGCGGCGGGCCTGGTCGGTGTTGCCGCCGGCGGCGGGCGTGTCAGAAGCTGCGGAGGAGGTTGAAGAGGTATCGCTCATGGTGCTGCACGCTATCGCGGCAGCGACGCCAAGACACTCCGGGTCAACCCGGGAACCCCTCTGGGAAAGTCTCAGCCAGCGGACGCCTTTGATGCGCAGTGCGCCAGCAGCCGCGGGTACACCGTCTTGGCACCGGCAAGGAAGTTGTCGACCACGAAGCCCACATGGGTCACGAAATCGACGGAGACACGGGTGCGGTAGACGTGCCTGCGCACCGCTTGATAGAAGATGCCACCATGGAGGTTCCAGACGAACTCGATCTCCTGTTCATCCAGTGCTGCACCGGCGTCCGGCAGCCCGCAGTCGTGTCGAAGTTCTGCGCAGATGACAGGCAGCAACTCTCGCCTGACCAGGCGGATGTAGCGCTGGTTCAGCGTCGGATCCGACAGACCCGCATGCATGTAGATGCGGATCCACTCGGGCCGGTAGGTGGCCTGTGCGTACTGGCGGTAGAACTCGATCAGGCGGTCGCGCAGCGGCAGCTCGCGGTTTTGCAGCAGAGGGATCCAGGCCGGGTTCCACCGGCCCTGGAACACGGTCTGGTAGACCCGCTCCACCAGCGCCTGCTTGCTGGGGAAGTAGCGGTACAGCAGCGGCTGGGTGATGCCCAGCCGCCTTGAAAGCTCCCGGGTCTGACCCGAGAAGCCCGCTTCGGAAAAGTAGGCGATCGCTCCTTCCACGATCTGGCGCTCACGATCCGCCGGCGCGAGGCGCCGGCGCACGGGCGCTGCGGGCTTGGCAGTACGGGTCACCATGGGCGCAGGCTCGTGAGAGTGCACAGCGCCCAGCGCATGCTCAGTCCGCCTTGATGTTGTTGTCCGCCACCAGTTTGGCGTACTTGGCCGTCTCAGCTCCGAGGAAGCTGCGGAAATCCGCCTGGCTGCCCGAGCGGGCCATCACCCCCAGGCCCGCGAACTTCTCGATGACCTCCTTGTCGGCCATCACCTTCATCAGCGCAGCGTGGTATCCGTCCACGATGGCCTTAGGCGTGCCGGCCGGCAGAAAGGCGCCCCACCAGTTCTCGGCCACGATGCCCTGCACACCACCTTCGGCGAAGGTGGGGATATCAGGGAAGAGCGGTGAGCGCGCGCCACTGGTGATGGCCAGGGGGCGCAAGCGGTTGGTCTTGATGAACTGCGCCACCGGCAACGCATCAGAGATCATGAAGGCGAGCTGGTTGCCCAACAGGTCGTTGACCGCCTGGCCGCCGCCCTTGTACGGCACGTTGACCATCCTGAGCTTGGCCTCGCGCATCAGCAACTCGGTAGACAAGTGCGACATGCTGCCGGGCCCGCTGGTGCCGAAGCTCAGGGCACCGGGCTTGGCGCGCGCATCAGCCACCAGGTCTGCGAGGGTGCGGTAGGGCGAGGCAGCGGGCACCACCAGGATGTTCGGCCCAGTGGCCGTGAGCATCACCGGGATGAAGTCCTTGTCCATGTTGTAGGGCACCTTGCTGATCAGCGGGTTGACCGCCGCCGGGCCGAGGTTGCCAATGACGAATGTGTAGCCGTCAGGTGCCTGCCGGGCCGCGAACTCCATGCCGATGGAGCCTGCGGCGCCTGGCTTGCTCTCGATGAGCACCTGCTGCCCCCAGACCTCCGAGAGCTTGCCGGCCATGATGCGCGCCATCAGGTCAGAGCTGCCGCCGGGCGGGTACGTCACCACCAGGCGAACGGGCTTGTTCGGAAAGGCCTGGGCGGTCGCCAGACCCGGGGCCAGGCCAGTCAGCACGGCAGCACAAGCAAACAGACCGCCAGCCACGCGGCGGCGTGAAGTCAACACGGGTTTCATCGGTCGCTCCTCAAGTGAACAGGGGGTGATGAGACAGGGGAAAACGCTCCAACCAATGCAGGCTATATGATCAAGCGCTAAATGAGCATTGAGGGTTTCCCGCATGTTGAACGCCCCTTCACCCGCTGCCCAGGCCGACCGCACGCTCTCCTTGAACATGAAGCTGCTGTCGCACCACACCCTGCAGGGGTACGGGGGTTTGGGCGAAGGCATGGCGATGCAGCTCACACGCGACGGCCGCCGCATCATGTGGCTGGCGCATGAATCCGCGCCCAAGAATTTCACGGGTGTGGACGTCACCGACCCGCGCAACCCCAAGGTGGTGGTGCAGACCGATCTGCCCCACATGAAGCTGCGCTCCAACTCCCTGGATGTCGTGGGCGACACGTTGGCCGTGGCTTATCAGACCAGTACCGTGGGCTTGAAGCCTGCAGGCGTGGACCTGTTCGACATCAGCGTGCCCGAGCACCCGCGCCTGCTGTCGCACTTTGACTGTTCCGGCCCGTACTCGCGCGGCGTGCACGCGGTGTGGTTCGTGGAGCCCACCACGCTGCACATGTCCTCCGGCGCGGCTGACTTCCAGCCGCGTAACCCGCTGGACGACCAGTGCTACCGCATCCTCGACGTATCAGACCCCACGCGTCCCTTCGAGAAGGGACGCTGGTGGATGCCCGGCACGCGAGAAGGTGACGCCGCGCCGCCGCCCCAGCGCCTGGCCAAGCCGTTTGACATGGGCTTTCGCGCCCACAACACCAACGTCTTCCCGGAAAAGCCCGACCGCGCTTACGTGGGCTACATCGACGGCGGCGCATTCGTGCTGGACATCGCCAACCCGTCCGACATCAAGGTGGTGTCGTCCTGGAACCCATCGCCGCCCTTCAACGGGTTCACCCACACCCTGCTGCCGCTGTTCGACCGCGGCCTGTGGATCGTGAGCGACGAGTGCGTGATGGACAACGGGGCCGACTGGCCCAAGCTGGTGTGGGTGCTGGACTCGCGCAACGAGGCCAACCCCGTGCCCATCGGCACCTTCCCTGCCCCGCCTGTGGAGGCGTTTGCCAAGCGCGGCGGGCGCTTTGGTGCCCATAACTTGCACGAGAACCTGCCGGGGCCGGGATCTTTCCGCTCCGACAGCATCATCATCGGCACCTTCTTCAACGCCGGGGTGCGCGTGTACGACACCTCCAACCCTTACCGGGTGGAAGAGATCGCCTACTACGTGCCCGGCGCGCCCAAGCTCTCACCGGCCGGCGCCATCCAGCTCAATGACGTGTTCGTCGACGAGCGGCAACTCGTCTACACGGTGGACCGCTTCACGGGTGGGCTCTACGTGCTGGAGATGAACATCTGAAGACGGGCCCAGCGGAGTGAATTGGAGTGAGTCGGAGCGAGGCGCCAGAGTGTTCACCCGAGACCCCCTGGCCGGCCGCATTCCGGTCACGCTGATCACCGGCTTTCTGGGCAGCGGCAAGACCACGCTGCTTTCGCGACTGGTTCGCCACCCCGACATGGCGGGGGCGGCCGTGGTCATCAACGAGGTGGGCGAGATCGGCATCGACCACGATCTCGTCACCATGGCCAGCGAGAACATCTCGCTGTTGGCCAACGGCTGCATCTGCTGTTCGGTGCGCACCGACCTGCAGGAGACGCTGCGCGACCTCTTCGCCCGCCGCCATGCGGGCGAGATCCCGGACTTCGACCGCCTCATCATCGAGACCACCGGCCTGGCCGACCCGGCGCCCGTGGTGCAGACCCTGGCCAGCGACACCATGCTGGCCGCGCAGTTCCGCCTGGACGGCCTGGTCACGCTGGTGGATGCCGTCAATGCCCTGACGCAACTGGCCGCACATGCCGAGCCGGCCAAGCAGATCGCCCTGGCCGACCGGGTCTTCATCACCAAGGCCGATCTGGTGGACGAGGCCACACTACAAGCCGTGCAGGAAGCCGTGCAGACCCTCAACCCACGCGCCCGGGTCAGCACGTTGCTGCATGGCGCCGTGGAGCCGTCGGAGTTGACGGGGCTGGGCCTGTCCAGTGCCCGCGCCGGCCCGGCCACGCTGAGCTTTCTGGGCGAGTCGCTTCAGGGTGAAGGCTCTGGGGGCGAGCGCACGCTGGGCCAGCGCCCGGCCCTGCACGACGGGTCCATCCGCACGCTCTCACTGCGCTTTGAGATGCCCTTCACCTGGGCCGCTTTCAGTGCGGCGCTGGAGCTGCTGGCCACGCTGCGCGGGCCGGACCTGCTGCGCGTCAAGGGCATCGTCAACGTGAACGGCGAGCCCATGGTGGTGCAAGGCGTGCAGCACATCTTCCACGACCCCGTGAAACTCGACCGTTGGCCCAGCGCGGACACCGATACCCGGCTGGTGTTCATCACGCGCGGCATCGAGGCCGCGACGATCCGCAACCTGCTGAGCGCCGTGGCAGCGGCCAGTCCGGCCGGCCGCTGACACCAGCGCGTTTTCTCAAGCCCGTCCGGCGCCCTTCAACCACCACACCGGCAGCTCGGTGCAGTCAGCCCCGTCCAGGCCTTGGGCGGCAGCCTGCTCGAAGGTGCGCAGCGCCGTTTCGGTCAGCGGCAGCCGGGTGCCCAGTGCAGCGCCCTGGGCCAGCATGGCGCGCATGTCCTTGCGCATCGTGGCCACGTCCACGCTCACAGGACCTGCCTGGCCAGACAAGGCCTGGGCGATCGCAGCGCCTCGCAACTTCAGCATGTTGGGGCCACCCGAGGTGTCGGCCAGGATGTCCACCACGCGGGCCGGGTCCAGTCCCAGCGGTTGCACCAGAGACAAGGCCTCGGACAGCGTTTGCCAGTACACCATCAGCGGCAGGTTGATGGTGAGCTTCATCGTGGCACCGGCCCCCAGCGGGCCCACATGCTCGATGCGCCGGCACAGCGCCTCCAGCACCGGCCGAGCGCGCGCCAGATCTTCCGCCGCGCCCCCCACAAACCCCAGCAGCCGCCCCTCTTTCGCGGGGCCGACACTGCCGCCCACGGGGCACTCCAGGAAGCTCCCGCCCGCGGCCTGCACCCGAGCGCCGATCTGCTGCGGCTTGGCCGGCGATACGGTGCTCATGTCGATGAACAGGCGCCCGGCTGCCGGGCCGGCCAGCAGGCCGTCCACGCCCAGATAGACCTCGTCCAGCGCGGCCTCGTCGATCAGCATGGTCAGGACGATGTCTGCCGAAGCGGCCAAGGCGGCCGGGCTCGCAGCCCAGGTGGCGCCCTCGTCAAGCAGGGGTTGAGCCCGCGCAGCCGTGCGGTTCCACACCGTCACCGTATGCCCGTTGGCCATCAAACGCCGCGCCATCGCGGCCCCCATCTTGCCCGTGCCTGCCAACGCGATCTGCATGATTGATTGCCTTCTCAAGAGGTTGGAGCCTGCAACGACGCGCCTTCCGACAAGGCAGTTGCCAGCCTCGACTTATCATAGGATAAACAGCCGGCAACGTCGGCCCAGACCCCTTCAGAGGCACTACCAGGAGACGCCCGTGTTCTACAGCTGTTTGCCCCACTGCACCGACCCCACGCACCAGCACCGGCCCTTCACCGCGCTGGCCACCAAGGAGAAGGCCGCGGCCAGCGCGCGCCCCATCGTCCGAAACAGCCGCGGCAAGAGCCTGGTGGTGGACCTGCACTGCCACTACCTCAACCCCCAGGTGAATGCCAAGACTGCGCACCTGAACGCCGCGAAGTACGACGCCACCGTCATCTACGCCAACCAGCTCACCAACGACACCAACGTCAAGCAGATGGCCACGCGTGCGCCCAAACTGGCGGGTGTGACCGAGCGGCTGAAGGACATGGACCGCATGGGTGTGGACATCCAGGCGGTGTCACCCGCGCCGTACCACTTCTTCTACTTCACCGAGCCGGACTACGGCGCTGAGCTCGCGCGTGAGGTCAACGAGGGCATCGCGGCGGTGGTTGCCGGGAACCCCGACCGCTTCGTGGGCCTGGGCTCGGTGCCGCTGCAAAACGCCGATCTGGCGGTGCGTGAACTCGACCACGCGGTGAAGAACCTGGGCCTGCGCGGCGTGGAGATCTGCACCAACGTCAACGGCAAGAACCTCACCGACCCGAGCCTCGGCCTGGAGAAGTTCTTCGCCCGCTGCGCGGAACTGGGCGTGCTGGTCTTCATGCACCCGCTGGGCTACTCCGACGGCGAGCGGCTGCGCAACCACTACTTCAACAACGTCATCGGCAACCCGCTGGAGTCCACGGTGGCGGTGTCGCACCTGATCTTTGACGGCGTGATGGCCCGCCACCCCAAGCTCAAGGTGCTGGTGGCACACGGCGGCGGCTTCATCGCGCACTACTGGGCCCGCATGGACCATGCCTGGCGCGCCCGGCCGGACACGCGCACGGTCATCAAGCGCAAGCCCTCGTCGTACCTGGAGAAGTTCTACTTCGACACCATCACGCACGACCCGGTGATGGTCAAGCGCCTGATCGACCGCTTCGGCGCCGACCACGTGATCCTGGGCACCGACTACCCCTACGACATGGCCGACGACGACCCACTGGGCACCATCGCCGAGATCAAGCGCCTGCCCAAGGCCGACCGGGAACTGGTGGTGGGTGGCAATGCGGCGCGCTTGCTGAAGATCAAGCAGCCCAAGCCGGCCGCCAAGGCGGCGACTGCAACCCGCGCCAAGCGCTGATCAGGGAGCCGAAGGCCCCTGCGCCAGCCGCATGGGCCGGTCGGCAGGCGGCGGGGTCTGGGCGGCGTTCATCACGATGGACAGCATGGTGTAGTAGCCCACGATGCCCATGAGGTCCACCACACCCTGCTCGCCAAAGGCCTCACTGCAGGCGGCCCAGGTGGCGTCGCTGACGCGGCGCTCCTGGAGCGACTGCTGGGTGAAATCGTGCACCAGGGCCTCGTCGGCCCGCTGGTAGGCGGGCCTGCGGCCTTCGGCCAGGGCCTGCACCACTTCAGGGGCAATGCCTTCGCCCATGGCAATGGGAGCATGGATGGCCCATTCCACCTGCTGCTGCCAGTGACAGGCGGTCACCAGGATGGCCAGTTCCGACAGGCGCAGCCCGATGGCGCTGCGGTAGCGCAGGTACTCACCCGTGCGCTGCACATGGGTGCACAACTCCGGGCTGCGCAGCAGCGGCACAAAAGGCGAGATCACGCCCTTGCGGGGGCCTCGAATCATCTCTTCGGCACACACACGCTGAGCCGCCGTCCAAGTGGATGGGTCCAGCGCCGGCATGCGGTCTGGAAGCGCAGGCAACCCACCGTTCTGAGCAGCGCTGGCGTGTTGGGAGGCGGTGGTGTCGTTCATGCGGATGTTTGGGGGGCAGTGAGGGAATGAGCGGGTGTGGCAAAGGCGTTCAACCCTTCGTGGACGAAAGCCGAGCGGTGACCGTAGCGTTCCAGGTCTATGGCAGTCTCGTGCAACACCTGGTGACGCCGCGCCGCGGGGTCCAGGTCATCAGCCTGGGCGGCATGTTCCATGTAATGGCCCAGCCACCGCGCACGGGCCAGCGCAGCCTGGCCGGCCGGCAGACGCTGCGCCTCATAGGCGCCCAAGGCCTCGTGAAGAGGCCGGTGATCGCGCAGCGCATCGGCCAGGGCCACGGCGTCCTGGGCCGCCTTGGTGACACCAAAGCCCAGGTGCGGCCGGGCCACAAACGCGGCATCTCCCAGCAGCACCACGCCGTCGGCCTGCAAGCGCTCGGCGGCCAGGTCATGGATGGGCTGGAAGAATGGCTGCACGGTGGCTTCCAGCACCTCGGCAAACTGCGGCGCCAGCAGGCGGCGCGCGTCCTGCCGCATGGCCGCCACATGCCGGGCCGAGACCTTGTGAGGCGGAATGCCCTGGGGGTGCAACACCCCGTCGTCGTCCGTCATCAACTCGTCCAGCGCGGGGCCGGCAGGCACCGGCCGGTACCACACGAAGTTGTATGCACGCCGGCCCGGCGCGGTGTCGTGGTCGGCGCCAGCCACGGGGTAGCCGATGATCTGCTCGCGTGGCGGCACGCAAAAGCCGAAGTAGGGGAACAGGGTCTCGCGGGTGAACGCTGACAGGCGCGACTCGTCGGCCACCCCGCGCCAGGCCACATAGCCGGCATAGCGAGACTGGGCCTGTGGAAAAAGGCGCTGGCGCTGGGTCGAACGGATGCCGTCAGCGGCCACCACCAGGTCGGCCGTCCAAAACCTGGAGGACTGCGCCCCGTGGGATGAATTTGAGCCCTCAGCCGTGCGCACTTCCAGCCCGGCCGCCGTGCGCTCCACCGACTGCACCGACTGGCCTAGGTGGTAGCGCACATCGGGAAACACGGCGCGCAGCATCTCGTACAGACGGCTCCAGGAGGTGAGCACCTGAGGCATGTCCAGGTGGTCCAGCGTGCGTCCGTCGGCAGCCAGCATCACCCGGCCGGGCACCTCCACACCGAGCGTGGCATCGGGCGGCACGCCGGCACGGCTCAGCGCCCGCACCAGCGCGTCGTGCGTGACGATGCCGGCGCCACGCCCGCTCAGCGAGGAAGAGGCCTTCTCCAGCACCTGCACGTCGTGCCCATCGCGCAGCAGCATGTTGGCCGCGAACAAGCCGCCCAAAGAGCCGCCGGCCACCACGATGCGCGTCATGGCTTTACCGCCCTCAGCTGTGCCGGCCGGCGAGCCCCCGCGCAACGCTCAGGCGGACACCGCACTGCGCTGCGCATCCCAGGCCTGCTTCTCGGCCACGGGGTAGTTGAGCTCCACCATCACGCCATTGGGATCGTCCAGGAAGACCTGGTGCAGGCCCACGCCCGGTACCGTGCGCTCTCGCCAGGCCACACCGGCGGTCTGCAGGCGCGCCATCATCATGGGCAGGTCGGTAGCGAAGAAGGCCACGTGGTCTACCGCGCCGCTGCCGTGCAGGCTGGCCTCGTCACGGTCGCCCAGGTAAGCCTGCAGGCCCGACGGGTCGTTGCGGTCGATCCCGATCACATGCACCGCCGCGTTCGAGTAAGCGCTGGTGGGGCCTTGGTAGAGCCACAGGCCAGGGAAAGGGAATTCCGGTCGGGGCCCCACCTGCAGGCCCAGCAAGTCCACGTAGAAGGCCTTGGTCGCCTCCAGATCAAGGGTGCGGATGGAGAAGTGGTTCAGTGAGAGCGTCATGGGGCGGCCTTTCGACGGGAGCTCTTGCGCGGCGCGGCGCTGGCGGCAGCGCGTGACCGAGGCGCCGCGGGCGCCCCAGCCGGAGCACTTGAATCCTGAGCGGGCGCCGGCGGCGAGGACATCCTGGCCAGCACATCAAAAACCGCAGCGGTGTCGTGCAGACCGTGGCCCATGCCGATGGCCGCGTCGTACAGCGGCACGGTGGCAGCAAACAGCGGCGCTGGCACGCCGTTGGCCCGCAAGGCGTCACCGATGAGCTTCATGTCCTTCTGCCACACGGCGATCTTCATGGTGGCGTCCTTCCAGCCCTCGTCTTCCATCAGAGGGCCGCGCACCTGCAGCATGCGTGAGCCACCCGCGCCACCGGCCAGCACCTTGACGGCGTCCGACGGGCGGATGCCCCAGCGCTGACCCAGCAACAGGGCTTCGGCCGTGGAGACGTTGTGGATGGCCACCAGCAGGTTGGCCATCAGCTTCATCTTCATGCCGTTGCCGAAGGCGCCCAAGTTGAACTGCTCGCGCGACATGCCCTCGAAGACGGGCTGCATGCGCTGGATGGCGCGTGCGGGCCCACTGGCGTAGACGGTCAGGTCCTTGCGGGCGGCCTGCGCTCCTGTGCCCGACAGCGGGCAGTCCAGCAGGGTGACGCCGCCGCGAGCGAGCACGTCTCGCGCAGTGCGCTTGTCTTCGATGTCCAGCGTGCTGGTCTCGGCGATCACCAAGCCCTTGGCGTCCGCACCGGCGATCTGACGGGCGCAGTCCTGCAGCGCGGCGGCGCTCGGCAGCGAAGAGATCATCAGGTCCACCTCGCGGGCCAGCGCGGCGGGGTCGGCGCACACACGGCCGCCTGCGGCACGGTGGCGGGCACGGGCCGCGGCCACCGGGTCAAAGCCGAAGACCGTGAAGCCCGCCTTCATGAGATTGCCGGCCATGGCAGACCCCATGATGCCCAGACCGAGCACCCCCACCCGAGGCGGCGCTGCAGGCGCGGGACTGGCGGAGCGGCGGACCGTGGACTTGGTGCTCATTTGATCTCCAACAAGGCGTTTGGGCTAGACTAGTGTAGTCAAACATGAGGTTCCCGTGACCCCTTCCCACGACACCGCCGCAAGTCTTGCTCAAGCCCCACAGCCCGCCCAAGAGGCCCGACCCGTGCGCACTGGCGTGGTGGGTTATGGGTGGTGGGGCAAGACCATCGCCAAGCAGATCGCAGCCTCACCCTGGCTGGAGTTGGCGGCCGTGGCGGAGTCGCACGAACCCACCCGCGCCTTGATGGCCGGGGACCCCGTGCTGTCGGGTGTGACGGTGGTCGATGGCGCGCAGGCCTTGCTGGGCCTCGAGGGCCTGGAAGCCGTGATCTTGTGCACGCCCCATGAGCAGCATGCCGAGCAGATCGTGGCGGCGGCTCAGGCGGGCCTGCATGTGTTCTGCGAGAAGCCGCTGTGCCTGACGCTGGAGGACGCGCGGCGTGCGGTGGCAGCCTGCGCGGCGAACGGGCGGGTGCTGGGCATCGGCCACGAGCGCCGCTTCGAGCCCGAGGTGGCAGCGCTGCGCCGCATGATCGATGACGGCGTGCTGGGCACGGTGCTTCAAATCGAAGCCAACTTCAGCCAGGACAAGTTCTTCGCCCTGCCGAAGGACAACTGGCGCTTGTCGAACCGCCACGCCCCCGTGGGGCCGCTCACGGCCACAGGCATCCACCTGGTGGATCTCAGCATCGCGGTGCTGGGGCCTTGCGAGTCGGTCTGGGCGCGCCTGGCCACCCGGGGCTCCGACTTCGAAAACGGCGACACGCTAGCCGTCATGATGGCCTTCCCGCAGGGCGCCAACGCCATGATCAGCGCCGTGCTGGCCACGCCCTTCGAGGGGCGCTTCGCGGTCTATGGCTCCAAGGGCTGGGTGGAGATCCGAGACCGCACGCACCCGGAAAACCCCACCGGCTGGGACATCACGGTGGCGCTGCGCGGGCAAGAGCGACAGTCGCGCTTTGCTGCACCAGCGCCTTCGGTAAAGCTGAACCTGGAAGCCTTCGCGCAGGCGGTGCGTGGCGTCCGCGCCTACCCCGTCACCACCACCGAGATGCTGGCCAACGTCGCCTCGCTGGAAGCCATCATGAAGTCGGTACAGGCCCGCGCACCCGTGGCCGTGGTCCAGCCCTGAACACCTGTTGAGCCCAGGCATGCGCGCAGGCACCTCCGCCAAGACCGCTTCCGGCGCCGCCGCGGCCTCGCCCAAGAGCAGCCCTGCTGAGCAGCCGCGACCGGCGGCCCGCCGCCTGAGCGCGCCCGAGCGCGAGGCGCACATCGTGCAGGAGGCCGTTCACTTCTTCGCCGAGGTGGGCTTTGGCGGCGACACGCGCGAACTGGCCAAACGCCTGGGCGTGACGCAATCGCTGCTCTACAAGTACTTTCCCAATAAGGAAGCGCTGATCAACCGCGTCTTCGACGTGGTGTACATGGGCCGCTGGAATCCCTTCTGGGAAAGCGTGATCCACGACCGCAGCGTGCCGTTGCAAGACCGCCTGACGCGCCTGTACCTGGAGTACGCCAAGGCGGCCCTGACGCGTGACTGGGTGCGTATCTTCATGTTCTCGGGCCTGCGGGGCGAAAGCATCAACAGCCGCTACCTGACGGTGCTGCGCCAGCGCATCCTGGAACCCATCGCCGCCGAACTGCGCCATGAGTTTGGCCTCCCCGACGTGACCACCGTGCCGCTGAAATCCGCCGAGATCGAGCTGGTGTGGGGGGTCAACGCGCGGGTGTTTTACTTCGGCCAGCGCCAGTGGATCTTCGATGTGCCGGTGCAAGACGACCTGCCCGCCCTGATCAGCCTGACCGTTGAACACTTTCTCGCCGGAGCCCGCGTGGTGCTGCCCAGACTGGTCGGGCCTCAAGCCGATTACGCAG
>Ga0315900_10007976_pt1 | contig 13730 bp, 11 predicted proteins | sample LakEriMetagenome_FD_203521 | JGI IMG/M metagenome (GOLD analysis project Ga0315900, IMG submission 203521) | Freshwater fungal communities from buoy surface, Lake Erie, Ohio, United States - Buoy 12 MA114 | ecosystem: Environmental > Aquatic > Freshwater > Lake > Lake biofilm | place: USA: Lake...
AGCGCACGCACGATCGCCAGCGTGATCAGCAGGAAGGCGATCGAGGCGGCCGCCAGGCTGAGCAGCAGGCCCTCGGGCTGGGCCACCGGGATGCGCAGGATCAGCGTGACCATCAGCAGCACGGCCAACGCCTGGACAAGCACGGCGGCCGACGGCAGCAGCGCCTTGCCTGCGGCCCGGCCGAGGCGCGATCGGCAGTCGAGCTCGGCGGGCAACTGGCGCAACGGAAAGACGAAGGCGACCATGACCGCACCCAGCCAGAGCGCGACCGGGATCGTATGCGCGGCGTAGCCGGTGCCGTCGTTGCCCACCGGCGCGTCGATCTGGATCTCGGGTTCGACCGGAATCGCCAGGCCGCGTGCGGTACCGTCCACGGTCTCGACGCTCGCCGGCAGCGCGCGCCCGAGCAAGAGCAGGCCGCCCTCCAGGCGGTCGGCGCCATCGCGCAGCGCCACGATGCCGCCGTCGAGTCGCACGGTGGCATCGGTCAGCGCGCGCGCTCCTTCGGTCAGGGCGAGCAGCCGCTCCTCGGCGGGCACCGCGCCGCTCAGGCTCCCGAGTGCCCCGCCCATGGCCGCCAGCCCGTCGGTCAGCGTGCCGATGCCGCGCCCGATCGCCTGGCCGCCCTCGCTCAGGCGCGCATGCGCGGCGCGGGCGGCCTCGGCTCCCTGCATCAGGCCGGCCGCCGCATCGGCCACGGGACCCATCCGCGCCGCGAGCGCCTCGCCGATCTCGGGCTGCGCGCGCGCCGCTTCGCGCAGCTGCTCGATACCCGCGCTCACGCCGTCGGCAGCGGTGCGCAGCGTGCCCAGGCCTCGGCCCAGGGCGGCCTGGCCGGCTTCCTGCTGCGCGACGGCGGCCTTCAGGGCCTCCAGTTCCGTCGAGCCGGGGCGGGTCGCCTCGAGCCCCCGGATGGTCGTCGCGAGCCTGCGATTGCCCTCGACGAGCTGTGCCACCCCGGTGGCGAGTTCGCCCGCAGCCTCGCCGAGCCTGCCGCTGCCTTCGCCCAGCCGCATCAGGACATCGGACTGCGTCCGTGCGCCGTCGTGCAGGCTGGCGACCGCGGCGCGATAGCGCGCGAGCCGGTCGTCGCTGCCGGCGTTCGCGCCGAGCACCAGGGCCCAGCGCTGCTCGCTGATCGCTTCGTTGACCTGATGGCCGAGGTCCGCGGCGAAGCGCCGGGCGAACCCGGCCCCGGTGTAGTGGTTGCCCTCCGAGGCGAAGACGACAAGACGCCCCTCGCCCGGGCTGGTGCCCCGCATCGCATCGGCACTGAAGCCCGGCGGGATGATCAGCGCGAACAGGCTGCGCCCGGCGCGCACTTCGCGACGGGCCCGCGCCTCGTCGGCATCCAGCGTAAAGCCGAAGGCCCTGCGCGCCTGCAGCGACCGGACGAGGTCCGCGCCGAGGTCGATGCGACGGCCGTGCTGCTGCGTGCCCTGGTCGAGGTTGACGATGATCGCCGGCAGCTCGGCAGTCCGGCTGGTGGGATCCCAGACCGCCTCGAGGTAGATCAGCGCGTACAGCGCCGGGATCAGCGCGACACCGAGCAGCGCGAGCAGCAGCCGTGGATGCCGTCGCAGCATCGTGGCGTCGGCGCGCGCGATCGCGAGCGCCTCGGAGAGCGCGCTCATCGGGGCGCCGGCCACGATGCCCGCGCGCGCCCGGAATGCGGCGTCGATGCCTGCGCGTGCGCAGCCCGTGCGGCAGCCGCGATGTCGGGATGCATCGTCAGATGGCGATCTTGCTGCCGAGTTCGACCACCGCGTTGTTCGGCAGTTTCAGGAACTCGGCCTGGGCGCTGGCGTTCAGGTGCATCTGGGCGAAGAGCTTCTCGCGCCACTGTGCCATGCCGCCGCCGAGCGTGGGAATGACGATGTCGCGCGACAGGAAATAGCTGGTGCTCATCGGCTCGAGCTCGACGCCGCGGCCGCGCAGCGGCTCCAGGGCCCGCGGCAGGTCGGGGTCGTTCTTGAAACCGTAGTTGACGATCACCTGCCAGGCGTTGTGGCCCAGCGGCTCGATCTCGAGGCGCCGGTCCATGCCGATCCACGGCTGCTCGTGACTGCGCACGGTCACGAAAAGGTTGTGCTCGTGCAGGACCCGGTTGTGCTTGAGGTTGTGCAGCAGCGCGTTGGGCACGTAGCCGGGCTGTGCCGACAGGAACACGGCGGTGCCCTCGACGCGGGATGGGGGCGCGATCAGCACGCTGTCGAGGAATTCGCGCAGCGGCAGCGCGTCGGCCTTCAGCGAGGCGTTGAGCAGGCGCCGGCCCTCGTGCCAGGTGGTCATCAGCAGGAAGATCGCCCCGCCGATCAGCAGCGGGAACCAGCCCCCGTCGGCGAGCTTGAGCAGGTTGGAGCTGAAGAAGGCGAGGTCGATCAGGAAGAAGAACCCGGTCGCGCCGACGCACAGAGCCCAGGGATAGCCCCAGCCGTAGCGGATGACGAAGAAGGTGAGCACCGTCGTGATCAGCATGTCGAGCGTGACCGCGATGCCGTAGGCGGCGGCCAGGTTGCTCGAGTTGCGGAACAGCGCGACCGCCAGCACGATCGCCACGAACAGCCCCCAGTTCACGAAGGGCAGGTAGATCTGGCCGGTGTCGCGGATGCTGGTGTGCTGGATCTGCAGGCGCGGCAGGTAGCCGAGCTGGATCACCTGCTTGGTCACGCTGAACGCCCCGGTGATGAGTGCCTGCGAGGCGATCACGGTGGCCATCGTGGCCAGGCCGACCAGGGGCAGCAGCGCCCACTCGGGGGCCATCCGGTAGAAGGGGTTGCGCACCGCTTCCGGGTCCTCGAGCAGCAGCGCGCCCTGCCCGAAGTAGTTGAGGATCAGGGCCGGCATCACGATCGCAAACCAGGCGATTCGGATCGGCTTGCGGCCGAAATGGCCCATGTCGGCGTACAGCGCCTCGCCGCCGGTCACGCAGAGCACGACGGCGCCCAGGATGACGAAGGTGGTCCCGGGGTTGTCCCATGCGAAGCGCAGCGCGTAGTGCGGGCTCACCGCCCAGAGGATCTCGGGGTGGTCGACGATCTGGCCGATGCCCAGTGCCGCGATCACGGCGAACCACAGCAGCGTGATCGGCCCGAAGAACTTCCCGATGCCCGCGGTGCCGTGCTTCTGCACCGCGAACAGCACGAACAGGATCACCAGCGTCAGCGGGATCACCGCGCGGCCGAGCGCCGGCGAGACGACCTCCAGGCCCTCGACCGCCGACAGCACCGAGATCGCCGGCGTGATGACGCCGTCGCCGTAGAAAAGGCAGGTGCCGAAGATGCCGATCAGCAGCAGCGTGCCGCGCAGGCGCGGCTTGTCCTTCACGGCCTGCGAGGCGAGCGCGAGCATCGCGACCAGACCGCCCTCGCCATGGTTGTCGGCGCGCAGCACCAGCGTCACGTATTTCAGCGACACGATGATCGTGAGCGTCCAGACGAAGATCGACAGCACGCCGTAGACGTTGTCGTGGGTGAACGCGACATGTCCGCTGTTGAAGACCTCCTTGACGGCATACAGCACGCTCGTGCCGATGTCGCCGTAGACGACGCCGATCGCGCCCAGTGTGAGGGCGCTCAGCGAGGATTTCGAGGTCGTCATGCGGGCGGCCGCGCCGTGGCGACCATGCGGTGTCTAATCCGCCATTGTGCACCGCAGCGGGCTGACGGGAAGCTGACGCCCCGCCGGCGATCCTTCGTCCGCGATCCGGCATACTCGGCCCGAAACACCATGAACCGCGAACCCCTGTCGCTTGCGCGCTGCCCTGTCTCGCGGGCTCTCCGAGGGCTGGTGTTCGGGATCGGCACCACGATGGCTGGCGCGGTGCCCGGCGGCGAGATCGCGTTGGGGCCGCCCGCGGGGCAGGTCGAGCTCGCCGGCCTGCCCGATTTCGCCCAGCTCGAGGCGCTGGGCGCGCGCATCGGCGCGATCCGCATCGTCAACCGCAACATCTTCGACACCACCAACCCGGCCGAGGACAAGCTGCTCTTTCGCGCGGCCAATGCGCTGCATCCGCGCACCCGGGCCAGGGTCATCGAGGCGGCGCTGCTGTTTCGCAGCGGCGATGCGGTATCGGCGAGCCGCATCGAGGAGACCGAGCGGCTGCTGCGCGGCACGCGGTACCTGTACGAGGTGCGCATCCGGCCGATCGCGCTGCGCGACGGGGTGGTCGACATCGAGGTCGAGACCCGCGACGCCTGGACCCTCGACCTCGGCGTCGGTCTGGGCCGCTCGGGTGGCGCCAACTCGAGCTCGGTGTCGCTGCAGGAGTACAACCTGCTGGGCAGTGGCATCGCGCTGGGGATCGGGCGCTTCAGCAACGTCGATCGCTCGGGCAGCGAGTTCCAGGTGTCGACCGACCGGGCCTTCGGCACCTGGACCGCGATCGCCTTCGGGCAGGCGAGCAACGACGACGGGCGTCGGCAGGTGCTGCGGGTGGTGCGGCCCTTTCATGCGCTCGATGCGCGCTGGTCGGCGGGTTTCAGCGCCTCGCTCGACAACCGCATCGACCCGGTCTATCGGGCCGGGCAGCTGGTGGCCGAGTATCGCCGTCGCGAGAACCTCGGCGAGGTCTTCGGCGGCTGGTCGAGCGGTCTCGTCGATGGCCGCGTGCGGCGGGTCTCGATCGGACTGCAGGCGCGCGACGATGCCTGGGCGCCCGAGCCGGGGCGGGTTGCACCGCCAAGCCTTCCTGCCGACGCGACGCTGGCCGGGCCCTTCGTGCGGCTCGAGCTGATCGAGGATCGCTTCGAGAAGACCTCGAACCTCAACCAGATCGGGCGTTCGGAATTCCTGCCGATGGGGCTTGCGGCGAGCGCGCAGCTCGGCCGCTCGGCCGGGGTCTTCGGCGCCGACCGCGACGCCTGGCTCTACCAGGGCGCCGTGAGCCGCGGCTTCGAGCCGCGCTGGCGCCACCGCCTGCTCGCATCGGCATCGATCAGCGGGCGCCTGAGCGAGGGCCGCGTCGAGCGGCAGCGGCTCGGTGCCCAGGCCCAGTACTACCTGCCGCACGATCACCGGCGGCTTTTCTATGCGGCGCTGTCGGCCGATCTGCTGACCCATCCGGCGCCCCTGGACACCCTGCTGCTGGGCGGCGACAACGGGCTGCGCGGCTACCCGCTGCGCTACCTCAGCGGCGATCGGCGCGTGCTGCTCACGCTGGAGGAGCGCTTCTACACCGATCCCTACTGGTTCCAGCTTTTTCGCGTCGGTGCCGCCGCCTTCCTCGATGTGGGCCGCGCCTGGGGCGGCGACCCGGTCACGCTGTCGGATCGGGGCTGGGTCGCCAACGCGGGGATCGGCCTGCGCATCTTCAACGTGCGCGCCGCCTTCAGCAACGTGGTCCACCTCGATATCGCGGTGCCGCTGATGCCGGCCGACGGCATCAGCCGAGTGCAGTTCCTCGTCCGTACCCGGGCGAGCTTCTGAGCGGCCCGATGGCGATCCAGAACCTCCTGTTTCCGGCCGATGATCGGGCTGACGATCCTGCTGCTCATGTCGCGACCACGCGGCTGGCGCGGGCAGCGGTCGACGCGGCGCCGCTCGACGATGCCTTGCGGGCGCTGGCCGACGGCTTCGATGCCCGCTGGCCGGGGCGCTGGCACCTCGGGACCTCGTCGTGGCATTTCCCGGGCTGGGCCGGCCTGGTCTGGGATCGCCGCCATCCGGCGGCCACGCTCTCGCGCGAAGGGCTCGCCGCCTACGCCGCGCACCCGCTGATGCGCTGCACGAGTCTCGATCGCAGCTTCTACCGGGCGCTGGCGGCGGCCGAGTACCGGCGACTCGCCGACCAGGTGCCGCCCGGCTTCCGTTTCGTGGTCAAGGCGCCGGCCACACTGACCGACGCGAGCCTGCGCGATCCGGCCACCGGCGCGCCGCGCGCCGACAACCCGGGCTTCCTGGATCCGGCGCATGCGCTCGCGGACGTGGTCGAGCCGCTGCGCGAAGGGCTCGGCCCGACGCTGGGGGTGCTGGTGCTGCAGATCTCGCCGCTGCCCGCACGATGGCTGGGCGATCCGCCCGCGTGGCGCGCGCGCCTGGCACGGCTGCTGGGGGTTATCGTGCCGGCACTGCCCGCGAGCGCGATCCTCGCGCTCGAACTGCGCGACGCCGAGCTGCTCGAGCCGGCGCTGGCCGAACTGCTGCGCGAGCACCACGTGCGGCCCTGCCTGGGCTTGCACGATCGCATGCCGCCGGCCCAGGCGCAGCTGCCCTTCCTGCGAGCCGCCTGGCCCGGCGACCTGGTGTGTCGATGGAACCTGCAGCGCGGCCAGCGCTATGCGCAGGCGCGCGACCGGTGGGCGCCCTTCGATCGCCTGCAGTCCGAGGACCTGCCCACGCGCGAGGTGCTGGCGCGGGTGATGCGCGGCACGCTCGATGCCGGCTATCGCGCGTTCGTGACCATCAACAACAAGGCCGAAGGTTGCGCGCCCGCGTCGGTGGCGGCGCTCGCGCGCGAGCTCGCCCGATCCTGACCGAGCCCGCGATGGCCCTGGATGCCTGGATGATCTACCTTGCCGCCGCGATCGGGCTGTCGCTGTCGCCCGGGCCCAACGGCCTGCTCGCGCTCACCCATGGCGCGCTGTTCGGCTGGCGGCGGGCGCTGGCGACGATCCTGGGCGGAGCATTCGGTTTCACGGTGGTGATCGCGATCTCGCTGTTCGGCGTGGGTGCTCTGCTGCAGGCATCGCCCGGGTGGCTGATGCTGATGAAGTGGACGGGCGGCGCCTACCTCGCCTGGCTCGGCCTGCAGGTGTGGCGGGCGCCACCCGTGGCGGTGGCGATGGATACCGTGGCCGGCGTGCCCGCGCAGCCCTGGGCGATGGCGCGCCAGGGCTTCCTGTCGGCGGTCACGAATCCGAAGGGCCTGCTTTTCTTCGTCGCCTTCCTGCCGCAGTTCGTCGAACCGGCGCGCGGGTTGCCGCTGCAGTTCGCCGTGATGGCCGCGACCTTCGCGATCGTCGAGATCCTGACCGAGTTGCTGCTGGCGGCGGGCGCGCATCGCCTGCGCCCATGGCTCGCGCGGGCGGGGGCGCGATTCAACCGGTGCTGCGGCGCAATCTTCATGCTGCTGGGCGCCGGGTTGCCGCTGCGCGGTTGAGCGCGGCGCGCGGCGCGGGCTGCAGGCGGACGACGAAGCCGCGCAGCGTTGCGAGGGCGCCCCGTCGTGGATGGGCGGGCTTGTCGACCCCGCCGGCGCCTGTTGTCCAGCGCGCGTGCAGGCCGCGCGCCGCGCTGTCCAGGGCCCAGCCCAGCGCACCGATCAGCACGATCGCCGCCATCAGCTCCGGGTACGCGAGCCGGTCGCGGGTGTCGAGCACGAAGTAGCCCAGGCCCGCCGAGACGCCCAGCATCTCGGCGGGCACGATGACGATCCACAGCAGGCCGATGGCCAGCCGCACGCCGGTCAGCAGGTGCGCAGTGATGCCCGGCAGCACGATGCGCAGCACCGTCTCCCGGCGCGTGGCCGACAGGCTGCGCGCCAGCGCCAGCCAGTCCGGGTCGAGCGCGGCGACGCCCGCCGCGGTGTTGAGCAGGATCGGCCACAGCGCGGCGAAGCCGAGCAGGAAGACCACCGGCGCATCGCCCACCCCCAGCACGATCACCGCCAGCGGCATCCAGCTGAGCGGCGAGACCATGCGCAGGAACTGGAAGAGCGGCGTGGTTGCCTGGGCGAAGGCACGCGACAGGCCGGTGAGCAGCCCGAGCGGAACGCCCAGCGCGATCCCGATCAGCAGCCCCGCGCCCAGGCGCTGCAGGCTGACCCCGGCATGATGGGCGAACTCGCCGCCGGCCAGCAGCGCCCAGGCCGCCTGCGCGGCGGGCAGCGGGCCGAAGGCGTCGGCGATCGGCGTGCGCAACCCGAGCGCCCAGACGCCGGTCTGCCACAGCCCGATCGCGACGGCGAAGGCGCTCGCCGCGAGCAGCGCGCCCCTGCGGGCGCCACGCGCGATGCCATGCGAAGGGGGGCTCATGTGAGGACCTCCTGGCGCAGCAGGTCGGCGGGCAGGCCGAAGGCCTGGGGTCCGCCGACCGCCGCGAGCGCCTTGCGCACGAAGCGGTCGTCGACCAGGTCGCGCGCGACGAAGGCGGGGTCGAGGCTCTCGAGGAACCGGTTGTCGCCCTCGAGCCGGGTCTGACGAAGCTCGCGTACCAGCAGCTCGGTGTAGCTCGGGAACGGAAAGGGCTGGAAGTCGATGCGGCGCTGGTACCAGCCGCGGTTGCGCACGATGCCAGCCGACTCGTAGCTCGTGTAGTCGGTCTCGGCCAGCACCTTCGCGAGCGTGCGCAGTGCGTGCGGCGTGTAGCGCCCGTCGCCGGTGCTCGCGAGCAGCCGCGCGGTCTCGACCTGGTTGCCGCGCACCCAGAGCTGCGCGCGCACCAGCGCGGTGTTGACCCGCTGCGCCCACTCCGGGCGCTCGGCGATGTCGCGCTCGGCCAGCAGCGTGATGCAGCACGCGTGGTTCTTCCAGACATCGCCGGAAAAGCGCAGCACCTTGCCCACGCCGGCGAGCTCGGCGGCGGCATTGAAGGGGTCGGCGACGATGAAGCCGGCGATCGCGCGGGCCGCCAGTGCCGACACCATCTCGGCGGGCGGCAGCACGATCAGGTTGACCTCGCCGGCCGCGATCGCCGCGTCGCGCGGTCGCACGACCGGCACGAGCTTCGCTTCGCGCAGCAGCCGCTGCAGCAGCAGGTTGTGGATGCTGTACCAGAAAGGTACCGCGACGACCTTGCCGCCGAGCTCCGCGACCGAGCCGATGCCGGGTGCCACCGTGAGGGCCGAGCCGTTGACATGGTTCCAGGCCGTCACCTTCGCGGGGAACCGGGTGCCGTAGCGCACCCACAGCGCGGCCGGCGACAGCAGGTGGATCAGGTTGACCTGGCCGGCGACGAAGGCCTCGACCACCTGCGCCCAGCTGCGAAACAGGCGTGGTGTTTCGGTCTTCAGGCCCTCGGCCTCGAAGAGCTTGCGGGCGTGCGCGACCAGCAGCGGCGTGGCATCGGTGATCGGCAGGTAGCCGATGCGCACCGGCTGGTCGTCGCCCTTGAACGCCTGCGCGCGCGCATCGCCTGCTCGCAGCAGCGGGCTGGCCGCGCCGGCGCTGGCGAGCATCGACAGGCGCAGCCAGTCGCGGCGGCTGATGCCGCAGTCGCAGCCGGGCTGCGTGCAGCGGTGGGTCGGTTCGGATCGGTTCATGCGAGCGATGCGTGGGTGTTGGCGGTGGCGCGCAGCGTCGTCTGCAGCGCCGCGTGGATGGCGGGGCGCAGGGCCTGCCGGGCCTCGGGTTCGCGCGTGTCGGGTAGCGCCCAGTGCGCGCACAGGCCGGGCGCGCGGCCGTCGCCGCGACGGCCCATCAGCAGCACCCGGTCGGCGACGGCAAGCGCTTCGTCGAGATCGTGGGTGACCAGCAGCACCGCGCTGCCGATCCGGTGCACCACCTCGACCAGCAGGCGCTGCATGTCGTGGCGGGTGATGGCATCGAGTGCCGAGAAGGGTTCGTCGGCCAGCAGCAGGCGGGGCTGGCGGGCGAGGCCGCGGGCCAGGGCGACCCGCTGGGCCATGCCGCCGGACAGCTGTGCCGGGCGCAGCGAACCCGCCTGCGGCAAACCGACCGCGGCCAGCGCGGCTTGTGCGCGACTGCGCCGCGTGGCGGCGTCGAGCGCCGGCTGGCGTGCGAAGTCCAGGCCGAAGGCGACGTTGTCGTCGACGCGCAGCCACGGCAGCAGGCTGGGGCGCTGGAACAGCAACGCGGCGCGAGGGTGCGGCGCGACCAGCGGCGCGCCGTCGAAGACGATCGAGCCGCCCGAGGGCGTGGCGAGGCCCGCCAGCAGCCGCAGTAGCGTGCTCTTGCCGCAACCGCTTCCGCCGAGCAGTGCGACGATCTCGCCCTCTCGGACGCTCAGGTCGACACCCTCGAAGAGCGGCGCCTGATGCGGCCAGGCGAAGCTCAGGTCGCGTGCCTCCAGCAGCGCGGCGGGCGCGCTCATGCCGCGGCGGCGAGCCGGGTGCGCTCGCGGTGGGCGATCAGCTCGCCGCGCAGCTGCGACAGGCTCGGCGTGACGATCGGGATGAAGGCGGCCTCGCGCCAGCGTCGGGCGAAACCCAGCGGCTGATCGCGGTGATAGGCGCGTCCGCCGCAAGCCTGCAGCTCGAGCTGCGCGGCTTCCTGGACGATGCCTGCGAGCCGGATGCGCAGTTCGAAGAGCGCCGCGGGCGCGGTCGCGAAGCGGCCATGGTCGAGACCGTCGAGCAGTGTGCCGGTGGTTTCGGCGAGCGCCTCGCTCACCGCGTCGATCGGCTCCCCGAGCACGGCCTTGGCACGCACGCCGTGCTGCCGCGCGGCGGACACGCAGGCCCGCGCGAGGCCGATCGACAGGCCGCACTGCAGGCCGAGGAAGGCCGGCCGAACCTGAGGCAGCCAGGCGCGGGCATCGGCGGCGATCAGGTCGGTCTCGTCGACCGGCAGCGCGCGCACCGACAGCGCGGCGGTGCGGGTGCCGCGCAGCGCGATCAGGTCGAGATCGTCGCTGCGGGTGAGGCCCGCGCGGTCGGCGGGCAGGGCCGCGACGAAGGGTGCGTCGCCATCATCGCGGGCAACCGCCACCGCCACCACGAAGCCCTCGGGCCGCAGGTTGGTGGCCCATGGCACCTCGCCGGTCAGCACGAGTCTTTCGCCGCCGTCGTCGTGCCGACGGGCCGTCGCGCGCACGCCCAGCGATTCGATCCCCGAGAGGAACTTCATCGCGTTGGACAGGCCGGTGGCGCCGGCCACACGGCCGGCGAGCAGCGCGGGCAGCCATCGCTCGCGCAGCGCTATGTTGGGGCTGCGCACCAGGTACTCGATGAAGGCGCGCTGGCCCCACGCCACGAAGGCCGCCGCAAGCGAGCGCTCGGCCACCGCGGCGATCGCCTGCACGCCAGCCGAAAGCGGGCCGCCCGCGCCGCCGAGCGCCGCCGGCACGCCGACGGCGAGCAGGCCGCTCGACCCGAGCGCGGGGACCAGCGCGTCGGCCTTGGCGTCGCTTTCGTCGAGCGACGCGGCGTGTTGGTCGAGGAATTCCGCCAGGCTGGCGGGCAGGAGGGTGCTCATCGTCGTGCTCCGGAAGGCCGCCGCGCGGCCGGCAGGGGGCGCTCGTGGCGTCGGTGCTCAGGCCGCCAGCGGTGCGGGGGCGGCCAGCACGCCAGGGCGGAAGGCCTCGAGCTGCGGGTTGACCGGGCTGCCGGCCAGCGAGTTGGCGAAGTTGCACAGCGTCGCGAGGCTGATGCCGAGCACGGTCTCGAGGGCCTGCTGCTCGTTGAAGCCGGCGGCGAGAAAGGCGCGCAGCGAGGCGTCGCTGGTCGCGCCGCGGGTGGCGATGACCGCCTCGGCGAAGGCCGCGAGCGCGTCGAGTCGCGCATCGCCGAGCGCCTCGCCGCGATGCAGCGCGACCACCTGGGCGGTGCTCAGTCCCGCCTTGCGAAGCGCGATCGCGCTATGGCCGGCGACGCAGAACTCGCAGCCGTGCAGGCGGGCCGCGGTGATCTGGACGACTTCTCGCTCGGCCAGCGTCAGGCTCGTGCGGGCATTGATCTCGCCAACCCTGAAGTAGGTCTCGAGGGCGGCGGGCGCGTTCGCGAGTACGCCGATCAGGTTGGGCAGGAAGCCGTTGGCGGCCTGCGAGCGGCTCACCCACGGGCGGCTGGCTTCGGGGGCGGTCTCGGCGGTGTGGAGCGTGAGGCGAGTCATCGGGGCAGGATTCCTGGCGAGGTGGGCCGGCGGTATCGCTCTGAGGCGGTCGCGCCTTCCCGTGGAGCGGGGTGCGAATCGTGTCCCGCTAGGAATCTGCTTGCAACGAATGAAAACGTCTTAATTCATGCGCTTTGCGCATCAGACGACGCCGCGGCAGCGCGCATCGCTGTCTCGATCGCGTTTCGGTCGAGGGTCGGTGCGAAGGTCTCGATGAAGGTGTGCACGTAGCCTCGAAGGAAGGCGCCGCGCCGCACTGCGACCCGCGTGGTGTTGACCGCGAACAGATGACCCGCATCGCGCGCGGCGAGGTTCGTGTCGCGCGTCTCGTCGAAGGCCATCGACGCGATGATGCCGACACCCACGCCGAGTTCGACGTAGGTCTTGATGACGTCGGCGTCCATCGCCGACAGCGCGACCTCGTAGCGCAGGCCGGCGCGCTCGAAGGCCTCGTCGATGTGACGCCGCCCGGTGTAGCCGGGTTCGTAGGTGATCAGCGGGAAGCGCGCGAGCCCCGCGAGCGTGAGCGCCTCGCCGGCAGCGGCCTCGCGCGCCAGCGGGTGGTCGGGCGGCGTGACCACCACATGGGTCCAGCGGTAGCAGGGCAGCGTGACGAGCTCGGGGTAGTCGGCCAGCGCCTCGGTGGCGATGCCGACATCGGCCTCGCCGTTGCCCACGAGTTCGGCGATCTGTCGCGGCGAGCCCTGCTGCAGGTGCAGCGTCACCCCGGGGTGGGCGGCGCGGAAGTCGCGTACCGCCGAGGGCAGCGCGTAGCGCGCCTGGGTGTGGGTGGCTGCCACGGTCAGCAGGCCGCGGTCGGCCGCGCCGTATTCGGCGCCGGCGCGCCGCAGGTTCTCGGCATCGCGCACCAGCCGTTCCACGATCGGCAGGATCGCCTTGCCCGGCGGCGTCAGACCGAGCAGCCGGCGGCCGGCGCGCACGAAGAGCTCGACGCCAAGTTCCTGCTCGAGTTCCTTCAGCTGTCGGCTGACCCCTGGCTGCGAGGTGTGGAGCGCCTCGGCGACCAGAGTCAGGTTGAATCCCTGCCTGACGGTCTCGCGCACGGCGCGCAATTGCTGGAAGTTCATGGAGGGCCGATGGCGGGGATGAGCAGGCGATGAGGCAGGGATGAGGCAGGGATGAGGCGCGGACGATCGCGCCGGTCGTGGGGGGCGAACCGGATGGCGGAGCCCCGGTCAGCCGATTCTGGCGTCGACGAAGATGCTCGAAAAGCGCTGAATTCGTCTTTGCTCATGCGATTTTCGCATGAGCGATCGCGCTGAGCGGATCGCTGCCCGGGCGACCGGGGCGCTGTCGGTATCCCGTCAGCGAAACGGGATACCGAGGCAGCCCGGGCTGCGGCCGCTAGACTTCCGCACCCGGTGGCGTCAGCTGAAGGCCACCCGCCTGCGCCGCCCCTGCGCGGCACCCATCCACGGACCCCCAGCTCCCGGAGCCTCGCCATGCCCTCTCTCGACAAGGTCAACTACACCGCACGTACCCACACCACCGGCGGTCGCGAGGGCGCGTCGCGCTCCGACGACGGACGCCTCGATGTCGTTCACAGCCGGCCTGGCGGCGCGGGCAACGGCACCAACCCCGAGCAGCTCTTCGCGGCCGGCTACTCCGCCTGCTTCATCGGCGCGCTGAAGGCGGTGGGGGCGCGCATGAAGGTGGCGGTGCCCGACAGCGTGGCGGTCGATGCCGAAGTCGACCTCGGCCCGATGGGACAGGCATTCGGCATCGCCGTGCGCCTCAAGGTGCACCTGCCGGGCATGGACCGCGCCCAGGCGCAGGCGCTGGTCGACGCCGCCCACCAGGTGTGCCCGTATTCGAACGCCACCCGCGGCAACATCGACGTCGGCCTGAGCCTAGCCTGAAGCCGGTCGCCCCCGTGCTCCGATTCGACGCCGAGCGGCTCGCGCGCCTCAACGACAACCCGCTCTACCGGACGCTCGGCATCCGCCTCGAGTCGGCCGGCGACGGCGACGCGGTGTCGTG
>Ga0315900_10007977_pt1 | contig 13730 bp, 14 predicted proteins | sample LakEriMetagenome_FD_203521 | JGI IMG/M metagenome (GOLD analysis project Ga0315900, IMG submission 203521) | Freshwater fungal communities from buoy surface, Lake Erie, Ohio, United States - Buoy 12 MA114 | ecosystem: Environmental > Aquatic > Freshwater > Lake > Lake biofilm | place: USA: Lake...
GTCGAGAACTGGGTCATGCAAGAACGCGTTAATGAGATCATGTGCCACGATGCATTCAGATGTTGCCACCATCTCATGTGAGTCCCGTTGACGAAAACCCAACATGCCGTTGATGTCTGCCACCATGCGCACCGTCGTACGACGCGCGGTGTCTGGCACCCCGCGTCGACGATGAATCTCAACATCAAGTCGCGCCGTACGTGCAAATGCTTCAACAACAATGTCGGATTTCATTCGAAGTTGTGCATCTTCGTCGATGTGTTGCCAATTGCACCCACCACAAGACTCGGACACGAAACGGCATGGTGGTTCTCGTCGAGTCGGAGTGGCTACATCAACCGACACGAGTCGCGCACGCGCAAAGTCTCGCTTTGTCTCAACTAGTTCGACCTGCACTGTCTCCCCAGCGATGACATCAGGGACAAATACCACTCGTCCGTCTTCGAGACGACCGAGTCCATCACCACCGGCGACCAACTTGTCGATTGTGATGGTGTGCAGTGCTTGATTCACCAACACATCGTATTCGCGACTGCGAATTCACCCTCGCCATACACGACACATTGACTAGGGTGAAAACGTGACGTGTCCTCTGCAAATCGCACCATCTGTTCTCCCTGCTGACTTCTCTCGTCTCGGTGAAGAAGTGAAAGCTCTTGAAGATGCGGGTGTTGACCTCATTCAGTGGGACGTGATGGATGGCCAGTTTGTTCCCAACCTCACATTCGGTCCCGACGTCATCGGATCCACGCGTTCATACACGACGTTGCCATTCGAAGCGCACCTCATGGTCTACACACCCGACGTAATGGCAAAGGAATACATCGCCGCTGGTTGCTCACGCCTCATCGTTCACGCTGAAGCGTGCACACATTTGCATCGCACCCTCGAAAACATTCGCTCGCTCGGAGCAAATGCGGCCGTTGCGTTAAACCCGCATACTCCTGCGAGTGAAGTGGAAAACATTCTTGACCTCATCGACATGGTTCTCGTGATGACAGTGAACCCTGGCTTTGGTGGACAGAAATACATCGCAACGATGGAACCAAAGATTCGTCAAGTGCGCGACCTAATCACAAAGGCTGGTCTTGATGATGTGGTCAATGTTGAAGTGGATGGTGGCATCAACGCCACGACGGTGGTTGGTGCTGCATCAAGTGGTGCCAACGTGTTGATCGCTGGAAGTGCGCTATACAAACACCCAGGTGGTTTGAAAGCGGCCGTTGATGAATTACGTGCGAACGCTACTTCTGCATTCCGCGCTTGATCCACACCAACGCAAGCAACAACACAAATCCCAAAATTGCTGGAACAACGATCGCAATTGCGATGCTTCCACCACTTTCTAAGAACGGTGTGAAAACTCCCGACTCAAGACTTGAGCCATCGGGCCACAGAGTGCGAACGGCTTCTTCGAGGTTTGGACAACGTCCCTGTTCAATTGCACCTGCAACCGCTGCACCACCAAACATGTCGGGGTTATCGCGCACAGTGGAAGACAGCTGCAACGATGCTGGATCAATTACCGCAGCAACAAGATACTGATCACCCACATTCACGTATTTCACGTCGGCGCCATATCGAACACTGACCGTTCCACCATCTACGACAGTTTCCAACGTTCCGTAACGCACTTGATCGACCACAAAAGACACCGTCGACACATCGTTTGCGGTTGCAGTACCGAGAAATACCACACTTGCCTCTTGTGGCACCGGACAACCTGGTGGAATCGTCGTGGCTGCCGACGGCAACGTTGTTGACGTCGTCGTGCTGTTTGTGATGGTCGGCGCAGCAGTGACCACAGAGACTGAGTCTTCCGTCGGAATCGCTGCATTCCCCGAATGGGGCGTGAGTGACAACCACGAGAACACAACCACAAAAAACGCCAATGCAGAGCCAATGGCGCGTTGTCTATGTGTGGCTACAGAAGTCACGCTCAGACGCTAGTCACTGCGTTCGAGAGAAACTTGGCGCTCTGGCAATTCAAGGCGATACTTGACTCATGGGTTTTGATCCTCAGCGACGTCGCGTAGCACGAAAGACAGACATTTGGTTTGTCGCATCTGCGATCGTTGTTGCGCTCGCTCTCCTCGCGTGGGCGTTCCTCGGATAACCGCATGAATATCTGGGACGGTTTATACGGCGATGTTGAAGTGCGTCGCGTTCAGCCGTATCAGGCGGTGAAGCAATACGTTTGTCCCGGGTGCAACAACGTGATTCCCGTGGGCATGGGACATGTTGTTGCAGTGCCGAGCCAAGCGCCTGACCTTCGTCGACACTGGCATCACGCGTGCTGGCAACGCCGCTAACTTCTCACGTTAGAGCGCTTCAAAAAGCATCAAACAACACCTCGACAACTACACCGGTAACAGCTGCCACATCAAACCGCAGATGCATCGAGCGCAGATCATGTTGTTTCACAAATTCATACGCCGCACGCTGCAACACAAATTGTTTACGTGTGGAAATCGCTTCGAGCGGAGATCCAAAGTCATCATTTGCTCGCGCTTTCACCTCACAAATAACAAGCACGTTTCCTAAAAGTGCAATCACGTCAATCTCACCCCTTGCATGCGGTGAATGAAATCGCCAATTCATTGCCACGATTTCATATCCGTGTTGGCGATACCACTGCGCCACTCGACGTTCGGCCCACGCACCACGTGCACGGCGCGCGTCCAGAGAAACTGGATTGTCTACAGACTTGACGAGTCGAGAATCTCGTCGCTTGGAAGTTCCTCGACGTTCACGTCCTTGAAACTCAGCACCCGAACGTGGGGAATGAATCGGGTCTTGCGGTACATGTCCCATACCCATGCGTCAGTCATCACCACTTCAATGAGAGGACGCGCACTGTCACCAGAGACGTTTACCTCTACAGCATTCGCAAGATAGAAACGGCGTTCGGTTTCGACGGCATAGCGAAACATGCCAACGACATCCTGGTATTCCTGTGCGAGTTTGTACTCGCGCTCAGCCTCAAAATTTTCGAGGTCGTCGGTATTCACCAACTACCCCAGAGCGACATCGCCCAAATGGGCAATTTATGACTCCCGCTTTTCGCGGATCTTTGCGGCCTTACCAACACGATCACGGAGGTAATACAACTTCGCGCGGCGAACATCACCGTGCTTCACGACCTCAATCTTTGCAACTGATGGGCTGTGCACAGGGAATGTGCGCTCAACACCTACGCCGTAGCTCAACTTACGAACGGTGTAGGTCTCTGAAATTCCCGAACCTGCGATTGCAATTACGTCACCCTGGAAAATCTGGATGCGCTCCTTGCCACTTTCCACAACGCGTACATGAACCTTCACTTCGTCGCCCGCACGCAATGCAGGTACGTCGTCACGCTTGTTCTGGTTGTCAACAATGTCAGTGGTCTTCATGGCGTGTCCTTCGGCGGCAAAACAGTGAACTCTGAAGGATACGAGACAGGGTCTACTGCTTCCAACAGGGCTTTTTCAGACGTGGTCAGACCCCCGCGAGCCTCGATGAGATCAGGTCTCGTCTGAACAGTCCTCCATAGGGCCTGGCCCAGGCGCCATTTGGCGATTTTGCCGTGATCTCCGCCGCGGAGAACCTCAGGGACTTCCCAACCTCTGAACTCGCTCGGGCGGGTGTATTGAGGTTCTTCCAGGAGGCCAGTGGCCCCAAAACTCTCAGTGATTGGAGATTCATCGTTTCCCATCACCCCAGGAACAAGACGCGTGACCGCCTCGATGATGAGACACGCCGCGACCTCGCCTCCAGACAACACAACATCACCCACCGACACTTCGGCATCTACCAGATGTTCGCGCACACGATGGTCGACACCTTCATACCGACCACACAACAAACTGAACCCTGATAACTGCGCTAAATGATGCGCCATGTCTTGATCAAACTTTTTGCCGCCAGGCCCCAAAAGAATCAATGGTCGTGGTGGCTGCACATGATCCACGGCATCAAAGATCGGTTCAGGTCGCATCAACATTCCGGCACCACCGCCAAACGGTGTGTCGTCCACAGTGCGATGGACGTCTGTTGCATAGTCGCGGATGTTGTGGCAATTCACGTCAACCATGTGTGACTCGCGCGCCTTGCCGAGAAGACTGACCGAACAGAAATCATCGACGAGGTCGGGAAACAAGGTGAAGACATCGATGCGCACGTGTGAGACCTTACTTTTTCCTAAATCGCTCTGCTTTTTTATGCCTGTTCGGCATCAGAGTCGTCAAGAAGACCAGGCGGAGGATCAATCGTGGTCACACCCTCGCGGTATTCCACTACAAAGGGAACGGGTACGAGACCACCTGAGTCAAGTTCCAAAATCGCATGCGCGGGATTATCGATGACACCCGTGCATAGCCCGTAATCGATTCCATCTGCGCCCACGACGCGAGATCCGATCATGTCGTGCACCCACAATGCATCGTCGTCTTCAATTTCTTGGCCGTACAACATCGCATTTGTTAACAACTCAGCATCATTTCGATTATCAATGCCTTCAAAGTGAATGACATATCGATCGTTTTGTAGTCGAGCAGTCTCCACAGTCAACTCACGTGTGATGTTTGCTTTGCGTGCGACAAGTTGCGCACCAGGGACACGACGTTCCTCGCGATCGCTGATAAAGATCACAAAGACGTCACCTTTGACACCATGAGGTTTACCAATACGCCCAACTTCTAAAAGTGGCGCGGAGAAAGACTGATCGTGGGAATCAGTCATCAACAAAGTCGACGTCAACATCGACTCCGTCACGAGCAGCTGCTGCTCGCACAACGGTGCGAATGCTCATCGCAGTGCGACCGCGACGGCCGATAACGCGACCCAAGTCACCAGGCGCGACATGTACTTCAAGAATGACGCCCTCTTCATCGTCGACAGAATTGACTTTTACATCATCTGGATTATCAACGATGCTGCGAACAATGTGTTCAAGAACAGCAACAGCTGTGGGGGCAGACACGGTGTTCGACACGATGACCTACTTGCTCTTTGAAGCAGTGAATTGTTCCCAAGCGCCACTGATTTCGAGCAACTTGCGAACGCGCTCGGTTGGCTGTGCGCCTTGCTGCAACCACTTCACAGCTTTGTCATTGTCAATGCTGACAACTGAAGGCTCGCTACGGGGGTTGTACTGACCGAGGATCTCAATGAAACGTCCATCGCGGGCACGGCGTGAATCGGCCGCGACCACGCGGTACTGCGGCTGCTTTGTTTTTCCGACACGCGTGAGGCGCAATTTCACTGACATGAGTTCTCCTTCGGCCCAAACCGGGACTAGGTAAGGCTAGCGGTGAGGATTGGTGCTCTCAACGGGGAAACGGTGGAAATCCGGGGCTGCCATCGGCGCCGGGAAACCCTGGCAGTCCCCCTGGGCCGCCCACCATGTCGCCTAATTGTCGCATCATTGCCTTCTTGCTGACCTTGCCAGGCTTGCCGCCTTTGCCTTTGCCCTTTGGAGCTGACATGGCGCCCATTCGCTTCATCATCTTTTGCATCTCGGTGAATTGCTTCACCAACTTATTGATGTCGGCGACCTCCGTGCCACTTCCCTTTGCAATACGAGTGCGCCTTGTGCCATTGATGATCTCGGGATGTGAACGTTCTTCGGGTGTCATCGAACGAATAATTGCTTCCACTTTCTTCAGCTGATCATCGCCTACTTCAGCATTTTTCAATTCTTTTGGAACACCGGGCAACATTCCGATGAGATTCGACATTGACCCCATCTTTTTTAGTTGTTGCAATTGCTCCAAAAAATCTTCGAGAGTGAACGCGCCCTCAAGCAATCGCGCTGCAGCTTCTTCTGCTTGTTCTTTTTCGTAGACCTGTTCGGCTTGCTCGATCAACGTCAACACGTCGCCCATACCGAGTATGCGACTCGCCATTCGATCAGGATGGAATTGTTCGAATTGATCGATTCGTTCACCGGTTGCCGCGAATGCAATCGGACGATCAATCACCGTCTTCACCGAAAGTGCAGCACCACCACGAGCATCACCGTCAAGTTTCGACAATATGACGCCGTCAATTTCAAGACGTTCATGAAATGCGGTCGCAACACCCACAGCGTCTTGACCAGTCATGGCATCAACAACAAGGAACGTGTATTTCGGCGCAACTGTTTGAGAGATATCGGCAACCTGTTGCATCATCTCTTCATCAATTGCCAAACGACCTGCGGTGTCAACGATTAGTACGTCTTTGCCAAGGCGTTTTGCTTCATCAAGACCGCGACGGGCGGTGGAGACGGGATCACTCGGTTCAGAGAACACCGGAACACCAATTTGTGAACCCAGCGTGCGCAACTGTTCCACAGCAGCTGGTCGCTGCAAGTCAGCACCAACGAGCAATGGTTGCCGACCTTGTGATTTAAACCAGCGCGCAAGTTTTGCTGCCGTGGTTGTTTTACCCGAACCCTGCAAGCCCGCCATCAACACAACGGTTGGAGGTGTGCTCGAGTACGTGATCTTTAGCGCATCGCCACCAAGCAATGCGATGAGCTCTTGATGAACAATCTTGACGATCTGTTGACCAGGGTCGAGCGCCTGCGATACCTCAACTCTGACAGCTTGTTCGCGAATGCGCGCAACTACTCCGCGCACAACAGAAATATTGACATCGGCTTCAAGCAGTGCTGTGCGAATCTCGCCAAGTACCTCGTCGACTTCTTCTTCTGTCAAACGCCCCTTACCGCGGAGACGCTTGACTATTCCTTGTAATCGATCGCTTAATGAGTCAAACATGACCGCTCCAGCGTATCGGTCTAGCCAACGGTGACTTCAGTGACGATTCCTTCAACAATGGTGACATTCACGCGATTCATGACGTAATCCGTGGTGAGCATGTACTGCTCACCATCACGCGCTGCTATGCGAAATTCCCAGCCCGCAGACGACGCGGTCTTCATTGCCTCGTCTTCAGTGAGACCAACCAGCGTGTTGGCTTTTTCCGCGGGAATGGGCTCGTTCGCACCTGGTTCTGGACCCGGCTCAGGCTTTGGTTCTCCGCCATCAACTGTTGTGTCCGTCACTTCTTCAAATGCAAAAAGATCATCGCTCAGCGCCACAACTGTTCCAACTTCGCCCTGTTTGTTGGAGTACGTGAAAGCAGGCATCAGAGTTTGTGTGCCATTTTCCTCGTACATCACTGTGTACGACATTGCGACTGACGTAATGGTGATTGTGATCTTTTCTGGTTGTACATCAACCAACGTCTCATCTACTGGTGGCACTTCTTCAATTGGTTGAACATCGTCAACTGTCGTATCTGGTGTGACGACATCTGTTTCCACTGGAACTGGCTCTGCAACGGCTGCGGATGGCTCTTCCTGAGATGACGAAGATGATGAACTAATCGATGCATCGCGCGCTTCGACCGCACCATATCCACCGTAATAACGGTAATCACCAAGACGCGAGACTGCCTCAGTTGCATCAGCAAGTGTGTACGTCTTGCTCTTTTTAAGATCAACCATGGATCCCGAAGCTGACAGCAACTTTCCATTTTCTCCAAAACTGAAATACCAAGAAATGGGCGCCACGAGATCATCGATTAACAAATTGACCTGTGACCATGCCGACCACTCATCAGAAAATGCCTGCACTTTTACACCTGAAGCGTTCACACCAAGTCCGCTCAAAAGATCTTGCGTCAGAGATTCCACTTCATTTTTTGAGGGCAGATTGTTTGGGGGTGACGGTGGTTCAGGCATTTCAGTTCCCGACCCTCCGCCTCGTGAACCGTCCGACGATGTTCCCGCGTCACCGAATGCTGACCCACCGGGGTAATACGACCATGACCACCAATGTCCATCGCCATACATCCACATCGCCTCATCTTCAGGTTGATTGCCACCGATGCGATAACTCTTGAAGACGGCGTCAAAGTCGCCAGCAGAGATGGGGTCCTCAATCGCTTCGCCATCAAGCCCGAACGTCTTTGCAATATCTTGCAACTCTTGTGTCGGTGCTGACTTTTTTTGCATGACGTATGACGTCATTTCTGACGGCATCTCGGGCAGTGTCCCTTCGACAACATATGAGATATCCCCCCATACCATTTTTGCATCAGCGGACATTGCCGATTCATTGGCCATGCCACCGGATGGAACAAAGCGGATCGTCTCACTCCCCGATGAACAGCTGGCAACAACCACGCTGGTGAGTGAAACAACGGCTAATGCAGAAAGTCCGCGACGTCCAAATTTCATGACGTCACTGTTGCACAATTTCAGTCGAATAAAGCGTCAACAAATTCGGCTGGGTCAAACGCCACGAGATCAACCGCGGTCTCGCCAAGTCCGACAAGCTTCACAGGAATACTAAGTTCGGTTTCGATCGCAAAGACAATGCCACCCTTTGCAGAACCATCCAGTTTGGTGAGCACAACACCCGTTACCGAGGTGGCGGCGGCAAATTCACGCGCCTGAGCGAGTCCGTTTTGCCCCGTCGTCGCGTCAATAACCAATAGCACTTCACTGACCGCTCCTGGACCTCTGTCGGCCACGCGACGTACTTTGCCCAACTCTTCCATCAAGTTCGCTTTGTTATGCAATCGACCAGCGGTGTCGGCAAGAACGAGGTCGGCTTCGATCGCTCCAGCACGTTGAATGCCGTCATAGATAACAGATGCGGGATCACCGCCTTCACTACCGCGAACAAATTCCGCCCCGGCGCGCTCTGCCCACGTCTGTAATTGTTCGGCTGCTGCGGCACGAAAAGTGTCGCCTGCTGCCATCAGAACTTTTCGACCAGCACCTACTTGTGCGGTGCCCACTTTGCCGATCGTTGTGGTTTTACCCACTCCATTGACACCAACAAACAACCAAATATTTGGCGCAGTGTCTGCATCAATGCGTAATGAACGATCAGCATGCGACAACTGTTCTTTCATGTCGTTGCGTAATGCTTCAAGTAGCTGGTCGGGTCCGGAGATAGCACCAGATTTCACACGCTCTTTCAGTGAACCAAGAAGCGAATCCGTGAGCCGCACACCAATGTCTGCAAGAAGCAGCGACTCTTCTAATTCCTCCCATGTTGATGCATCAATAGAACTACGTCCTTTGATTGCACCGAATGCCTTTGCGAAAATTGAACGCGTACGGCTGGTGCGGTCGCGCACACTCGGTGCTACAGGTTCTTGAACAGTTGGCTCAGCAGTTGGAGTCGGGGCCGCAGGAGCCGTTGTCGTACGGGCTGATGGCGGTGCTGGTCGTTCTGGAACCGGCGGTGGTGTCGGGGGTTCTGGAACCGAGCGCTGTGTTGGTTGAGAAACGCCCCGCGAGCGGCGACTCAGCCAAAGCGTGCCAAAACCAAAGACAAGAACCATGCCGATGAGGGCAATAAAAAAAATGATGAGCGATGTATCAACGGCGATCATGCTGATTCCTGAGTGGTCAACACAACGGATGGTCGTTCGCTGACAACTTTCGATGAACCACCTGGCTGCATGCTGACGCCAAGCAACACATCACCTGCTTCCATCGTGCGCTTTTGGTGACTCACAATGATTAATTGTGCATCGCGGCGGAACTCACCCACCAAACTCAGGAAACGGTGCAAGTTCACATCGTCAAGAGCGGCTTCAACTTCGTCCATTACATAAAACGGCGATGGGCGACTGCGGAAAACTGAGAACAAATACGCAAGCGCAGTAAGTGATCGCTCTCCACCAGACAAGAGTGACAACTTCTTAAATGTTTTGCCTGGTGGCTGCGCTTCCACCTCGATACCTGTGTTCAACATGTCGTCGGGGTTGCTCAAGACCAACTTGCCCTTACCACCAGGGAACAACATCGCAAACAACTCGGTGAAGTTCGCGCTGACATCAGCAAACGCAGCCGCAAACACCGTTTGAATCTCTTGATCGACGGCCTTGATCACCTGCATCAGTTCACGACGCGTGTTGCGCACATCGTTCAACTGTTCTTCGAGGAACTGATGTCGTTCCTGCAACTCATTGAATTCTTGTAATGCAAGTGGGTTGATCGGCCCCATGAGACGAAGGTCGCGCTCCAAAGTTCGTGCACGATCAGATGGAGTGGAGCCATCTGCAACTTCTGGCATCTCAGCCGCTTCGGCAACCTCGGGCTCAACTTCTAGATCACGTCGCAATGTCTCAACAGCTGCTTCCAATCGCATACGCGCTTCGGCTTCTTCCACATCCACACGGCGCGCACGCTCACGATGTTGTTCAAGTTCTTGTTCGGTGGCGTGTCGAGCACGGCGAGACTCATCAAGTTGTTGAGCCAGTGCACGAACTTCATCGCTTTGGCGACGACGCATGTCATGCAACACTTCAAGACGCGTCTCTGTTTGCTGGCGATGACGGTCTACCAAATCAGCAAGACGTCCAAGCGCAGTCAAAGTGCGTTCAATACGTGTTCGACGTTGAGCAGCTTCACCTCGCGCGACAGCATCCGCGGCAAGACGACGTTCGGCTTCGTCATAACGGGTACGCAAGAACTGTTCGCGCTCTCGTAGTCCACCGATACGCACGTCAAGATCTTTGCGTCGCATCGCGAGGTGAGTGCCTTTTGCCTCCACAGCTGCCCGCTCTTCTCCTCGCGCATGTTGTGCAGCGGCTTGTGCGGCCTCTGTCTCTTCCAGTCCAGGAAGAATTCCTTCCAATTGTGTTGCTCGTGCCTGCGTTTCATTGAGACGCGTGCGTAAATCCGTGATCGTGTCACGAGACATCTGTGATTCAGTCTGCAGTGCTCTCTGATTCGTGATTGCACCGGTGAGCGATTGAGATGCTTCCTCCACCACAACTGTCTGGCGATCAATACGTTGTCGAATCTCTTCGACAGTCTTACGCGCGGCTGTCAATTCGTTTCGAGCGGTCTCCAATTGTTGACGGCGACGATTGCTCTCGCCCACTGCCACGTCTGCGAGTCGTTGGGCCTCGTCGCGGGCCTCACGTGACCCACGTTCGTCAGCAACTCCAATACGCCAACCACTTGATGCAATGCGATCACCTGAGCGCGTCACGATCACCGCGTGTGGATCACCAAGAGAGACATTGATTGCCTGATCGACATCACCAACACATCCGACGCCACTGAGCAATGCATCAAGAAGTGCCGACATTTCGTGTGGTGCACCACCGGCGAGTTGCACATGGTCGCGAAGTGCTTGAGTTCCGGCTGGCACGGCGCGTGACTGCGTCGTTGCGGTGAGCGCTAGAACGCCACCAATACGACCCGCATCACGCAATGATCGCAGTGCGCGTTTTCCAGAATCAGCATTGCGCACGACAACTGCCGACAACGTCGCGTCGAGTGCTGCAACAACGGCACGTTCCCACCCATCGTCGATTGTCACAAGGTCAATCAACGCGCCCACAACACCTTCGATGTCGCGAAGATGCGAAGCGCCTTGTCGTGCTTGATCGAGTGGTGCTGCTTCATTCATCGCTTCGATACGAGCGAGTCGTTTCGCCATCTCATTATCAGCGCGCACTACCTCTGTTTGTGCCACGTCAATTGCTTGTTCGGAGTCATTACGACGGCGCTCAGCATCACTTAGTTGTTGTCGCAAATCGAGCAATTCGTTTTCGGCAACCGCAAGTTGTTCTTGCATCCGCACAACATCAGCGGCAACTCGTTGATCATCGATCACCAGTTGTTCGATACGACCATTTAGTCGCTGAATCTCTCCGTTCGTCTGTTCGATTGCATTGCGCAGCGTGCGCAGTTCACCACGAACTTCGGCCGCTTCTGTGAAGGCGCTCGTACCGCTTTCGGAAAACAGCGACGTCTCATCGGCACGCTCTGCAGCAAATGCCGCTTCTTCCGCAGCTAACTCTTCACTTTCAGGAATCGCCTGCGCGAGTGCGCGCTCAACGCCATCGAGTTCATTTTTTAGTTGTGCAGCATCTGCCTCAAGTGCCGCCACAACATCATCAGCCATCATCTGGCCCTGATCGCGTTCCATAGAACGACGACGTTCTGCAATGACGGCTGCTAATCCGCGCGCACGCTCGCGTAATTGTTCAACGCGCACCAACTCATCGCTCACTCCGGAGTCACCACGAGCTGACAACTCCGCTTCGGCCGACAATACGGCGGTGTCTAGTTGAGCAAGTTGTGCACGAATATCGTTTTCTTTGGTTCCTGACTCGGAGCGCTCCATCGCTAATGCGGTCAGACGTGCACGAAGTGCGGCAATCTCACGACCCGCGAGAAACAACTTGAGCGCACGCAATTCGGCCACGATTTCTCCGTGACGACGCGCGGCATCAGCTTGTCGTTCAAGTGGTCGCAATTGGCGACGTACTTCGCGAATGAGGTCTTGCACACGGGTGAGATTTGCTTCGGTGCCATCAAGTCGGCGCTCGGCTTTTTCTTTACGTTTGCGATACTTCAAAACTCCAGCAGCTTCTTCGATGATCGCACGACGATCTTCTGCTCGAGCGGTAAGCACAGCGTCGATTTGTCCCTGACTGATGATGACGTGTTGTTGACGACCAACGCCAGCGTCGGACAACAACTCTTGAACATCTAAAAGTCGACACTCAACACCGTTGATCGCGTATTCGCTGTCGCCATTGCGAAACAGTGTTCGGCTGATGGTGATTTCATTGAAATCCAGTGGCAACAACCCGGCACTGTTATCTAGGGTCAGCATCACTTCAGCGCGACCAAGAGCAGGGCGCTTCGAGGTGCCATTGAAGATGACGTCTTCCATTTTTTGACTACGCACTGCACTCGGGGCCTGCGCACCGAGCACCCACGCAATTGCATCTACGACGTTTGACTTACCTGAACCGTTGGGCCCGACCACCACGGTGACGCCAGGCTCCATTTCCAACACCGTCGTGTCAGCAAATGATTTGAAGCCTTTGAGAGTAAGTGACTTAAGAAACACGGCACTTGGAATCGTAATACGTCCTACCGCTGACAGCGGGGGCAATACCACGTTCCGCGACCCGCAACTGCGACGCGCACTACGCGACTTTTTCCACAGGTGACGCACTGCTCTCCTGCGCGTCCATACACGCGATGTTCGTGTTGATATCCACCAAAAGAACCATCAACATTCACGTATTGCGTGTCATCTAATGTGGATCCACCTGCTTCGATGGCCGCCGCCAACACATCTGTGATGGAGGTTGCCAATGTGGATAACTGTCGGCGTGAGAGTTGATCGGCCGGTCGACTCCAACGAAGTTTCGCGCGATGCAAGATCTCATCTGCATAGATATTTCCGATACCCGCGACGAGATGTTGATTGAGCAGCAGGGACTTGATCGCGCCACGACGTCCGTGCAATACCTTTTCTAGAACGTCGGCGTTGAATTCATCCTCGATGGGATCAACACCAAGACGCGCCAATTCTGGGATTACCGCTTGTTCATCACGCGGGTCATACACCACCACCTCGCCAAAGGTTCGGGGATCCACAAATAACAATTCACTTTGCGCACCGTCATCAGCGGCGAGATGAACAACAACATGTGTGTGAGGTGGATGCTCACTTCCCGCATCGCACACCAACACGCGACCTGACATACGCAGATGAATCATTACCGCATCGCCAGAGTCGAGATCGCACAACAAGTACTTGCCACGACGGCGAACGTCAGTGATTATCGTTCCCAACAATCCATCAATCACTGCTTCGCGTCCGACGCGGCGAACGCTTCGTTCGCGTCCAACTTCAACAGCTGTCACTTTGTGATGCACAACATGTGCACGCATCCCGCGCCGAACAGTTTCGACTTCGGGT
>Ga0315900_10007978_pt1 | contig 13726 bp, 10 predicted proteins | sample LakEriMetagenome_FD_203521 | JGI IMG/M metagenome (GOLD analysis project Ga0315900, IMG submission 203521) | Freshwater fungal communities from buoy surface, Lake Erie, Ohio, United States - Buoy 12 MA114 | ecosystem: Environmental > Aquatic > Freshwater > Lake > Lake biofilm | place: USA: Lake...
CAGGGTAGTCCTCAATGTTGAATTCAGTTTTAACCCAAGGTTTCAGCAAGCGTACATCAGCATAGCGGATGTGGCGCTCGTCGGGCCTGGGATGAACCGTTATTCCATCAGCTCCGAATTCTTCGCAATCTCTGGCTACTTTCAGCAGATCAGGATTGTTGCCGCCCCTGGCATTACGAAGGGTTGCAAATTTATTGATGTTGACACTCAGTCGGGTGGGCATATTTAATCAATCAGTTTTATTGCCCGCAAGAAACTCCCGGGCTGTCATTTTTCTTTTTCCTTCCGGTTGAATTTCAAGAATTTCGAGCATTTCATCCAGGCATGCTAGATAGAGCCGGCCTTCTGCAGAAATCAATTTGCCTTCATTACCCGGAACCGAAACGAGCTGTGATTTTTTCGAAAGGTGGATTTTATAAGTTTTACCATGCCATTCCAGAAATGCCCCCGGATAGGGATTTAGCCCTCTTATCTGGTTATGAATTTCAGCGGCTGGTTTCAACGGAATGATTCTGCAATCCTCACGGTAGATTTTTGGTGCGGCTGAGACTTTACTTTCATCCTGCGGAATTGGATTAATATTTCCCTCCGTCAGTCCCTGAATGGTTTTCCACATCAGATCAGCACCCTGAATCATCATCCTGTTGTAAAGGCTACCGGCTGTTTCATTTTCTCCGATCTCCATTTCCTCCTGCATCAGCAGGTCTCCGGTATCAATTTCTTGCTTGAGAAGGAAGGTCGATAATCCGGATTTGGTCTCTCCTTCCATAATGACTCTGTTGATAGGTGCTGCGCCACGGTAAGAAGGCAGTAGGGAGGCATGAAGATTAATGGTTCCCATTTTTGGCAAACTCCACAGGGCTTCTGGCATCATTCGGAATGCAACTACGACGCCCAGGTCTGGTTTAAGTTCTTTGATTTCAGCGAGAAAATCCGGACTCTTAAGCTTCTCAGGCTGAAAAATTTCCAATTTGTGTTTTTCTGCCAGTTGCCTAACTGCACTTGTCTGAACTTGCAGACCTCTGCCTGCTGGTTTGTCGGGGGCTGTTACAACTCCCACGACATTTGCTTTTTCATCCAGCAGTTTCTGAAGGATTCCTGCTGCAAATTCAGGTGTGCCCAGAAACAGGATTCTGGCACCGGATCGATTGCTCATGGCCCAAATTAAGGAAGGATTCGGCTATGGTGGGATGCATGGCTGAAAAACTTCCTGTTCGGGTATTTCTGCCTTCCTTATCTTGCAGCCTGCTACCATTGTAAATAATTCAAACAGAAATCAGGATGAAGACCAAAGAAGAAATTGTAAGCGACTGGCTTCCAAGATATACCGGCACACCGCTGGATCAGTTCGGAAAATATATTCTGCTTACCAATTTTATAAACTATGTCCAGATGTTTTCGGATAAGTTTGATGTTCCGGTTATTGGTTTGGATAAGCCGATGCAAACAGCCACAGCCAACGGGATAACCATCATCAATTTTGGCATGGGTTCTGCAATGGCAGCTACGGTAATGGATTTGCTAAGTGCCATTACTCCTTCTGCTGTGCTGTTTCTTGGGAAATGTGGCGGGCTTAAAAAGAAGACTGCCATCGGCGATCTGATTCTTCCCATTGCAGCCATCCGGGGTGAAGGAACTTCGAACGATTACTGCAGGCCTGAAATTCCGGCATTGCCATCCTTCCGCCTTCAGCGCTCTGTTTCATCCATGATCAAAAAGCATGAACTTGATTACTGGACCGGTACGGTTTATACCACCAACAGAAGGGTCTGGGAGCATGACGACGATTTCAAAGAATACCTGAGAGAGGTAAGGGCTATGGCCATTGACATGGAAACAGCTACAATATTTGTGGTGGGATTTGTCAACAACATTCCCAAAGGCGCACTGCTTCTTGTTTCAGATAATCCGATGATTCCCGAGGGAGTAAAAACATCAAAATCGGATACGAAGGTTACTTCGGCATTTGCCGAGAAGCATCTGCAGATTGGAATCGATTCGCTGTTGGAACTTGCCAACTCGGGCGAATCGGTCAAGCATCTGCGGTTCGAATAGCTGTCTTCAGCTGAATCTGAAAAAATTACCCAAACGACTTAAGAGGCTTTTATTACCTGCTTTTGGTGCACTTCCATTCATGGATCCGTAAGTATACCCGTACCCATACCCATAACCATAGCCTTTTTTGTCAAAATCACTGAAATTAAGGATGATTCCCAGATTCGGATTTTTGTTGCCTTTTACTATTGAAGCTGGTACATTCAGCATCTTTTTATCAAGGTAATTAGCCCTAACCAGATACAACACATAATCAGCATACTCAATAACCGGGTATGAATCAGCCACAAAACCAATTGGAGACAGGTCCATTACGATGTAATCAAACCGAAGTTTTAATTCTTCAAGCAGCTCGTAAAGTCTGGGCTTCATCAATAGTTCTGCCGGATTTGGCGGAATTGTACCTGCAGAAATAAAGAAAAGGCCGGATTTGTTATCCAGTTCCTTAATGATGTCATCTGCTTTTAACTGGCTGTCAATCAAGTAATTTGAAATCCCGAGATTATCGTCAATTTTGAGGTATTCAGGGATTTTGGGCATTCTCAGATCCATTCCTACGAGAACAACCTTTTTATCGGTACTGGCCAGAGAAACGGCAAGCTTTATGGATGTAAAAGTCTTCCCTTCTTTTGGGATGGTGGAGGTGATGGCAATGGCACGACCTTTTCCATTATTTTCCGGTAACACATATGCCAGATTAGCGCGAAGCATCCGGAAAGATTCGGACAGAGCGGTTTTATAGGATAATTCGGAAAGAATGTCTTTGTTTTCTTTTTCAAAAGGTATTTCACCTAAAACAGTAAGCCTCTGATTGCTGATGTCCTTGGTTGTTTTGACTTTTGTATTGAATAATTCAGAAACGAAGATGATTCCGATGGGGACAAAAATACCAATCAGGAGCGCCAGAAAATAAGTATTCTGCTTTTTAGGGAAAATTGGCGTCATGGAAAATGTAGGCATTGTCACAACCTTAATGCTGCCTACGGTAGCCGCCAGGGCCATTTCGTTTTCTTCCCGTTTTTTCAGGAGATGAAGATAAAGTTCTTCCATTATCTGTTGTTTCCGCACAATGTTCCTGTATTCGCGTTCAAACCGGGGAAGATTCTGAAAACGATTGTTAAACCGGTTTTCATTTGATTTAAATGTTTCCAGTTCAATTTGCAGTGCTGATTTTCTGTTTTTAAGACTCTTTTCAATCGTAGTCCTAAGAGAAGTTAGTTGGGCTTCCAGCCTCTGGATGTTCGGATTTTCTTCCCGGGCATACTGCAGTTGCTGATTTCGTTCGCTGATGATCCGGTTAAATTCATCAGTCATTCTGTTTATTGAAAGCTCATTCAGCCCAAGGTTGGAAGGCAAAACATCATTGAAGCCATTGGTTTTTTTGAGGTATTCCAGAAGGTAATTAGTCAACGATTGCTGAATCTGATTCTCAGATATTAGTTTTTCAGTTTCTGCACTTTTTGAAACAACAGAGCTGGCATCAATCTGGACATCCATAAGTTTGTTGGTAGTCTTGAAGTCTTCGACTTCGACTTCGAGTTTGCCAAGTTCCTGTTCAATAAGGGATAGCCTTTCATTGATGAATAAGGATGTGTTTTGTCCAATCCTGTTCCTTTCCCTGATTCCGTCTGCTTCATAATCCGCAATCAGCTGATCAAGGGTTACCTGATTTTTGGAAGGATTTGAACCACGAAGTGATAAGAAAATCTGGGAAGGATTTGCATCCGAAGATACCGATAAAAATAAGGATGAACGAAGTTTGTTAAGGTAGCTTGTAATCGGAATTGCAGTTACTTCAAGTGTAAGTCCCTGCCATTTTTTTTCATACAATACAGATCGTCGTACAATCAGATAATTCGCTGAAAACGGGATAGGGCATTTTTCTCCGTATTGATAGATTTTTCTATTGTTTGCCAGATTGATTTCGAATTTTTTCTCGTCTATAATGGTAATATAATAATGAAGTGTTCCTGAAGGGTGAATAAGCGTGTCTGAATTGTAGAGAGAAATATCTACCGGACTTTCATTGTATATTTCTTTTCGCTGAATTCCGGATTTATTCCCTATCAGAAATAATTGCTGGTATAGTTTAAGCTTAATTATTACACTTTTCAGTAGCTCTTCAGATTTCAGAATCTCAATTTCATTCGAAATATTATTTACTTTAGGTCCTACCGGGATGTTCAGTTCATTCAGAAAAGCAAGTTCTTTGTTATTCTGGTTCATGGTCTGTACCAGAATGGATGCCTCAGACTGAAATACAGGAATCGAATACCGCAGGTAAAAAAAGGCAACTGCAAGGGAAATGCTGCAGGAAAGCAGCAACCACTTCCAGCTACGGATTACCCGGTCTTTAAACTCATTGAAATTCAGAATTCCCCCTGCCTCTTCCTCACCGCCTTCATTTGTTGAAAAAATCGTCTCCATTGTTGATTATCTGGCCATAAAGACTAAAGCAGTAAAAAAGATTGATAACATCGATAGTGCAATCGGACCTGTTGACCGGAATAGCGTGGGCTGCAGGATGCCCGAGGCATTAGGCCTTACATAAACAATATCATTCTGCCTGATGTGATAACCTGGAGATGAGAAGAGGGTGTTGGATGTCAGGTCAATGGTATACTGATTTTCAGTTTCCCCCGATTTCCGGATTACAATTACTTCCCTCCGGTTTCCGTTTGCAGTGATATCACCTGCCATCGCAAGAATCTCTAGAATGTTGATTTTATTGTTGGGAATCTGAAGGTAGCCAGGTGATTTCACTTCTCCCAGAACCGTCACCATAAAATTATAAATTCTAACCTGAACCACAGGAACACGGATTAGATTTTCGAGTTTTGAAGTGATGGCAGATTCAGCCTCTTTCAGTTTCAATCCAGCCACAGAAACCTTTCCCAGTACAGGAATGTGGATTTCACCCTCTGGTCCTACCGGAAAAACATTAGGAGGACTTGTCTGATTATTTGAAGCCTGAGATCCGCTACCTGAAAAATAATAGAAAGGAAGAGCGGATTCAGGATTGAGACCGGCGATTTTAACCTCAAGCCGGTCGCCCGGATTGATAACTGCTTCCTGATAAAGTTCCTGAGGGCTTCCTTTGTCGTTGTAGAAATAGGTAAACTTCTTCTTCAGGCCGCATGCACTGACCCAGAAAAGCAGAACTGCAGCAAGCAGATGTTTAAGAATAGTATGAAGCAGTTTCTGAGAGCCTGATAATGGCATATATGCGTTCTGAAAGGCGAACCATGACTGAAAAGTATTATCAACCGGCCAGCGTTCGGTTCAGATTTTTTTGGTAGTCCCGACAAGAATCGAACTTGTATCTAAAGTTTAGGAAACTTCTATTCTATCCATTGAACTACGGGACCAATTTCAATACAAAAGTACGCCCTAATATGGATTTCACAAACCGGTAGCTGCCGGGCACCCATTCTATTTTAAAAATCCCTGATTGAATATCCATTCGCCGCCCTAATTTTGGCCCATGTTCAGTATTTTCAGAAAAGAAGTAAATCAGTTTCTGAACAGCCTTCTTGGTTATATGGTTCTGGTTGTATTTCTCACTGCCACCGGCCTGCTTTTCTGGGTGTTTCCGCAGGGAAATGTTTTGGATTACGGCTTTGCCGAAATGGGGGCCTTTTTTAATTTCACACCCTTTGTTTTCATCTTCCTTATTCCGGCCATAACGATGAGGTCTGTTGCCGAAGAGAAAAAATCCGGCACGCTGGAGTGGCTGCTCACCAGGCCCTTGTCTGAATGGCAAATTCTGTCAGGTAAATTTCTCGCTGCCTGGGTTCTCTCCCTTCTTGCCCTCATACCTACTCTTTTTTACTTTGCAAGCCTTTACATTCTGGGTTCTCCCCAAGGCAACATTGACTCAGCCGGTGTGGCGGGCTCTTATCTGGGTCTTTCACTGCTTTCCCTTGTATTCACCTCCATCGGGATTTTTGGAAGCTGCCTGTCGGATAACCAGCTGGTAGCATTTGTGATATCTGTCTTTCTTTGCTACTTTTTCTATTCCGGAATTTCATCTGTAGCTGCCATCGACATCTGGGCAAAAGCCTCTGTTGTTCTCGGATATTTGTCACTCGACACACATTATCAGTCTTTGGGCAAAGGACTGATTGATTTACGCGATGTATCCTTCTTTTTTAGCATTTCAGCCATCCTTCTATTGGCTGCCAAACTGATTCTGAGCTCCAGGCGCTGGTCATGAAATTGAATATCAACAGTATTAAATTCAGGGATATTACCTGGTTTCTGGCCATGGTTCTGGTAATCGCGCTTGCCAACCTGCTCCTTTACGGGTTTTTTTACCGGCTTGATCTTACGGAAGACAAGCGTTATTCCATTTCTGACGCCAGCAGAAAAATACTCAGTACCCTGAAAGGCCCCGTTTTTGTGGAGGTCTATCTGGAAGGAGAATTTCCCGCAGGATTCGAACGCTTGCAGCGAAGCATCAGGGAGACACTCGATGAGTTCCGAGCCTGCAGCGGCGATAAACTGGATTACCAGTTTGTTGATCCCTCTGCTGCACCTGACCCTAAAACCAGGAATAAAACCTATCAGCAGCTTGCCAAACTGGGCCTGCAACCCACTAATTTAATGGTAAAACAGGGAGCTGAACAGGTTCAGAAAATCATATTTCCCGGGGCAGTTATCCGGGTAAAAGGCCGCGAAATTCCTGTTCAGCTGCTCAAGGGAAATCAGGCTGCCAGTCCGGGTGAAAGGCTCAATCAGTCGGTTGAAGGCATTGAATATGAACTCGCAAATGGAATTAAGTCTGCTACCCAGACGGCGGTTTCAAGAATTGCAGTTCTCACAGGTCATGGAGAAGCCACCGACAGGCAAATGCAGGATTTCGGGCTTACCCTCCGCCAGTTTTATGATGTGAGTAAAGTGGACCTGACGGTTGTGGAGAATCTCAGCGAATATGACCTCGCCGTACTGATCAAGCCCAGACTCACTTTTTCCGAATTCGATAAATTCAAGCTGGATCAGTTCCTGGTAAAGGGCGGTAAATTACTGCTCCTGCTTGATGGCATCCGGGCAGAACTCGACAGCATCAAACCGGATGGTAGTCTTTCGTTTCCCTACAATACCAACCTCGATGACCTCCTCTTTCACTATGGAGTAAGGCTCAATGCTGATTTGCTTCTGGATATGAACTGCGGTGCCATTCCGCTGGTAGTCGGATATCTCGGTGATAAACCCGAAACTCGGCTGGTTCCCTGGCGTTTTTACCCGGTCCTTAATAACTTCGGAAAGCATCCGATTGTACGGAATATGGATGCCTTGTATGGCCGCTTTGTAAGTACACTGGATACCAGCATAAGCCCGGGTATCAAAAAGACTCCGCTGATCATGTCATCCGGATATTCCAGAATTCTGGCCTCACCGGTGCGGCTTTCATTTAATGAAGCTCGTCTTAATCCGCAACCGGAACAATATAAAAAGCAGGACCTGCCTGTCGCGTACCTGCTGGAAGGAAGATTTACCTCGCATTATCAGAATCGCATGCTCCCGGATGCAAAAGATAAGTTGTCTTTCCGCGAGTCAGATAAAAAATCCGCTATGGTGGTTGTAGGCGATGGGGATTTTGCAAGGAATGATACGAATAAAGCCGGCGACTTCTTTGCGCTGGGCTACGACCGGTTTCTGCGTACCACTTTTGCCAACAAGGATTTTCTTCTGAATTCCATAGCTTATCTCCTTGATGAAAACGGAGTTATTCTTGCAAGGAATAAAACCATAGCACTGCGCCCGCTTGATTTGCCCCGGATCGGAAGGGAGAAAATATGGTGGCAGTCTGTAAATGTGGCAGGTCCTGTATTACTCGTTCTGATTTTTGCACTTGTACGACTTTGGTTGAGAAACAGAAGGTATAGCCTGGCCTGATTATGAATAAAAGTCTCCTCTTGTTTCTGCTTATTGTGGTATTGACTGCAGGTGCCTGGTTCTCCTGGCAAAAGGCAGGACGAAAATCAACGCTCGAAAAGCTGGATCTGAATTTTGGTGTTTCGGATACTTCCTCGGTTGACAGGATTCTGATTGAACCGGTTTCGGGACTAAAGGCCGATCTGGTCCGTATGAAAGAAGGTGGCTGGATGGTGAACGACAAGTTTAAGGTAGCTCCGGTTCTGATGGATGTCTTGCTTAGTACCATTCGGAACATAGAAATGCTGCGGCCGCTGGCAAAAAATGAGGCCGCCACTGCCATCGAAGGAATGGAAAAAAGAGGCCGTAAAGTTTCAGTATTTGTTAACGGCAGTCCTTACAAGGTTTACCAGCTTGGGGATGATGCCCCAGGAAACAAGGGTACTTACATTAGGCTTGAAGACGGAGATCCTTATGTGGCCTATCTGCGCGGTTTCAATGGATTTTTGAGCCCGCGCTATGATGTGGATGAAAATGAATGGCGCGACCGCCTGCTATTCGACTGCAAGCCTGAGCAAATTGAATCAGTAAAAATTCAATACCGTCGAATGCCTTCTGAGAGCATTGCAATTTCCCTTGCAGGACGAAAAATCCGCCTCGAGGGAACCGAAAGATTTGATACTGCTGCGGCTGCAGGCTTGCTTTCGTCTTTCCAGAAAATTTATGTTGAAAGATACCTGCCCTATTTTCCCGCAAAGAAAGCCGATTCCTTACTACGTGCAGGTTCCGAATGGTCGCTGGAGCTGAATGCTCCGGAAAATTCTTCTCCTGAGAAAATTGAATTTTTCATAACCTCCGACGCGGACAGGTCACTGGCCTACATTCCTCAGCGAAAGGAATGGCTTACAATACAAAACCGCCTGCTTTATCCCATTATGCAGAGGCGTACTGCTTTGCTAATGCCCTGATTTATCTTTTTTTCATCAGAAATTCTGTATCCAACGAAATGGTTACAGGCCCGTCGTTGCAGAGGTCAATCTGCATGTCTGCTCCGAAAACACCTGTTTTCACAGGCTTCCCCAAACTTTTTTCCATGCAGAAAATAAAGTGCTCATAAAGCGGAATTGCCGTCTCCGGTCTGGCTGCGTTTATATAAGATGGCCTGTTTCCGTGACTTGCATCTGCCAGAAGCGTAAACTGGCTAACAACCATTATATCTCCGCCGCATACTTTCACATCAAGGTTCATTTTGCCGTTTTCGTCTGAGAAAATCCGAAGTGAAGCAATTTTGGAAGCCAGCCATTCTGCTTCTTTTTCACTGTCGGAGGTTGAAATCCCGAGCAATACCAGCATTCCTGGTCCGATGTTGCTGTAAAGTTTGCCCTCAATTTTCAGCGCAGTATGCCGCACCCGTTGGATAAGGGCAATCATGACAGAAAAGAATGTTTAATACCTGATTCTTCCGCAAGGAGACGCAAATCCCTGATTACTTCTTCATGAAGCGGAACTCCGTTTCGTTTTCTTTCCTCTTCTGCCTGCCATTCAGGGTCGCCTGCAACCAGCACATCTTCTCCCCCTGATTTTGCCGAATTACGCATGGCTGTCATCCAGTTTTCCATTCGGTTCTGATACTCACTGGCTTCCAGGAAACCATCAGGACGGAAGACAATGAAAAAATGACCGATACCTTCGCCTACAGGATTTTGTGGGAGTGGAAGAAACGAAACAAAAGGCGGAACCCAGGGGCCGAAGTTTGCACCGGAAAGTACGCCCGAAAGGATATCAACCAACGAACCCAGTCCGTATCCCTTATGGCCACCTGTTTTGGTTTCTCCACCAAGTGGCATCAGGGCTCCTCCTTTTTTCAGTTCATCCGGGTTGGTAGAGCTTTTACCTGATGCATTCTGAATCCAGCCGGCGGGTGCTTCTTCTTTTTTTCGCTGCAGGATTTCCAGCTTGCCATTTGCTGCAGTGGTAGTTGCCATGTCCAGAACAAAGGGTCTGGAGTGCATAGCCGGAAAAGCAGCCGCTATGGGATTAGTACCCAGCATTCGGCTCGTTGAATTGCTTGGCGCAACAAGCGGACTTGCATTGGTGAAGGCAAAAGCTGCAAGTCCCTTTTCTGCCGCCATCAGGGCATATTGACCTGCAATTCCGAAATGGTTGGAGTTGCGCACGGCTACCATACCACAGCCGTAAAGCTCTGCCATTTCAATGCATTTTTCCATGGCTCTGCTTCCGGATATAAACCCGATTGCCTGATCAGCATGCAGAAGGCCCTGGGTTGGGAATTTGCTTTCAAACCGCAGCTTTGGTCTGGGATTAAGTCTGCCTGCCTGTATAAGCCGAACATATCCGCTTAGGCGGGCAATCCCGTGGGAGTCAATTCCCCTCAAATCTGCTCTAACAAGAAGGCTTGCAGACAGGCGGGCGTCTTCTTCAGAAAAACCATGTACTGCAAAAACTTTTTCAGAAAAAGCGGCCAAGTCTTCAATAGAAAACCTTTTTTCCAAAATCTCTGGGTTCAATAGGCGTTTTCCTCGCCGCGAAACATGTTCTGGACCGTAAGCCAGATTACCTTGATATCCAGCATAAAGGACCATCTTTCAATGTAAAGAATGTCAATTCTGACACGGTTCTTCATGCTGTACTTGTCGTCTGTCTGACCGCGGTATCCTTTTGCCTGCGCCAGTCCTGTAACCCCGGGCTTGATCAGATGCCGGAGCATGTAGTTCGAAATGGTTTTGCTGTATTCCTGTGTGTGCTTGAGCATGTGAGGACGAGGCCCTACCACTGACATATCACCCATTAAGACATTGATAAACTGAGGCAGTTCGTCAATGTTGGATTCCCGGAGAAGTCTTCCGAGCCTCGTGATGCGGTCATCGTTTTTGGTGGCCTGTCTGGTATCGGCTTCATCGTTCACGACCATAGTTCTGAACTTGAAACAAAGGAAATCTTTACCTGCCCGGCCACTCCTCTTCTGGATGAAAAATACCGGACCTCTGCTGTCCAGCTTGATAAGAAGAGCGATGATCGGAAAAAGCCAGGAGCAAATACCTGCCAGCACCACAAAGGCAAAAATGAAATCAAATGCACGCTTAACGGCAGCGTTCAACTCATTCTGGAGCGGCTCTCTCCGAAATGAAATGACAGGAAGATTGGAGTAGAATTCAAGCTCAAGATCATCAAAAACAAGACCTTTGATATCAGGAAGAAGCTTGATTTTCAAAAAGTTATTTTCTGTATACCGAACCAGATGACGGAAATAACGGTGTTTGAGATAACTCTGGCAGACATAAATCTCATCTATGCTTTCCTCTTTGAGGTAATCTTCGATGCTTCTCTGAAATTTTCCGAGAATGGAGGAATGTCGTTGCGGCCAGTTGTCAAAAAAACCTTTAAAACGATAACCCAGCTCAGGATTTTGCTCGAAATAGTTTCTCAGCGACAAGCCGTAGGGATTGTAGCCAATGATAACTACATTTCGGTAATTGAGGCCAAGTTTCCGCAAATAGCCCAGCAGGAAATATATGCTGAAGCGCCAGGAGAATACCTCAAGAACAAAAATGGAAAAGAAGGTAAGAAGATAATTTCTGGGAATGATATAGGACTGAGTGGCAACTATGTAAACTGAAATCAGGAATATCTGATAAAGAAAAGTCTGAATGGTGTTTTTAGCAAGTCTGTCAAGTGAATTAATACGCTTGATGGTGTAGGATTTAAGGATAACCAGACACAGGAGCCAAGAAGCCAGGCTGAAAATCCACAGTCCCAGGAAAACTTTGTTGCTGAGAACCTGATCTTTGTCCATTCCCAGAATGGAAATGCTTGACAAATGAGCACAGAATAGCAGTAAAAGATCGCCGCTAACAACAATCAGGGGAAGAAACCTGGAAAAACGGCCCGGAATCAGTGATTTAATCCACTCGAAAACTGCTTTCAAACCAATTAGCGACTACCAATTTTTGAAGGTGCAAAAGTATTGTTTTTTTTCAATAAATGAATTTGCAGCTCATTTTAATAATCTTATTCATCGAAATTACTGATTTTGAACCAAAGAATAGCGTAAAGAGAGATATGCCATCATTCCAACTGAGGGACCCCAAACCCGGGCAGCATCAAATTCAGGAGAAGCGGGTGATTCCCTGAAAAGTACCAGGTTTTGTTGTCTGAAACCGCCGATGTTTTCTAGCCCGAGAGCAAGTTCAAATCCTTTGTTCCATGATTTGGAGAACTGTGCATTGGCAGTAAAGAAAGAAGGGCTGTACTCATCGGTTCCGTACAGTCGCATTTTGCCATTTAGTTGAAGTGTACCATTCGCTCTTATCCCATTCGGCATCTGGTAATCCAGATGGAGGAAGATTTTATTGAAGGATAGCATAGCTGCCTGCAGCCTGCCCTGGTTAAATTGAGACCATAAAACAGAGTTCCGGCAGGCAAGTCTGATAGCGAGCCTCCTGCCTATTTTCTGGTCCATCTGGGCAGAATAACTGCGATTAAATGCCTTTGAAGAAGCATTGTAAATGCTTAAAATTCCGTTGGTTTCAGCGTCTGCTATAATTTGCTTGTCTATGCTATTCAGGTAGGCATCTGCCGAAATGCTGCCTTTTCCGGGTAAAATCCGGTAAGACCACACCGCAGAAGCTCCCATGCTACGGCCTCTTTCGGCATTCAGACCATAGGGAAGAGAAGCATCTTCTGAAAGTACATTCAACCTTCTGCCCGATGAAAAATACGGGAGATTACGGGCGAGGATTTCCGGATCGTGCCAGGCCTGCCCTGCTGCCAGGCGGATGATAAGATCATCTGAATTTTCATACCGTATATGAAGTCTTGGGGAATGCCGCCATCCGTAAAGGGAATGCCAGTCTATGCGGCTTCCTGCAACCACCACCAGCCCTGCTGCAGGTACACTTGTAAATTCAAGATAAGCGCCGGCCCTTTGTTCATTTATCCGGTAATTCAGAATTTGTTCATATTGCTTTTGCTCAAGAATTTCATCCCTTTGCCGGCCTGAAATGGAAATGCCAGTTTTTATTCCGTTCCCTGCTTTGCCTAAATCAGCCTGCAATACGGGGTCGATGCTGAAATACCTTTCATCCAGGTTTATGCGGTTTGACCCAGCGGTCTGATGATTGCTTCGCATGCCACCGCTCCACAATATTCCCAGACTCCGGTAAGTGCTCCCCTTACCTATAAAGCCGGTTTTGCCGCTCAGGTCTGCCCCCCGGATAATGGATGAAAAGCCAAATCCGTTTTTTATCGGATCGTTTTTTCCATTGAAGCTTGTTATTCCGCCGGTTCTTTCATCCCGGTAGCCATGGGCTGAAATGCTGAATGTTCTGTTGCCGGTACCATGCCTGCTTCTGATCATGGCATTCATCTGATTTCCCACAGGAAGGTCGCGGTAACCGTCTTTGTTCGCATCCATGTTCAGCCAGCTGTGGTTTCCATGCAGAAACAGGGTAGTTCCTCCCGCTGCAGAGCGCCTCAGTGGTGTTACCAGATTGGCTTCATTTCTACTCATTGTGGATGAAAAAGCGTTTAACTCCGTTTTGGCGCTGCTGTCTGATTTGGGAAAATCGGAATTGATCTGGCCTGAAAGTGCCGAATAGCCGGACGCCACGGAGCCTGTTCCTTTCTGTACCTGAATCGACTGTAACCAGGGGCCGGGTATCAGGCTTGCGTAGGATGCGCCCAGAACTCCGTTTGGGATCACCTGATTTTCTATGGAATAACCAGTATACTGTGTGCCAAGGCCCAGCATTTTAATCTGTCTCACACCGGTTAA
>Ga0315900_10007980_pt1 | contig 13724 bp, 10 predicted proteins | sample LakEriMetagenome_FD_203521 | JGI IMG/M metagenome (GOLD analysis project Ga0315900, IMG submission 203521) | Freshwater fungal communities from buoy surface, Lake Erie, Ohio, United States - Buoy 12 MA114 | ecosystem: Environmental > Aquatic > Freshwater > Lake > Lake biofilm | place: USA: Lake...
TCCAGTGACAATTAACTGGACGAATGGTGCCGTTGCCAGCTCCATCGTGTTTGATTGGGGTACAGCAGGTTCGCCGTTTGGTACGACGGGTGCCACTACTATCGGACTCACCGATGGCCTTAGCCAATTTAACTCAGCATACAACCTGAACTTCCTTAACCAGAACGGTTCTCCTGTGGGTGAACTTGTTGGTATCTCGTTCGATGAAGACGGGTATGTAATTGCGAGCTACAGCAATGGAGAAACTCAGAAGATTTACAAACTTGCAGTAGCTGATTTTAATAATCCGAACGGTTTGCAGACCATTTCTGGAAACGTATTCGCTCAGACGGAAAATTCTGGCGAGGTGAACCTGCGTGAGGCAGGCAAGAACGGTGTGGGTAAAATCGCTCCATCTTCTCTTGAATCCTCAAACGTAGACCTTTCGGAACAGCTAACCGACATGATCGTTGCACAGCGCGCCTATCAGGCAAATACCCGCGTGATAACAACAACCGACCGTTTGCTGGAAGAATTGAATAATATTGTTCGTTAATTTACCGATTGATTCTTTCTTAAGATTGCGACCCCGAGGCTTGGCCTCGGGGTTTTTTCTTTTATTCATCATAGGCATAGTTTTTTATTTACATGGGATTTAATTATTAAATCTATGCAGATGAATGAATAAAATTTGTAAATAAATCCCAAAAAAATTAACTATTCAGTGCGTTTATCAGTGTTTTTTTAACTTTTGGGTGGTTCGTAGTTGACAACAGGGATTTGCTTACTTAAAACGGATTATTGGTACAACACAACACTCGCTGATCTTTGATCTGCATCCATAAGCTCCTGTAAAGCTTGTGTTTTTCGCAAAGACGGTGTTACTACGGCAAAGAATAAAATATGACGTATAAAAACCGGCTTCTTAAAAACTTCAATCTGGCGAGCAAAGCGTCTGTGGGTAAAAGTGGGCGCACAGGCGAGATGGAAGCGATTGTTTCCGATATGATGTCTGATCCACGGTACCTGCGTCAGTCTTCTTCCTTGATTAACGAAGCACTTCAGAAAGGCTTCGACGTACTACAGCTTGCCAATGGCGATATTGTAACGACCGGTACAAAAACCGTTGTATATCAATACACATGGGATCTGGAAAAAGGAAAGCTTGTTAAAGCGAAGTCCGAGTCTTCTGCCAAGAAATCCCGCCGCACATCATCCATGGAAGATGACGATGACGATGATTCTGATCTGGATGAAGAGGACAATAAATCTGAAAGCGAACAGGCGTAAACCGTTCGTTATTTCCTCCAAATTGTTACCTGCACCAGAACCGCGTATGCGTAATCTGGTACAATAATCCCTTAGTTTCCGGCAGTAGATGCAGGCAGAAGAACTCTGCTGAAAGTCGAACTTGTTCTCTCGTATTTACCGGTGTTTTTGAGAGTGATGGTCTGTGATCAAGATCATATACCGTTTTTGCAAGCAGATAGGCCTCAGTCCAAAGACCTAAAAGCTTAAGATAGCGATCGCTTGCTGCGAGCAATGCTCTGCTGGCTAGTGAATCTGTCGCGCTGTCGCTATGGGTCTGTTCAATCCAGATGGTTGCCTGATCAAGTGTTTCGAACAATGACTCGAGTGCGTAGACGATTGTCTTGTTATGTGAGGGAAGTGCTCTCCATTGTTGTACGAAATCCCATATCTCGGCGTTGAGCGTGCGGATCGGTTGGTATTGTTTTTGGGGTACTTTGCGCAATACCAGATCCTGCGCCTGAATACCGTTTGTGCCTTCGTAAATCATTGCCACGCGAATATCCCGCATCAGCTGGGCAATACCTGCTTCTTCAATGTATCCCATCCCCCCAAACACCTGCATCGTATGGGAGGTCATTTCAAATGCGACACTGGTTGCATGGGATTTGAATATGGGAATTAATAAACCCGTTCGGGTATTTGCGTGCTCGCGGATCTGAGAATCTGAATGACGGGAAGCCATATCCATATGATGTGCAGTATACAACGCCAATGCGCGCAGGCCCATAGAATGGGCATCCAGCGTGCGTAGCATACGCTCTACATCTGGGTGGCCGTCAATGGTTTTTCGAGGCGTTGCGACTGGCTCCATCTGAATACGTTCCGAAGCATAGGCACGTGCAAGCTGGCGTGCGTATCCTGCAACTCCAACACCTTCCAGCCCAACGGCAAATCGTGCAGCATTCATCATGGAAAACATTGCTTGAATGCCTTTGTTTTCCTCACCCACCAAATATCCGATTGCACCGTTCTGCTCACCAAATTGCATGGTACAGGTTGGGCTGGCATGTAATCCCAGCTTGTGTTCAATAGAAAGACAAGAGACTTCGTTTCGTGACGCATCAGGAAGAAATTTAGGCACCAGAAATAAGCTTAACCCTTTGCTGCCAGAGGGCGCATTCTCAAGTCGTGCCAGAACAAGGTGAATAATATTACTGGCAAGATCATGCTCGCCATACGTTATATAAATTTTTGTTCCCAAGATTCGGTAATGATCGGATTCTTTTATCGCTTTTGTGCGGATGGCTCCTACATCCGAACCGGCTTGCGATTCGGTTAGGCACATCGTACCACTCCACTCACCGGAGACGAGTTTCGGCAGATACATAGCCTTGAGTGTCTCACTACCATGCTGATGAATCAAATCAATCGCGCTTTGTGTCAACATAGGGCACAATCCGAATGCCATGTTTGAGCCATGCCACATTTCGGAAATTAATGTGTTTAAAATCACAGGAAGTCCTTGGCCTCCTGCATCAATACTTGCAGTGGCACTATTCCAGCCTCCTTTACAGAAGGATTCGTATGCCGGTTTGAAACCAGCGGGTGTTGAGACCATACCCTGATTGCATTGGCTAGCATTTCTGTCGCCTATTTGATTTAAAGGCGAGAGAATATTCTGCGCAAATTGTCCAGCCTCTTCTAATACAGCTTTACAAAAATCTGAGGAAAAATCTGAAAAACCCGGTAATGCAAGAATATCGTTCAGACTGCCTGAGCTTTGTAACTGGGCTGAAAGAAGTGGGATATCAGGTGTAAAAAGTGGCGCGGACATAATGCTTTTTAACTCTCAATATATATTATAACTGAAAACCTTAGCAATGAGGAGGTTTTTTAGTCACAGCTATGGTAAACTTTGAATGCGCTCAATTTTTAACTTTTTATTCACGATTTGAATGACATAATCGCTACATACAATAATAAACTCCATAAATAAGCAGTGAATAACTCTTAAACGAAGGTATCGTTTCATGCTCTTCATTATCGGCACAGTTTTCACCATATCCTGCGTAATCGGCGGATATCTGATGCATCATGGTCAACTGAGTGTGTTGTGGCAGCCAAGTGAATTCATTATCATTGTTGGTGCATCAATCGGGTCATTCATCGTAGGCAATACTGGAGGATTACAGAAAGATGTACTTAAAAGCCTGAAGTATCTGTTCAAATCGAAGCCTTATGCCAAGTCCGATTTTCTGGATCTATTGAAGCTGCTATATACAATATTCAAGCTTATGAAAACCAAGGGTATGCTGGAACTCGAAAGCCATCTTGAGCGGCCCGATGAAAGCCCCATATTCAACCAGTATCCCTCTTTTATTCGCAGTAAGTATGCAAAAACCTTTCTTACCGATTACCTGCGTGTCATGACCATGGGGGTTGAAGATTATTACCAGATGGAAGAGCTGATGGACCGCGATTTGGAAATTCACCATCACGAAAAAGAAGCTATCTCCACTGCGGTTCTGACCATGGGTGACGCTATGCCTGCACTGGGTATCGTAGCAGCGGTGCTCGGGGTTATCATCACCATGGGATCGGTAGATCAACCACCGGAAATTCTGGGTAAATTAATCGGTGCCGCACTGGTGGGAACCTTCCTCGGGGTGCTTCTGTCTTATGGATTTATTTCTCCAATGGGACGTCGTCTGGCCGCCTGGTTTGAAGCCGAGCATCATTACCTGATTTGTATTAAAGTTGCGCTACTGGCTCATTTGAAGGGCAATGCACCCATTGTATCGGTAGAGTTTGCACGAACAACAATCGGTGCACATGAAAAACCGTTGTTTGCAGAATTAGAAGAAACCACGAGCACGGCAGGCGAATCCGGCAAGTAAACTTTTTTACGGGAATAACGCACATGGTGCCCAACGAAAACACCACTATCATCATCAAGAAGATCAAGAAGGGTGGACACGGACACCACGGGGGAGCCTGGAAAGTTGCGTATGCCGACTTTGTGACGGCAATGATGGCATTCTTTCTTCTCATGTGGCTCATTAACGTGAGTACCGATGAGCAGAAAGAGGGGATTGCTGAATATTTTATGCCGACCTTCGGTGTAAAAGGCGAGGTGGGTAACGATAAAAGTGGTGGACGATCCGCTATAGAAGGAAATCGAGAGAACGAGAAATCTCCTCCGGGTATTGTAGTGGGGCAGGTACCTCAGGGGGAAACACCGGAAAAGCCTGAAACCCAAGCACAGATACAAAATGAAGAAGATGCTCAGAATTTCGAGGATGCAAAGCAGGAAGTAAAACAGGCATTCGAGGAAGACCCAAACTTCCGCGACTTCCGTGACAACATTATCGTGGAACAGAATCCGGAAGGATTAAAACTCCAGATTACCGATAGTGATAAATACCCGATGTTTGATGCCAGCAGTGCGAACCTGTCACAGTTTGGTGAGCAAATCATGCTGCGCATGGCTGAGGTCATCAAGAAAATGCCTAACCGCATTTCAATTACCGGGCATACGGATGCTACCAATTATGCGCCGACCGAAAATTACACGGCGTGGGAACTGTCAACCGATCGCGCGAACGCTGCCCGTCGCTTCCTGATCGGAAAAGGCGACATCGGACTCACCCGTGTTTTTAAAGTACAGGGAATGGCAGATCAGGATCTTCTTCTTCCCAATCAACCAGAATCTCCGCGCAATCGTCGCGTCACTATAATCTTGCTTCGCAATTCCTATTTGAATCTGGGTAAGGATGATCAGTCCGCCCCTCGTGGACTTCTTACGGTTCCCAAACCAACTGAGACAATAAAGGCTCCCATCGTGCCTGCCCCAAGAAAAGATATTCCTGCACCGCTTATTCGCAAACCCGTCGAACCACCACTGCTTCCTGTTTCTCCAACATCCGAGAAACCAGCAGAGCCTCCTATTTCTGATGTACCTGGTAAGACTACTGGTGTTTCTACGTTGCCGGGAGTTATGCCGCAGGCCCCAGTCGATTCTAACGAGTAGTCTGTCTCTTATCGTAAACCACCATGCTGTTAGCGGAAGGTGGGGTTTGAATGATAGGGTTATCCACGTTACTTTCGGGCAGAATTTGTAGTTGTGAAAACCGCTCTTTTTTTAGTTCGTCTAGTATACGATTTTCCATTACCGGTGAACGGTTTCCATCATCCGGTGAACAGAGAACATTCACGATATAGCTTTTCGCCTGATCCTCGATTCGGTCACGCGTCAGATGTAAGGATGAGATCAGATCACGTGCATAGATACCGTGCTGTCCCAAAAAATTACGTAATACATTAAGGCTGATGGCGACATCCGAATGTTGTTCATTGCTTTTGACATTGGTAACGGGATCAATCTGCCACACGACACTTTTTGCAACGATCACTCCAATTACGTTTCCACTGGTATCAAGCAGTGGTCCGCCACTGTTCCCTTGCTGTACCGAATCAGTAAACTGTATGGAATCCGGCTCACCCAATGGTCCCGAGAGAGCAAGTACTTTTGCATCTGCGAGTACGTACTGTCCTGTCATCGCGCTGTTACCCGGGTAGCCCATGACCAGAACAGCATCCTCTTTTTTAAGATCCGTAATATTATCTCGCAGTGGTGCGGCATATAGCGGAGCGCGGCTGCTGCGAAGCAAAGCAAGGTCCTGTGATGGGTCAAGTGCTACCACCTCAACCGTCTCGGGCGGCATATTGCCCTTAATGACAGCATTCTTGCAGCCCTCCACCACATGTTTGTTGGTAACAATAAATCCCATGTTGCTGACAAAAAAACCCGTGCCGCTGGAGACTCGGAACTGGCCCCTATCTTCGGCGTTTGCAAGGAAGGGAATGAGTAGAAATATGATAAAGATGGATCGTGCCATTAGAACATTCCACGGTAGGCTGTGCCATCAGCTAGTTCAGCATTGGAGAAGGGCTTGGACCAAAAGCCTTTTTTGGTGAAATCGATTTTGCCTTGATGGGGCTTAATTGTGCACCCAGCACCTTTATTTGGTATATCTATTGTATTCAGGCACTCGGCAACACTTTCGTCCCCCAGCCTGTTTGCTGAAATGCATTGCGCAGCTTTGAGCACGCAGTTTTTTCCAGTGTTTCCCAGAATGGTTATCGTCTGTTGTGGAGTGCTTAAGAAACAATTTTCTCCTACCGAGTGAGTGATTTCGATCGCCCCTTCTTTTGCCATTACATGACTTGCTTTGCTCAAACCTCCATTCACTTTTATGTTTCCATGCAACGAAAGAAGTTTTGAGGGATTTTCCACGCGACCGGTTTCTATATTTTGCCCCGCGCGCATTCGTTTACCAGCAAAAGGGCCATCCAGATAAATACTTCCCTTGGGGGCTTCCAATATACAATCCTCATCAACGGAATCATAATCGGGTCTATGAAAAACAGTAATATTGCCACCATCTGTGAGAAGCTTGGAATGTTTTCCAACACCTTTAGACACACTAATGTCGCCTTCAAGGCTGCTCATATTGCAATACCAGTCTACGTTTCCGTCAACATTAATTTCCTTGGTTGCTTCTAGTGTAACGTTCGATCCAACATGCCCTTTGATTTGGATACTTCCGTCCAGGCTATGAATATTGGCTTCGGCAGATACATTCCCTTCAATCAGTACATTCCCCTTACAGGTAATATATACCCCTCTGGGAAGATTTTTCAGAACAAGATTATTGCCTGAGAAATAATAGACGCCTTTTGCCTCTAACTGATCAGTATTAGCAGGATCACATGCATCATAATCGACTTGGCGCGCACTCATGGAGTGCTATTCAACCAGTTCTTCTTCCGCTTCGTCGTCACGCTTGTCTTTGAACTTGGCGAGAGCGATCTGTGAAAGCTTGCTGTACTCAAACGTGAGTTCGTCGTCTTTCACAGCGACCTTAACATTGCCGCCCTTGGCAAGCTTTCCGAACAGCACTTCTTCGGCGAGCTGCTTTTTGATTTTCTCAGCAATCAGGCGTGCGAGTGGTCGTGCACCATTCTGTTTGTCGTAGCCTTTTTCCGACAGCCATTTGCGGGCTTCTTCAGTGAGTTCGATCGTCACATGGCGATCCGCCAGCTGGGATTCGAGCTTGAAGATGAATTTATTGACCACATTCGACACGACTTCCGGTGTGAGCTGATCGAATGGAATAATTGCATCCAGCCGATTGCGGAATTCCGGCATGAACATGCGCTTGATTGCATCCTGATCTTCACCTTCGCGTGTATCGCGACCGAAGCCAATCGGAGCTTTGCTCATGTCGAACGCGCCGGCGTTGCTCGTCATGATGACGACGCAGTTGCGGAAATCAATCGTTTTGCCGTTGCTGTCGGTGAGTTTGCCGTAATCCATCACCTGAAGCAGAATATTATAAATATCGGGGTGTGCTTTCTCGATCTCATCTAGGAGCACTACTGCATACGGTGTTTTATCTACGGCATCGGTCATGAGACCGCCCTGATCGAATCCGACATAGCCGGGAGGGGCACCGATCAACCGGGATACTGCGTGTTTTTCCATATATTCGGACATATCGAAGCGTATCAGCTCCATGCCCAGCGATTTGGCGAGTTGGTTTGCGACTTCGGTTTTACCCACACCGGTTGGGCCGGTGAACAGGTAGTTACCAATCGGTTTACCTTCTTCACGAAGTCCTGCGCGCGACATTTTAATCGCGGAGCATAGGGATTCGATAGCTTTATTCTGACCAAACACCACAAGCTTAAGCTTGGATTCGAGGTTTTTCAGTTGCTCGGCATCGTCCATCGATACGCTCTTAGCGGGCATACGGGCGATCTTGGCAATAATGTCCTCGATCTCCTTCACGGTGATGGTTTTCTTGCGTTTATTTTCCGGCACCAGCATCTGTGCAGCACCGGCTTCATCAATCACATCAATAGCCTTATCCGGCAACTTGCGATCATGAATGTAGCGTGCAGAAAGCTCGACCGCTGCTTTGATCGCGCTTTTTGTGAAGCGGATTTTATGATGATCTTCATAATAGGGCTGGAGGCCGCGCAGAATTTTGATAGTGGTATCCACGTCCGGTTCGTTGATGTCGATTTTCTGGAAGCGGCGGGCGAGGGCACGATCTTTTTCAATGTAGCCCTTATATTCTTTGTAGGTCGTCGAGCCGATACAACGGAACTGACCACGTGCAAGCGCAGGTTTCAGCAGGTTGCATGCATCCATCGCGCCGCCGCTGGTCGAACCGGCACCCACGATTGAGTGCATCTCGTCAATGAACAGGATCGCACCCGGTAGTTTTTCGATTTCTTTAATCACGGATTTCATGCGCTCTTCGAAATCGCCGCGATAGCGGGTTCCGGCAAGAAGCGCGCCCATGTCGAGCGAGAAGATAACGGCATTACGCAGCACGGTAGGAACTTCATTGCGAATGATGCGCAGTGCAAGGCCTTCCGCAATGGCGGTCTTACCCACACCGGCTTCACCCACCAGGAGCGGGTTGTTCTTGCTGCGGCGGCAGAGCACCTGAATCAGGCGTTCCACTTCGGACTCACGTCCGACCAGAATATCTGTTTTGCCGTTCTCTGCTTTCTTGTTCAGGTTAACACAGAATTGGTTGATAACGTCTGTGTTCTCTTTTTCTTTCGGGGCACCCTGCTGGGTGTGTGCACGCGCGAACTGTTCGTCGGCTTCTTCTTCCACCGGACGATTATTTGCAACCTGCGGAGGCTGAGTGTTGCGCATGAAATCACCGTATTTCACGATGCCATGCGAAATATAATTGACCACATCGAGGCGGTTGATGTCCTGTTCCTGCAGGAAATACACCGCATGTGATTCCCGTTCGGAGAAGAGAGCGACCAGTACATTGGCACCTGTCACTTCCTGTTTGCCAGCGGATTGCACATGAATTGCGGCGCGGTGAATCACGCGCTGGAATCCTGCGGTGGGTTTGGCTTCATCGAGATGTTCCACCACCAGTGAATTAAGATCATTCTCTAGGAAATCCGTCACGCTACGGCGTAGATCGGGAATTACGATGCCACATCCACGCATCACCGCTGCGGCGTCCGCATCTTCGGTCAAGGCAAGCAGCAGGTGCTCTAGTGTCGCATATTCATGGCGATAATGTTTCGCCAGTCCCAAAGCGCGGTGGAGAGTGTGTTCCAGAGATTTCGATAACATATGCGTTCTACCTTTCTAATCCTGCTGCATCACACATTGCAGAGGATGCTCGTTTTGACGGGCAAGTCGGACAACCTGATCCACTTTGGTTTCTGCCACATCGCGAGTGAAAGTACCGCACACACCGGCTCCCTGATGATGCACTTCGAGCATAGTGCGAATCGCATCTTCGTGGTCCTTGTGAAATACGTCTTTCAATACAAACACGACAAAATCCATAGGTGTGTAGTCATCATTCAACAGCATTACTTTGTAAAAGGGAGGGCGTTTCAGTTTGGTTTTGGGTTCCGCAACCAGTACGCCTTCTTTTACATCCCCCCCAAGGTCCCCGCCGTTTCCGTCAGTTTGCGAGAGAGTTCTGTTGCTGCTTATGATCCATCGTGTCATGTAAAGAATAAAAAACGCTTAATGAAATGTTACGAAAGTATTACCAAGTGCATTTTCCTGTGGATAGCTACAAAATGCAAGGGGAATCAGAGGGTTATTATAACACTAAAAATACAGGCGGGAAGGGGTGAATTAGTTGATGATTTTTAGTGAATAGTTGATGAGAGGGATTAAAACCATCCACCATAAAACCGGTACAAAGTAACCACCGAAACGGCGAGCCAGAGTAGACTGCCTGTCATCGTGAGTAATGAGATGTGTATCCCTTTGGACGTGGTGGGGCGCGATGAAAAAAGCAGCATAAGAAGTGGTAGAATTGGCAGGAAATAACGGCCCTGAAAGCTCTCGAAGCCTACACTGCCTAGCGGATTAAAGGCGATATTGACGAAAGTTAGAATGAGCAGAGGAATCAATAAAAATATGCCGAGGACGAGCATTCGCTGTTGCCGGGATAGGTTAATTTCAGACGATCTTCCCTCCGTGTACAGTATAACCGCTAAATAAATCAGGATCAGTGCGTATATAGGAGCGGACAGAAAAACCTGTGACCATCCAAGCTCGCCGAAGGCACTGACAATCCACATTGGTAGGGTTGACGGTGAAAGCAGGTAGTCGAAAAGTCCTTTCATATAGGGGAGGGGATGGCGCAGAATATAATCCATTTGAAGGGATGGGTTAATGACTGCGGACATCCGGGTTTCATAAGGAGTGCTACTCAAACCAAACTGGTGGATTACCCCAAGCCAAAACCCAATCGGGATTGCCGCAGCAAAAATAACGCCCAACAAAAAACGCATGTAATTCTCTGGCTTTGCAAGTTGCGCGCGCTTGATTAATAGGCACAGGGCAATCAGTGGGTAATAAGCGATTTTCAGCGGTGCCAGCAATAGGGATATCACTATAATTTTACTCTGATTTTTTGCATCGTGGTTTGATGTGCACACGAAACGCAGTATGAGCGCAATAAACAGGAATGCTAATGCGAGCATTAGCCCATCCGTATGTACAAAGCTGCGGTAGAAGACAGCCGTAGGAAGCAGTGCCACGGCGGTCATCCCCCATTTGCCGATAGGCGTGATACGAATTGCAAGCGTTACCAGAAATGTTGCAAGCAATAATCCGCAGCCTCTACAAAAATACAGTATCGTCAGCGGCTTTAACTCGAACGCCAACCCGATTGCTATTGCCGGAAAATACAGCACGTGTGCTAGTGGAAACTGTGCTGAAATACTAGGCATGAACCGATAAACCGTGCGTGTATCCGATTGCAGTTCGATTGCGTTCAGTGCCGTAAAATATTCGCTTTTATAGTGGTGGTCGCGCATTCCGGCATAGACATACTCCATGCCTTTTTCTTCAAATTCATAAAGCCCGCGTGGCCCAACACTGTTTCCAACCCAGTATCCGGTGGCAACTTCATAAGCCCTGCGTAGGTGGTGATGCTCATCTCCGCCTGATAATGGAGGAGCAATCCATATAAATAATCCGCCGAAAATGAGAGAAACCCACATAAAGAGGAGATGTGGGCTGGCGCAGATCTGGGGTTTTCCTGAGGTGTTCACCCAATTATAATAGAGAAAATGCGGGGCCAGCGAAAGTATCCAATATTTTTTTGTTTGAATACCGCATTAGACCGCGCTTAAATCCTCTGAAAGCAAGTGCCAGAGCCGCTTTTATGGTAATATGAAAAATCTGCATTTTGTGCGTTGACAAGGCGTATTGTTGGTGTATGTATACGCTCCCTTTTTGAGATTGCTGCCGCTAACGCGGTTTCGAACTGAAAAAGGCAAGAAATTCCGTACCTTGCGCGGCAACGCGTAACGGTATTGCTGATTGATAATGTGAATAGGTTTTTCCGTAAAAATTTAGTTTTAATTTTTTACGAGAAGATGCTGTGCCTTGTTTCCGCACGTACTGAATGAACCGCGTAAGCGTTTCGCTCTGTATGTGGACCGGACTCAAGTGTCGTTCATCAGCGTGTATTTAGAATCTTCATTCTATATCTAACGTGATGAATCAGTTATTAATTATGACAAGGGCATTTGGTGGATGCCTTGGCGCATAAAGGCGAAGAAGGACGTGTTAGGCTGCGATAAGCCGCGGGAAGATGCCAAAAATCGTTAATCCGCGGATCTCCGAATGGGGCAACCCACCTTTAGATACCAGATTCTATTATCCTTCGGGATAGTAGTGCTCTGGTATCTTATATAAGGTATTTGTACCTGAATAAAATAGGGTATAAAAGCGAACCCAGGGAACTGAAATATCTAAGTACCTGGAGGAAAGGAAATCACAGAGACTCCCTTAGTAGTGACGAGCGAACGGGGACTAGGCCAGTGGTCTAGAGGTAAGAATCAGAATGACTTGGAAAAGTCAGCCATAGCGGGTGATAGCCCCGTATGAGTAGAAAGCCTTTAGATCCTCGAGTAGGGCGGGACACGTGAAATCCTGTCTGAATATGGGGCGACCACGCTCCAAGCCTAAGTACTCTTATGCGACCGATAGTGAACTAGTACCGTGAGGGAAAGGTGAAAAGCACCCCGACAAGGGGAGTGAAATAGTACCTGAAACCGAATGCCTACAAGCAGTAGGAGCACCGCAAGGTGTGACTGCGTACCTCTTGTATAATGGGTCAGCGACTTAATGTGTTAAGCAAGCTTAAACCGATAGGTGTAGGCGTAGCGAAAGCGAGTCTGAATAGGGCGACTTAGTTTAACGTATTAGACCCGAAACCTCAGTGATCTAGCCATGACCAGGTTGAAAGTGGAGTAACATCTACTGGAGGACCGAACCGGTGCCCGTTGAAAAGGTCTCGGATGAGTTGTGGTTAGGGGTGAAAGGCCAATCAAACTGGGAAATAGCTGGTTCTCCGCGAAAACTATTTAGGTAGTGCCTCGGACGAATACCGTGGGGGGTAGAGCACTGGATGGGCTAGGGGGTCCCAAAGACCTACCAAACCTAACCAAACTCCGAATACCCATGAGTACTATCCGGGAGACAGACTGCGACAGCTAACTGCCGTAGTCGAGAGGGACAAAAACCCAGACCTACAGCTAAGCGCCCCCAAGTGGTGGTTAAGTTGGAAAGGATGTGGAGATACTCAGACAACCAGGAGGTTGGCTTAGAAGCAGCCATCCTTTAAAGAAAGCGTAACAGCTCACTGGTCTAGTGTTTCTGCGCCGAAAATGTAACGGGGATTAAACCACCCGCCGAAGCTTAGGACTTGCGCAAGCAAGTGGTAGCGGAGCGTTCCGTAAGCCTGTGAAGGTGAACCGTGAGGTTTGCTGGAGGTATCGGAAGTGAGAATGCTGACACGAGTAACGACAAACAGAGTGAGAAACTCTGTCGCCGAAATCCCAAGGTTTCCTACGCAACGTTAATCGGCGTAGGGTCAGCCGGACCCTAAGGTGAGGCCGAAAGGCGTAATCGATGGGAATCAGGTTAATATTCCTGAGCCAGCGGGTGTGTGACGCATTGCTGCGATTATGTTGGATTATTGGTTATTCCAGCGTAGTCAATGTGGTGCCAGGAAATAGCCCCCGCATAGACCGTACCTGAAACCGACACAGGTGGGAAGGTAGAGTATACCAAGGCGCTTGAGAGAATGGTGTTGAAGGAACTAGGCAAAATGCTCCCGTAACTTCGGAAGAAGGGAGACCCTTACTGGGCAACCAGTGTAGGGTGACACAAGCCAGGGGGTAGCGACTGTTTACTTAAAACACAGGGCTCTGCGAAGTCCATAAGACGACGTATAGGGTCTGACGCCTGCCCGGTGCTGGAAGGTTAAGAGGAGGGGTGCAAGCTCTGAATTGAAGCCCCAGTAAACGGCGGCCGTAACTATAACGGTCCTAAGGTAGCGAAATTCCTTGTCGGGTAAGTTCCGACCCGCACGAATGGCGTAACGACTTCCCCGCTGTCTCCAGCATCA
>Ga0315900_10007981_pt1 | contig 13723 bp, 10 predicted proteins | sample LakEriMetagenome_FD_203521 | JGI IMG/M metagenome (GOLD analysis project Ga0315900, IMG submission 203521) | Freshwater fungal communities from buoy surface, Lake Erie, Ohio, United States - Buoy 12 MA114 | ecosystem: Environmental > Aquatic > Freshwater > Lake > Lake biofilm | place: USA: Lake...
GGGGACGATGACCGAGCGCGTCGCGCGCAGCGGCCAGCATCGCACCCGCAAGGTCGCGCGGCGCGCCACCGGTCATGAGCGCGCTGCCCACCAACGCGAGGTCGTAGCCGCAGGCGGCGAGCCGCGCCGCATCGGCCGGCGTCGCGAGCCCGCTCTCGGCGACACGCGGGATCCAGGTCGGCAGACGGTCCGCCATCGCTTCGAGACGTCCCGGCACCACCTGCAAGCTGACGAGGTCGCGGCAGTTGACGCCGAGCAGCAGCGGATCGCCCGCGGCGCCGCCCGCGACCCGTCGCGGCTCCAGCATCGACACCGCCGCCTCGACATCGGCGTCGTCGAAAGCCTCGAGAAGCACGAAGAGCCCCTGCTCCAGCGCCGTGTCGAGCAGACGCTCCAGCGTCGCACGCGGCAGCATGCGCAGGATCAACAGCACGCCGCCTGCACCCGCCGCTCGAGCTTCAAGCACCTGATACGGGTCCACCAAGAAATCTTTGCGCATCGCCGGCACGCCGGAAGGCGTGAGCGCGCTCGCCGCCCGCTCCAGATGCGCGAGCGCGCCATCGAAACGGGAAGGCTCCGTGAGCACCGAGACCGCCGCAGCACCGGCATCGGCGTACAGGCACGCGCGCGCGGCAGGATCCTCTTCGCTCGCCGACCGCAAAGCGCCGACCGCCGGCGAGCGCAGCTTCATCTCAGCGATGAGGTCAAAACCGGCCGACGAAAGCTTCAGACGCGGGGCGGGCGGCAGTCCGGCGATACGGGCGCGCAGTTCGGCCTCCGGCAGCGCAGCCCTCGCCGCGTCGGCGCGGACGCGGCTCGAGGCCGCCATCCCGGCGAGGAAGTCGCCCGCGCTCATGCGCCGCGCACCGTCGCACCGAACGCGCCGAGACCGCGCAGCACGCCTGCGGCACGACCGTCATCGATCGCGGCGGCGGCCTGCGCGAGACCTTCGGCGGGCGTCTTCGCGACACCCGCCATCTCGAGCGCCAGCGCCGCGCCCATGCAGAGGGCATCGCGATGCGGACTGCGGTCGCGGCCCTCGAGCACGGCGCGCAGCGACGCGGCGTTCGCCGCCGCATCACCGCCGGCAAGATCCTGCGGCGTGCAGGTCGCAAGCCCATAGTCGCCGGGCGAGCGGATGCTGCGGCGGACCGAGCCCCCCTGAGCCGCGTCCGCCGAAGCGGTCGCGCCCTGCACCTCGAACAGCGTGAACGGCCCGATCGGCGTCGGCTCATCCCACCCACCGGCGCCATGCACCACGAAGGCGCGCTGCACACCGGGCAGACCTGCGAGCGCCTCGGCCATGAGCTTCGCCATCGGCTCACTGTAGGCACCGACCAGCATGAAGGGCGGCGCGGCAGGGTTGGTGAGCGGGCCCAGGACATTGAACACCGTGCGCACGCCGAGCGCCTGCCGCACCGGGCCGATCGCCTTCATCGCCGGGTGGTAGTGCGGCGCGAACAGGAAGGTGAACCCGGTGGCCGCAAGACACGCGCCGGCCTGGGTCTCATCGAGCGGCAGCGGCAAGCCTAGCTGCTCGAGCACATCGGCGCTGCCCGAACGGCTGGAGATGGAACGGTTGCCGTGCTTGATGACCGGCAGACCGCAGGCCGCGACCAGCAGCGAGGTGCCGGTCGAGATGTTGACGCTGCCCGAGGCATCACCACCCGTACCGACGATGTCGATGGCCCGCGCGCGCAGCGCTTCGTCCACCGCCGGACGCCGCGCGAGTTCGCGCATCGCGCGAGCGAACCCGCGCAGTTCGCCGGCGACGACACCCTTGCTGCGCAGCGCCGCGAGCAACGCGCCGGCGAGCGCGGGCGGGAAAGTGGGATCGGTGAGCGCCCGCAGCGTGTCGACGGCTTCGGTCTCGGTGAGATCGCCGCGCTCGAGCACGCGCTCGAGATGACGCCGCAGCGTCGGCAGATCAGGCATCGCGGCGACCTCCGCGCTGACGCAGGAAGTTCGCCATCAATGCCGGACCGTCCGGCGACAGCACGCTCTCGGGATGGAACTGCACGCCCTCGACCACCAGATCGCGATGGCGCAGACCCATGATCTCGCCCTCGGCGGTGCGGGCCGTCACGATCAGCTCCGGCGGGAGCGACTCCGGCTGTGCGATCAAAGAATGATACCGACCGACCTCGCACGGGTCGGGCAATCCGGCGAACAGCCCCTGCCCGTCGTGCATCACCATCGAGGTCTTGCCGTGCATCAGGCGTCCGGCGCGCACCACCTTGCCGCCGAACACCTCGGTGATCGACTGATGCCCGAGGCAGACGCCGAACACCGGCACGCGGCCGGCGAAGGCGCGGATCATGTCCATCGAGGTACCGGCGTCGTAAGGCGTACCCGGCCCCGGCGAGATGCAGACATGGGTCGGTGCGAGCGCGAGCGCGTCAGCGACGCTCAAGGCATCGTTGCGGTGCACCGCGACCTCGGCGCCCTGCATCAGGAAGGCCTGCACGAGGTTGTAGGTGAAGGAGTCGTAGTTGTCGATGAGCAGCAGCCGCACGCCGCGGCCCGCGTCACCCATCGCCATACCCGTCGCTGCACCGACGCTCATGATCCTTCTCCCGCCATCGCCAGCGCCCGCGCGGCCGAACCGCTCTTGGCGAGCACCTCTTCGTATTCGCTCTGCGGCACGCTGTCGGCGACGATGCCCGCACCCGCCTGATAGCTGTACTCGTCGCCGCGGAACACGAGCGTGCGGATGGTGATCGCCTGGTCCATCTCGCCCTGCGCGCCGAAGTAGCCGACCGTTCCGCCGTAGAGCCCGCGCCGCACCGGCTCCAGTTCGTCGATGATCTCCATGGCGCGCACCTTCGGCGCGCCGACCAGGGTGCCTGCGGGGAAGGCCGCCGCGAACAGGTCGAAGGCATCGCGCCCGGGCGCGAGCTCGCCGCGCACACCGCTCACGATGTGCATGACATGGCTGTAGCGTTCGATGGAGCGGTACGGCGCCACATGCACGCTGCCCGCCTGAGCGACGCGCCCGAGGTCGTTGCGCGCAAGGTCGACCAGCATCACATGCTCCGCGTTCTCTTTGGCGTCGGCGAGCAGTTCCTGCTCGCGGCGCCGGTCCTCGGTGTCGTCCTCGGCGCGCGGGCGCGTACCTGCGATCGGACGCAGCTGCGCGTGGCCGCCGGAGAGCTTCACCAGAGCCTCGGGCGAGGAACCCACCACGGTTATGTCGCCCAGTTTCAGGAAATAGAGATAGGGCGAGGGGTTGATGAGCCGCAGCGCACGGTAGGCATCGAAGGGATCGATCGAATGACGCCCGCCGAAGCGCACCGACAACACGAGCTGATAGACATCGCCCGCGGCGATGTATTCTTTGGTGCGCCCGACGCCGGCGAGGAACTCGTCCTGTGACATCGAGGGCGCGGCCGGTGAGAAACCGCCCGACGCGCGCACCGGCGGCAGAGGCCCGCGCAGCACCGCGATGACTTCGCGCCGCAAGGATTGCCGCTCGGCCTCGGTGCCCGCGTGCAGCAGCGCGATGCCGCGCGTCAGATGATCGAACACCAGCAGCGATGAGGGCGCGACATAGTGCATGTCGGGCACCAGTGGGGCCGAGGGCCCGCGCGGCGCGAGCCGCTCGAACCAGCGCACGACGTCGTACGACGAGTAGCCCACGAGCCCGCCCGCGAGCGGGAAACCGGGACCCGCGCCGGGTGCGGTGGGACGCGGTGCCCGCGCGAGCGCGTCACGCAGCAGGCTCAGCAGTTCTGCCTGCCCCGCCGGGAGCGCGAAGCGCTGGTCGCCGAACCAGTGACCCTCAGCGTCGAGCCGCAGCTCGAAGGCCGCATCCCCGAAGCCGATGAAGGAATAGCGCCCCAAGCGCTCACCGCCCTCCACGCTTTCAAGGAGGAAGGTCGGCTTGAAGGCGTGCAGCTTCAGGAACGCCGAAACGGGCGTGTCCAGATCGCCTGAGATGTCGAATGGCGGCTTCATAAACGCAAAAACCCACCCCGGAGCGATCCGGAGATGGGTTCGGGTGGTTCTATCCTCGTGTGTGAGATTCGAACAGCGGCGCCCGCGCCCTCTCCGTCAGGAGGGACGCCACCACCACCAGCGGCCGAGGCCGAGGTGCGAGGTCTGGGTGTGCTGCGTGTTCATCGTGGTCGAGTATCCCTTCCCGGGAGAAGGGGAGTCAAGGGCGGGCCGGGCGGTGCACGCTGTCATGGATCAGGGCGCGCTCGATGTCCCCTCCGCTCGCCGGTCATCCACGGCGTTGTCGCGCAACGCTCAGTCCTTCCCGTACATGTAAAAGAAGAGGACCACGATCACGAGCGCGATCCAGGACCCGTTCCGTCGTCATGCCGCACCGCCGTCCACCGGTCGGCTGCGGATCCATTGCGACAGCACCCATTTGACGCCGCGCGTGGTCGGCAGACCGGCGTGCAACGAGTCGTGGTCGAGGTCGCCATCGGACCGGACGTTCGCGAACATCAAGGCATCGCCTGTGGCGCCGCGATGCTTCAGTGCGATCCGCGGGAACTCCGTCTCGCCACCGTCGAAATCATCGTTCAGGTAGACGAGGACGGTCGCCACCCGCTGCCCGCGCCGGGCGATCTCGCGCGCCAGCGCCGGCGTGGTCGGTTGCTGGAAATCGTGGTGCGGCGCGAACTGCTGGCCGGGTTCGTAGTGCAGCAGCTTGGCGATCTCGAACAGCCGCGTGGAAAGACCGATGGCGCGGGAGATCCGCTCGACGATCACCCTGAGCACGAGGTCGGCGTTGTCGAAGGTGTAGTCCGCCTCGGAGTTCGTCCGTGTCTCGGCTTCGGTGTAGCCCTCTGCGTCCTTGCGGTAGACCTGCGCCCGCCGCAGGCTGCCCTGCGCCAAGCCGATCAACCAAGCGCACTCGGCGGGTGTCGCGAAACCGTCGAAGGCACGCACCTGCGGCGATGAAGCGAGCGGGCGCATCGCAGGCGGCGCGGTCAACGCCTCGAGGTCGATCCGGCTGCGCAACATCGACCAATCATCACCGTCCTGCCGCGCGAGGAACCGCAGCTCCCGCTGCGCGGGGGCCCAGCCGAGCTCGGCTGCGCGTTGCAGATGATTCAACGCCTCCGACCAGCTCTGCGGCTGCAGCGCCCCCCAACCTGCGAGCCGGGAGAGCAGCGCCGCGGCCTCGCCGTCACCGCGCGCGGCGGCGTCCATCAGGCAGGCGTGGCCCTCCTGCGGCGCGGGCGGAGTCCCGAGGCCGAGCAACAACCGCCTGCCGAGGACGCCCAGCGCCCGAGCATCCCCGTGCCGCGCGCGCTCGCGCAAAGTGTCGATCGCGATGCCGTCCATGGTCCGTGGCCTAGAGAGTTCCCATCATCCGAGCGCGATCGCCCAACGGATGAGTCCATGGACGGACAGGCCCACCACCACCAACCCGACGGCGGTGATGGCGTAGCGCGGCGGCACATGCTTCGCCACCCACGCACCGAGCGGCGCGGCGACCACACCGCCGCCGAGCAGCGCGATCACGAGGTCCCAGCGCTGCCAGTCGAAGGTGAAGAGGAACGTGATCGAGATGGTGAGTGTGACGAAGAATTCGGCGGCGTTGGTCGTCCCGATCGCGTAGCGCGGCGGCACGCCGCGGGCGATCAGCGTCGGCGTGGTGACGGTGCCCCAGCCGCCGCCGCCGATGGCGTCGAGGAAGCCCGCGATGCCGCCCAAGGCGTGGCTCGGCGCGCGGGCGAGACCCGGCTCGTCGCGCCGGAACGCGCGACGCAGCAGCAGGATGCCGGTCAGCAGCAGCCAGCCCCACACGAAGGGCCGCAGCACCGAGCCGTCGAGGCTGGTCAGGAGGTACGCGCCGAGCGCGCCACCGACCATGCCGGGCAGCACCAGCCGGAAGAAGATCTTGCGGTCGAGGTTGCGGAACCAGGCGTGCGACAGCCCCGACGCGCCTGTGGTGACCACCTCGGCCGCATGCACCGTGGCGCTGACGAAGGCCGGCGGATGACCCATGGTGGCGAGGAAGGCGCTGGCCGAGACCCCATAGGCCATGCCCAGCGCACCGTCGATGAGCTGCGCCAGGAAGCCGACCAGTACCAGCGGCCAGAACTCGGGGGACAGACCGTCCATCCGCCCATGTTACCCCGCGACGAGGAGCCGCCGCCTTCGTACAATCGGCGTCCCGGACTCCATCCACCGGCAGGGACCGTGCCATGGCCGTCGACTACGAAAAACTGGGCGTCTTCTATCTGGGCAAGGAGTTCGATCCGGCGGCGAACGCCCTCAAGGATGATCTCGTCCTCTACGACGCCAAAGACCTGACCACGCACGCGGTCTGCGTCGGCATGACGGGCAGCGGCAAGACGGGCCTCTGCCTCTCGTTGCTCGAAGAGGCGGCGATCGACGGCGTGCCGGCGATCTGCATCGACCCCAAGGGCGATCTCGGCAACCTGATGCTCGCCTTCCCCGGACTGCAGCCCGCGGACTTCCAGCCTTGGGTCGACCCCGCGGACGCCACCCGCAAAGGTCTCAGCGTCGAGGACCTCGCCGCCAAGACCGCCGACACCTGGCGCAAGGGTCTCGCGGAGTGGCAGCAGGAGCCGGACCGCATCGCGCGCTTCCGCGACGCCGTGGACATCAACATCTACACACCCGGCGCAGAGACCGGGTTGCCGCTCTCGGTGCTGCGCTCGTTCGCGCCGCCGCCCGCGGAACTTTTGGCCGACTCGGCCGCGCTGCGCGACCGCGTGGGCGCAGTGGTGTCCGGCTTGCTGTCGCTGCTCGGCCGCGACGCCGACCCGATCCAGAGCCGCGACCACATCCTGCTCGCCAACATATTGGAGACCGCGTGGCGCTCTGGTCAGAGCCTCGACATGGCAGGTCTCATCAACGCAGTGCAGAAGCCGCCCTTCGACAAAGTGGGCGCCTTCGACCTCGACACCTTCTTCCCGCCGAAGGACCGCCTCGGCCTCGCTATGGCGATCAACAACCTGCTCGCCTCGCCGGGCTTCGCCACCTGGATGAAGGGTGAGCCGCTCGATGCCCAGCGCCTGCTCTACACGCCCGAGGGCAAGCCGCGGCTCTCCATCATCTCCATCGGCCACCTCTCCGACACCGAGCGCATGTTCATCGTGACGCTGGTGCTGAACGAGGTCATCTCGTGGATGCGCAACCAGTCGGGCACCTCCAGCCTGCGCGCGATCCTCTACATGGACGAGATCTTCGGCTACTTCCCGCCGAGCGCGAACCCGCCCTCGAAGATGCCGATGCTGACGCTGCTCAAGCAGGCGCGCGCGTTCGGCCTCGGCTGCGTGCTCGCCACGCAGAACCCGGTCGACCTCGACTACAAGGGCCTCGCCAACTGCGGCACCTGGCTCATCGGCCGCCTGCAGACCGAGCGCGACAAAGCGCGCGTCATCGAGGGTCTCGAGAGCGCACTCGCCGGCGCGGACGGCATGGACCGAAGCACCTTGGACAAGCTCATGTCCGCGCTCACGCAGCGTGTGTTCCTGATGCGCAATGTGCACCAGGACGCGCCCTACCTCATGAAGAGCCGCTGGGCGCTGTCGTTCCTGCGCGGACCGCTCACCGGCCCCGAGATCACGCGCGTGATGGCGGGCAAGCGTGGTGCGGCGGCCAGCGCCCAAGCCGCGGCGACGAACGGAGCCGCGCCAGCCAGCGCATCGGCGTCGGCTGCGCCGAGCGTGGCAGCACCGGCCTCCTCTCGCCCCGCCGTGCCCGGCGATGTCACCGAGTATTTCCTCGAGGGCCGCAGCGGCGGCGCGCCCGCCGAATACCGCCCGATGGTGATGGGCCTCGCGAAGCTGCATTTCGTCGATGCCAAGCTCGGGCTCGACCAGTGGGACACCACATCCTGGCTTGCGCCCTTGGGCGATGACGGCAAGTCGGTCGACTGGGCGGCCGGGTCCGCGCATCCCGACCTCAAGGCGCGGCTCTCGAAGTCGCCCGCGTCGGGAGCGGCGTTCGCCGACCTGCCGGGCGCAGCGATGCGCGCGGCGAACTACGCCGCGTGGGGCAAGTCGCTCACCGCGCACCTCTACGAACAGGCGCGCGCGGAGGTGCTGTTCTGCGACGCCCTCAAGCTCGCCTCCGCGCCCGGCGAGGACGAGGCGCAGTTCCGCGTGCGCATGGCGCAGTCGCTGCGCGAGAAGCGCGACGAGGCCGTCGAAGCGCTGCGCCGCAAGTACGCACCGAAGCTCGCGACGCTCCAGGACCGTGTCGCACGCGCGGAGGACAAGGTGCAGCGCGAGCAGGCGCAGCTCTCGCAGCAGAAGATGAACACCGCGGTGTCGGTCGGTGCGGGGATACTCGGCGCCCTGTTCGGGCGCAAGACGCTCTCCGCGGGCACCATCGGCCGCGCCGGCTCGGCGGCTCGCTCGGCGAGCCGCATCGGCCGCGAGTCGCAGGATGTCGAGCGCGCGGGCGAGAGCCTCGAAACGGTCCGTCAGAGGCTCGCCGACCTGCAGGCCGAGAGCGAAGCCGAGATCGCCACGCTCACGGCTTCCTTCGAGGGCGATGCCGTGGAGTTGCGCAAGGTGTCGGTGACGCCGCGCAAGTCCGACATCGCCGTCGGCCAGGTCGCGCTCGTCTGGACGCCATGGCGCAAGGACGCCGACGGTTTCCCCGTGACCGATGCCTGAGTCCGCCGTCGAACCTCGCGCCACCCCGGTACCTGCCATGCCCTCACCCACCACGGCCCGTCGGCCGTACCTCTGGATGCTGCCCATGATCGCGATGCTCGGTCTTGCTTCCTGTGCCCGTACCGATGGCGGACCGCGCGACGGCGTGTGGCGCGCCGTGCTGCAGGTGCCGGGCGGCGAACTGCCCTTCAGCATCGAGTTCAAGCACGAGCAGGGCGGTCGCGTCGCCTACCTCGTCAACGGCGCGGACCGCACCCGCGTCAACGAGATCGCGGTGAACGACGATACCGTCACCCTGCGCATGCCAGGCTTCAACAACCGCATCGATGCCAAGCTCGAGGGCGACACGCTCTCGGGCACGCTGCTGATGGTGAAGCCCAAGGGCAAGGATCAGACGATCCCCTTCCGCGCGCGCTACGGCGACGCGTTCCGGTTCGGCCCGGGCGCGGACGGTCCGGCGGAACCCGGCGCGCCGGATGTGACCGGCCGTTGGGCGGTGACCTTCGCCGACGGCGGCAAGAACACGCCGGCGATCGGCGAGCTGAAGCAGACCGGCCGCATCGTCACCGGCACCTTCCTGACGCCGACCGGCGACCATCGCTTCCTCGCCGGCGAGCTGCGGGGCCGCGAGCTGCGGCTCTCGAAGTTCGACGGTGGCCATGTGTTCCTGTACCACGCGACGCTGGCCGAGGACGGCACGCTCGCCGGCAGGTTCTGGTCGGGCATCGCCTTCGAGGACGGATTCACCGCGCGCCGCGACGAGAACGCTTCGCTCGGCGATGCCGACCAAGCGACCAAGCTCGTCTCCGGCGACCGCTTCGACTTCCGCTTCCCGGATCTCGGCGGCGTCAACATCTCGCTGCGCGACCAGTTCTTCAAGGGCAAGGTCGTGGTGGTCGCGCTCGCCGGCAGCTGGTGCCCGAACTGCCATGACGAGGCGCAGCTGCTGGTCGACATGCACAAGCGCAAGCGCGCGCAGGGCTTCGAGGTGGTGTCGCTGATGTTCGAGCAGTTCGGCGACTTCAACCGCGCGGCCGAAGCGACCTACCGCTTCCGCGAGCAGTACGGCATCGAGTACACGACGCTGATCGCCGGCATCTCCGACAAGGACGATGCAGCCTCACGCCTGCCGCAGCTCAACGGCGTGTTCGCGTTCCCGACGACCATCTTCGTGGACCGCGGCGGCAAGGTACGCAAGATCCACACCGGGTTCGCGGGCCCCGCGACGGGCGAGCACCACACGAAGATGGTCCGCGAGTTCGAGCGCACCGTGGACATGCTGCTCGCGGAGCCCGTGCCGCCGCTGCCGCCCACCGAACCCACGATCCCCAAGGCCTGAGGACATCATGCCCTCCTTCGATGTGCAGTCCGAGATCGACATCCACGAGCTGACCAACGCGGTGGACCAGGCAAACCGCGAGCTGCAGCAGCGCTTCGACTTCAAGGACACCGGCGCGGTCTACGAGCTCAAGGCCAAGGAGTTCACCGTGCAGATGAAGGCCGAGGTGGAGTTCCAGCTCAAGCAGATGCTGGAGATCCTGAAGCTGCGCGTCTCCAAGCGCGGCATCGACATCGCCTGCCTCGACGCGAAGGACCCGCAGACCAACCTCGCCGAGGCGCGGCAGGATGTGGTGCTGCGGCACGGCATCGACGCCGATTGCGGCCGCAAGATCGTGCGGCTGCTGAAGGACTCGAAGCTCAAGGTGCAGGCCGGCATCCATGGCGACAAGGTGCGCGTGACGGGCAAGCAGCGCGACGAGCTGCAGAGCGCGATCGCGCTGCTGCGCAAGGAGACCTTCGACCGGCCGATCTCGTTCGGGAATTTCCGCGACTAGCCGCGCACCGGGCCGCGCGACCGACGCGCGGCTACCAGCGCAACCCGAAGCGGGTCGAACCGCCCATCTGCCCGCCCATCGACTCCACCTCGACGGTGAAGTTGACGAGCAGCACCGAGAAGCCGAGCCCCGCATGGACGCGGGTGAGCGTCGGCGACTCCTTGCGCAGCGGCACGCCGACGAGCGAACTGCTGGACGGTGTCACGCTGCCCCAGACCTGACCGATGCCGCCGTAAGGCGTGAGGTTGAGGAAGCCCTTGGAGACCACGACCTCGAGGCTCTTGGTGTCGACCTTGAGGTCGTCGACGCCCGACATGCGGCTCAGCGCGCCGCGCACCGCGACGGCGGGCGTCGCGGTACCGCCCTCCAGCACCGCATATTTGAACTCGGCGCCCCAGGCCTTGATGTTGCTGTCCGGCACCGCGGTGTAGAACGCGCCGACATCGAAGCCGAGCGGCAGACCCTTCTGCACCATCAGGCGCGGCACGGGCAGGTAGTCCGTGCCGCTGCCGGTCGCGATGCGCCAGACCCCGCCACCGCTGGTCTCGGTGAGCGAGATGCCGACGCCGATGTCGAAGCCGAGCAGGCCGAGCGGCTCCGCGGGCGCGATGGCCTTGTAGGCGAGCGCCCCGGTGAGGTCGCTGGCGAGGTCCTTGAACTGCGACTGCGTGAGACCGGCGAGGTTGTCGAGGTCGTCACCGCGTGCCAGCGGCGCCGCGGCGAGCGCCACGACCGATAGCAAGGCAGCGCGGAAGCGGATGGTGATCATGGAAATCCCTCCAGGTCGACAAGCTTACCGCGTGAGGGTCACCGCGTGGGGCGGCTCGGCGGCGTGAACGACGGGAAGAAGAGCTTGCGGAAGGACAGCCGGAGGGTCCGTCCCTGCGGATCGAGCAGCGCGGGCTGGTAGTTGAGCGGCACCGTGCCGTCGGCCGAACGCACCCGAGGGAGTTGGTCGAAGAGGTTCTCGACGACGAGCGACACCCGGGCGCCGCGGACGAACTCGTTGCGCAGCGCAAAGCGCTGCAGCCCGAGATCGACGAAGAGCCGCAGGTCGACGGTCAGCAGCGGCTTGAAGGTGAGGTCCACCGGACCCGACGACGACATGCCACCGTCGATGCTGCTGCCGTCGCGCCACCTGGCGACCATACGACCGCCGTAGCCGTCACGGTTCGCACCCGCCTGCAGCTCGATCTCGTGGCGCGGGCTGCCGTCGGTATCGAACAGCGTATCGCCGTCGAGCAGGTCGAGCGCGGGCAGACCGGGTGCGATGCGCACCTCGTCCTTCAGCCGATGGGTATAGACGAGCGAGAACTGCGCGCTGCCGCGGCGGCCGAAAGCCATGAAACGCTCGGCCATCGCCGCCGGATCGAAGGGCAGCGCCGCAGGACCACCCGTCGCGCCCGGGACCACCATGGCGCCGGCCGCAGCCGCAGCCCCCGCCGGATTCACGGGCGGCGGACCACCTCGAGCGGGACGCGCCGGCATCTCGGGCTGCGGACCCCAGGGCCGGCTGAGGTTGATGGTGAAACGCATCTCGTCGCGATCGCGGCTGCTGAAGTTCACCGGCCGTGCATCGATGGAGAGCAGGCGCCCGGTCGGGTCGCGCACGAAACGCGACGGGAACGCGCGCTCCACATCGGGCGTCGCGAACGACAAGGTCGTCATGGGGTCGCGCGTCCGGCTGCGGGTGTACTCGGCGTTGAGGTCGAGATCGACGCCCTCCAACGGCCGTGCACCGAGCGAGAACTTGAGGATCCGGCGGCTGTCCGGGGTCAGCGCGGGGTTGCCGCCGTCGATGCGGATGATCTCGGCCGTCTCGCCGCGCGTGAAGTCGAAGGTGCGGACGGCAGGTGTGGGGATCACGGCCGCGCCCAGCTGCTGCATCGACGGCGCGTTGTCGTCGTCGTTGAGCGACACCAGCGCGCGCCAGCTGCGCCCGAGCGAACCGTTGAGGGAGATGTTGGTGGTGGAAAGCGTGCCGACATCGGCCACATCCTCCAGCGCGTGGCCGACGCTCGCCGTCAGACGGCTGTTGCCGAAGGCTGTCTCGCCGCGCAGCAAGGGGATGTCGAGATTGAGGCGCAGGTCGCGCTGGCTGCGCGACAGGTCGGTGGTCACATCACCCGTGATCCGTCGGGCGAAGCTCTCGATGCCGCGCGTACCGACACCGCCCTTCACCGTGACGCCGAGGTCCCCCGCCGGCAGGGTCAGCGGACTGCCGGTGGCCAACAGCTCGACCTCCAGGCTGTCGTTGCGGCTGCGTCCGGCGAGGTCACCGCCCGCGACACGGGTCGCGGTGTCGGTGCGGTCCGCGTTCAAGGATGCAGACCAACGCCAGCCCGCGCCCGCCCCTTGCAGGATGCCGCCGAGATGCGAATCCAGGCTGTCGACATCACGGCGGACGACCTGCGGACCTTCCGGCGCAGGTCGCAGACCGAGCAGCGATCGGCGTCGCGTATCGTCGAGCGTGAGATTGGCTGTCGCCGACAAGCCCTCACGCAGCGGCTTCGCGTACACGAGGTTCGCGGATAGTGCCTCCGAAGCGGGCAACAGCGTGCGTGACGCCGCATCGGGCCGCGGTGCACCATCGGCACCGACCACCTCGCGCTCGCTCTCCAGCAGCCGGTCGTCATGCCTCGCCTTGAGGTCGACCTGCCATCGGGTCTCACGCTGGATGCGCAGCAGGCCCGCACCGATGTTCGCGCCCTCGCGCCCGCCCTCGGTGGATCCACGCGCCGAAACGTCGCCGGTGTAGGCGCGGAAGCGCGACCTCAGCACGATGTTCATCACCCGTTGGTCGGCACGATAGCCGTACTTGAGCGCGACCTCCTCGGGGAAGATGTCGACCCGTTGGATGGCCTCGGTCGGCAGATCGCGCACTTCGGCGAAGCCGGACACACGCACGCCGTTGATGAGCACCACCGGTCTACCGCCGCGGCCGCCACTGCTGTTGAGCTGCGGCCCGAGCGCGGCGATCAGTTCGGTGACCGACCCGACGCCGAGCGCACGGATCTCCTGCGAAGAGAGCGTGGTCTCGGGCTGGATGTCGCCGACCGCGGACCCCGGCAGCCTGCGGCCGCTGACCACGACCTCCTCGAGCTCACCGTCGTCCGTGCCGGACGCGATCTGCGCGCGCGCGGCACCCGCCGACCAGAGGATCAGCATGGAACAGCACAGGAGCGGCGCGAGGGACCTGTTTTTCACGATGCGGATTCGACACCGGAACCCCCGCTGACGCAAGCAAAGAATTGTCAGCGGCGGCCTCGGGCG
>Ga0315900_10007984_pt1 | contig 13719 bp, 15 predicted proteins | sample LakEriMetagenome_FD_203521 | JGI IMG/M metagenome (GOLD analysis project Ga0315900, IMG submission 203521) | Freshwater fungal communities from buoy surface, Lake Erie, Ohio, United States - Buoy 12 MA114 | ecosystem: Environmental > Aquatic > Freshwater > Lake > Lake biofilm | place: USA: Lake...
CCAAGGCACTATCTGCCAGCGAAAAGCAAATACCTCCATGCAGAATATCAAATCCGTTGAGCATTTCTTCATTTACGGTAAGGGATAAAACACATGAGCCCGGCTTGATCTCCACCACCTGAATACCCAGCCATTTGCTGAAATTGTCTTTCTCCATCATCTTTTCAACAACCTTTCTTGCGAGCTCAATCTGCGATTTTGTGTGATTCATGTCTATTGGAAGCAAAAGCCTATGCGAATTACGGGGTTTGAGTAATAGGTAGCCGAACGGTTAGTAAAATTCCAAAGGCCGGTGAGATCTAAAAAACCACGCGTTCCAATCATTTGTCTGTATCCGATGCCCACCAGTGGTGTGTTGAGAGTTCCTGTTTGGGAAAAAATAGCCGAACTTCGCAACCACTCATTTTCGGCGTGAGCAAAGAAATAGGGTTTGAAAAAATACCTGGCAAATACTCTTGCTCCGAGGATGGTTGCAGATCGTCGGATAAATCGATTAGATGTATAGATATAGGAACCTCCGATACCTAAATGTATTTTCTCGTTAACACGATAGCCAACAAACGGGGAGATATCTATAAAGGTTAGAGATCCGAATTGTAAGCCCGCATTGCCTCCGAGAAAAATATTATTTTTCCAGACCTGATTGTTGATGGCCTCGCTTTTTTTTTCTTTCACGAGCTCGCCTGAAAGGAGGTCTCTTTTTACTTGAGCGTGAAGCGTTCGGCTAATAAATATTAACATCAAACAATGCAGGAACATCCTCATAAGTCGCAAATTTGCAAATAAACCACATTCAGTAGAAGAAAAGTTAAATCTTATTGTTGATGAATAAATTTCGTTGGGCCATATTGGCTGTGTCGCTTGTGATTTTTGCGCTGGTTGCCATTCAGTTATACTGGATAAACCATGCACTCGAGGTGGAAAGAGCAGAGTTTGAGAAGGGGGTAAATGAGGCCATGCACAAGGTAATATACACACTCGAAAGAAAAGCCACAGCTGCCAGAATTACCCGTAGGCTGAACCTCCGAAAAGCAGGTAACTCATTTATGCCCGGTGGACAGGACATCAGTCAATCCACCGGTCTCGGGATAAACGAGGATCTCAAGAAAGGGAAAAAGGAGAATGTAAAACTCAATGTTTTTGAAGAGATAACAACAGATTCCAGCGGTATTATTACCACACAAAGAAGAGAAAAATCTGTTATGGGGACCGATTCTGATGGGAATTTCGATTTCTCGCTGGGCTTAAATAATTCCGGCCCTTTCTCAAGCAGTATCACCGATACAACTATAAAATCGATGGCTTGGTTTTCCCAAAAAAAAGAATTTGTGAATGACATCTTTGATGAGCTTGTGAGCGTAAACATTTACAATGATTATCTCAACAGAATAGACACTTTGCAGTTGGATTCTCTGATCAGGGCTGAGTTGCTCGACCGAAATATAAGAACACCTTATGTTTTTGGTGTTTTAGAAAATTACCAGAAATATTTCGTTTACCCGGTAGCTTCTATGTATGCCAATGAAATTAAATACTCTAGGTTTAAAATCTGCATGGCTCAGAACAATCTGTTTGTGAGGCCTCCCGTTCTCTCACTATATTTTCCCAAAGAAAGTAGCTATCTCCTCAAAGCGATGCTATGGCTTCTTGGTCTTTCCTCTCTGCTGATAATAACCATAATTGGGGTGTTTTATTTCTTTTTCAGAACAATATTGGAGCAGAAAAAATTATCTGAAATAAAAAATGACTTTATCAATAACATGACTCATGAGTTAAAGACACCCATTTCTACTATCTCACTTGCCTGCGATGTGCTTGGGGATCCCGGACTCAGCAAATCAGAGACACGACAAGCTCGCTATGTTCAAATGATTAAGGAAGAAAACAAAAGGTTAGGTCTTCTTGTTGAAAGTGTATTGCAAACAGCTGTTCTTGAAAAAGGACACCTCAGGTTAAATACCGCGCCCCTGAACATGAATGAAGTTATTTTGTCTGCCATAGATAACCTTAAACTCCAGCTCGACCAGTGTGGAGCGAGCTTGCAAACCGTTCTGGCACCTGATTTACATCAGGTTTATGCCGATCGGATACACATGACCAATGTGATGAACAACTTGTTGGACAATGCCATAAAGTATGCCGGTGATAATCCTCCTAGAATAGAACTCGCTACCCAAAATACCCAGGGAGGTATAAAAATCGTTTGTAAAGACCATGGAATAGGAATCAGCAAGGAAAACCAAAAGAGAATTTTTGATAACCTGTACAGGGTACCCACAGGTAATATTCACAATGTGAAGGGTTTTGGGCTTGGGTTAAGCTATGTGAAAGCCATCGTTGAAAAGCATACAGGAAAAGTTCAGGTTCAAAGCGAACCGGGAAAAGGTTCGACATTCATTGTTTTTATCCCAATAAAATTGCCGGATAACGACAATTGATGTTGTATTATCGAAAATTAACTATATTTGGTCAGCTTTTTGATTAATCCTTAAAACCAAAAATTATGGAAATATCCGACAAATTAAACCTATTGTTGGTCGAGGATGACCACAATCTGGGCAGTCTTTTGAAAGAGTATCTCGAAGACAAAAACTACCATGTTTCCCTTGCGACTGATGGCAAGGATGGGTTAAAAAAATTCAAACAGGGCGATTACGATGCCTGTGTTTTGGATGTGATGATGCCAATTATGGATGGCTATACACTGGCAAAGGAAATCAGGATGCTTAACAAAGAAGTTCCCTTGGTATTCCTCACAGCCAAGTCCCTTAAGGAGGACGCCATCGAAGGATTTCATGTAGGAGCCGATGATTACATTGTAAAACCATTCAGCTCCGAAGAGCTTCTTCTCAGATTAAAAGCCATTCTCCGCAGAACATCTTTCAAGAGTCTGAATAATACAGAAGCCCGGGAATTCAATATCGGTAAATTTCATTTTGATTTTGACCACCAAACGCTCGCTCATGCAGAAGGGACTTTTCGTTTAACAACCCGCGAAGCCCAGTTGCTAAAATTGTTTTGTCTCCATAAAAATGATGTGCTTGACAGGAATTTTGCTTTAAAAACAATCTGGCATGACGACAATTATTTCAATGGTCGTTCTATGGATGTTTACATCACCAAATTGCGCAAATACCTGAAGGCCGATCCAAGAATAGAGATTATTAATGTTCATGGAGTTGGATTCAAGATGCTTGCTCCTTAAGCACCAGATCTTTTCTCAGAAACCAATCTAAAAGACATTTAAAAAATTCTTCAGGTTTTTCAGCCTGTACCCAGTGTCCTGCACCCATAATCGTGATGATTTCAGCTGCAGGATAGCGGCTCAGGATGTCTATCCGGTCCTTATCAACAATATAATCTGAGACCTCTCCCCGAATAAAAAGCACCGGATAAATCTGATTTTCTTTTTCAGAGGGAAATGGGGATGGGGCTCCTACCACGGATATATTTTTAACAATGGTTGCCAGATTCATCCTCCAGGCAAAAATAGCCTGTCCATTGTCATCTTTTCGGTAAAGATTTTTTAGTAGAAACTGCACTACCCCGGCCTCATGAATCCTATTGGACAGGATGTCGGCGGCTTCATTACGGTTTGTAAGAAAGGGTAGGTTTACGCTTAACAGTGCCTCCAAAATTTCATGATGATGCGGAGGATAGTAGCGTGGAGCGATGTCAACAACCACCATTGCCTTAATGAGATGAGAACAGATGGCAGAGAGGTACATGGCCACTTTTCCGCCCATTGAATGACCAATAAAAATGACTTTTTTTAAATTCAATTTCTCGCATAGTTCTTTTACATCTTCGGCCATGCAGTGATAATCCCATTCTTCATGATGTGGCGATAGTCCGTGATTTCGCAAGTCCACCGTGATTACGCGATAGTTTTCGGATGAAATTTTTTTTGCCATCAGGTTCCAATTATCGGCACAACCAAATAGGCCATGCATGATGAGAACAGGAATTCCACTTCCTGTATCCCTGTAAAATAGGTTCATGATTGATGGAGTTTGGCGAGGTAAATCTGGATGGTATTTTCAATTCCGAGGTACAATGCATCGCTAATGAGGGCATGCCCTATGGACACCTCGCACAATCCCGGAACGGTCTGGGCAAAAAAGGCAAGGTTGTGCAGGTTGAGGTCATGTCCTGCGTTTACTTCTAAACCCAGTTCCCCGGCTATTTGTGCTGCTTTTACAAAAGGGCGAATGGCATCGGCGGGTGTATTCGGAAATGCTGATGCGTAAGGTTCGGTATAGAGTTCAATGCGGCGGCTGCCGCAGGCAGCCGCCGCATTCACCATCTCTTCATCTGCACCTACAAAAAGGGAAGAACGAATGCCTTCTGCATGCAAGGTGCTGATGATACTTTTTAAGAAGGAAGCCTCCTTCTTTGTATCCCATCCCGCATTAGATGTCAATACACCGGGAGGGTCGGGAACCAGAGTAACTTGATGAGGCTTCACTTCACAAACTAATTTCATAAATGATTCTGTAGGATACCCTTCAATATTGAATTCTGTTCGGAGAACTTTTTTTAAATCTCGTACATCCTCGTAACGGATATGTCGTTCATCGGGCCGGGGATGAACAGTGATTCCTTCTGCACCGAAACGCTCGCAGTCAAGGGCAAATCTAACTACATCCGGAACATTTCCGCCCCTCGCATTGCGCAAGGTGGCAACCTTATTGATGTTTACGCTCAGTCTAATCATGGGCTCAAAAATACATCCTTCACAAAGTATTCTCCATCTAAAACAACTTTTCAATAAAATATTAACCGTGCCTTCTCCATGTGAACCAAATTACCTATCGTTGTGTTTAATATGACAGAGATGAGCGAAGAGGAAAATATCACACCATCGGTACCGCATCTGTTTGTTGCAAAGGATTTGATTTCTGATGAAATTCCACCACTGAAAACATCAGATACCGGAAACCGCGCCCTGCAATGGATGGAGGAACTGCATGTAAGTCATTTGCCCATCGTAAACCATGAAGAATTTTTGGGACTTATCTCGGAGTCAGATATACTCGACCTCAACGATCCTTCACAAGCCATTGGCAATCACCGTTTATCTCTTGCCAAACCCTATGTAACCGCCAACCAGCACTTTTATGATGTGCTCAAGTTAGCATCCATGCTTAAGCTCAGCATCATTCCTGTGTTGGATAACCAAGAAAAATACCTGGGCATTATTACCCTTTCCAGGTTGCTCGACGAATTGTCCAATATGGCCTCCATCAAAGATAACGGGGGCCTGATTGTGCTGGAAATGTATCACTACGACTATTACCTGTCGGAGATTGCCCGCATAGTAGAAAGCAATGATGCCAAGATCTTGAGTCTGTATATTTCTTCTGCAAGTGAATCAGAAAAACTGGAAGTAACCATTAAGGTTAACAGAATGAACCTCACAGGTATCATTCAAACCTTTGAACGCTACAACTACACCATCAAGGCAATTTTTCATGAAAATTCCGGCGAAGATGGGATGATGGATCGGTATGACTCCCTCATGAATTTCCTTGACCTTTAAGGTATTTCTCTGCTGCCGGGGCACACTATGCTTTCAGACTATTCAAGGATCTTGCCTTTTTTAGCGGTAAGGACTATTTTTTAAGTCTGTTAAGTGGAAAAGTTTTACTTTTGCTGCCCCAATTTCAGGGAATGAAGGCACATACAGTAAAGATTTTTGCAGGACGATCCTCACATTACCTGGCTCACCAGATTGCTGAATGCTTCGGGAAGCCCCTCGGTAAGGTGATGGTCTCACAGTTTTCAGATGGGGAGTTTCAGCCTTCATTTGAAGAGACGGTGCGCGGTTGTGATGTCTTTATCGTGCAATCCACTTTTCCGCCCTCGGATAACCTGATGGAACTTCTGCTTTTGATTGATGCCGCCAAGAGGGCTTCGGCAAAAGAAATCATTGCAGTAATTCCCTATTTCGGTTTTGCTAGGCAAGACAGAAAAGACAAGCCCCGTGTAGCTATTGGTGCTAAATTGGTAGCCAATCTTTTGAGTTCTGCCGGTGTAACTCGCATCATGACCATGGATTTGCATGCAGATCAGATACAGGGATTTTTTGATGTGCCCGTGGATCACCTCTATGCATCTTCCATCTTTTTGCCTTACATCGAAAACCTGGCATTGCCCAACCTTACCATCGCTGCTCCCGATATGGGCGGATCCAAAAGAGCAAACTCTTATGCCAAGTTCCTCAAGTCGGATATTGTGATTTGCTACAAGCAAAGGAAAAAAGCCAATGAAATCAGTTCAATGACCGTGATTGGTGAGGTTGAAGGCAGAGACATTGTCCTTATCGATGATATTGTAGATACTGCAGGCACCCTTTGCAAAGCCGCCGATATGATGATGGAAAAAGGTGCATCTTCTGTGCGTGCAGTATGCACACATCCTATACTCAGTGGAAATGCTTACTCTAATATCGAGAAATCAAGTATTTCCGAACTGGTGGTAACTGACACCATTCCTCTTAGAAAAAATCATGAGGAACTCACATCAAAAATTACCGTACTCTCTGTCGCTGATTTGTTTGCCGATGTAGTTGAAATGGTTCACAACCACGAATCTATCAGTACAAAGTTTATCGTTTAAGAAAATGCCCGCAACACTATTCACCATAAAAAACGCTTCAAACGGTTCGGCGGGTAACCCGGAGAGGCAGCAAAAAAAATGAAAGCATTTGTATTGAGCGGCTCACCTCGTGTGGGCGTAGGGAAAAAAGATGCGAAAAAACTTCGTCACAACGACGAGATCCCATGTGTACTTTACGGAGGCAAGGATCAGCTTTTTTTCAGCGTTACCTTTAACAATGTGCGCAACCTGGTTTACTCGCCCGATGTGTACAAAGTAGAAATTCAGGTTGACGGACAAACCCGTCATGCCGTTATGCAGGAGATTCAGACGCATCCTGTAACTGACAAACTTCTCCATATCGACTTTCTTGAGTTGGTAGAGGACAAGCCCGTTGTGATTGAGATTCCTGTAAGAACCATTGGTACCTCAGCAGGAGCCCGTCAGGGTGGTAAATTGATTACCAATGTGCGTAAATTAAAAATCAGGGCTTTGCCAAAGCATCTTCCCGATTTTGTGGAAGTGAATGTAGAGCCTCTTGAAATTGGTCAGGCCATTAAGATTGGTCAGTTGTCATTGGATGGTGTTACCTTCCTTGATGCTCCCAATGTTGTTATTTGTGCAGTTCGTATGACTCGTGCGGCTGCCTCTGCTGCCACTGCAGCTTCTGAGACAGGTAAGAAATAATCCTGCTCAACTGAAAAAGAAAAGTCCCGGAATTTCCGGGACTTTTTTCTTTTACAAAGCTTTGTAATAAACTTATTGAATGATGATTTTGCCTATGCAACCCGCACCGGGCAATTCCAGAAAATACAATCCTTTTGGTAGGTGCTGAACATCCAGTCGCTGATTGCCCTGATGAAGATTGAATGCCGAGGTAAATTTTCCTGACAAATCACAAAGCCTCAGCGTTTGAACGATTGTTCCGGTTTCTATTTGCAGATATCCGTCATTTACTAAGCTGTTAAAAGAAATGATCCCTGCATCAGATAATCTTTTTGTAAAGGTTGAAGCGCTGGTGCTGGCCAAAACACTTACATCGTCAATCCGATATGTTCCGTTTGGATTATTGATAATATCGGCTGTCCAGCGGAGGATGCATGTGCTTGCCCCGGAAGGCAGATTTACATTGATGGGATTTGTATTATTCACCAGTGACCAGGTGCTGTTAGGTAGGTTGTTTGTATAGGTAATGGCATTCCATGAACCTCCGTTATCAAGGCTGTATTCAAATGCCGTGATACTACTACCGGATGCCTGAAAGTTAACGGTGTTACGAACTCCGTATGAAATCTGCAACAGATTAAATCCATTCACATTAAACGCCGGAGTCTGCACAAAATAGATGCCCGTTGAGGAAGTGTCATTTCTCACCACCAGGTTTTGCACGCCAGAAGCGCCTGCATAAGTTGTTGAAGGATTGGAATTCTGCACAAAAAAACCATCCGCGGTGCCGGTCCAACCGGTCGGAAGCTGGTTGAGGAAGGCAGGATTGTCGAAATTTTGGGAAAAAACCAAAGTTTGAGCATGGCCTGCGAGCATGCATACAAGCAATGAAAGTGTGAGGTAAAACTGTTTCATGTGTTTTGTTTTTTTGATTATTTGAGATTGATTTGAAGTCCTACACGGATTTGTTCGCGGTGATTCAGATTGTCTATAACTGTTTCTTCTTTCAGGTTGTAAAAGTACTGAGCTTTTAGCATACACTTGCTGTTTTTAGGCTTCCAGCAAGCGGCAATGCCCCATCGTGCGAAGTAACCTGCAACTAAATCGTTATAATTTAGTTCTTCATATCTGAGTGATAAACCGGATTGTAGTTTCTTTGAAAAATAATTCCCTTGTATAAAAAAACCACCTGTGAATACTGTGCGTTTTGTTACACTGTTTGGAAGTCTATTCAGCAAACCATCTGTGCTGTCGCGCAATTGCATTCTCAGTTGGTGGATTTCTGCCTGAAGTGAAAAACCCTGCCACATCATGCTGAAATCTGCACCGTAGGTATATTTTTCACCATTCACCACTTTGGTAGCAAATTCGCCTGTTGTTCCCCCGGCAAAAATTTCACCGGCAGGAAGGGATTTGTCACAATACTTACCATTAATTCCCGCAGAAAAAATAGGAATCACGCTATGCGATTCATCCAGTTCGCGGTATTTAACTGCAACCGGCAAGGAGTACTCTGCCCGTATCACATATTCATACTTTCCGGAGGGCGCATTCAATCCTTGCAAAATGGCTTCACCCATGCCCGAATATACACCCGCCCATAGTCCCAATTTTTTCCTGAATAATTTTTTATGCAGAGTGAGGCCTATATCCCTGCGTCCATAGAATGCACCACCTGTTATCTCTGCCCTTTGCCAGAAGGGAGAATCAAAAAAAGAAACTTGGTTGTTTCTAGAGTAACAAACCTTGTCGTAACCCAACAGGATATCGACAAATGAAAATCCCTGATATTGAATGGCAGCATCGAGAAGTGCCGGATTTTGCGGGTCATTTCCCTTGCTGATAATTTGTGCAATGTCGAAACCGAAAAAGAAGCGGGTATGTTTCCCTGCATTTCCCCTGATTTGCATCTGTGCATTGCGTAAAAAAAACTTGTTCTGTTTTCTGTCGGAATAGGCAGAATCCCATCCCCATCGCTGATTCAAATAAAAAGAACTGCGGGCATTGATGCTGATGTTGCCTTGGTCGTCCTGTGCTCGCAGGATGCCCGAAAAATGCAGCAGTACAAATATGAGGAGCAAAAATTTATTCATTTGCAGGAAGATTGTAATAGAAAAACATTTGCATTTCATCACTGCAAATCACCATGCTTCCAGAAGGATCAAAACATATGCCTTCTGGATTGATGATTTTCACCGACCAGCTTGCTATGATGTTTAAATCGGGTTTGCATTTAAACACCTTGTGGTCCTCATCAGAGAGCAGGTAATAAAATCCATCTTTGAAACAACCAGAGGAAATATCAGAGGCAAATGTGATTTCTTTTGAAGAAAGAATGTCAAAGTCCAAAGAAAAGGTATAGACTGTGATGGGAGATTTTTCGCTGATTCCGATGAATACTTGTTGTGCAGGATCAAAAAAAAATGTTTCCAGTCCTGCATTGTTTCCTGTTTGTATATCCAGCGGATAGGAGCGAAGGCAGTTCAAACTTTCTTTATCAACGAGTGTGATGGCTCTGCTGCGTTCATCGGAGATATAATAGTATTTATTATCCGAGGTAATTGCTTCATAATCCTGACCATTGCAAGTGGATTTTTGGATGATGTTGCCCTGCGCGTCGGTACGGTATAATGTGCCGTTATCGCTCACTACAACAAATCCTCCTTTTCCGTCGGGAATCAGGTCGCTTGGTTCACTAACTTCTGTGTATAGTTTTTTGGTGGAAGGCAAATGACCCGCACATCCAATGGCCGGGTAAAGCAGGCATATCCAAAGTAACTGTCTCATTGATTGCGGGCGCCCGGTGTAGCTGAGGTGGTAAACTGAAATGCACCTGTACCATCAGGCAGTCTTCCAAAGGATATGTCAGAGGTTTGTGCACCAAAACGAACGGAATCAATGGGATTGCCTGATGTGTCTGCCAAACCTAATTGTTCACCAGTTGCACTAAGTTTAAATGCTACATGCAAAGGACCCAGTGAAACGGTATCATCAGCATATAACACGATATAACTTTTGGGTGGAATATTTGTAAAGGATGAATTGCCGGGGATTCGGTATTTTTTAAAATTACTTAAGTCGTCGGTTACATACATTCCGGCCAGGTTAATGGCTATTGTGTTTGGATTGTAAATTTCAAACCAGTCGGGATAATCCCCTTGTAATTGCGGATTCGTAAGTGTAACGCTGTTAGACGCCATCAATTCATTTAATACCAAGGGCTTTAAACTTAAAGATCCCGTTCCCGGTGGTGGAATCGTTCCTCCTGAAGAGGAGGGGTTGGGCATTATTAATGTCCGGTCTTTTGTACAAGACCCCAAAAACAATGACAAACAAACAACTGAAGCTGCAAAATATCTTAACACCCGGCAAAGGTGCGCAGGTGACTTCCAATCAATGTTATGACAATGTTATGAAAAGATTAAGCCCCCTTTGTTATGCCAGTATCTGAAGTGATTTGGGGCAGACCTCAATGTTTGCCGCATAAACAGGTTCAAAAGGTTCTCCATCCAGGTGAAAGGCAAAGGGTGTAGGCGAGGAAATATCGCAGGTGCTTATGGATTTGTATTGCACATGTTCGCTGCTTAGGATTTGGTTACTCAGCAACTTTGAAATTAAGACCATCGTTTTTGGAAGAGAAGGCTTTTTAATCATCACCAATTCAAGAAAGCCATCATCTATTTTCGCATGCGGTGCAATTTTTACATTGTTTCCATACTGGTTGGCATTGGCAATAGTAAGGATGTAATAGTTTCCTTTTGTTTGTCCCTGCATGGTCTGCACTGCAAATAACGGAGGTTCATAGGCTCTGAGTATTTCCAGTCCGGCAGCAATATAACTTTTCAGACCTCTGCTGCTAAGTCCGGCAAACTTAAGAGCCACTGCAGCATCAAAAGAAAACCCACAGGTGCAACAGAAAAGCATCTGATTAACCTTTCCTGTGTCAATCTTCACGGGTTTGCTACTCGCAAGGAAATGAAAAGCTTTTTGGGGTTGTAATGGAATTTTCATGTGTCGCGCCAAACCATTTCCACTGCCAAAAGGAATGATGCCAAGTTTTTTTTCAGAGTTGATGATGTTTTTTGCTACCAGATTTACGGTTCCATCTCCTCCCACTGCAACAATTGTTTTTTGTTTACTCAGCTTTATTTTATGAGAGATGTTATCTGCATCTGAGCTTTTTTCCCAAATTAAAATTTCATCCTTCCCTGAAATATTTGAACGAAGGAAATCAAGAAAATTAATCTTTGACTTACCCCCACTGATGGGATTTACGACAAACAATCTATCCTCATTCATTTTGTTTTGTTTATCAATTCTTTAATGTCATTGCTAAGGATGTGGTTGTATTTGTGATACCAAATTTCAAAATTTTTATTTTTTTTATAATTGTTTAGAACATCCGGAATTAGATGCGGATCAAATGTATCTGAATATCCGCCTGCGGCAGCGAATGCCACATCCCTGCTATTGCAAAACTGTTCGAAGTGACCTTTTACCGGTACGCATAAAACCGGTTTGTTCAGATACATTGCTTCTGCAATGCTTTCGAATCCTGCAGTGGTGAGCAGAATTTTACATGAAGCCATTTTTTCCATAAACAAAACATCATTCAGGGGATGTAAAAACAAACCCGGACAAATCTCTTCCTTTTCCACTAAACCTTTTTTATCGGTAAAGCAATGAATCACTTCTCCCGGAAATTTTTTACGATAACTAAGCAGCTCTTGAATATATCCTTCATTAAGAATATAAGCCAGTGTAAAGTTATCTTCTTTCTTTTCCAGGTGAGTGATGGCCTCCCTCAGTAGTGGTGGAATCACCTTTATTTTTTTGGAAACACGGTTTGGCAGCGGATATAAGCTAAGTGCATACTTGCACCGGGATCCTTTTCCTGTAAAGCGGGTGTAGCTCGCTAACATATTTTTCTGCATCCAATTTCCTCTTGGAAAACGATAGGCATCGTGTTCAAAAATATACTGATGCGCCACTGAAAAAACGGGCGTGTTAATCCTGCTCATCCACTGACTAATGGGAACCAGCGGTTCAAAAAAATTGATGATCAGAGCGGGTTTGAGTTCCTCGATGATTGAAACCAGCCTACGGGCACTTTTCCTGAAGGTATTAAAATTACTTGCCCAATGAATGACTGAACGGAGAGGATCTATACCTTTTTTGGATTTGTCGTAAACAAAATTGGGGCTTGGCAATTGGTATATTTCCGCACCAATAGTCTTAATGAAATAATTCGGTAACTCACGGTGTTCACTTTTTCCAACGAGCACGCCCAGCAGGGGAATGTGATTTTTATCGAGTTGGTGTTTAAGTGCAAGCGCCTGTGTTAGATGTCCTCTACCTTCACCCTGAATGGCAAAAAATACTCCTTTATTCATGCGGTTTCCAGACAGTTGTATGGTTTTTCTGTCAGAAGATTTTCAATTTCTTCTTTCAGTTTGCTTTTACTCATGACAGATTCAGAATAAGTGATGATTCGCCAATGATGATCATGGGTTTCTGCAAGCGCTGTTAAGCTTTCCACCCAGTCGCCTGAGTTCAGGTAATGAATATCACCCAGCATTTTGTCTGCAGCCTGATGAATATGTCCGGTAATAACTCCCTGACAATTCCTGTTTTTTGCATATGCAGCCAATTCATTTTCAAATGCAGAAATAAAACTAACCGCTGATTTCACTTTTTGTTTCACCACCTGAGAGAGCGAATAATAGGGTAATCCTTTTCGCACACGGTAGTGATTATAGTGTCTGTTGAGCCACAAAAGGAATGTATACCCAACATCACCAAGTTTGGATAACCATTTCAGCTTTGTTGTGATGGCATCAAATAGATCACCATGGATAACCAAGTATTTTTTACTTCCCGACACGAGGATATGTTCATTTTTAATACAAAAATTTCCAATCTCGAAAGGCATGATCTCGTCCAGAAAATCATCATGATTTCCCCTCAGATAAATAATGTTCATTTTCTTATCCTTCATCATTTTCAATATGAGTTTAAAAAATCTGGAGTGCTTTTTTTTCCACTTTCCGGATTTTCTTAACTGCCATCCATCAATGATATCCCCGTTGAGAATAAGTGTATCGCATGTATGCGTTTTTAAGAATTTTACAACTTCTTTTGCCTTCGAGGCTTTTACACCCAAGTGCAGATCGGAGATAACAAGAGTTTTGTAATGATGCGACATAGGTAATTAATCATATTTCTGAATAGGTGAACAACCTGAATTTACATGCAAAAAAAAATCCCGGAGACCGGGATTTAGAGTGTGCACTCATTTCTTTTTCTTGTCGTAAATTTTTTTTGCTCCGTATCCTACACAACCGGCAATCACCAAACTTAATCCACCATCAATGGGAACTGGTGTTGGTGGCGGTGGTGGAGGAGGGCCTGCTAAAACTTCTGCCGCAGACAGGAGAATCAGGAACAAAATAC
>Ga0315900_10007987_pt1 | contig 13716 bp, 7 predicted proteins | sample LakEriMetagenome_FD_203521 | JGI IMG/M metagenome (GOLD analysis project Ga0315900, IMG submission 203521) | Freshwater fungal communities from buoy surface, Lake Erie, Ohio, United States - Buoy 12 MA114 | ecosystem: Environmental > Aquatic > Freshwater > Lake > Lake biofilm | place: USA: Lake...
GCTCTTGCCGCTGCCCGAAGGACCGCTGACGACGACCAACTTCTCGCGGGGGATGGCGACGTGGACGTCCTTGAGGTTGTGCTCGCGCGCCCCGGCGACGCGGATCGCTGCGACCTCCGCGTCGGCCCGAGCGCTCCGGGCGGCGCGGGGCTCGGCCGGGGCCGGGGCCGCTCCGAGGGCCCGCGCGAGGTACGGCGCGGTCCGCGACACGCGGTGCCGAGCGACCTCCTCCGGGCGACCTTCGGTGACGATGCGGCCGCCCTCGTCGCCGGCGCCCGGGCCGACGTCGATCACCCAGTCGGCGTGGGCGGCGACCCGCATGTCGTGCTCCACGACGACGACGGTGTCGCCCCGGTCGACGAGCCGATCCATCGCGCGGAGCAGCGGCTTCACGTCCTCTGCGTGCAGGCCCGCCGTGGGCTCGTCGAGCACGACGAGGCCGCCCGGCGGCGCATCGACGAGCGCCAGGGCGAGCTTGAGACGCTGCGCCTCGCCCCCCGACAGCGTATTGAGCGCCTGGCCGAGCCGCAGATAACCGAGGCCGACCTCGACGACCGGCGCGAGGTGCTTCACCACCGGCTTGTCGGCGGCGAAGTGCGCGAGCGCGGCGCCCGCGGTCAGGTTCAGCACCTCGCTCGCGTCGAGTCCGCCCACCTTCACGTCGAGCACGGCGCCGACGAAGCGCTTGCCTCCGCAGTCGGGGCACCCGAAGGTGACGTCGGCCAGGAACTGCATCTCGATCGTCTCGGCCCCGTCGCCCTTGCACGTCTCGCAGCGGCCGCCCTCGACGTTGAAGGAGAAGTACGAGTCGGCGTAGCCGCGCTCCTTCGCCAGCGGCTCCTTGGCGAAGCGCTTGCGGATCGCGTCCCAGGCACCGACGTAGGTCGCCGCGTTGCCGCGCGAGGTGCGCCCGATGGGCGACTGATCGACGCGGGAGACGGTGTGGATCGCGTCGGAGCCGCCGAGCCGCGCGAACGGCAGCGCCTGCTCGCCGCCGGCGATACCGCTCGTTCGTCGCTCGATGGCGGGCACGAGCGTCTCGAGAATGAGGGAGCTCTTGCCCGAGCCCGAGGGGCCCGTCACGCACGTCAGCGCGCCGAGCGGGACCCGAACGTCGACGTCCTGCAGGTTGTGCCCCGAGGCGCCTTCGAGCTCGATCCACGCGTGGATCGGACGGCGCTCACGCTTGCCCTCGCTGCGCTCGCGCAGCGCGCGCCCGGTCGCGGTCTCGGACTGGGCGAGCGCCTCGGGCGTGCCGTCGAAGACGATGCGGCCGCCGTGCTCGCCAGCGCCGGGGCCGAGCTCGAGGACGCGATCGGCGGCCTCGAGGACCTCGGGATCGTGCTCGACGACGAGCGCGACGTTGTCGCCGTCGGCGAGCTTGCGGACGACCTTCACGAGCTTCGGGACGTCGCTCGGATGCAGGCCGACGGTGGGCTCGTCGAGCACGAAGAGCGTGCCGGTGAGCGAAGAGCTGAGCGCGCTCGTGAGGGCGACGCGCTGCGACTCGCCGCCCGAGAGGGTGCGCGAGGTGCGGTCGAGCGAGACGTAGGGCAAGCCCACCTCCACCAGCGTGGTGAGGCGCGCAGTGAGTTCGCGGAGGACCAGCTCGGCAGGCGGATCGCGCTGGATCTCCGGGCGGGCTGCGATGGACTGGACGAACGCGAGCGCTTCTCCCGCGGGCATCGCGAAGAGCTCGGCGATGGACCGTCCATCGATGCGGAAGAGGAGCGCCTCGGGCTTGAGACGCGCCCCCTTGCAGGCGGGACACTCTTCGTAGCTCCGAAAGCGCGAGAGCAAGACGCGGACGTGCATCTTGTACGCCTTCGTCTCGAGGTAGCCGAACCAGGCGCGCAGGCCCCACCAGCGCTTGCCGCCGAAGCGGGCCGGGGGCTGCTGTCCGTCGCCCTCCTTGAGCCAGGTGAGCTGTTCGGGCGTGAGGTCGCCGATGGGCGCGTCCATCGGTACACCCGCGGCCGCGGCGAAGCGCGCGAGCTCGCCCCGCTCCCACTGCGTCGAGTTGCCCGTCCAGCACGCGATCGCGTTCGCGCGCAGGCTGCGGCGCGGATCGGGCAGGACCTTGTCCCAGTCGATCCCGATCACGCGGCCGAAGCCGCGGCACGACTCGCATGCGCCGATCGCGTTGTTGAACGAGAAGAGGCCGGGCGAAGGATCCTTGTAGTCGAGGTCGCAGCGGGCGCAGTGCAGTCCCCGCGAGAAGCGCAGCGGAGCACCGGATTCCGGGCGGGCCCACGCGACACCGTCCGAGCGGGCCATCGCCGCCTCGAAGGCCTCGACGAGGCGGCCCCGGTCTTCGTCGCGTGCGACCGCGCGATCGGTGACCACCTCCAGCGTCGCCAGCTCGGCCGGGGCTGGACCAGGTGCCTTCTTCTTGGCGCCCTTCTTCGCGGTCTTCTTGGCGCCCTTCGTCGGGGCTGCGGCGTTGGGCGAGACCGCCTCGCCGAGCACGTCGCTCGGGCGCACCGCGTCGAGGTCCTTTACCTCTCCGCCGACGAATACGCGGCGGTAGCCCGCGGCGACCAACGCGTCGCGCACGGTGAGCAACTCGTCGAGCCCCCCGACCGGCGTCGGGTAGGTGATGAGCACGCGCGCGCCGGGCGCCTTCGTGATCAGCTGGCGCGCCGCGTCCTCGGCGTTCTCCCGCAGCACCGGCTCGTCGCACGTCCGGCAGTGCAGCACCGACGCGCGGGCCCAGAGGCTCTTCGCGTAGTCGGCGATCTCGGTCATCGTGCCGACGGTGGAGCGGCTGGTACGCACCGGGGCCTGCCGGTCGACCGCGACCCCCGCGGGCACCGGGTCGAGTTCGTCGACGGGCGGACGCTCGCGGCGCTCGAGGAACTGCCGGGCGTAGGCGCTGAAGCTCTCGACGTAGCGACGCTGTCCCTCGGCGTAGAGCGTCCCGAAGGCCAGCGAGGACTTGCCCGCGCCCGACACGCCGGCGACCGCGACCATCTCCCCGGGCCGCAGATCCAGGTCGGTTCCGCGGAGGTTGTGGGTCCGGGCACCGCGGAGCTTGGTGACGCGCATGGGGCCGGCAGCGTGGGGTCCTACTGCGCGTTCGTCCAGACCCGCGCCGTCCCTGCCGCGCTCCGGTCAGGCGAAGTCCCGGCCGATCGCCCGGGCGCCGATCTCGAGCGCGAACGCCGCGAGACCGAGGCCGCTGGCGGCGAACACGAGCTCGAAGACCACGCCCTCGGAGAGTCCGTCGACCAGGGCGTAGCCGATGCCGAGGCTGAACAGACCGATGAGGAACGAGGTCGTCTGCATCGAGGTCCGGACATCCCGAGACAACGCGGAGATGACGGTCCCGAGTGCGCCGACGAAGAGCGTCGACGCGGGCGCGCCGAGGAGGTAGCCGACCCAGAAGGCGGGCCCGCCACCGAACAGAGGAAAGTCGTCGACGAGATCGATCCGGCCGAAGAGGAAGCAGCCCGCGCCGACGAAGACCAGGTGCAGGCCGAGCGGGATCGCCATCGCGCCCGCGAGCTTGCCGACGAGCAGTTCGCGGCGACCGAGCGGGGCGAGCAGCAGGAAGGGAAGCGTGCCGAGGTTCCGCTCGTGCAGCACCGAGTTGCCGGCGAAGATCGAGACGAAGAGCGGCAGGTTCGTGAACGACAGGGAGCCGTAGGTCGAGACCGCCACGCGGATCATGGCGTCGAGTTCGACGCCGCTGCCCGCGAGTTGTTCGTCGAGCATCTCACGCCCGAGCGGATCGCCGAGCACGAAGTCGAGCGCGACGAAGGTCCCGCCGAAGACGAGCAGCCAGAGCAGGTAGTTCGCCACGAGGACGAAGAGCATCGCGGGCTGCCGCCGCTGCTCGAGGATCTCGGTCGCGGCGATGCGCTGCCAGGGCCTCATCGCGCTCCGATCGCTTCCTGCCACGCGGTGAGCAGCGGGCCTGGCGCAGGCCGGGCTCGCCGCTCGAAGGCGAGCTCGCGCTTGACCTCGCCGTCGACGAGCAGCGCGCGGTCCGCGAAGGCCTCGGCGGCAGCGAGATCGTGGGTGACCAGCACGCACGCGAGGCCCGCATCGGCGCGCTTTCGCACCTCTCCGTGGAGCATCTCTGCGACGGGCGGGTCGAGGTTCGCGGTGGGCTCATCGAGCAAGAGCAGCTTCGGCGACAGCAGCAGCGCGCGCACCAGAGACAGCTTCTGCTGCATGCCGGTCGACCAGGTCCCGACGCGGCTCGTCAGGCTCTCGGAGAGGGCGAAGGCCCGCGCGAGCGGCGCCGCCTTCTCGTCGACCGCGTCAGGAGCGAGGCCGAAGAGGCCGCCGAAGTGGTGAAGGTTCTCCCGTCCGGTCAGCAGGGGATGCAGGCCGGGGCGAGCCGTCACGAGGCCGACGATCCCGGCGGCCTCGAGGGCCAGGCGGTGGGCAGGGTGCCCGTCCACGGTGACGCGACCGGAGGTCGGCGAGAGCAGCCCGGCGAGCAGGTGGAGCAGCGTGCTCTTGCCGCCGCCGTTCGGTCCGACCACCGCCAGCACCTCGCCTGCATGCACGCTCGCGGTGACACCTCGAAGCACCGCGCGGCCATGGAAGGCGCGCCCTGCGTTCTCGAGCCGAGCGACCACGTCGCGCGGCGGACGGTGCGTGTCCTCGGGGTCGGGCTTCGCGCGGGGTCGCGGGGCAGTCTTCGCCGGCATCGGCGGGCGAGAGTCTAGCCGAGCCGGCCCGCGCCGCGGACGCTGAGTTCAGGGAGCACGCCACCGGACTTCGGCGAGCTCGACGAGGAAGTCGAAGTGGACCTCCATGCCCGCGGCGGCGGTGCAGCGGAGCACCCCATCGATCGGCGTGCCCAGCCCGAGTTCGCGCGCGATCGGGTGGCTCGCGTAGTCCCAGATCGTGATCGCGGCCGGCTCGAGGATCGGCCAGCCGATCGGCAGCCCCTCGACCCGCGCTGGCGACTCGAGGATGGCCTGGTAGCAGGCCGCGGCCGGGTCGACGACGTCGCGGAACTGCTTGAGGAACACCATCGGGACCTCGAGGCGCGCGAGATCGCGCAGCAAGATGCCTAGGACGTCCGCATCGAGATCGGGGTGCTGGATTGCCTCGATGCCGAGATGCGCGGCGGCATGCGCGAGCCCCTCGAAGGCCTCGGCGGCCTGCCGCACACGGGCGAGCAAGCCCGGCTCTTCGCCGGCGTCGGGGAGCCGGATCTCGAGCACCGGGCGGGTGACGAGCTGGGTCGTGGGAGCGTGCGTGGGCAGGACGGTCGTCGAGGCGCGTACGACGAGCGAGGGATCGCCGGTGCTCGCTGCCGTCTCCATCACCGCGACCTCCTTCGGGTAGCCGTACACCTCGCGGCCGGTCGCCATGGTCTGCGGCACGTCGACCCATACGTACGGGAGGAACCAGAGGAGCTGGTCGAGCTCCCAGCGACCCGCGACCGTGCGACCCCGGCCGACGAGGACCCAGAACGCGAGATCGGTCTCGCCCGTCCAGCCGTACTCCGCGTCGGGCGCGGTGAGCGAGCGGGTCGCCCCGATCGGCGCGTGGGCGAGCAGCACGCTCGAGAGCATGGGGCGATAGCTGAGCGCGCCGCCGGTGGGCGCGACGAGGTACCGGTCGACGAGCCGCTGCAGGGCCGCGGGGTCGGCCGCAAGCGGCCAGGCCCGGAGGCGGGTGCCGGTCTGTCGGAAGGGCGCGGCGTAGGTCTGCTCACCGCCTCGTTCCACGTAGCGGGGCTGCTTCACGATGCCTCCTCGATGGTGCGGGCCTCCCGCTCGGCGCCGATGGCGCGCAGCAGCGTGAGACCGCGGGCACGCTCGCTCGGTCCGCTCTGCCAGCCGAGGGCGAGCCCCTCGTCGAGGCGCATCCCGCGCTCGGATGCGAGGCGTGCGGCCCGCCGCAGCTGGCGGTCGGCCGCAGCACGTCGCCCGCCCGCGAGCGCGACGCGGCCGGAGCAGAGCGCGGCACCGCTCTCCGCGACCGCGTTGCCCCACGCGACCCGCGCGAGCCACCCTGCTGCCTCGCGCGCGGTCGCGAGCGCGGCGAGATCGCCCGCGCGGTGCAGGGCGAGGGCGGCGCTGCACGCAGCGGCGTAGCCGGGTGCGACCGCGAAGATCGCACCAGGCGCCGCGCGGGCGCGAACGCGGAGCAGCGCGAGGCTCTGCCGGGCCCCGTCGTGGTCGCCGAGTCCCACCTGCGCAGACGCGAGCAGACCAAGGACGATCTGCGTCGAGGCCTCGTCGCCCACCCCTTCGAGCTCGGCCGACGCGCGGCGCGCGAGATCGTGGGCCTCCTCGAGCCGGCCGACGTGAACGAGCGCGCGCGACTGCGCGTACAGCCCCCAGGTCGCGAGCTGCGAGAGGCCGGCGCGGAGCGCACCCTCGCGCAGGCGTGCGAAGCGCTCCGCCGAGGCAACGAGCTCGCCGAGAAAGTACTCGGCGTTGCCGATGCACGCGGCGCTGGTCGCGATCTCGTGGGGATCGCCCAGCGCCTCGGCCGCGGACAGGGCCTCGACGCCGAGCTGGCGGGCCGAGCGCAACTCGCCCATCGTGCAGAGGCCCGCGCTCCGGGCGTAGAGCGTGAAGCAGAGGCTGCTGCGGTCCGCGGCCGCGCGCGCCTGTTCGATGGCGTCGTCTCCCCAGCGGGCCGCGGGCCTGGGGAGCTTCAACGAGGACAGCACCACCGCGAGCATCGCGGGGGCTTTGGCCACCTTCACCCCGCGCCCAGCGCGGGCCGCGAAGAAGGTGGCGAGGAGCGAGCCGGTGATGAGCTGCACCGCGTCGAGGGAGTAGTAGGCGGCCTCGCCGATGCGCTGCGCGGCGAGCGCGGCGTCCCTGAGGCGGGACGCCCCGAGCGCATCGGCGCGCGGCGCGACGAGCCGCGCCAGCCCCTCTCGAACGAGGGCGACGAGCGCCCCGAATGCGCTCGCGGGGAGCGGGTGACCGAGCTCGCGGAGCGCGCGACGGCCGTGATCGGCGGCGCTCGAAAGCTCCCCGAGGAAGAAGCACGCATCGCCGAGCCCCCGCGCGACCCGGGCACGGCGCTCGACCGTCATGGGATCGGGAGCGGTCGGCGCGAGCGCCTCGAACTCCTCGAAGAGCAGCTTTGCGCCTCGGTGGTCCCCTGCGGCGAGGGCTTCGAACGCTGCCTCTTCGAGGTGAGGCAGCGCCTCGTACGGGTCCGGGCCCTGCCGGAGGTGCTGCGCGAGCGTGGCGGCGAGGCCCGCGCGGCGCGGTCCGTCGGCGAGGGCGCGGCCTGCGGCCCCATGGAGCTGACGCCGCTGCGCCGGCTCGAGGCCTCCGTAGGTGAACTCGTGCAAGCGCGCGTGGGCGAAGCGCGCGCGCCCCTCGTCGAGCGGCTCGGCCATCTGCGTCGCGAAGAGCTCGAGGACGGCGTCGAGGACGTCGTTCTCCGAGCGACCGAGCATCGCGGCGATCGGCCGAGGATCGAATTCGCGGCCGAGCACCGCGGCGGCCTCGGCGACCTCGCGCACCCCGGGTGCCAGGTGGGTCAGCCGGCGCGCGACGAGGTCGACGATCGCGCGGGGCGGCGGCAACGAGGCCAAGAGCCGACCGTCGACGTCCTCGGCGCGCCATCGCCCCTCGGCGCGCACGAGCACGCCCTCGCGCACCGCGGCGCGGAGGTACTCCGCGATGAAGAACGGGTTGCCCTCGCCCTCTTGTGTGACGCGCGCGACGAGCGGCGGGGGAAGCTCGCTCGCCCCGAGCATCCCGTCGACCATCGCGCGCGCCGACACCTCGTCGAGCCGGCCGACCTGCAGCGAGCGCACGGGCGTGCCCTCCTCGCGCTCTGCGAGGGCAGCGAGGTCTCGGATGCGTGGGCTCGACTCGTCGCTGCGGTAGGTCGTGACGACGAGCAGCCCGGCTTCTCCCTCCCAGGACGCGCGCGCGATCGCCTCGAGCACACCGAGCGTGGCGTCGTCCGCCCAGTGGATGTCGTCCACGAGGAGCAAGAGGGGCGTCGTGTGGCCCAGCGCCGTCAGCATGTGGAGGAACGTCCGGATGAGCCGCGCCCGTGTCGCGCGGGCCGGCAGCGTCTCGGGCTCCGGCGCTTCCGCGAACCCGGGCACCGACCCCAGCACCGGCGCGTGCGGGACGAGCACCCGCAGGTTCGTTCCGAAGAGCCGCGCCGTCTCCCCGGCACCGAACTCCACGCAGCGGTCGGCGGCCTGGTGGAAGACCTCGGTGAAGGGCGCGAGCAACGCTCCGGCGACCTCGCCCGGCGCGAGCGCGGGGCATTCTCCCACGTGCGTCGACATGCCCTTCGCCTGCGCGGCGCGAGCGACCTCGAGCGCGAGGCGGGTCTTGCCGACGCCGCTCTCGCCGGCCACGAGGACGAGCTCCGTGCCGCCTCGCTCGACCCGCTCGAGGGCCGAGCGGAGGAAGGTGACCGCCGCAGCGCGGCCGACCATCGCGGGGCGGTAGAGGTACGGACGCGGCGCGAGCGGGCGCGGCGCAGGAGGCTGGCCGAGGACCTGCGACAGGACGCGACCGACGTCGGCCGCGTACCCCGGGCGCTCGTCGGGGGTCTTGGCCAGGAGTGATAGGACGAGCCGCACCAGGGGCTCGGGCACGTCCGGAGCGAGCTCCGAGAGCGGCACGGGAGCCGTCTGCAGGTGCGCGAACACGATCGCCGCGGCGTGGCTCCCCTCGAAGGGTGTGCCACCGGCCACCGCCTCGTGCAGCATCACGCCGAGCGCATACAGGTCCGCGCGGGCATCCACCGGATCGCCCCGCAATTGCTCGGGGGAGATGTAGAGCGCGGTCCCGGCGCCGCGGTTGCTGAAGTCGAGCGACTCCCGTCCCTGCGCGGCGGAGGAGCGCGTCGCGAGTCCGAAGTCCATCAGCACGACGCGCCCGTCGTCGGCGAGGAACACGTTGTCGGGCTTCAGGTCGAGGTGCACCACGCCTTCGCCGTGAAGAAACGCGAGCGCCTCGCAGAGCGGAGGGAAGACCTTCAGCAGCTCGGCGCGGCGCGCCGGCGAAGGAGCGCTCCGGGCCGTGCGGGGGGCGACGCGCTCGGGACCGGTGGTTTGCTGGGTGGCCGCCGCCTCGGCGGTGATCGTCACGGCACCGGAGTCGGCGCCCTCGCACGCGGCGAGCCATTCGCGGAGCGTGCACCCCTCGAGCAGCTCCATCGCATACCACGGCACCGCATCGGCGAGCCCCACGTCGAGGATGCGGACGATGCTGGGGTGCTCGAGGCGCGCGAGGGCGCGGATCTCGCGTCGCATGCCCCGCAGCAGCGCGGTCTCGACGCCGCGGACGGTCTTCAGCGCCGCGGTGCGTCCGTCGCCTTCGTGCACGACCCGGTACACGACCCCCATGCCGCCCTCGCCGAGGGTGCCGATGACACGCCAGGGCCCGAAGCGGCCCGCGTCGTCGTCGCGCTCGCGGCCGTCGCGGACTGCCTCCGCCACCGGGGCGCGTGCCCCCCGTCTCATGCGCCCTCCGGCCCCAGCCCTGCCCCGACCACGTGCACGTTCGCGCCGAGGGCGCGGGCCGCCATCATCCCCGAGGTCACGGCCGCCTCGACGCAGCCCGCGTTGAGGACCGGGTTCGCCGTCCAGTCACCCGCGAGGACGAGGTTCGTGACGCCCGAGCCGCCGCTGGGGAGCCGGCTCGCGGTCGAGCCCTTCACCGAGAGCACGTAGAGCTCGTTCGGATCGATGTTCACCCGCAGCCACTGGGCACGCCAGCGCGACTCCGCGGTCGTGCCGCCCCCAGGATCCACGAGCAGGCTCGGATCGAGGCCGTCGGGCTGCTGGGGCGTGCGGGCTGCGGGCCAGAGCCATCCCGCGTTCGTCGCGGCCCACGCCATCGCCTGCCGGAGCAGGCGCTCGCGCTCACGGCGCGGATAGCCGTGATCGGTGAAGGGACGAGGCGGACCGGGCGGCTCCTGCCACGGCCCGCACCAGTACTGCACGCTGGCGGGCTCGCTGCCCTCCTTCCACGCCTCGACGGGCAAGAGGTGGCTCATGTCGGCCCACGTATCGAGCGCCTGCGCGTAGCCTCCGAGGAGCGCGGAGAGGCCGATCGGCGCGCCCCAGCTGCGCTCGAATTCGAGGGCCCAGTCGGGCGTCTGCCAGCCGAGCTGCTCGCTGGTCTTCGTCATCCACAGCTGCACGCCCTGCGTGGGCGTGGCCTGCACCGCGCGGGCGGCACCGTCGCCCTCGACCATCCGCCTCCACGACGGCAGGCGCGCGACCAGCTCCGAGGCCACGTGGGGCAGCGCCCCGACCGGGATGCCGCAGAGGACGACGTCGAAGTCCTGGCCGCGGACGAGCGTGCGTCGCTCCACACCGGGCCACGAGGTCCACCACGACTCGAGGTCGTAGGGATGGCCGGGATCATAGGGGTCCTCGCGCAGGCGCTCGGCGTCGTCGATCTGGTCCCACAGCGGCGCGCTCGGCCAGCAGTCGAGGCCCTTCACCTCGCGGAGCGGCCAGTACTCGGCAGCGCGGTCCTTGAGGTGCACCTGCCGCGTCACCTCGATGCCCTCGATCGCATCGCCCGCCTGCGAGAGGCGGAGCGCGTCGACCTTGTGGAAGAACTCGAAGCGGACGCCGCGGTGCTTCAGCAGGCCGTAGAAGGGCGTGAAGATCGTGTCGCCCATCCCCGCGTTCATCTTGAACATCAGCGCACCCTGGTAGGTGAGCAGCATGCGCAAGAGGCCGCGGGTCGCGGTTCCGGCCGCGAAATTGGGGCGATCGGTGTCGCCCGCTTCGAAGCCGAACACGAGGTCGTAGACGGTACGGATGGGCGCCGAGGTCGTGCTGACGTCGCGCGCGCCGTGACGGGTGAGCCACTCCACCCAGTCCTCGCCGTCCGCGGCCTCGAAGCCCCGCGCGAGGAGATCGTCGCGGAGGATGCCGACGAGGAAGGTGCCCGCGAGGTCGTTGAGCACGAAGAAGCGCCGCGCCTCGACGTCGTCCATCGCGGACTCGAGCACCCACCAGAGCGTGTCGAGGTAGAGGCGCACGAGCTCGGCGATGGCGGCCTCGGCCTCGCGGCGAACCAGCGCGGCGCCGGGCAGACCGCGGGACGCCGCGAGCGCCCGGTGCAGCAGGGTCTCGCCTGCCTTCGCCGCGACCGTGACGCCGGCCTCGGCCGCACCGGCGAGCAGCTTCGCGACGATGCCGCCCGCGGGGTTCGATCCCGCGGCGAGGCGGGGCTCGTGGGGCCGCCCCTCGAAGAACGCGTCGTGGGCCTCGACCATCCAGCCGAGCGCGGTCTCGAGAAATGCGATGGGCGCGAGATCGGGCCCTCGACCCGGCACGCCGTGGTTCGGCGGGAAGAGGATGGACCAGTGCGACCACTGGCCCTTCCACCACTCCTCGAACGTGACGAGCGACTGCGGCGTGAAGGCCGCTTCGACATCGGCGAAGGTGCGGACCGGCTTCGGGTCGAGCTCGTGCAGGGCGTCGAGGGCATGCCGCAACGTGCGGAACGCGTTCTCGTAGAAGCCGAACCAGATGTGCAGCCCGTGCTCTTCGATCCGCTCGCCGTACGCGGCGTTGCGGCCGCTCGCGCCCTTGCCGCCGAGGCGCCAGCCCATCTGGTAGACGGTGATGTCGTAGGCGTCTCGGGTGCGGGGATCGCCCGTGAGCCAGGCCAGCGACGCCATCGATCCGAGTCCGCCTCCGAGCACTGCGAGCTTCTTCTTCACGAACGCCTCCGCGCTCGGTGAGCGCCGGGCCGGGAGGCTACCGAAATCCCCGGTCGATGTCGCCTTCGACGGAGCCGCGCTCAGCGGTAGTGCGGCGTCCAGCCCGTCTCGTCGACGAAGAGACGGGCGCATCGCATCGAGAGGGCGTCGGTGAGGAGGAATCGGTGGTGCCGCTGCCGGGGCACCGCGATCAGATCCTCGGCGTGCACCACGATGCGCATCCAGCGATCGTCGGTGCTGCGGATGTCGAAGATCCCCTCGCCCTCGAGGACGTAGCGGACCTCGTCGTCGGTGTGCAGGTGCTCGCGGTCGAACTTGGCCCGAATCGCCGGGAGGTTCGGCGTGTCCTTCGTGAGCCGGATCTCGTCCCGTGTGGCGTAGCCGTGTTCGCGCATGAACCCATCGAGGCGCGCCTCGTGCCCCGCGATGGGCAGGCGGCGGTAGGTCACCCCGTGCGCGGCGAGGGTGGACTCGTCGATGGGCCGGCTCGCATCGCTCGGGTCGGTCTCGTTCAGCCAGTAGGCGCGCATCGACGTCATCCTCCCGCAGGCGGACGGGACGCGTCCAGCCCGAGCTTCCTCATCTCCACCGCTGCGGCGAAGACGTAGTCGAGGCACTCGGCGTGGACCTTCGCCTCGCGCCAGTCGCGGCCCCACACGTACACGCCGTGCCGCCGCACGAGCACCGCGACCGCCCGCGGAAACGCGTCGATCGCCGCACCGAGCGCGTCCGCGAGGTCGCACTCGTGGGCGGTGTTCTCGAGGATCGGCACCTCGAGCAGATCGTGGTAGCCGTGCCCCGCGACGCCTTTGATCATCTCGAGGTGCGTTGCGCGGAAGGTCTCGCCCGAGATCAGCGTCGCAGCGAGCGCGTGGAGGGAGTGGCTGTGAAGGACCGCGCCGGCGCCGCGTTTCTGGAACGCGTGGAGGAAAAGCGGCGCGCACTGGCTGAGCTTCAGCGCTGGATCACGCGGACGCTCGACGACGTCGCCCGCCGCATCGAGCACGAAGAGGTCTTCGGGCTCGACCAGCTCCTTGTGCACCCCGCTCGGGGCCATGAGGATGCGCTCACCGTCGCGCACCGCGATCCCTCCGCCGGTCCCGCTGACCCAGCCGAGCGCGTGGAAGCGGCGCAGCAGCGCGCAGATCACCGCGCGCGGGTCACGGCCTTCGCGGAGCACGAGGTCGGAGGTCACGGGTCCGAGCGTGCCCGAGCCCCGGACGAGCACAAGGGGCATCCCGGCGACGGCCGCGCGGCGGCTCCGGGACGTGCGTTGCCGCGGGGGAGGCCCGTGCCATCCTCGCGGCCCCATGTCGCGCATCTTCCGAGCCCTCCCCCCCTCCGGCACCAAGATCGGCCTCGCCTTCTCCGGCGGCCTCGACACCCGCGCCGCGGTCGCGTGGATGTCACGTCAGGGCATGGACGTGTACTGCTACACGGCCGACCTCGCCCAGCCCGACGAGAAGAACCCCGCCGACATCCCGCCCATCGCGATGGAGCACGGCGCGAAGAAGGCGCGGCTGCTCGACTGCCGCGAGGCGATGGTCCGCGAGGGCCTGATCGCCATCCAGTGCGGCGCCTTCCACCTCAGCGTGGGCGGCAAGAAGTACTTCAACACGACGCCGCTCGGCCGCGCCGTCACCACGACGGCCATCGTGCGGGCGATGAAGGAAGACGACGTCCACGTCTTCGGCGATGGCTCGACCCACAAGGGCAACGACATCCAGCGCTTCTACCGCTACGGCATCCTCGTCGACCCCACGCTGAAGATCTACAAGCCCTGGCTCGACCCGAAGTTCGTCAGCGCGTTCGGCGGTCGCAAGGAGATGAGCGAGTTCCTCGAAGAGGTCGGACTGCCCTACAAGATGGGCACCGAGAAGGCCTACTCGACCGACGCGAACGTGCTCGGCGCGACCCACGAAGCGAAGGACCTCGAGCGGCTCGACGTCGGCATGCACATCGTCGCGCCGATCATGGGCGTGGCGCACTGGAAGAGCGACGTCGCCGTCGCCGCCGAGCGCGTGACCATCGAGTACGAGGCGGGCGTCGCCACCAAGA
>Ga0315900_10007989_pt1 | contig 13715 bp, 14 predicted proteins | sample LakEriMetagenome_FD_203521 | JGI IMG/M metagenome (GOLD analysis project Ga0315900, IMG submission 203521) | Freshwater fungal communities from buoy surface, Lake Erie, Ohio, United States - Buoy 12 MA114 | ecosystem: Environmental > Aquatic > Freshwater > Lake > Lake biofilm | place: USA: Lake...
AGGCGGCCCAGTTCTTTTCCAGTCCAACAGGCCAGGAGGTCATTCAGGCCGGCGCTGAACTCGTGACGGGTGCCGAACTGGGACCGGGTGGTGTTCCGAATGTAGGCGGCCTCGCCACAAAAGGTGAGTTAACTGTCTATCGCGTCTTCGGTGGGGATGCGCGAGCACAAGGGTTCTCATGGACAACCGTAGACCCACGATCAATCAGTAACTTCAGGGATGGTGCGGGCCTGCCATCAGGCGGGCCAAGCGGTGCCACGAACACAGCCGATTTTCTGGTGGAGGGTTGGGTGAGCGTCTCCGACGTTATCAAGTCCCGTTCAGCGCTTCCACTCGACGGAAACAAGGGCGGCCTCCCCGAACTCATCATCGATCCGAAAAACGTCAGGATTACTGGGGTCTCAGTTCTCAAGCCTTAGGTCTGATTTATGGACAAGAAATATTCTGGAATGACGGTAAATGAACGCCTCTATGCCAGCGGGTTAATGGACCAGTTTGATAAGGCCGTTGAGGAACGGGACATCGAAAGAGTTCGCAGCATCTTGAGCAGTCTCGATCTCAGTGAAGAATCAATCAGACCAATACTGGAAAGGCTGGGGCTGTTGTGACCTGGTGACCTGTCGTAGTACTTCGAGCAAGTATTCTGCGGAAAACGGCGCCTGATTAGGGGCTCCGAGATACTGCGTTCACTCGATGCGCGAGGGCTTCGGCCTGGCCTGACCAGATCTGGCCGGGGGCCTCTGATGTTGAGTGCAAGTGTATTTCGAAAGTGCACGTCGTGTCGGTGCTGCTGGGGAATGACGGGGCGGCCGAAGCGGACGAGTGGTTCCCGTTCCGGATTGCACCGTATGCGGCCACGACGGTCCCGGTGCAGCTGGTGTGGATCTACGACGACGACCGGGCGGGTGCGCGGAGCTTCTCGGCCGCGGGCGCGATGACGGCGAGTGGGGGCGACACGGCGGCGTCCGGGGGCGCGATCACGGGCGGGACTGCGGCTGGGGCGGGTGGTGCGACCTCGGGCGCGGGTGCCGGCACGGGTGGCACCACAACTGGCACCGGTGCCGGCGGGGTGATCACCCTGCCGAAGGGGCCGACTGGCGTGCCGACGTTCCCCCGCGGGGCGACCGGGGGCTGGACGATTGAGCGGAAGGCCCCGGCCCCACCACCGCCGGCGCCCCTGACCTGGACGACGAAGGGAGGGGCGCGATGAGGGCGCGGCGTTTCCATAGAGTGCAGCCGTACTGTGAGGGGCCGATGACGACAGCCACACACGGGTGGGAAACTCGCGCCGCGCGGGGCGCTTTCATGAGCGGCCTCGCGCTGCTGCTGGGCGCGCTCGGCGTCCTGGCGACGACGGCGACCGTCGCGGACGCCCAGCCGCGCACCCGCGGTCGGGTGATCATCGACACGCATCACACCGACCTGGCCGGGAACATTGCGCTTGATCCGATTCGGTGGACGGTTTAGTGACGCTGCGTAAGTCATCTTGCAGTCGCACGGCGACCGCCGGATGATTCGCACGCTGGACGGGCAGGTGAGGGCGGTGTTGTCTGACCGCTGCCGGCGGCTGGACAACTTCGATCTCGCCGAGAACGTGCGGCCCATCCTGCAGCGTCTGGAAGGTGCCCGCTTCGAGTCGGTGGCGCTGACCGACACGAAGATGTACCTGAAGGTCGTTACGCCGCGCGTGAACTTCGAGGTTGGCTCTGGCGACATCGTTCAGGCCGGCATCGTCATCACCAACTCGGAGGTGGGCTGCGGCACCCTGTCGGTGCAGCCGCTTGTCTTTCGGCTGGTATGCCGCAACGGACCGATCGCCTGGGACCATGCCCTGCGCAAGACCCATGTCGATCGAGCGTTGGGGGCGGAGACCGAGTCGGTCAACGTCTACCGCGACGACACGCTGGCCGCTGACGACCGTGCCTTCTTCCTGTAGGTGCGGGATGTGGTGGAGGTGGCCGTCTCGGAGACGACGTTCCGGCAGATCGCGCTGAATATCCAGAAGACGCGCGAGATCCCGGTGACCGGTGACCCGGTCAAGGCCGTCGAGGTGCTGGCCAACCGCTACATGCTCAACGACACCGAGCGGGCAGGGGTGCTTTGGCACCTCATCGTCGAAGGCGACCTCACCGCCTACGGCCTGGTCAACGCCGTCACCCACGACTCGCAGGAGGTGGCGGACTATGACCGGGCCACAGACGTCGAGGCACTGGGAGTCAAGCTCATCGAGTTGCCGGCCAATGACTGGAGGGGGGTGGTGACGGCGGGGTGAGGGGGACTCCCGGTGGGCTGGCCGATGGGCTGGCTTGCCGAGGCTTCTCGGTCAGATGTCTGTCTTGTCGCCTGGTGCAGCCTCACGGTTGGTGGGGCGATTGCTTTTTTCGATGGCCACCCCGTGCTCGCCCAGCCGATCGCTCTGCGTAGCCCCGGCGCCCGCAGGTTGCGCAGGACTCCCAAAATGGGAGATACTACGGCCAATGAGGGTCGTTGCGAAAAGGAGCCTGCAGAAGTTCTGGGAGCGTCCAGGTTGTGCTGACGCCCGCGGGCCGTTACACAGCTGGTACGTCGAGGCCGTCAGGGCGACATGGCGTACGCCTCAGGACATCAAGGACCAGTACGCCAGCGCCAGCATCTGCGGCAACAACCGGGTGGTGTTTAACGTGGGCGGCAACAAATACCGGCTGGTGGTCGAGATCCAGTATCAGGCCAGCATCGTCTGGGTGAAATTCGTGGGAACCCATGCGCAGTACGACCGAATCGACGTGGAGACCGTCAATGAGTATTAAGCCGATCCGAAACGATGAGGACCTCCAGCGCGCCTTCAAGCGGCTGGAAAAGATCTTTCAGGCCGAGGAGGGCACCTCGAAGGCGGATGAGCGAGACGTGCTGGTGACGCTGATCGAAGCCTACGAGAACAAGCACTACGACTTCGGGCCAGCCGACCCGGTGGAAGCGATCAAGTTCCGCATGGAGCAGGAGGGCCTGACCCCGCGCGATCTCGAACCGTACATCGGCCACAGCGGCCGGGTGTCAGAGGTGCTGAATCGCAAGCGCGCCTTGAGCCTGCGCATGGTCAAGCGGCTGCACGGTGGGCTGCGGATTCCTTACGAGAGCCTGCTGGCCGGCGTCCGGTAGTTCTCCTCGACGGTGCTGACGCCACCGGTCTTCCGCCGCTACCTCGGCAGACACTACGCCGGGGCGGAGACCCCACAATCAGGGCTCAAAAGCCTGCGCGTCTACAGCGCCACACCCGAGACGCCGCCGCAGGAGGTCCTGCCTCCGCCCAGCCCGCGCAGGTACTGGTGCTGCCGGGACTTGGCGCACAGGCTGGCCAAGGAACTGGCCGGCGATACGCCAACCATCGTGGGCATCGACCGCGCGCCGTGGTTTCCACTCCGGTACTTCGAGTTCGACCAGCGTGCGCGGGACTGAATGGTCGTTCTGGAGGACTTCCAGCGCCACTGGCCGACCGATGCGCCGCACACCTCCGTTGACTTCATTCTCAACGGGGCTAGAGGGAAGGACGCAGAGCGCATGGGCCGCACTCGCCGGATACGGCTGACGGACGACCGCTGCAAGGTGGCTCGGTCGGTTTTCCAGTTCGAGGGGTAGGGTAAGGTCGCCGCTGCGACGCCTGTTGAGAGTCTCGGCTGTTTCGGACTGAGGGACTCCTGGTGATTCAGACCCGTGCCTGCGTGACCGTTTCGGCCTCGTGAGGCGACCGGATCTTGCGGACTCCTTTGCGAGCTCACCCGTAGATACGACACAAGCAGCGGTTTGAGTGAGTCCCGTGCCCGCTGGCGTGGATGCATCCTGTGGCCACGCTGCCGGCGCGTGTCGCCCTAGCGCACCACCACGAGGACTTCGGAAGACGGCGGTGACGGAGGAAGGCCGTCGACGATGGCCCGTACGCGGACGAAGTACCTGCCGGGGGGGACCGACGGCACCGTCAGGCTGGTCGCCAGACCTGCATCGAAGGACGGCAGGACATCGCTGAGTCCCGTCGCAGATCCGGCTTCGACGATGTATCGATTGACGACGCTCGACGATGCCATCCACGAGAGTGTCACCGTCCGGCCGGTCTCTGAGGAGGAGAGCCCCTGGGGCCTCGCGGGTGGTGTGGGAGGGACGACGGTCACCATGACCGGGTTCGAGGTGGCGCTCACACCGCACATGCCCACCGACGCGAGCACAACCTCGTAGGTGCCCGCCGGTGCCCCCCTGGTCGACACGCTCGTGGTCGAGGCGGTCAGTGCGAGCGCGAAGGGCGGGCCGTCCCCTGCGATCCGGGTGGCGCGCAGTTCGTAGCCGATGGCGTGAGGCACCGGGTGCCAGGCGACGCTATCAGGTTGGAGCAACAGTCTGGGACTCCCCGGCGGAACGGCACAACCCAACGCCCCGTGAAACAGTCGGACTTCCGCGGTGGGGGGGCCTGCAAGACCGGCGGACTGCGGAATCAGTCGGAGGTAGTAGGTGCGTGCTGGTGCATCGGCAACCATGCTCGACCCGGGGGGCAGGAGGATGTCCGCGAGGTCACTACGTCCGGGTGCACTGCCGGCCAGCAGGCGATACGCGGTTGGCGCAGCGCCGAGCAGAGACGGCGTCCAGCGCAGCGACAACTGACGCCCCTGCGTGCGCACGCTGAAGTCAGACAGGGCCGCAGGGGCGCCTGGCGAGCGGCGGGCGAAGAGTGAGGGCTGGTTCATGCTCCAACCCGATGGCGAGTTGGCCACCAGCAGGTCGTGGTAGAGCGAGAGGTGGCGATTGTTGCGAATCTGGGGAGAGGCCATCCACCCAAGCGGGACCCCCGAGTCGACGTGCAGGGCCACGGCAGGGGCGTCGTCCGACGTCAGCGTCACCAGGAGGTCGCCGTGAATCGCCACGCCCCCTCGGCCGACCACCGCGCCGGCACTCCACTCATCCAGCACACCCGTGCCGGCGTGGAACCGGGCCAGACCCCTGCGTGACTGGCCGCTGATGGTGCTGAAAGCGCCGCCCACGAACATGTGCTGCCCGTTCGAGGCCAGCGACAGATTTTCGGTGGAGTTCGGGGCCGGGTTGATGTTGAGGATCTCCCCCGTAATGGCGTCGGCCACGACGAGTCCCTGGCGGGATACTCCGCTGGCGCCAGTTCCGAGCGACCTGGCCAGCGTGAAGCTGCCGGCACCCCAGAGCCGGCTCTGCGCCACCTCGAGGTCTGTGACCGGCAACCCGCTGGCGTTCTGTACCTCGAGGGGCACGAACGAGACCGCTGCGCGGCCCGTGTCCGCATCAAGCAGGCGGATGGTCGATTCGGTGCTCCTGTGCCAGTCCGCGACGTAGAGCCCGACGTCCGAGGCTCGCAGCGCGGTGACGTGAGTGAGCGAGGCATCACTCGACAGGGAACGGACTGCCCCGGTGGCCGTGTCAATGGCCGTCAGTGCCCGGGGCGCACCTGACTCGAAGGGACTGACGAATGAGCCTCCGGCATACAGCATCGTCCCCATCGTCGCCAGGGCGCGCACGGTGCCCATGATTTCCGGAGAAGGTACCAGGGCGCCGGTGCTGACACTGAATGCCGCCAGGCCCCGCTGCGATCGCGCCCGGTAGGCCTGAAACCTGCCTGCGATGCCGACGTGGTCGCCATCCACGCTGATGGCCTCGACCGTGTTGCTCGGCGATGGATCCCAGTCCGGGACCACCCCTCCTGAGGCGAGGTCGATCTTGACAAGGTGCCTGAGGCGTTGCTGCACCTCGAAGTCGCCAGCCACGTAAAGGGCATCCCCCGTAAGGCCCAGGGCCCGGACGCCACCGCCACCGGCCCGGTTCAGACTGAGTGGCCGCCAGGGCAGGACGGCGCCGGTGTGAGCGTTGAGCGCGACGAGATAGGGTTGACGGTCACCGGACACCGCCACGAAGCTGCCACCAATGATCACCAGTGAGCCCGTCGCCACGATGGCACGGACCGAATCGTAGTAGTCAGGTGCCCGGGACCATGTGAGCGGGAGCAGCTGGCCCGACTGACGGTCAAGAGCCGCGAACGTGGCGCGGTAGACGGTGTTGATCCTCCAGAAGTTGCCTCCAATGAAGACGGTCGTCGGTGTGACTGCGATGGTCACCACGTCCGGCGAAACCCCGCCGGAAATGCTGGCGGTCCATGGGGCGACGGCCGCCGAGATGGCGTCGACGCGGGCGAGCCCCTGGCGGGGCTGTCCGCTGACGTGCTGGAAGTTGCCGCCGAGATAGACCTCCCCGTCACTGATCGCAATCGTGCTGACGTAGCTCCCCTCGACGCGTGGATGCCAGTCGAGCAACCGGCCTGAGGGAATGTCGAAGGCGGCTGCGCGAGCGCGGAAGGCACTGCCGACGCTGGTGAACGCGCCGGCGATGTAGAGCGTCTGACCATTGCGTGCCAGCGAATAGACTGCCCCATCCGGCTGCGCCATCACAGGGGGCACGTGTCGCCCTCGTGCGTCGAGGCGCCGAAGCGTCCTGCCATCAGCAACAAACCAGCCTCCGGTACCGTCCGAGACTATCTGCTCGGCACCGGTCAGATCGGGACTGGCCGCCACCAGCCCCGCGTCGGCTGCCGCGAACGCCGCGAATGGCCCGGTGGCATCACTCGGGCGCGCGACAGACGTGAAGGACCCACCGAAGTACAGAACATCACCGATCCGGGCATCGGCCGTGACGGAGCCTCCGTCGAAGAGCCATGGCGTCGCGGACTCAGTGTCAGGCAGCGTCTGCGCGGTACCGCTCGTGACACCGGCCATCAGCAGCAGGACCGGCCAAATCGAACGCACCCAGCGGCAGAGACGGAACATACCCGCGTTGTAGTGCACGCATGACGCCGCGTTCAAGGGCGAAGTGGTGTCCACCGCACTGCCAGACCCCGGGATAGTTCCGTGTGCGGCGTTGAAGTTCCATAGAGAACGTTCGTGTCATATCGCCTGCCGAAACGTTCGTGACAGGGCCGTGACCGACTGTGTCGGGGTGTCTTCCGCTGTGCTAGGTTTCTCGCGTGACGTTCACCTCCGCATTCCGTCGAATCTTTGCGCGGGCCGTGACGACCGCACTGCTCATCGCCGTCTGTGGACCTTCTGCCTCAGCACAGCAGACCCTCCTCTCAGCGTACTCCCTGCGTGGCTCGGGGTTCTTCACGGGACTCTGGACCGAGACATCTGCCACGGGCACGTTTTCGACACTCGTCCGAGCCGATTCCGGCATACGCGTGACATTCCGTGCCGGCCCGACGGCATCGCCCCGCGACTGGCGGCTGATCTTCGCCGCGCCAAATGATCAGCCACTGACGGTCGGCACCTATGTCGACGCGTCGATGGTCGACAGTGCCAGTCGGCCCGCGGGACGTCCGGGCATCTACGCAGAACGGGGCAGCACGGTCTGCGTCGCCTCCGGTGAATTCACGATCCTCGAGATCACCTACGGGAGTGGTGATGCCGTCGAACGGTTCTCGGCCAACTTCCGCGTGAGCTGCGGCACCGGAGAAAACGAGTTCGTGGGCTCGGTGCGTATCAACGCGACGCCCCGTCCGGCGCACCAGATCACGGTGACGACAACCGGTGCCGGTGGGGGGCAACCGGGTAGCATTCCCTCGGGCCTGGCCTGTGGCATGCCGTGCTCCGCACTGCGTGAGGATGGCCTGTTCACCGTGCTGGTGGCAACGCCAGACGCCGAGCGCGGAGCTCGCTGGGGTGGAGCGGCCGATTGCCACGACGGGGTCATTCTGGGCGGCGCGAGTGTGGTGTGCGAGGTCACCTATGAATCGTGTGCATTCACGGTTACGCCCACGACCGTGGTGGCTGCCACGGCAGGAAGTTCAGATGTGCTCGTGCGCGTCATCGCGAGCGGGCCCAGATGTTCCTGGTCAGTCGATACCTCACAGACGGCGTCGTGGCTCGGATATAGCACGTTGGATATCGGGGTGCGCGTGTGGTTGCGTGCCATGGACCCGCCCATGTCGGTTGGGCGCACAGCCACCGTGCGGATCGCAGGTCAGGTCATCACCGTGACGCAGCCAGGCACGACGCCCGTCTATTCCGTGGGGACGTCGTTCACTGTGGGACCCGGTGGCGGCACGTATGGCCTGCCCATCACCTCAAACGTCGGTGACCCCTCGTGGACGGCATCGTCGTCCTCGGACTGGATCAGTGTGCCGTCAAGGGGCACATCCTTGACGGTGCCAGTCACCGTGCCGAGGACTACGGTATCCGGCATGTTCCGCGTCGGCACCATCGTCGTGGCCGGGCAGATGGTTCGGGTGTTGCAGCGAGGCAATGGTATTCCCGGAGAGCCGCTGGGCCTGACGGCACGGGTGCAGAATGGCAGGGCGCGCTTTTTCTGGCGCCCCCCCGAGACGGAGGGCGATGCAACCCGGTATCTTCTGGAAGCGGGATTGAGCCGCTATTCGACGACCGTCTCATTTGCCGCAAGTGGGCCCGCGCTTGAACTTGAAGGTGTGCCGGATGGACGGTACTTCGTGCGTGTGCGCGGGATCAATGAGTTTGGCATGGGGGTGGCCTCGGAAGATTACGTGCTGGAGGTTCGCGGTGGCATGAACCCGCCGGATCTACCTGTCGGTGTGACCGTGGCACGGTCAAGCGACTTGCGGATGTCGTGGACGCCACCGGCCTCCGGAGGCGATGTGGATGGCTATGTCCTGCAGGTCGGTAGTCGCCCGGGTGCCGGCGACTTCGGGCTGATTCCACTTGGGCCCACGACGACGCTCGTGTATCCGTCGCCGCCCGCTTCCTGTTTTTATCTGAGCATCCGGGCAGTCAATGCGGCGGGACTGAGTCGGCCGTCAGAGGAACGGCTGGGGGCACCCACCCACTGCCATGACACCCCTTCGGCGCCGCAGGATCTCAAGGCGTCAGTGTCCGGTACCTCTGTATCGTTTTCGTGGACAGCAACCCAGGACGGGGCTTCTCCAGTGCGGTATGTGCTGGCGTTCGGGACCGAATCCGGGCAGACGACGGCAACCATTGATGTCTTGCCGGTGTGGTCCGGGTTTGGTCGGACCCTTCCAACCTCCGCCAGTTTTGCTGCAGTGCCCAGGGGGCGCTATTACGTGAGAGTGTCTGCCGTGGGAGAAAAGAATGTCAGCCCGGCGTCTTCCGAGGTCTACGTGCATGTGCGCTGAAGCGGCTGCGTCGACGCCTCCCCCCCTCAGTGATGGTGTCTGCCGTCGCATGGCGCTTCCCCTTCAGCGACTGGCGCTGACGGCGCTGATGGTTGCCCTCATCTTCGGCACGGCCAGAGGCTCGGCAGCGCAGACTACGATGATCACGGCCTACGGCACCTGTTGCTCGAGCGGACTGAATGGCACCGTGACAGAAACACCTTCCACCGGGACGTTCTTCGCGGGGCTGGGGAGTCGGTTCCGTGCAATCGTAGAATTCCGGGCCGCATCGAACGCATTTGACAGAGACTGGCGGGTGACGATCGGGGCCCCGTTTGGCCTGCCGCTGCAGCTGGGTACCTACGAGAATACGGTGAGCGAGTCTGCGGAGGAGGCGTGGAGTCGACCGACGCTGGAGGTTCGCCGGGCCGGGGGGCAGTGCAGTGTGCGTGGTGCATTCACCGTGCTGGAAATTGTCTATGGTCTGAGGAATACGATTGAACGGCTGTCGTTCAACTTCCTTGCCCGGTGCACAGAGACCGGCGGGTCCTTCGTTGTCGGTTCCGTCCGAATCAACGCGACGTCGCGAGCCAGTCATCAGGTCACCGTGACCGCCACCGGTACTGGCGGCGGTGCGGTGACGAGCATCCCTGCCGGAGTCTCGTGCGGCGCCGCATGCACGACATCTCGCGAGGAAGGCCTGTTCTCGGTGCTCAACGCGTCCCCGTCCGCGCTTCGAGGGGTGCGATGGAGCGGTGACCCCGATTGTTCCGATGGTGTCATCCTGGGAGGCGCGAGTGTTTCGTGCACGGCGACGTATGAGGCGTGTGCGACCACGGTGACTCCCGCCAGCCTCACGTTGACATCAGCCGGGCCGAACCTGGTCTCGGTGGTCGTGCAGACGAATGGACCCGATTGCACGTGGTCAGTGAGTTCCGCGGAGTGGCCGTCATGGGCCCAGGGGAATTACTCGAATTTCTGGACGATGACCGGCTCCCAGGTCGTGTGGGTGCAGGTCCGCGCGCAGTCGAACCAGTCGCGGCCCCGAACAGCAACACTGATGATTGCGGGCCAGCCCTTCACGCTGACGCAGCCCGGGCTGACGCCCACCACCGCGGCGCCAGAGAGCCTGGTGGTGGGTCCCGGTGCCGGAGTTACCGCGTTGATGCTGCAGTCGAACGTCATCGACGACGCCTGGACGACGACATCGGAAAGTGCGTGGATTTCCGTGCCGTCCGCCGGGACGGGTCTTGCGGTCCCGGTCAGCGTCGAACGGAACGTGTCGCCCACGGCACGAACGGGGCGGATCGTGGTGGGAGGGCGGACGGTGGTGATTGTGCAGCGCGGCAACGGCGTGCCGGGCGAGCCAATGGCATTGTCGGCGCGCGTCGAGCACGGCATCGCGCGGTTCACGTGGGCGCCGCCACAGTCCGAGGGAGACGCCATCAGTTACCGGCTCGAAGCGGGCGTGAGCCGTGGCGGCACGGCGGTCACGTTTGCGGCGACCGCGCCCGTGTTCGACCTGGCCGGTGTCCCTGATGGACGATTCTTTGTACGGGTGCGGGGCATCAACGAGTTTGGCGTAGGTGTGGCGTCGGATGATTACGTGCTCAACGTGCAGGGCGGCTTCAATCCGCCTGACCCGCCCACGGTCCTCACGCCGGGCGACTTGTCCAGCCGACTCGAACTGTCCTGGGCAGCACCGTCGGCTGGCGGTCGTGTCGAGGGCTATGTGGTGGAGGCAGGCAGCCGCCCCGGGCTGGCGGACCTCGGCCGGGTCTCGCTCGGGATGGCCACGTCATTTGCCTACAGGGGGTCGGTGCGGGGCACTGTGTTCCTGAGCGTGCGTGCGGTCAACCGGGCAGGTGTGAGCCGGAGATCCGCGGAGCGAATGTACTCGTCCAGCGCATTCCCCTCGGGCCTGCTGACGTTGACGGTCTCCGCCGCCGGCGGCGGGATGTCCTTTGCCTGGGAATGGCCGCCGTCGACGGGTAGGCCTTGGGGCATCACTCACTATCGCCTGGTCGTGGGCTCGGTGCCGGGCGGCGAGGACACGATCATTGAGACCACCGGGCCGTTTCCCTTCTGGGGGCTCTCTCGTGTGCCACCCGGGCGCTACTACGTCCGGGTCCAGGCCGTGAATGCGAACGGAGCAGGGCCGGCATCCAACGAGGTGTATGTGCATGTGCGCTGATGTGCGGTCGCGTGCCGTGGCCAGGTTTGCGCACTGGCATGCCAGACGGCTGGGGGAAGGCAAGACGGCGGCCCGACCGTATGGCGCCACGCTGCTCGCCGCCGTGGTGCTGGTGATGATGCCGGCAGCGCGAGCGTCGGCGCAGCACTCGCTGATCTCCCTGTATGGACCAGCCTCTGCCACGTATCTGAGTGGCACCGAGACGGGCACGCCGGCACACGGCACGTTTACGGCAGTGGCCCGGCCGGACATGGGAATCGAAGTCGTGTTTCGATACACGCAGTCGACCCGATGGCCCGGATGGCGCTTCGTGTTTGTGGCGCCGTTCGATGCACCCCTGACACCCGGTCGGTACAACGGAGTGGGCCATGTCGCCAGCACCAGCCGACGTCAGGATGAGCCGGGGATGTTCGTGGATCGGCTGCCGTACGAACCGTGGTGCGATGTCAGGGGCGACTTCACCGTGCTGGAGGTCGAGTATGGTCCGAGAGGGACCGTGACCCGGTTCGCCGTGAACTTCCGCCTGCAATGCACCTCGGACACCGACTTTCTGGTGGGCAGCGTCCGGTTCAACGCCACGCCGCGTCCCACGCAGCAGGTATCGGTGACGACGGGTGGCAGTGGCGGGGGGGCAGTCGCCAGCATCCCCTCTGGGCTGTCCTGCGGAGCCGCCTGCACGATGGCTCGCGAGGACGGGTTGTTCACGGTGCTGGTGCCCACGCCGTTAACCGGGCGAGGGTTCACCTGGACCGGCGACTCTGATTGCCGGGATGGCGTCCTGCTAGATGGTGGCTCGGCATCGTGCCAGTTGACGTACGAGCCGTGCGCCTTCTCCCTGGATGCCACCTCAGTCGCCATGGACACTGGTGACCTGGCCTATGGCCGTGTCCGTGTGACGGCCAATGGCCCCGCCTGCGCCTGGACCATCGACCGCGGCAGCAGCGCCGCATGGCTGTTCGCCGGCACCACGACCGCCAGCCCGGTCGGGTCTCAGAACGTGACCCTTCAGACATTGCGCACCAACTCGTCCCAGCCTCGCAGCAGCACCATTCGACTGGCCGGTCAAGTGCTGACGGTGACCCAGCCTGGACTCACGCCGACGTTTGCGGTGACGAATGCGATCACCGCGGGTGCTGCAGGTGGCCAGCAGTTCGTGACCATCACCTCCAATGTGATTGATCCGCCCTGGACAGCTACGTCCACTGCCGACTGGGTCGTGGTGCCGGCGGCCGGATTGACGCCGTCGGTGCCTGTGACGGTACTGCGGAACCCAACCCGTGTGCCGCGTGTGGCCAGTCTCGTGATCGCAGGCCAGACGGTGCTGGTCACCCAGGGGGCCAACGGTGTGCCTGGAGAGCCGACCGGCCTGACCGCGACGGTGCAACACGGCGCTGCGCGTTTCAGATGGCACGCACCCCAGACTGAGGGGGATGCCAGTAGCTACCGACTTGAGGCCGGCCTCAGTCGGGGCACAACAGTCGCGACGTTTGCGGCCTCGGAGCCGACGCTCGATCTGGCTGGTGTGCCCGATGGTCGCTTCTTCATCCGCGTCCGCGGTATCAATGAGTTCGGCGTTGGCGTGGCGTCCGACGACTACGTGCTGGAGGTTCGAGGAGGTCTCAATCCGCCTGACCCTCCGACATCGTTCCAGGTCACCTCGTGGGCCCCCCTGCGTCTATCATGGGCGGCGCCACCGGGCGGTGGACCCGTCGAAGGGTACGTGCTCGTGGCGGGCAGTCGGTCTGGTGCGAGCGATTTCGCACAGGTTCCCCTTGGACTGGCGACATCGTTTGCCCTCGAGTCGCCACCGGCGGGCACCTACTTTCTCAGCGTCCGTGCCGTGAACAGGGCAGGGACGAGTCGCCCGTCAGATGAGCGCCTGCGACAGAGTTCCTCATACGGACCGCCCGGGCATCCAGTTGACCTGACGGCCGCAGTCTCGGGAACAACGGTGACGTTCACGTGGAAGAAGAATGAGTCCATTTGGAGCCAGCCTTCCAGTTACCGATTAGCGGTGGGTGCAAGCCCTGGCCGAACCGATCTGACCGTGGATACCCGCTTTTCCTATCAGACGAGCCTTGCGTTTGCGGGGGTACCGCCCGGTCGCTATTACGTGCGTGTCCATGGCATCTCTTCTTCGGGGGACACCATCGGACCGGCATCGAACGAGGTCTACGTGCACGTCAGGTAGGCCGGGAGTCCGTTCGGTAGAAACGAACGATACCAAGCAAACAATCTATTGGAACGCGCTGACCCCTGCCGCTAGTGTCAAGAGTAGGAGGTTTGACATGAGCAAAATGAATCGCGTTCTTGCCAGTGCCTTCGTTGTCCTGACCCTTGGCTTCTCGTCTGTCGCCACTGCGGCGGCATCCTCGGTTGACCAGGTCACCAGCCAGGCGCGTG
>Ga0315900_10007992_pt1 | contig 13714 bp, 16 predicted proteins | sample LakEriMetagenome_FD_203521 | JGI IMG/M metagenome (GOLD analysis project Ga0315900, IMG submission 203521) | Freshwater fungal communities from buoy surface, Lake Erie, Ohio, United States - Buoy 12 MA114 | ecosystem: Environmental > Aquatic > Freshwater > Lake > Lake biofilm | place: USA: Lake...
CGAAATAGTACTTTAGTTAACATTGTCAAATGTGATTAGCTGCCACTTATGACTGATTCGCGTTCACCTTTCGAAAAATCTCTAACATCCCGTCTTGAGGCTTTTCAGAATACCGTGTTTACAGAGGATCTGCTTCACAGTGAGCGAGTACGTATCCTGATGGTAGAAACCAACCTATATTGCCGAAATAAGCTTGGAATGAGGGATCGAAAACTCGATAGCCCGCCGACTTTAGGCGAATATCTGGCTTATGTTAAACAGGATATTTTTGATAACCGTGACTCGCCGCTGGTAAGCTTTAGCAACAACGCTCCAGGCGATGTTCGTGCGATCAGCGCCAATACGAGCCTTGGTGCGTTGAGTAAGCCAGTTGCGCAGCTTGATGAAGAAAGCAGAACGAAACTCGAAACTAAGCTCAAACGAAATACGGGGATAAATTTTGAGCCCATCAAAGGGGCATTTAGTGCCGCGCTTTGCCTACAGGAAGATTTACTGTCACAGGCAAACACTTCTTTAAACAAAACAGCGGTTGTTATCACCCCGGGCAATTATGAAAAGATCCAGAAACTAGATAGCGCTGCCAGACGTAATAAGGTGGCTGAGCTGAAAGCTCGCGGCCTTAGTTTGGATGAAATTGACTTTGTGCTCAATGGACGCCGTGCTAAATCAATGGTAGAAGATGCTGATTGCCCAGGCTATCATCCGTACAGCGCACCACTACCATCAGATAAGATTGATCTTCACATGAGCGAGATTGAGGAGCGCTATCGCAATCTTTTCCCGCCCACGCAGGAAAGAGGATCAAGAAGCCTTTGAATCATCACGCCCCAATCACGCCCGTCTGTGGGCTGCTGGCATCGGCGTAGCTGCGCGGTTTCATGCGGCCGGCAAGGAAAGCCTCACGCCCCGCGATCACCGCATGTTTCATGGCGCTGGCCATCAGAACCGGGTTTTGCGCTTCGGCCAGCGCCGTATTCATCAGCACGCCATCACAGCCCAGCTCCATCGCCAGCGTCGCATCCGACGCCGTGCCCACCCCCGCATCCACCAGCACCGGCACGCGCGACTGCTCCACAATCATGCGGATGTTAAGCTTGTTTTGAATGCCAAGGCCGGAGCCGATTGGCGCGCCAAGGGGCATGATGGCTACACAGCCAATATCTTCGAGCTTCTTTGCGGTAATCGGGTCATCATTCGTGTAGGCCATGACATCGAATCCATCCTTAACCAGCACACGCGCCGCTTCAAGTGTTTCAACAATATCCGGGTATAGGGTTTTTGCCTGGGCTGTTTCCCTCGCCAGCACTTCAAGCTTGACCAGATTCCACCCGCCCAGCTCGCGCGCCAAGCGAAGCGTGCGCACCGCCTCCTCCGCTGTGTAGCACCCTGCTGTGTTGGGAAGGTAGGTGTAGCGCGAGACAGGCAGCACATCCTGCAGACTGCCCTCACCTTTTTTTGCAAGGTCGATACGGCGAATGGCGACCGTGACAATCTCGGCGCCGCTGGCTTCTATCGCCGCTTTGGTCTCGGCCAGGTCTTTATATTTACCGGTGCCCACCAGCAGGCGCGAATGATAGGTTTTGCCAGCAATCGAAAATCCCTTATCCATCAGCCCCCTCCAATCAAACGCACCACCTCGACCTCATCGCCTTCCGAAAGAATGACTTCGTCCCAGCGCGCGCGCGGAACGATGGTGCGGTTTCTCTCAATCGCCACCTGCGTGGCGTTTAAATCAAGTGAGCGAACGAGCGCTGCAATGGTGATTTCATTGCCTAGCTCATAAGGCTTGCCATTCAGGGTCATGGTTTTGACTGTCATCGCGATGAGCCTTTAGGCGACGTGGCGATCCAGCCTTGCAAACTCTGGATGGCTTCGCTACGCTCGCCATGACGTTATAATACAGGAAGCAAGTATGGTGGCAAAAATTCTCATCGTCAATGGCCCAAACCTCAACATGCTGGGCAGCCGCGAGCCGGAAATTTATGGCAGCCAGACCCTGGCCGATATTGACGAGCTGTGCAGGAAATCCGCCAGCGCGCACGGGCTTGAGGTGGAGTGCTGGCAATCCAACCACGAAGGCGAGATCATCACGCGCATCCAGAAAGCAGGCGCGCAGTATCACGGCCTGATTATCAATGGCGGCGGCTATACACACACATCGGTTGCGATCATGGATGCACTGCTGACGCTTTCGATTCCGGTGATTGAAGTGCATCTTTCCAACCCGCAGAGGCGTGAAGATTTCCGCCATATTTCCTACATTGGCCGCGCCGCGAAAGGCTCGGTCTGCGGGTTTGGCGCCGATAGCTATCATTATGCCATCAGCGCGATGGCCAAGCTGATCAGTGCTTAAGATCGCGCATCGCGGCGCTTCTGGCCATGCGCCGGAAAACACCATGCTCGCTTTTGAAAAAGCCCTTGAGATGGGTGCAGATGCGCTGGAGTTTGATGTGCGTGTCTGTGCAAGCGGTGAAGCCGTTGTCATTCACGATGAGACACTGGAGCGAACTACGAACGGCACCGGGCTGGTTTCAGCCACCACGCTCAGTGAACTCGCGCAGCTGGATGCTGGCAAAGGTGAGCGTGTGCCAACACTTGCTGAAGTGATTCGCATGTTTGCAGGCAGAGCAACGCTCTTTATCGAGATCAAAGATGAGCAGGCGGTGGACGAGGCTATCCGCCTGATTGAATCTCAGGCGGCAAAACGTGTGCCGTATGAGCAGATGAAGCTGATCAGTTTTCACCCCGAGTGGTTGATTGCTGCCAAGCACCAGCAACCGCAGCTTTTTATCGGCGCGACGCCGGATGATAGCAAGCCAATTCCGGACGGCTATTTGAGCTGGGCAAAGCAGCAGGGATTTTCTTCAGTGAACCCACATTTCTCACAGGTTCATAGCGGTTTTATTGAAGAGGTTCGCCGATTCGGCCTTAGCACCTACCCGTGGACGGTGAACCATCCCAGCGATATCCGGCGGATGAAGCAGCTGGGTGTGGATGGGATGATCTCGGATTACCCTGACAGGCTTTAGTTAGGCAAACTTGTTCATAAGTGTCATGCTCGGGCTTGACCCGAGCATTCATCTGTTTATTCATGGTGATGGATCCTCGGCTCAAGGCCGAGGATGACACAAAAATGCGTATTACCCCACAAATGCTGCTAGCCGCTTATGCGCAGGGCTATTTCCCAATGGCCGAAAGCAGGCATGGCCGCGAGCTGCGCTGGTATGAACCCGAACTGCGCGGGGTGATTCCGCTTGAGGCATTCCATGTGCCAAAGAGCCTTGCGAAATTTTTGAAAAAAGCGCCGTTTTACTATTCAATGAACCGGGCGTTTCGCGAGGTGATGATCGCCTGCGCCGAGCGCGAATCGACATGGATCAATGATGAGATCATTGAGCTTTACTGCCAGCTGCATGAGATGGGTTATGCGCAGAGTGTGGAAGTGTGGGACTCCTCCCCCCATAAGAGGGGAGGAACTTTAGTCGGCGGATTATACGGCGTCTCGTTCGGGCGCGCTTTTTTTGGCGAAAGCATGTTCTCGCGCGAGACGAACGCCAGCAAAGCCGCGCTGGTGTATCTGGTGAGCCATTTGCGCGATAACGGTTACAGCCTCCTGGATGCGCAATATGTGAACGACCACCTGAAACAATTCGGGATTATTGAAATAACCAAAGAAGAATATTTGGAAAGGCTGAGAGAGGCGCTGGCCTAGGCGTGGCCGACCTGCGTGGAAAAATGCCCCATATCAAAGCCAAGAGAGGCCGTGGCGACCGCCCACTTTGAATCATTCGGCGTTTCAAACACCAGCTTGCGCGACGCAGGCGCCACCAGCCAGCTGCCGCCTTCGATCTCCTGCTCGAGCTGGCCGGCTGACCAGCCAGCATAGCCGAGCATGAGCAGGCCTTTTTCCGGCCCTTCGCCATTGGCAATTTTCTGAAGGATGTTGACGCTGGCACTGACCACAATACCATCGCTGGCGTAGAGCGCGTCCTGCGGGGTGTGTTCCGCCGAGTGCATGACAAAACCGCGGTAAGACTCCACCGGCCCGCCGAAATGTACCGGCAGGTCAGGGAGCTTAAGGCCAGTATCAATGTCGAGCTGATCGAAAATCTCTTTGAGCTTGACGGTCGCCACCGGCACGTTGGTGATGATGCCCATCGCGCCTTCGGCGTTGTGCACACACATGTAAATCACCGAGCGGCAAAAAGGAGAATCTTCGATCGCCGGGGTCGCCACCAGCATTTTGCCAGCGAGTGAGGTGGTGTCGGTGCTCAGAAAGATGGGTTTACTCTGCATGGAATTATCTTAGCTTATTTATCGTGGTGTGTAAACCAATCGGGTAGCCGCGCGCTCACCACCTGATCGTGGATGCGAAGCGGCATACCGCTGGCCTGAGAGGCCGAAACGTCCTCCAGTCGCAGCAGCGCCAACCCCTGCCCGTCCGCCGATGAACGCAGCTCGCCCGCTTCTTTCTCGCCGCAGTAAATCAGCGCACCCGGCGCGGGCAGCGGCTTATCGGCGGCGATGATATAGGGTGCTTTTTTCACCTGCCCGCGATAATGCGTGCGCGCGGTGACCTCCTGCCCGACATAGCATCCCTTCTGATAATCCACCCCATGCAGCTGGTCGATGCCCCATTCCAGCAGGAAGGATTTTTCCACCAGTAAATCATGGGCGCCATCCGGCACGCCGAGGCGGATGCGGTGGGCGTGGTAATCCGCTTCACTTGGCGCCAGCTCCGGCATGGCGGGCACATAGGCGCGAAAACCCAGCGCGGCAAGGCGCGGATCCGTAAAAGTGAGCGGCTGGTCTAGTCTGGCTTCTTCCCAGCCTGCAATAACGGCATGAGGCAAATCAGCGATTTCAACCTTCGAGCGCAGCTTGTAGAGCATCAGGCGCTTTTTGAAATCCTGCGCGCGGGCGCCATCCGTCTCCACCAGAAAACCGCCTTCATGAGCGGTGATGAAAAAATCATGCAGAAACTTGCCCTGCGGCGTCAGCATCGCGCTGTAGACCAGCTCGCCGCGCGCCGCTTTTCGAATATCATTGGTGATCAGCCCCTGCAGGAAGGAGGCCGCGTCTTCGCCGCGAATATGAAGGCAGGTGCGTGATGTCAGGTGGGTTTGCATGTAGACTAGATAGTTCACCGGGACGAAAATAAAAGGGGCTACTTCACAAGTACTGCATCGCGCAGGTAATAAAAGACCCCGTTTTCATCGTTTTCCACCAGTTGCAGGGTGCCGGTGAGTGTCAGCGGATCCCACGAAAACTCCACCGGCTGTTTCGCCTTGATTTCCACCACCAGCGAGGGGGTGACATGGTAATGAAACGGGCAGGATGCCGGGTATGGCCCAAGCAGAAAACTACCCTGCTTGCTGCTTTGTTCCAGCGGAAACATGAAGCCATAGAGCGTGACCTGCTTGCCATCCAGCGCCTTCAGCTCGGAATCAAACTCCGGGCTGACCTCAAAGGCAAAACCGCCGTCCGGAAAGGTGATTTTGCGCTGCTTTTCTTTGGTTTTGGCAAAAACCTGCCACGCCAGCGCCCCTTGCGGCACTTTCGGCAGCGCCATCAGCGCGGGCGAGAGTGTTGGCGCATCCTGAAATGAAAGCGCGCGCGCAGGCACCGGCGAAAGCACGAGCGCAACACTAGCGAGAAGAAGCAGAGGCGAGTAAACGGCTGACATCGCTCCGGTATAGCAGCATGGCGGGCATTAGAGCAATCACAAGCCCAGCCACGCCCAGCCCCCCCGCGACCAGCAGCTCCGAAGCCATCGGCGCCAGCGGCCATGCGCCCATGGCGGCAAGCTGCGGCGATAGCTGCGGCATCCACAGCATGGCAAGGCGGCTGAGGGCAAAACCAAGCGCCAGCGCGGCAAGCAGCAACAACGCCGTTTCAATGAGCACCAGCGCTGCCAGTGTGCGGCGGCGCGCGCCAAGCGCACGCATCAGCGCCATTTCGTAGCGGCGCTGCATCACCGATTGCAGCAGCGCCACCAGCATACCAATGAGGCTGATGGCCACCAGCAGCACACCAAAAAACTTAAGCGTATCCACCCCCACCCCGATGAGGCTGAGCAGGCGCGCCGTTTCAAAGGCGGGGCTGGCCGCCTGAAGCGCCGAGTCACGGTTGATCTGGCGTGGCAGCTGCAGCGCCGCCGCCTTGCTGCGATAGGTGACGAGCAGCGCGGTGACTTCATCGCTGGGTTTTATGCCTTTATCTTCATGGTGATGGTCGTGCTTGTGTTTGTGTTCATCATGATGGTGATCGCCATGCACCTGCCAGACGCTTTCCAGCGGTGTCAGCACCAGCCGATCCGCCACGCCGCCAGTCGGCGCGGCGATGCCTACCACTTTGTAGAGCTGGTCGCCATGGACGTCGCCGCCTTCGGAAAGACCATGGCTGCCGGCAAACGTGCTGCCCAGCGAAAGATTGGCCGCGCGCGCCACCTCGGCTCCGATCACTGCTTCCATCGGTTGTTGCCACAGCCTGCCGCTTGCCAGTTTGGCGCGGTAAAGCTCGAGTAATGCAGGCTCGGTGCCGACAATGCGAAAGCCGCGAAAATTATCACCCAGCGCCAGCGGCACCACCTGCCGAACCTGCGGCATGCGGCGAAGATCGCGGATGCTTTTTTCAGGGATATTACCGGTGGGCACATCGAGATGATAGACCGACGAAAGAATCAGCTGTAGCGGGCTGCCCTTGGCACCCACCACCAGATCGATGCCCTGCGCATCAGCGCTAAGGCGCTGCGATACACGCTCGCCAAAATGCAGCATGATCGCAATCGTCGCCACTCCCAGCGACATCAGCAGCACCAGCAGCAGGCAGGTGATGCGGCGCTGGCGCAGCGAGGCATAAGCAAGGGAGATGAGGTTCATGCGGCCTCCGTGATGTGGGAGTTTTCAAGCACCGCGCAGCGAGGCAGCCGACCGGCCAGACGGCGGTCATGCGTCGCAATTACCAGCGTGGCCTGATAGTCCTGCGCGCTGGCAAGCAAAAGCTCCATCACGCTTGCGGCGCTGGCATCATCCAGCGCGGAGGTGGGCTCATCTGCCAGCAGCCACGGCGCGCCGGTGGCCAGCGCCCGTGCAATCGCCACGCGCTGCGCCTGCCCCTGGCTCAGCGTATGTGGCAGGGCGCGGGCTTTATGCGCCAGCCCGACACGCTCCAGCAGCGTCATCAGGTGCGCATCATCCGCCTTGAGGCCGGCGAGATAACGCGCCAGCTGCAGGTTGCCCAGCACATCGAGCATCCCCGCCAGATGCAGGGTTTGGAACACCATGCCGATATGGCGCGCACGCCAGCGGTCGCGCTGGTCGGTCGGCATGGCGGAAATCAGCTCACCGTCCACGCGCACCTCACCGCCGGTTGGGCTGAGCAGCCCCGCCATGAGATGCAGAAGCGTGGTTTTGCCGCTGCCGGAAGCGCCCAGCAGCAGCAGCGGCTGACCGCGACGGACGCTGAGGTTCAGGCCGCCGAGCACAGGATCGCCGCCGGGGCGGTAGCTGATGTCGCGCAGCTCAATCATGCGCGGCAACTGCCGCATTCAACCGGCAGCTCAATCACCGCATGCGCCGGCAGCGCCACCGATAAATCCCGTAGCTCTTCCAGATGATGAAGAAGCTGGTGGTCGTGACGCTCTTCGACTTTTTTGCAGCCGCCGCAGATGGTGAGCACGGAAAGCGCGTGGTTGTGATCCGCATCGCAGTTGCAGGCAATGTAAGCGCCGATGGATGCAAGGCGGTGCACCTTGCCTTCTTTTTCCAGCGCCGCCAGGGCGCGGTAAATGATCGGCGGGCTGTTGATGCCTTTGGATTTAAGCTTTGCCAGCAGCGCATAAGCTGGCATGGGCTGGCGGCTGGCACGCAGCTGCGCGAGCACCAGTTGGCGCGGGCTTTGAGCCGCTTTAGCGGGGTGTGCCACTTTTTTCTCCTTGGATATCAGAGCGGAGTGAAACGGATGGCTGTTACACTATAACACCCAAACAACAAGTCAAGTATGCGGCGCTTACTCGCGTATCTTGCGGTAAAAAGTGGATTTGGCCATGGCCAGCAGATCGGCCGCGCGGGTGATGTTACCGCCGACATGCGCCAGCACCATCTGCATCACCTCGGCTTCGATTTCCGCCATGGTTTTGATGCTGCCATCCGCCCGTCGCAGATTGAGTTGAAGCGCGGATGCCGCGCGCCTTTCCGGCGGCGGCGACGCCGCGGCGCGATCATGAATCATCTCCAGCAGCGCGCGATCAATCGTGTCGGATTCTGCCAGCACCAGCGCGCGATGAATGAGCCCTTCCAGCTCGCGCACGTTGCCCGGCCAGTCCTGATGGATGAGATAGTCCACCGCATCCTCTGCGAGCAAACGCGCAGCCAGCCTGTCCATGCGCGAGATACGATCAATAAAATGCAGCGCCAGCGGCACGATGTCCTGACGACGCTCGCGCAGCGCAGGAATCGCAATCGGCAGCACGTTCAGGCGGAAATACAGATCCTCGCGGAAGTGCCCGGCCTGTACCTCGCGCCGCAAATCGCGATCGGTGGCGGCGATGATGCGCACATTCACCCGCACGGCCTTACCGCCGGCAGCCGGTTCCAGCTCACGCTGCTGCAACAGCCTGAGCAGACGCACCTGCGCCTCCGGCGCGAGCGCGCTGATATCATCCAGAAACAGTGTGCCGCCTTCGGCCGCGCGGATGCGCCCGGGCTGCTGCGCTGTTCCGAACAGCACCGCCTCGACCCCTTGCGATACCGCACTGCAATTCACCGTGATAAACGGCATCGTCGCGCGCTTGCTTTCGCCGTGAATGCTGCGCGCCAGCAGCTCCTTGCCCGTGCCACTTTCGCCGGTAATCAGCACCGGCACATCGCTTGCTGCGGCCTTGCGCGCATAGTTAACGGTCGCCGCCAGCACCCCATCAAAACCAATCAGCTCGCTGAAACGCCCCGCGGAATGGCTCGCCTGTTTCAGACGCGCAAGCTCCTGCGAAAGTGATGACAGCCGAATAGCATTATCAATCGCCACACCAAGGCGCGATGCCTCGGGTGGCTTCACAATAAAATCACTCGCCCCCTCTTTGATCGCGCGTACCGCAAATGCTGCATCATCGCTGCCGGTTAGCATCAAAACCGGCAGATCCGGGCGCAGGCGGCGTATCTGCTGCAGCGTTTCAAAACCACCCAGCCCCGGCATGTGAATATCAAGCAGCACCGCGCTGATCTCGCCGATATTGCTTTCACGTAACCGCTGCAATGCCTCATCGCCGCTCGCTACCGCCATCACCTCATATTGCAGCTTCTTTTTCAGCATGACCGACACTATCCGCCGCTGTAGCGGCTCGTCTTCGACAAGTAGAATCGTATGCGTCATGCCGTAGCTCCGGATAAGCGTTTTATTTTGAGAATATAGCATAGTTTTTTCTAATAATCGAACGTTTTTTGAGAATTCCAAGATGATGCTTCGCGCTATCTTGTTGTTTTATATGAATTATGAAATTGGCGCAAAGGAGGCGATAATGAGCTTCAGGAGGTAAAAGAGTATGATTTTAATCGATCAGCATGCAGAGGCGAAACTCAGCGATACCATTGAAATGCTGAAAGCTGATCAGAAGATAGCACGCTGCCTGCATATTGCCGCCGCACATGATCGCGATGCGCTCTTTGCAAGCGCCGCCAGCCATTGCAAAGCCATGCTCACCAATAATACCCAGCTTTACCTATGCGAGGATGGGGACCTCTTCATCCTCGCGCCAACCCTTGCCCCGCGCGATGCCCGCGAGATTGCCGAACGGATTGCCGCAGACACACAGCGAAAAATCAGCGATGCGTGGTATGGGCTTTATGAGCTACCACTTCACAGCCACAAACTGCTGCTGATGACCGAGCGCAAACTCGCAGTCATACGCGAAAACGAACAACTGCGCCGCCAGAAAATCGCCGAGCAATCGCTCGAAATGCGGCGCGAACAGATTTTAAAAGGCCTGCTCAATATTTCCTCGCAGGAGATTCAAGCCCGCCGCGCCGAACGCAAACACGCAGAGCTGATGATGATTGAAGATGATCCCTTCACACGCAGGCTGGTGGAAAATGTTGTTCAGAAAGAGATGCCGTTGACCGGCCTCGGCGATGCTACCCGCGCCATTGACACCTATGCACGCCTCGCACCGGATATTCTGTTTTTGGATATCAACCTGCCCGATGTGACCGGCCATGAGCTGCTGGATAAAATTCTTGCGCTCGACCCTGAGGCCTATGTGGTGATGCTTTCCGGCAATGCCGACCGCGATAACATCACTCAGGCAATGAAGCGCGGCGCTAAGGGCTTTATTGCCAAGCCCTTCACCCGTGAAAAAATCCACCAGTACATCGAACGCTGCCCCACCCTGCAAACCTAGAAAGGCTTTTTATGCGCATCCACACCCCACCTGCCGATCATTTTCTTTACTCGCTGGCCGTCTCCATCGGTAAAGATCCGGCCAGTCTTGAGAACTGGTGGTGCCTGCATATCAAGCGAACGGATGAATCTCAGAGCGAGGCGCGCACGCACATACTCAAAAAAATCAAAGCACATCACCCTGATATCGACTGTGATGTCGTGCTTTGCCCGGATCTTGATATTCTTATTTTAAGCCACATGGCGCAGGATGAGCAGCTCAATGGCATTGCGGATGAAATTACCGAAGCAACCTTCGTAACCGAAGGGCTTTTTGCTGAATGCACCCTGTATGATCTGGCGCGGGACTGGCGAAGCGTGCGTGCACTGCTGCTGGGCAAGCATCCCACCGCTGCGCAGCGCAATGGTGTAACGGATGGCGCTGACTTTGGTGATGTTGCCTCACTGTCTGATGTGTTTCACGAAGCAAAAAAATTGCGCCGCGGGCGAATGCCGCAGCATGTGATGGTGGTGGAAGACGACGCGATGACGCGCAGACTCGTGGCCAGCGCGTTCAAGGAGCATTATGCGATTATCTCTGCCGCCAACGCCCAGGAAGCGGTGATGAACTATCTGCTGCACGCACCAGACATCGTATTTCTGGATATCGGCCTGCCCGATCGCAGCGGCTTTGAAGTGCTGCATCAGATCATGCGTCATGACACCGATGCGTTTGTGGTGATGTTCAGCGCCAACAGCTATCTTGACAACATTACCCACGCACTATCTCAGGGTGCTTCAGGCTTCGTCGCCAAGCCGTTTAAAAAAGACAAGCTCAGCCACTATATCCGCGAGAGTGCGCAGCATCACGGCAAACTTTATCAGGCGTAGGTTTATGCAGCATTACCCCAAACAACTTCACTGGTGGAACAGTTTATTGATTCTGGTGGTTGCGGCGGCATCCACACATGCGGTGCTTGATCCGCCCGAATCTACCAGTCAGTCGCTCATACATTTCGGCTTTTTGCTCGCCGTTGCCGCACTGGTGGTTATGAACTGGTTTCTTCTGAGGCCACAGTTGCAACTGGTAACAGAATTCAAAGAAAAAGCGAAACTACTGGAAACCGTGATCCAAAGCGCCAATGACGGCATCCTCATTACCAAAGCGGCGCTGCATGACCCCGGCCCGGAAATTATCTATGTCAATGAAGCATTCTGCCGAATTTCCGGCTGGAAAGCAGAAGAAATCATCGGCCAGTCGCCACGGATTCTGCAAAGCCCGTTTACCAAGCGCGAAACGCTCGACGCGCTGAAACAGGCACTGATAGAAGGCCGCCCGTTTAAGGATGAATTACTGAATATCAGTAAAGATGGGCGCCATTACTGGCTGGATATCAGCATTGTGCCGGTGAGAAACAGCGCCGGCAGCATCACTCATTTTGCAGCAGTAGAGCGTGATATTACCGCGAAGAAAGAAGAAGAGCTGCGCAAAAAAAATATGTGGCTGGAGCTTGGCCGCGCCAACCTCAAAGCCGAAGCCGCCACGCGCGAGCTGGAGGCAAGCCTTGCCAGAGCCGAGGCCGCCAATAAAGCCAAAAGTGATTTTCTTGCTAACATGAGCCATGAGCTGCGCACGCCGATGAACGGTGTGCTTGGCATGGCGCAGCTGCTCGCCGACAGCCCGCTTAATAGTGAGCAGAAAGAGCTGGTTTCTACCATTAACAGCTCCGGTGAAGGTCTGTTGTTGCTGCTGAACGATATTCTCGATTTCTCAAAAATCGAAGCAGGCGCGCTGACGCTGGATGACAGCGCCTTCCATTTCACCGATATGCTCACTAAAATCGGCCATCTGCTGCGCCCGCAGGCGGATCATAAACAGATTGAGATCAGCATTCAGTGTGAAGATGACGTGCCGGCTTATCTGTGGGGCGATATGAATCGCCTGCGCCAGATCATCATGAACCTCGCCGGCAATGCGATTAAATTCACCGAGCGCGGCCAGGTCAGCATCCTCGCCAGCCGCTACCGTGACCATGAGGGCGACAAGCTGCATCTGCGTGTGCGTGATACCGGGGTCGGTATCGCCGCTGATAAGCTGGATCTCATCTTTGATAAGTTCACACAGGCTGATGCCAGCATTACCCGCAAATATGGCGGCACCGGCCTTGGCCTTGCGATCAGCAAACAGCTGGTGCAAATGATGAACGGCAGTATCGGCGTGGAAAGCACGCCGGGCAAAGGCTCGACCTTCTGGTTCACCCTTCCGTGTAAACCTGCTGAAGCGTCCGACGAGATTACCACCCTTGAGCAGCTGCGCACGCTGGTGCCGGTCGATATGCCGAAAAAGCCCGCGCACGAGGCGCAGGTGCTGCTGGTGGAGGACTATCCGGTCAACCAGCTTTTTGCTGAGAAACTGCTGCGTAAATTCGGCTTTACGCAGATTGATAAGGTGGAGGATGGTTTCGAAGCCGTCATACGCTGCAGCGAAAAACACTACGATATTATTTTCATGGATTGCCAGATGCCGAAAATGGACGGCTATCTTGCCACTCAGGAAATCCGCCTTCAGGAAAGCACCTCCACCCGTCACACATTGATTGTGGCGATGACCGCCAATGCGATGGTGGGTGACCGGGAGAAATGTATTGAAGCCGGTATGGACGAATATCTGAGCAAGCCGCTGCGCGCCGAGCACATGAAAAAAACATTGCAGACATGGTTTGTGCTCAGCCATCCGCAGATTACACTGGCTGGTGCTCCCGCCCCCATGACCGCCGATAGCACGCCTGCCGTTGATCTTGAGCAGCTACGCTTGTTCACGGATGGCGACCCGGCAGAAGAAAAAGCACTAGCCGATCTGTTTTTGGATCAGGCGCGGCAGATGATTGAGGTGCTGGAACAGCATCTCGCCAGTGATGGCCAGGAGGCCTGGAAATCCGCGGCGCACCGCTTCAAAGGTTCCTCCGGTAATCTTGGTGCTAACCAGCTGCATCAGCTCTGCAAGCAGGCCGAAATGAATTTCCAAAGCGATGCTATGCAAAAACAGCAGATGCTCGCCGCCATCAAATCAGAAACCCATCGTGTGGAACAGTTTTTCAGCGGTAACGCCGGTTGATTTATTCAACAGGCCACTTAAGGCAGAGCGCCATAATATCCAAGAATTAGAGCCTGATTTCGTAGGGTGAGGCGTTGTTGTCGCGGGAGCGGTGGTTCGCGTTAGCTGCGGGTCGTTTATGGGCGGGGTTTTCCACCACGGTAAAGAGCCTCACCGCGCTGGGCTGGCCGAAGCGTGTGGCCGGGTTCTGAGCCGCCCATTCAATGGTGGTTGGCATATCAGGTAAGG
>Ga0315900_10007993_pt1 | contig 13714 bp, 9 predicted proteins | sample LakEriMetagenome_FD_203521 | JGI IMG/M metagenome (GOLD analysis project Ga0315900, IMG submission 203521) | Freshwater fungal communities from buoy surface, Lake Erie, Ohio, United States - Buoy 12 MA114 | ecosystem: Environmental > Aquatic > Freshwater > Lake > Lake biofilm | place: USA: Lake...
CAGCAACACCAGCCTTAAATCGCGCATGCACGGGGCCCGCGGTCGCGATCACGTTGTTGATATACTCCCAGCGTTTCGACGGTAGTCGGCCTCGGATTTTTGCCAATCGTTCTGAACGCAAAAGGTCTCGAAGATCATACCCGTCGATCCATTCCATGATGAGCAATCGAATGCGCCCTCGATCGATAAAATCATGGACGCTCAGTACGCCTTCATGCTGGATTCGTGCTACGGAAGATGCGACAGTCCCAATCCGAAGCATAGCCTCATCGTAAGAGGATTGTGTTCCGTAACGCTCGGGTGAGAACACTTTCATCGCGACCGGTAATGCAAAGCCATCGGCACCACGGCGTTCGGACAGAAAGACCACCCCCTGACCCCCGCTCCCCAGGATTCGATCCAATTTATGGTAGCTCATCCATTGCAGACGTCGATCCTCCAACAAATGTTGGTAGCGCTGAAGCAACTCAGGGTTGCAGATGGGTTGGGACTCACCTCCAATCGTTCTCGAACGGAGGTCTCCCGCATAGGTCGTTGTTTGCATAGAATCATCCTTGAGAGGAAAATGTTGGTCCACACAACATTTTTGGCTCTGTTATCCTGATGCAATTCAGTTCCGCATACAAGAGAGCAAAGGGGTTCCGCTCCATTTTTGTTGTTTCACGAATCAAATACCTCAAAATTTTACTCCCGATGCAGCGGATTGTGTGCCCGTTTATCGTATTTCTGGTTTGCTTCGGCGCCCAGGTCGGAATGACGCAATCCTCGTCTGCTCCTGAGGATAGTCTCTCCGCGCCTTTTGGAACTCGATTTATAGACGGACACCCTGATCGACTTTATGTCGGGCAATTGATCGAAAAGGGATTTTACGAGACCGCGATCCAAGTATGTCAGCATAGACGAAGTCTAGCTGAATCCGGGCAAAGCTCCAAGGAGAGAGCGCAATGGCGAATGCTGTGCATGGAGTCCACTGCAGCCAAGACGGCGTCAGAGTTCAACAAGTATTTGGATTCCCTGTCGTCGCTAGATCTACAACTCCAAACGATCGCCGAGTTCTACCCAGCGGAACAGAATGATCCGCGATCGCTTTGGGGGCAGTTCAAGTCGACTTGGTGTCAATGGTATGTTCTGCGAAGTGGAGTTTCACTGTATGTTGCTGCACCCAATCGCGCGGCTCTACGAGATTGGTGTTTGAATCGAATTCGAGTCGCAATAGATGAGCTCGAGGAACTCGAGTCCCGAGTGGAGAAGACCCCCACAAACTCAGTCAATTCCTCCGACACAGTTGAGGCTGTTGAATTGAGTGCGCTCATCGCGGAGATAAATCTATTAGCGTGCGATTTACTGTCCCTTCGCGGCATGATCTATCCAGCAAAAAGTGACGAGAGATTGGCTGCTGGAACACAGATGATGACTGCTCTAGAGAAGGCAGAGAGACGCATTGGTCCCACATGGTCGGATCGTCCGAAACTCCAGATAGCAAAATGCCGAGCATTGCTTCTTTTGGATCGCCCAAAAGACGCGCTTTCCGCAGCGGATTCAGTCGCTTCTTTGCCGCAGCTTCGGCGCGAATGGATGGTAACGATCGCTTCGATTGCTTCTGAGGCAGCCAGAGCTTTAGGTGACTTAGACACGGCGTTTCGATGGATAAGAGACGCGGGTGGCTGGGAATCCAATCCTCAGTTGGCGATTGAACAATTTGCAGCAACTCTTGCGAATGAGAAAGTTAGTTCCGCTGACGAAGCGCTGCGTATCAAGAAGACAATTGCGGAGAGATTCGGAGGGTATTGGGCTAGTCGGACAGATGCGATATTGGTCACATCGAAAGGGAGTGTTTCCAAGTCGAATGAAACGACGCCATCGAACACGTTGGCTATCGAGTTGCTGCTATCCGAAGTGAAACAACTCATGGCCGATAAACGATGGGAGGACGCAATCGAAAAGCTCTCGCAAGGAGAATCGCTCGCAACGAACGAGAAGAATGATATGTTGGCATTTCAAATGGCAAGGCGAATAGCGGCCATATGGGGTAGTTTGAACGATTTCGAAAATGCTGCCTACGAGTTCCATCGAGCGGCTACGACTTATTCCCATGTTTTAGAAGCACCAGGCACTTCGATGACCGCCGTTCGCATGGTTCAAGAAGGGCTACTGCGAATTGGGACCGAACGAAATCAAGAGACAGTTGACAAACGAGAGTCGCTGCTTTTGTTGCGCAAACAAATTTGGCTAGATGTCTTGTCGATATGGCCGGAATCGGAACAATCTGCGGCGGCTGCAGAATCTCTTCAAAATTTCTACCTTTCCAACGATCAGCTTTGGGAAACTACCCAACTTTGGTTTGCACGGTGGGAGCGACTTCAACAACTGTCAATAGACCGACTACCAGACGATCCTGATTCTGGAAAGGCAGGGAGGCAAACTGCGATTCAGCGTACGATAACGTTCACATCGCTCCTCTGTTTGTTGGCTCAACAATCCTGGCTGGATCGTTCGATGCTAGGTGTGGATGCACGGAAACAAGCCAGCGAAGCCATGTCTCGATTGCAGGCAGCGATAAGAACAACGCAGGATGGTCGGTTGATAACGCTTGGGGACCGGCTGAAGTTCATGGAGGTAGGAGCAGGATGGGAATGGTCGGTTGTAGACACTTCACTTTTGCAGTTAGATTCAAGCGATGTTTTTGATCAATGGCTTCAGTGTGAGCTATTGTTTACCCAGTTTATTTCCTCAACACAGGTACCACGAGAACTACTACAGATGCTTACGGAGTCTGTGGATCGGCTTGTGCTGTTATCGGGCCGTGAGCCGAATGCGAATCTGGGCAAGGCAACACAGGAGCAATTGTCCCGTTCCATTGTGTTGTACAAGATAGCGATTGTCGGATGGAACGGAGACCTGTCGACAGCAAAAACGGAGCTCGAGAGTAAGGAGAAAGAGTCCTTGCGAAGCGTTTGGTGGCCCTATCAATCCGCACGTTGGATGCAAGCGATTCCGACTTTACGTGAAGAGTCACTGGGTCGTTACCGTCGCATTGCGTCGGGGTTACAACCAGGAAGCGAGGGGTGGCTAGAATCTCGGGCCAGGACGGTTCAAACCCTGAGAATGCTCGATCGCAACGAAGAAGCAAATCAACTTGCAGCCATGATGATTGCAACATCGCCAAACATCGTGCCGCTTTGGATAACTCGCATGGAGGTTCGAAAATAGAATGCCATTTCGAGATACGATTCGCCCGCTTGCATCCTCGAAGACACTACTTTCCGTGTCGTTCCTTGCGGCAGGCATGGGCGTCTATAGCTTGCTGGCAATGTGGAAAGACAATTCTCAGTATCGTGAGTATTTGGATATGCCTTCCGATATTCATGCCGCTCTCCTGGTTGTACTAGGATGGTTGTTGGTCTTTCGAACAAACACTGCCTACAGTCGATGGTGGGAAGCGAGAACTCTCTGGGGCACGTTGGTGAACACGTCGCGAAATCTTTCCATCAAGCTGATCGAGTTCGGTCGTCCCGATGAACAAGAGCGAGCGATGCTAGCTAGTTTGATCGCGTCGTTCCCTTGTCAGCTCAAAGATCATTTGCGAGGAATCCCTGCGTCGCAACCTGACGATCCACCCAACTCGGAATTAGACCAGCGGGCAGCCCATGCACCTATTTCAACCGCACATGCGATCTATCGGTGGCTTAGCACTCGAATCCCTTCGGAAAAGATGGATGGAAATGAGATGCGCACGATCGACATGGAGCTTGCAAAATTGCTCGAAGTTTGCGGGGCCTGTGAGCGAATTGCCAAGACGCCGTTCGTTCGAAGTTATCGAACGTTTGTGCGTCAGTGCATTACTCTCGTCTTGCTCTCTTTCCCTTGGGGCATCGCACACGATTTTGGTTGGTGGACAGTCCTGATCACCGTTGTTGTTTCGTACTTTATGATCGGCATGGAGACGATTGCAGAACACATTGAAGAACCATTCGGCTTCGATGAAGACGACCTAGATTTGGATGGAATGTGCCTGACCATCGAACGCTCCGTGAATCAGATTTTCGGAAATACCCTTAAGCAAAAGAATTGAACTATGGACATCATTTATCGTTTTGATCCGCACGCTCCCCTCGAATCCAAGGGGCCGAAAAACAATCGCGAATCGCTAAAGCTTTTGGCAAATGGAAACGAACGCTTTGCTAAGCTTGTTGAGCATGTCCAAGATATCGGAAGTGGCAAGCGAGATTTGCCACCCAAGATCATTCCAATCAATCCGATCAAGTTAGGTGTTCCAATCGTTAGTGGGCTGGAACCTGCTCATGAACCCTTCGCGTTGGTTTTGGGTTGCGCGGATGCACGCGTCCCTTTGGAGCACATATTGGATTGTTCGTCCAACGACCTCTTCGTGGTTCGCGTCGCGGGCAACGTGCTCGGGCTGGAATGTCTTGGCAGTGTCGACTATGCAGCAACGGCGCTTCGAAAGAGTCTTCAAAGCGTTATTGTGATGGGCCATACTGGATGTGGTGCAGTCACTGCTGCTGTCGATATCTATCTTTCGCCTTCCGACTTCGCCAACATTGCCTTTAGTCATGCCGTTCGTTCCCTGCTGGACCGAGTCATGCTGGCAGTCAGAGGTTCCGCTCGTGCGCTAGAAACGGCCTTCGGCAGTAAAGTGCAGAAAGCAAAGTACTATCGCGATTGGTTGATCGAAACGTCGATCTACATGAACTCAGCCGTAACGGCTTACGATCTACAGCGAGAAGTGGATGCAGTCACGAAAGGGCTTCACGTTTCCTAGTCCGTTTACGACATGGCCTGGACACGTATTGGCGCATTGCCCTTGCGTGGCGCGGATGACTTTGACTCAACCCCTCATTTTGCACCAGCTCCCAAGACATCCCAAGACTTTCCCGTCATTGCCCAACAAGTCATTGCTAGGCTAGTCAAAGAATGATTGCGGAGGATTCCCATGGACCGCGATGGCGGCGATGGGAGTCAAGATGGCGGCAATGGGAGTCACGAGCGTTTGCTTGAGTTGTCGTAGAGGTATAGGTTGCCGTCGTTGGTGAGTCGTTGGTGAGTCGTTGGTGAGTCGTTCTAAGGAAATCGGTGAGTCGTTCTAATGAAAATGGTCGAGGATGCCCCGGATGGCACCGACCAGCTAGCATTGCCTGAATCATTGTATTCTTTTCAATCTTCTTCAAGTCGCAACGTCTTGCGCGGATTTACATTGATTGTGCATCCAGGGGATTTTTGTGATCAAAATTACCATCCGCTAGTTGGCAGCGGGCTAAGCATCTCGGATAATTGGTCTGTTAGACAGAAAGCAGAATGCTTGCCAACAGCGATCTGCAGAGTTTTGGAGCGAGCCCTTATTTTTCCGTTGCAGTCCTCGGAGCAATTCATGAACACCAACCAAAAACCTCTTTGGATCAGAATAGTTCGTACTGCATTGCTAGGTGCCATCGCAGGTGTCGCAACCCTTGGCGGAGGACCGGAATGTTCCGCCCACTTTCCTTATCGAAATGGGTGCGGGCCTTACCGACATGGGTGCTGGGGTGGCGGATGGAACGGGGCTTCCTATTTCTCCAGTTTTCCAGCCTGCAGATCCTTTTGCTATCCAGCTCCCTACATTCATCACTTTCGACCGATTGTCCATCACCGTCCGGTCGTCCATTACCGCCCCGTCGTGCGGTGCTATCGCCCGATGGTAATTCGGCCGTCTTTCGTGAGCCCTTGGTGTTATGCCCCGATTCATTACTATGCTCCGCCCGTTTTTGTGACACCAATCTGCAATACTCCCGTTTACCACACGCCGATTGGTTATCCCCCTGCAGATTCGATTCAGGTCGGATATGGAACACAGCTAGGGTATGCACCAGCTGTTCGCTCCGCGTTGATGCCTGTTGCGAATTGGTTAGATGATCGCGATGAATATGCAAACGGAATGTTAGCAGAGTCGGAACGCACATTGGTGAGATCTCCGCTGCGACTCGTCTCAGCACAGAGTGAATTACCCGAAGGACGAACATCCTCGCGAAGCGTTGTTGTTGCTAAACCGGCGATAAAGCCTCTAACATCGACCTCATCGGTTTGGTCCGATTCTGCGATTGGGCTGGTGGACGAAATGGTGCTCTCGGGTGACATGCCGAGTGCCCTTCGTTCTTGCGATGCCATGGCCAGTAACCGGCAGCCTATGAACAAAGGCATTTATCTTCGCCATGCCATTCTCAAGCTGTTCACCCCGGATACCGAAACGGATCTGCAAAAAGTACTTGATCTATTGAACATGTCCGCTGCTGCGGGTGGCGAGATCGTCCCATCCGAGCTGGGGGTCTCAACACTTCGTGATTACCTAGAGCCATCTCGCGTTGGACTTCAGGAAAGTCTTAATCAGTTCTCTCAAAATGCACTTGAGGGCAAAACGGATGGCGCTGCTGATTTGCTGTTGATTGCCACACTTTTGAAGCTGGATGGGCAATCTGAACGGTGCAAATTGTTTGCCTCGGAGGCCTTTGAAAGAGCTGCTGCTTCGGAGAGTTTCGCTTGGCACAGCCTGCTGGCAGCAGTTCGCAAATAGGCGTATCGGCCGTTAATAACTTTTGGAAAATCCACCGGCTCGGGACAATGGTCCCAGGCTACCATCAAGGCCGGACTTTTGTCGGGCGTGTCTGTACGCTGCGACCAGTTGTACCGCGCACGAATGGCACTGCGAATGGCACTGCGAATATCGTGTTTTGGACCACGAATCGGACGATTCACACGAATGTTCAGCCCATTTTTCCTATTCGTGACATTCGTATTATTCTTGGTCAAACCATGAACGCACCGCTTTACCTATAGTTGCTCTTGGCAAAAAGCGTTCTGAACAGAACCATCTCTTCACGTTATATTCATCATTTCTTCATTTCCTAGTGTTACCATAGCAGCTCAACTCGAAAGCAGCCGGAATGTCCCTTCATCTTAGTCAAGACCTTAACGACGCTTACAATTCGCTCCTACGCCTCTCCGGAAGTGTGGAGGAGATGATTAGAAAATCCGTACAGTCTTTGGTGGAGAGACGAGGAACGTTGGCAGCGGAGGTTATTGACCGCGACAATGAAGTGGATCGTGGCGAAGTACGAATCGAAGAAGATTGCTTGAAAATGTTAGCATTACACCAACCGGTGGCAGCCGACCTCAGGCGAATCACGACGATGATGAAGATCAACAACGACTTGGAACGCATGGCAGATCTTGCTTGCAATATTGCCCAGCGCGCCGACAGTCTTTGTCCCCATCCTGAATTTCCTATCCCCTCTGGTATTGATCAGATGGCGACCATGGCGATTTCTATGGTACGCAGGAGCCTCGATGCTTTTGTGAATCGCGACACGGAAATGGCATTTCGCGTCATCAAAGACGATGACAAAGTGGATGCAAAAAACGTTGAAGTGATTGAAGTACTGAACTCATTGATGTCGCAGAATAGCAGTCAGATTTATGCCGCGATGCATTGTTTTTCGGCCTCGCGACATCTTGAGCAGATCGCTGACCATGCGGTGAGCGTTGCCGAAGACACAATCTACATGGTGGATGGCGTAATTGTCCGACACCGACGGCCAGCTATCACTACGGCCACAGATCCAAATGATTCAGTGAATTCCTGAATCGCCATTACTCAATTATGGAATAAGTATGCCTCGCACCAAAGTACTAGTCGTTGAAGATGATCGAGCTCTCTCGGAGGTTCTTCTGTACAACCTGGATCGCGCTGGATACGAAGTGTTTAAAGCGTTTGATGGGCGAGATGGACTTAACCAAGCGCAGTTGCGATTGCCGGATGTCATGATCCTCGACGTCATGTTGCCGATCGTAGATGGTGTCGAAGTTTGCAGACGACTGAGAGCCAGTCCAGAAACGAGCAAGATCAATGTTATCCTGCTTACCGCAAAGTCGGAGGAATCTGATCAATTGATCGGTTTCTCCGTCGGTGCAGACGACTATGTCACCAAGCCGTTCAGTGTTCGTGTTTTATTGGAGCGGATCAAATCGCTGCTGCGTCGAAAACAGGGATTAGAGAATGACGATGCCGACGTCGTCTCGCAAAAGGGAATCAGTCTCGACAGAAGAAAGTACCGTGTCACGGTCGACGATATTCCGGTCGAACTTACTCGAAGCGAGTTTCGCTTGCTAGACACATTGATGCGCCAACCGGGTCGAGCATTTGAACGATGCGAACTGATCGATTCTGCCTTGGGGGAAGACACACTCGTACTGGAGAGAACGATCGACGTTCACATTCGCGCCATTCGCAAGAAAATTGGTGAGAAATCTGTTGCCATCGAAACGGTTCGCGGTGTGGGGTATCGGTTTCAAGATAATTGATTGCAACATGCTTACCGCTGTTTAGCCTCGTTACGAGTATGCTGCGTATAGTAGCAGTACAACCAACTGCACGAGGAAGCAATTAGCACCTAGAAAATCGCCCGTGACTCCTCCCACTCGGCGCATGACGTATCGCCCAAACAAACAGCTCACAACCACACTTGCAATGGCGATTTGGATGCCGAGCCAAAGCACTTCGCCAAAGAGATTTGGCATAAGATCGAAGGAAACCTGACCCGTTGTTTTGGTGGAGAACAATTGTCGCAGCCCCAGAAACGTGGCCGCGAATAGGAACCAAGCAGCCATAGCAACTACTCCACTCCATAGAAAAACAGCCCAAGTGGTCTGGCTGCCCACATCCCGAACCATGGTGTGGCGATCTTCGATGGGTGGCAGCAATACCATCATCCACAAGATTGCCCAACGGCCCGTCATGGCGGAAATTGGAATGGCATACCATCCGATCTGGGGGCCAATCTCCGCGAGTAGTAACACACGCAAACCGATCCCCAGCACCAATGCCAATACGCCGAATGTGCCATGACGCGAATCTTTCAGTATTTCTAAAACTCGCTCCTTTGTCCAACCTCCCCCGAGCGCATCCGTGGCATCTGCGAATGCATCTTCATGAAATGCACCGGTCAGCCAACTCTCCGCAGCAATCGCAATGCATGCAGCAACAGCGGTCGACCAAACAAATGAGACCGACGAAAACACAACACTTGTGAAACACCCGATCATTAATCCGACAAGAGGAAAGAAGCGGACCGACTTCTGCAATGCTAATCGGTGATCAAACTCTTCTCGCGGAAAAAGAGGTGAAACTGGAATACGAGTGAGAAACAGGACTGCTGCCAAGAACGCTATCCAATTGGTAATTCCGTTGCTCTCTTTACTTGACATATTGATCAAAAAGTTTTCGATTCATCGACCGGAATCGATCGCACTCGGATTCTAGTTCTTTGCCCCCATCAACATGGAGAATGTACGCTAATCGTTCTAGCTCGATCGTTTCCTGTGGCAAATCGTGCCTGGCAGCTGTGTTCATCAATCGCAGCCCAGACTCAACCCCACGAAGGTATTGGTAACTCTCGATAATGAATTTTGATTCGGAGTCCATGAGGCCCCCAATCGTGGCAAGCTGACTCGCCAGCATTGCTGTCCCTTTCACTCGACGGAAGGAGCCTTTGTTTGCATTCTGCAAAACAAGTATTCGGCAAAGCCATTCGATATCAATAGTGCCGCCGCATCCTCTCTTCAGATTGCGATGGTGCGCTGTAGACTCTAGTGCGTGGCGCTGACTACGCAAGAATAGCGTATCACTTTCTAACCAGGGGAGCTTCTTTAAGGCTGTTTCGATTTGCGACTCCGCTATTTCGGCAAATTCTTTCTCACCGCAAAAAACGCGAAAATCGACTAGTTCGATACGCTTCTCTGGCGATAGACTTCCACTTTCGATCGCTTGAAGAAACGACAGTAGACTCCAGGAAAGAAAGTTGGATCGCCCATTCCCAAGGATCCAAATCTTGGTCTCATAGAGTTTGCCAAATCGCCCGACGCGATTCAGCGACTGCGATACACGCTGAGCGAGCTGTTGAAAAAAATCTTGATTGGATGATGCGATGTGTCGTCGAGAGATCCCGACGGGTGCCGTTTCACCGTCGGATTCGTAGAGGCACAGCAGCCCCACATCGCTGTGATAGTTTGGTTCTCTCGCACCATATTTCCCAACGAATGCAAAGACGAATCGACAGGTCCCCATAGTCTCGGATCGTGGAACACCAAGCTTCTTGATAAGGTTATGATATTCGTTCTCAATAACTTGGTTGACACATACATCCGCGATGTCGGACAGCGCACGATGTGTATCCGCGATACTCTCTTTTCCAAGAACTTCGCGGACACCCACGTTCAGGTGCATGGCATTCTTAAAGGACGCGAGAATCGGCGCGATGTCTTCCGCACCACGGCACAGCTCATAAATCATCGTCTCGAGTTGATGTTCATCTGGCAATCGATTGAGCATCAATGAATCCAACAGCTCGTCGATCATGCCAGGATTGTTCACCAACAACGACACCAAATAAGGGCTTGCTCCACATAGTCGAACATAGAGATCCATGCTCGGTTCGTGCCGGCTGAACAATTCCCAGAGGACTCCTTTCCCACCGAGCGAGCGACTCGTTTTGGCTAGATTCTCCAGAGTCAAATCAGGAGCCGGCGTCTGGCTTATTTTAATCAACAATTGCGGCGCAATGGCGGCGAGAAAATGCCGACAGCGTCGCGTAGACAACATCTTGATCTCCTCATGCGCGAGTTCCACCAAATGTTGATAGGCTGCGTGAGTCCGTTGAAATCGGTGCTTCGCCAACAAATCATCGACCCAAGCAGGCGAGGGATTCGGATCCAAAATCAAGTCGGATTCATCGGCCACGTTTCCTTCGCCAGAAAAAACCTCTGCCTGGAGGTGTTGCTGAATCTGTCGGACTTTGCTTATTGCATCCGAAAGCTGCGATGCATCCATCTCGACGAAACCGTTGGCATTTGTATCTCTCTCCGCATTACCCGGAAAAAGGGATACCGATTGTTGTGATTGAATTGCTGCCGTCTGAAATCGACCGAGAGCTGAAGCCAAGATACCTCTTTCCGATTCGGTCAAAAATCCTTCTTTCGCCAACGCATCAATGGCTCGTAGCGTATTGCATTCCCGGACCGCGAGGGAATCACCACCGTGCAATAGTTGAAGGTAACCAACAAAAAATTCCAACTCCGTACGCCAACGCACCACCTGATCTTCGTCAATTCGATCGACATTTCCCCCTATCGCACCTCCTTTATCATCTCTTCGATGAATCCGTCGATAGGCAGCACCTAAACTAGCAACGTCGGATCCAGAGAGATTGCGTTGGAAAAGAAGTGTTGGTACTTCTTCTAGAATACTCTGACTGATAGATGCATCACCGAAAACATGCCGCGCTTTGAGCAACGCGAACTTATGCTTGGTCCGACCAGCATTCTCAACATGTTGAAGCCAACGACGGCCTTCGAGCACCATTCTCGAGTCAACGCGAAAATCTCCTTCGCCGGAGAATGGCTGTTTGACCTGGTAAGCGAATCCATTTGGATGCGAAAGCCATTTCACCACACGCGCCGCAAACCGGTCAAACTCTTCTTGCTGTTTCTCTTGATCCATGGCGTTTGGTACAAGTGAGACGGATTCTCGAAAAAAAAGAAGTTCGAGAGGCTGGCAAAAATCCAACTCGCACCCTCCGTAAGCACCCAACCCGACGACGGCAATTCGTTTCTCCAAATCGTGTGGCGTGATCTTTCGACTGGCGGATATTCTTGAAGCAACTTGGATGGCGGCAGCGAGAGACGCTTGTGCAATCCAGGTTAACTGTTGCGAGACTTCAAACCAGGGCATTCCATGCAAACAGAATGCACACAAAACCCGTAGTGTTTCTCGGCGTCGAAACGTACGCATCGTCGCAAGCAAATGCGTTTCATCCTCGAGTCCCCCGAGTTCGGCGATGATAACATCGGACATGTGCTCCGCGGGCACCGACTGCCCCGCCGTTAGGCGAAGCCAGTCGAAACTGTCAGGATCTTCGACAAGCCACTCGACCGAAGGAGATTGAAGGGAAAGGATCCGCATCAACACCGGCAGTGAATCCAAGTCTCGCTCCAAAAAGGCAATGAAGCTCCCGGGGCTTCGCGTCCGGTCGACAAATCGAAACAGTCTCTCGACGCCGGCTGCAAGCTCCGGATACTCGGACAATAGCGTGCCAAGCTGAGTAAGAAAGTCATGAATGGGTCCCCAATGCGGAGGATGACTCCACCAATCTTCAATGACTTTTCGCGTCGGTTCCGTGAGATTCAACGCGTGTATATGAATCCACTCATCGATGGTATTGGCGATCTTTCCACTCATCATGCATAGTCTACACGAGGATCGTGTTCACCCAACCAACGGCTGTTCCAATCTAAGCGGGTTTCAGTCTACTTAGCTTGTCAAATCTTTGATAGAAAATCAATGACTCAAAATCGAACTGAAAATAAAAAAACCCCACTCAACCTAGATCGGTCACGCCCGAAATCCGATCTTGAGCTGAGTGGGGAAGTTTGTTTTGTTTCATCCATCATCGCCTCGTCGCCATTCGCGATTTGCGTTTGGCAGGTGCGATGTATTTGCTTTCGATAGTTTACCTCTGCATCCAAAATTGCAACCCCCCAATAAAGAATTTTATCTTAATTCAACCGTCCGAGCCGCGATTTTCTGGAATCTCAGTTTTGGGAACAAATCCCTAGGATTCCTCTTCCACCCATTGCAATTGTTTTAACGGCTGAAATGATGGTAGCCGCTCACAACAGGAGCAGCGTGCTCCTCGTCGTGATTTTCAAAACACCTGGAAGTAAGCTGTGAATTCTTCGACCAATGACGAACAGGACGGTTCGTCTGCAAATGACCAACCAGAAGGTACTTCTACACCTGTCGAGATCAAATCAAGTAGTCATGGTTCGGGTCTCTTCACCCGAATTCGAGAAGCTGCCGGGACCGTTTATGGTGACATCGGTACATCGGTTCTTTACTGCGTCATGGAGTTGACTCGAGAAACGATCAAGCTGAATAACCACAGCTTACCTGCCGAACAAGTTGCAGGAATGATCGCCACGGGCGGCCCTAATCTTGTATCTCCCAATGAGGCCCTCGGTTGTTTGAGCCTCGTCTTTTGGGCGTTGATTTTTTTAACCGTCAAGTACGATTTGTTAATCATGCGGGCGGACAACCGGGGCGAGGGTGGAGACTTTGCTCTTTGGGGGCTACTTCAAGGGTACACGGGTAAGATCTTCGGCATTGGTGTTCTCGGGTTTTTAGTCGTCACTGCCGCAGGTATGCTTGCTGCCGACGGCATCATCACTCCTGCTGTGAGTATGCTCGGTGCCTACGAACCGTTAGCTGAATGGGCTGTTCCTGCAACAATCATCAGTCTTTTTATCTTGTTCAAACCGCAATGGCGAGGAACCAGCAAAGTCGGCGGACTCTTCGGCTGGTTCATGCTTCTCATTTGGTTTCCATGGATCGCTTTGAAGGGATTGCCATGGATTTTCAGGAATCCCGAAGTCTTCAAGGCAGTTAATCCTTACTACGCGTTTGACTTTGCCATGAGCTACCCAACACTCGGGATGTTCGCTATTTTTGGTGTCGTTGTTTTGGCTATCACAGGAGGCGAAGCCAAGTACGCTGACATCGGTCACTTCATGAAACAAACAGGAAAACATTGCTCAGAAGGAATGAGCGTCGATCCTGCAAACTCCGGCAGACGCCCTGTGATGCTGGCGTGGTACTCGATCGTGTTGCCTTGTC
>Ga0315900_10007997_pt1 | contig 13712 bp, 7 predicted proteins | sample LakEriMetagenome_FD_203521 | JGI IMG/M metagenome (GOLD analysis project Ga0315900, IMG submission 203521) | Freshwater fungal communities from buoy surface, Lake Erie, Ohio, United States - Buoy 12 MA114 | ecosystem: Environmental > Aquatic > Freshwater > Lake > Lake biofilm | place: USA: Lake...
GCGCGCCCGCATCCGCCACCACCGCCTCCAGCGGCGTCACGCTGCGCGCCAGCAGCTTCAGCTGCTCGGCCTCCGCCGTCGCCTCGACCTGCACCACCACCGCCATACCGGGCTCTAGCAAGGCCCGCGCCTGGTCGAGCACGTCGGAAAACACCGTCACCTCATATTGCCCCGTCGGGTCCGACAGCGTGACAAAGGCAAAGCGGTTGCCGCGCGCGGACTTGCGCTCCTGGCGCAGGGCGACCGTCCCGGCCATCCGCGCGACAAAGGCCCCGCTCGTCACCCGGGCGCCCACCTCGTCGAGCGTCATCACCTGCCGACGCTTCAGCGCGGGCAGGAAGTCGTCCAGCGGATGCCCCGACAGATAGAACCCCACCGCCTTGAACTCCTCGGCCAGCCGCTCGGGTACCGGCCAGTCGGGCACCTGCGGCAACCGCGGTTCGGGCAGGTCCTCGCCCGTTTCGCCAAAAAGGCTCACTTGCCCCGATCCCTTCTGCTCATGCACCGCCTGGCTCCAGCCCAGAAGCACGTCCATACTCTCGAGCACCCGCCGCCGGTTACTGTCCAGCGAGTCGAAAGCCCCCGCCCGCGCCAGTACCTCAAGTGGCCGCTTCCCGATCCGCCGCAAATCCACCCGCCGCGCGACATCGAACAGCGTCACGAAATCGCGGTCCCCCCGCGCCTCGGTGATCAGCCTCATCGCTTCCACGCCCACGTTCTTCAGCGCGCCCAGCGCATAGACAAGCTGCCCCTCGCGGACATCGAAGGTCGCCTCCGACCGGTTCACGCAAGGCGGCAGCACCGCCAGCCCCAGCCCCTTCCTCACCTCCTGAACATAAAGCGCGAGTTTGTCGGTCAGGTGGATGTCGCAATTCATCACGCCCGCCATGAATTCGACCGGATGATTGGCCTTGAGCCAGGCAGTCTGGTAGCTCACCACCGCATAGGCCGCAGCATGGCTCTTGTTGAAGCCGTAATTGGCGAACTTCTCCAGAAGGTCGAACACCTCCCGCGCCGTCTCGGCCGGAATGCCGTTCGCGGTCGCGCCCGCTTCGAACTTCGGGCGCTCCTTGGCCATCTCCTCGGGGATCTTCTTGCCCATCGCCCGGCGCAGCAGGTCCGCCCCGCCCAGCGTGTAGCCCGCCATGACCTGGGCGATCTCCATCACCTGTTCCTGATAGACGATGATGCCCTGCGTCTCGGCAAGGATATGATCGATCGAGGGATGGATCGACGGGCGCGGCCTCAGCCCGTTCTTGACCTCGCAGTAAAGCGGGATGTTCTCCATCGGCCCCGGCCGGTAAAGCGCAACCAGCGCCACGATATCCTCGATGCAGGTGGGCTTCATGCGCTTGAGCGCGTCCATCATCCCCGAGCTTTCCACCTGGAACACCGCCACCGTGCGCGCCGCGGCATACAGCGCATATGTCCGCGCATCGTCGAGCGGGATCGACCCGATATCCCATTCAAGGCCCGGCGCGGGGTCGTAAAGCTGCCGCCCGTCCGCTGCCTGCCCCAGCGTCCGCCCAGCCCGGCGGATCAGCGCGACCGCATTCTCGATCACCGTCAGCGTCTTCAGCCCCAGGAAGTCGAACTTCACAAGGCCCGCCTGCTCGACCCATTTCATGTTGAACTGCGTGGCCGGCATGTCCGACCGCGGGTCCTGATAAAGCGGCACCAGCTCGTCCAGCGGCCGGTCCGCGATCACCACCCCCGCCGCATGGGTCGAAGCGTTGCGCAATAGCCCCTCGATCTGCGACGCATAGCTCAGGCAGCGCGCCACCACCTCCTCGGCGCGGGCCTCCTCGCGCAGCCGCGGCTCCTCGGCCAGTGCCTTCTCGACCGAAACGGGCTTGACTCCTTCCGTCGGGATCAGCTTCGAGAGGCGGTCCACCTGCCCATATGGCATCTGCAAGACTCGCCCCACGTCGCGCACCGCCGCCTTGGACAGAAGCGCGCCGAAGGTGATGATCTGCCCCACGCGGTCCCGACCGTATTTCCCCTGGACATAACGGATCACCTCCTCGCGCCGGTCCATGCAGAAATCGATGTCGAAATCCGGCATCGACACCCGCTCGGGGTTCAGGAACCGCTCGAAAAGCAGCGAATAGCGCAAAGGGTCCAGGTCGGTGATGGTGAGCGCATAGGCCACAAGCGACCCCGCCCCCGACCCCCGCCCCGGGCCGACCGGAATCCCCTGCCCCTTGGCCCAGGTGATGAAATCGGCGACAATCAGGAAATAGCCCGGAAACCCCATCTGCTCGATGATGCCAAGCTCGAACTCGAGCCGAGTCTCATAGGTCTCGACCGGGGCGGCCGGCGCGATCACCGCAAGCCGCGCCCGCAGCCCCGCCCAGGCCGCGCGGCGCAGCTCCTCGACCTCGTTCTCGGCAAAACGCGGCAGGATCGGCGCGCGCTTCACCGGTCGGAAGGCACAGCGCCGCGCGATCTCGACCGTGTTCTCCACCGCCTCGGGCAGGTCGGCGAAGAGCGCCGCCATCTCCGCCCCCGACTTGAACCAGTGCTGGGGCGTCAGCCGCCGCCGCGGCCCCGGCTGGTCGACATAGGCCCCCTCGGCCACGCAGAGCAGCGCATCATGCGCCTCGTAAAGCTCTGACTTCGGGAAATAGACATCGTTCGTCGCCACTATCGGCAGGTCCAGCCCATAGGCCCAGTCGACAAAGGCCCGCTCGGTCTCCCGTTCCGCCTCGGGCAGCCCGCCTTCGACCGGATGGCGCTGTAGCTCGACGTAAAGCCGCCCTGGAAACACCCCTGCCAGATCGCGCAACAGCGCCTCGCCCCGCCCGGCCAGACCCGCCCGCACCAGCCGGCCCAGCGGCCCATCTGGTCCGCCCGTCAGGCAGATGACCCCCTCTGCATGCACGCGAAGTTCGGCCGGTGTCACCTGCGGCAGCTCCCCTGCCTTGTCGAGATAGGCCAGCGAGTTGAGCTTCAGAAGGTTCCGATACCCCGCCTCGGACTGCGCCAGCAGCACGACCGGCGCCGGCCGCTCGGCCCGTCGCCCCGGCTCGGCCGGAAGATAGGCCAGGTCCATCTGGCAGCCGATGATCGGCTGCACCCCCACCTTGGCCGCGCCTTCGGCGAATTCCAACACGGCGAACATCGCATTGGTGTCGGTTATCGCCACCGCCGGCATCCCCGCGGCCGCAGCAAGTTCCGGCACCAACTTCACCGGCACCGCTCCTTCGAGAAGCGAATGCTCGGAATGGACCCGCAGATGGATGAATCGGGGCTCGCGCATAGGAGTTCGAGCCTACCCGCCCGCCGGCGCTACTGGAAGGGGCCTCCCGGCCACCACAGTGCCCTCGCCCGCCGCGCCACCCTTCGGCACCATCGCCGACTCCGCCGGCACCCCCGCCACCACACCCGCATCCGCCGGCACCACCCCCGACGACGGCCAGTCCCCGCAGCGCTGTCACCGGGCGCCGCCCCTTCCCGAAACGTGTCCCCGCTCCGGATGCTCAGATGGATGCCCGGCCATACCTGACCGGACCCCGAACCTAGTCGCCTGCCGGCACAATTGCCGTCTCAGCCGGCGCAACTGGCTCCGCGCCAGGCGCGACGGTCGCCCTGGGCGCCCCGACCGTCTCTCCGCCCGCGGGCACCACCGACTCATCGCCCTTCGTCACAGGCGCGACCCCCGGGTCCGCCCGGCCCGCGGCAATGGCCGCCTCGGCCGGCCCACCCCGCTCACTCCCCGCCGGACCCATCGCCGTCTCCGATAACGCGGACCCTGTCGGCACCGCCCCAGCCACCGCCACGCCCGCGCCTCCCGGCTCCGCCGTGCCCGCGGCCACCGTCGCCCCGCCAGGCGCCGGTAGCGCCTCCGTCGCACAGAGGCCCACCGCCATCAGCCCGCCCGCGCCAAAGACCGGGTCCCGCCCCGGATCGCCGAGATCGCGCGCAAGACTCGCAAGCCGCGCCTCGACCCCCGCCGGGCTCAGCCTCGGGTCGCCTTGCCGCACCAGCACCGCCGCGGCAGTGACGTATGGCACCGCGAAGGAGGTCCCCGTCTTCAACCGGGCCCCGCTGACCGAGGCCGCCGTCCACACCTCCACCCCCGGAGCAGCGAGATCGACATAATCGCCCTGCTGCGCTCGGCGATAGACCACATCTCCTCCGTCGATCGCGGTCACCGCGATCACCCCGTCATAGGCGGCCGGATAGGCCGGTTCCGCCCGTGGCCCGCCATTGCCCGCAGCCGCGACGATGACGATTCTCTCCTCGGTCACCAGCCGCGCAATCGCCTCCTCCAGCACCGTGTTTGGCGGCCCCGCAAGGCTCAGGTTGATCACGCCCACCCCCTGCCCGGCCAGGAACCCCAATCCCTCGATCAGCGCGACCACATCGGCGCGCTCGTCCTGTCCCACGCGGTGAAAGGCATCCACTGCCACCAGCCGTGCCCAGGGGACAAGCCCCGGCGACCGGCTCGCGGGATCGCCAACCAGGATCGCCGCCGTCGCGGTGCCATGCACCGCCCGCGACGCGTCCAGCGTCGCGTCCGACAGCCGCGTCACCTCGATCCGCGCCCCGGCAAAGGTCGCATGCTCCGCATTCAGCCCCGTGTCGATCATCCCGATCGCAATCGGGCTTCCGCAGGCCTGCGCGCGCTGCGGGGCGACCGGCCAGCCGATCTGCGCAAAGGCCGCGCAATGCAGCCCCTCGCAGGGCAGCACGGGCACGGGCACAGGCACGGGCGCAGGCACAGGCCCCGTGACGGCCACCACATCCTCCTCCGCGCGATAGAAATGGTTGAAATCCGCATCCCCCCCGCTTGGCAGCGCCCGCACCGCCGCCCGCGCTGCCTCCTCGGCGACGCCCGCTGGCGGCTTCAGCCGTCGCGTCTGGGTGCCTAGCTCCGGGATCGTCCGCTCCCCGATCACCTCCCAGCCCTGCGCGACCAGCGCGGCAAGGTCCGAAGCCGCAAGGTCGAGCGCCACGATCTCTCCCACCACCTCGCGCGAGCCTTCCGGCGCCCCGCCCGGTCCCGGCCGGTCGGGCACCGCCCCGCCCCCCGCCGCGTCATCGTCGCGCGCCCGCTCGCGCCGCTCCCGCCGCCGCTCCTCGCGCCGCCGGTCCTCGGCCGCGTCAGCCGCCTCGTCGCGCCGATCCTCCGCCGCCTCCTCGGCCTCCTCACGGCGCTCCTCTGCCGCCTCCTCCCGTTCCTCGGCCGCATCTTCGGCCTCGTCGCGCCGGTCCTCCTCGGCATCGCGGCGATCGTCCTCCCGGTCCTCCGCATCGTCGCGCCGATCGTCCCCCCGGTCCTCCCGATCCTCCCGGTCGTCATCCCGGTCATCGTCACGATCATCGTCACGATCATCGTCACGATCATCATCCCGGTCGTCCCGGTCATCATCCCGGTCGTCGTCGCCCGCCAGTGCCGCACCCGCCGGCCAGTCCCCACCCGCCTGCCGCAACAGGCCGCCCCAGGACAGCACCATCACGGCTGAAAGCAGCACCACCCGGACGACCGACGCCTGACCCATGTCCTTCCTCCCTATCCCCGTGTCTGACAGCGCCAACTTCCCTCTGGCGCATCCCGGCACTTGGGTTACGCTCGGCACCGCCACTCTATTCCCCCGCACGCGAGTGTGAAGGCCAAAGGACACAAGGATTGCCGCCGCCCGACACCTTCGCGGACGATCTCATCGCCCTGCTGCCGCTGCTGCGCCGCTATGCGCTCTCGCTCTGCCACCGCGCCGACCTCGCCGACGACCTTGTCCAGACTGCGGTCGAACGCGCCTTCGCCGCTCGCACGAGCCGCGACCCCGCCGTGCCGCTGCGCCCTTGGGCCTTCCGCATTCTGCGCAACGCCTTCATCGACGACACCCGCCGCAGGGCCACCCGCGGCGAAACGGTCGACATCGCCGATAATCCCGACCTCCTCTCTTTGGACGGCGCCCGCCAAACGGAAGACCAGCTAATGCTCGCCGCGGCCCGCGCCGCGATGGAGGCCCTGCCGGCCGATCAACGCGATGTCATGCACCTCGTCTGCATCGAAGAGATGAGTTACGCCGAGACCGCCGCCCTTCTCGGCATCCCGACAGGCACGGTGATGAGCCGGCTCTCCCGCGCCCGCGCCGCCGTCGCCAGAACGCTTGGAATAGAGTGACACCACCATGCGTATCCCTGTCGAGACTGCATGACGGATGACGGAGCTTCCCGCGATGCCCCCCCTGACCACCTGGACCGACGAGACGCTGATGGCCTTCGCCGATGGCGAACTCGGCCCGGCCGAGGCCGCCTCCGTCGCCGCGGCCGCTGGCGCCGATCCCGCCCTCGCCTCCAGGATCGACACGTTCCGCGCCAGCCGCGCCCGCATCGCTGCCCTGCGAATCGACACCCCCCCGCCCGACGCACTCGTCGCCCGCATCCGCGCCCTCGACGCCGCCGCCTCCGCCGCGCCTCCCCCGGCGGCGCAGGTCCTACCCTTTGCTCCCCGTCCCAGCGCCCCGCTCTGGCAGCTGCCCCTTGCCGCCAGCATCGCGCTGCTCGCGGGCCTCGCCATCGGCGCCTTCCTGCCGCGCACGGACGGCACCCCCGCCACCGGCCCCGGCCTCTTCGCCTTGCCCAGCCTCGCTGCGGCGCTACCCCTCCTGCACTCGGGCGACAGCACCACCCTGCCCGGCGGCACCCGCCTCACCGCGATCGCTAGCTTCGAGACCGACACCGGCGATCTCTGCCGCGAGGTCGAACTCCTCGCTCCCAACGGCGCGACCACCGTCGCCGTCGCCTGCCGCGCCCCCGCTGGGTGGGAGACGCGTCTGGCCATCGCCGCCGAAGGCGGCTCGGCCGGCTATGCCCCCGCCGCTTCGCTCGACACGCTCGACGCCTGGCTCGACGCCAACGGCGCTGGCGCCCCCCTCACCGCAGAGGAAGAGGCCGCCCGGCTCGCCGCAGAATGACCCCACCCCCGGCCGGAACCACCACCATCCGCGCCGGTCGGCATCAACGACCCCCTTGCCAAGCGCGTCTCATGTCCCTTCTATGGGCCACGACAGCGGGCCTGCGCCGTCTACGCCGCATCGACGGCGCGCCTGGCCCCGGACCACCCGGTAAGGCGGCGGGCAAGACAGGCAAAATGATCTCGTTTCTTCTGAACGGAGAGACGGTGCACGTGGCGGACGCCCCCACGCGCACGCTGCTCGACTGGCTGCGCGACAGCCGCAGCCTCAAGGGCACCAAGGAAGGCTGCAACGAAGGCGATTGCGGCGCCTGTACCGTGATGGTCACCGACGACCGCGGATCGCGCGCGCTCAACGCTTGCATCCTCTTCCTGCCGCAACTTCAGGGCAAGGCCGTGCGCACCGTCGAAGGCATCTCGGCCCCCGACGGCACGCTGCACCCCGTGCAGGAGGCGCTGATCACCCATCACGGCAGCCAATGCGGCTTCTGCACGCCAGGCTTCGTCGTCTCCATGGCGACCGCCCATCTTGCCGGCTCTACCGACCATGACGAGACGCTCGCGGGCAATCTCTGCCGCTGCACCGGTTACGCCCCGATCGTCCGCGCCGCCCGCGCGGCCGAGCCCGCGGCCGTCCCCGCCCACATGACCGAAGACGCCGTCAGGGTGGGTTCCACCCACCCTACGGGCCCTCACGCCACGTCCCGAAGGATGGGTGAAACCCACCTTTCTGGTGGCGAACTCCCCCCAGACGCCCCCTTCCTGCCCGCCAGCGCCGACGCGCTGGCCGCCTGGTATCTCGCCCACCCCGAGGCCACGCTCATCGCCGGGGCGACCGACGTGGGTCTCTGGGTGACCAAGCAGCACCGCGACCTGCCCCGCACGGCCTTTCTCCACGCCTGCGCCGACCTGCGCCGGATCGAGGAGACCGAGACCACCCTCCGCCTCGGCGCCATGGTGACAATGGCCGAGTTGGCCACCCTGATGGATCGCCACCACCCGAGCTATGCCGCCATGATCCGCCGCTACGGCTCGCTCCAGGTGCGCAACGCCGCGACCCTCGGCGGCAACATCGCCAACGGCTCGCCCATCGGCGACAACGCGCCCGCGCTCATCGCGCTCGGCGCCACGCTCCACCTGCGCCGCGGCGACAGCCGCCGCGACCTGCCGCTCGAGGCGTTCTTCCTCGACTACGGTCGCCAGGACCGCGCCCCCGGCGAATTCGTCGAGGCCGTCACCCTGCCAAAATCCGCCCCCGCCTTCCGCGTCTACAAGCTCTCCAAACGCTTCGACCAGGACATTTCCGCCGTCTGCGGCGCCTTCAACCTCACCATCGCCGACGGTCGCGTGACATCCGCCCGCATCGCCTTCGGCGGCATGGCCGGCACGCCCAAACGCGCCACGGCCGTCGAGGCCGCGCTCACCGGCCGCCCCTGGACGGCCGAAACCGTCGCCGCGGCCCTGCCCGCCTTCGCACAGGACTATACGCCGCTCTCCGACATGCGCGCCTCGGCCGCCTATCGGCTCACCGCAGCGCAGAACATGCTCCGCCGCTACGAGGCCGATCTCGCCGGTCGGCCCGTCTCCGTGCTCGAGGTCGCGCCATGACCGTGCATGACGCCCTGCCCCATGACAGTGCCCGCCTCCACGTCACCGGTACCGCGCGCTATACCGACGACATCCCCGCGCCTGCGGATGCGCTCCACCTCGCCTTCGGGCTCTCCACAATCGCGCGGGGGCGGATCACCGGGATGGACCTCGCCGCCGTCCGCGCCACCCCCGGCGTGGTCCTTGTCCTGACCGCCGCCGACCTGCCCCGCCCCGCCGATACCTCACCCTCGGCCCATGACGAACCGCTGCTGTCCGACGGCGCGGTGCATTTCTGCGGCCAGCCGCTCTTCCTCGTCGCCGCGACCAGCCACCAGGCCGCCCGCCGCGCCGCCGCCCGCGCGCAGGTGACCTATGCCGAGGAGACCCCGATCCTCACCATCGCCGAGGCGCTCGCCGCCGGCAGCCGCTTCGAGGACGGCCCCCGCATCTGGCAGAAGGGCGACCCCGACGCCGCCATGGCCGCCGCACCCCACCGCCTGACCGGCCGGCTGGTGATCGGCGGGCAGGAGCATTTCTACCTCGAATCCCAGGCCGCCCTCGCCCTGCCCCAGGAAGGCGGCGACATGGCCGTGATCTCCTCGACCCAGCACCCGACCGAGGTCCAGCACAAGGTGGCCGAGGCGCTGGGCGTCCCCATGCACGCCGTCCGGTCCGAGGTGCGCCGCATGGGCGGCGGCTTCGGCGGCAAGGAAAGTCAGGGCAACGCGCTCGCCGTCGCCTGCGCCGTGGTTGCAGCGCTCACCGGCCGGCCTGCCCGCATGCGCTACGACCGCGACGACGACATGACCATCACCGGCAAGCGCCACGATTTCGAGATCGCCTACGAGATCGGCCATGACGGCGACGGCCGCATCCGCGCGCTCGACGTGACCCAGCATGCACGCTGCGGCTGGTCGATGGACCTCTCGCTGCCGGTGGCCGACCGCGCGATGCTGCATGCCGACAATGCCTATCACCTGCCCGCCATGCGCATCACCTCGCACCGGCTGCGCACGAACACGCAAAGCGCCACCGCCTTCCGCGGCTTCGGCGGCCCCCAGGGCATGTTCGGGATGGAGCGGATGATGGATCATCTCGCCCATCACCTCGGGCTTGACCCGGTCGAACTCAGGCGGCGCAACTACTATGCCGATGCGCCCGCGGCCGATGGCGAAGGGGGGCTGTCTGCCCCCCGCGCCTCCGCCGCTCCCCCCGAGGATATTTCCGGACAAAAAATGACCGGAAGGGGCCGCCGCTACGCCGCCGCGCATTCGCCCAAGGCACCGGTCCAGACCACGCCCTACGGCATGGAGGTCACCGACTTCGCCCTGAACGCGATGACGACGCGGCTCCTGCGCGATGCCGATTACGACCGCCGCCGCGCCGCGATCGCCCGCTGGAACGACGAAAGCCCCATCCTCAAGCGCGGCATTGCCTTCTCGCCGGTCAAGTTCGGCATCTCCTTCACGCTCACCCATCTCAACCAAGCCGGCGCGCTGGTCCATGTCTATCAGGACGGCTCGATCGCGCTCAACCACGGTGGGACCGAGATGGGCCAGGGCCTGTTTCAGAAGGTGGCCCAGGTCACCGCCTCGCGTTTTGGCGTGCCGGTCGTGGCCGTCCGGGTCACCGCCACCGATACCGGCAAGGTCCCGAACACCTCGGCCACCGCCGCATCTTCGGGCTCCGACCTCAACGGCATGGCCGCCCAGGCTGCCGCAGACGAGATCATCGCCCGCATGTCCGCCTGCCTAGCCGCGCTGCACGAGGCGCGCCCCGAGGACGTCACCTTCGCCGGCGGCGAGGTGCGGATCGGTGCGACGGCGATCCCCTTCGCCCGCGCCGCGGAGCTCTGCTACCAGAACCGCGTGAGCCTCTCGGCCGCGGGCTTCTACCGCACGCCCGGCCTCTCCTGGGACCGCATCCGGGGCCAGGGCCGCCCATTCTACTATTTCGCCTATGGCGCTGCCGTCTCCGAGGTCGTCATCGACACGCTCACCGGCGAAAGCCGCATCCTGCGCGCCGACCTGCTGCACGACTGCGGCGCCTCGCTCAACCCCGCCATCGACATCGGCCAGATCGAGGGCGCCTATGTCCAGGGCGCAGGCTGGCTCACGACCGAGGAACTCGTCTGGGACGACCGCGGCCGCCTGCGCACCCATGCCCCCTCGACCTACAAGATCCCCGCCTGCGCCGACCGCCCCGCCATCTTCAACGTCGCCCTTTGGGACGCGCCGAACAGCGTGCCCACCGTCTACCGCTCCAAGGCTGTGGGCGAGCCGCCGCTCATGCTCGCGATCTCGGTCCACCTCGCGCTGCGCGACGCCGTCTCGACCGCGGGCCCCCACTGGCCCGACCTGCACGCCCCTGCGACACCCGAGCAGATCCTCGCCGCCATCGCCCGCGCCCGCGGCGCGCCGCCATGAGCCGCCCCGCGGCTCAGGTGCAGACGAGCCAGCCGCCGCCGTGCGACGCCGGCCCAGCGTGCTCTGCCAAGACCCTGACAATTCGAATCAAATTCCTGACATCCTGGCCCAGCCCCCCCGGGGGGAGCCGCAGCAGGCGGCGGGAGACCGCGCCCCCCGTCCCGATCTCACCACCACACCAGGGCACAAGGTGAGCCTCGACCTCCCCGCACTCGCCGCAGCCGTCGCCCGCCATGGCGCGGTCACGCGCATCCTCGTCCTGCGCGCCGCGGGCTCCGTCCCGCGCGGCCCCGGCACGGCGATGCTCGTCACGACCGAGGCGACCGAAGGCACCATCGGCGGCGGCGCGCTCGAACACCGGGCCATCGCGCGCGCCCGCGCGGTCCTCGCCACAGGCGAGGCTGCGCTCGAGACGATCCCCCTCGGCCCCGCGCTCGGTCAGTGCTGCGGCGGCGCCGTCACGCTGCTCTGGGAACGCTACGACGCGGCCTCCCTGCCCGCCGCGCTGCCCCATATCCGCCCCGTGCCCGGCCGCACCCCCGCGGGCCCCGCCCCGCGCCACCTTCCGCCCGGCGCGGCCCCGCACGAGGCTCAGGGCTGGATCGCCGAGGCCGCCCGCGCGCTCCCGCCCCTCTGGATCTGGGGCGCGGGCCATGTCGGCCGCGCCCTCGTCCGGACCCTCGCCCCGCTCGATGCCTGGGCCATCACCTGGGTCGATCTCGCCCCCGACCGCTTCCCCTCTGCGATCCCCCCCGGTGTCACCCCCCTGCCCACGCCCGATCCTGCGCGCCTCGCGACCTTTGCCCCGCCGGCCGCCGACCATCTCATCCTCACCCGCTCGCACGAGCTTGACCTCGCGCTCTGTCATGCGCTGCTCGGCCGCGGCTTCGCCTCCTGCGGCCTGATCGGCTCGGCCACCAAGCGCATCCGCTTCCATTCCCGCCTCACGGCACTCGGCCATCCGGCCGCAGCCATCGCCGCCATCGTCTGCCCGATCGGCGACCCCGCGCTCGGCAAGCATCCGCAGGCCATTGCCATCGGCGTCGCGGCCGCGCTACTGAAGGCCCGCAGCGGTACGGCCGCCCGCAGGGACAGAACCGGATGACAGACCCGCTCCTGAGCCTGCGCGGCCTGACGAAGAGTTATCCCGGCGTCCGGGCGAACGACGCCATCAGCTTCGACATCCGCGCCGGCGAGATCCACGCGCTTCTCGGCGAAAACGGCGCGGGCAAGTCCACCCTCGTCAAGACGATCTACGGCCTCGTGCGCCCCGATGCCGGCGCGATGATGCTCGCGGGCCGCCCATACGCGCCATCCGCGCCGCGCGCCGCCCGCGCCGCGGGCGTGGCCATGGTCTTCCAGCATTTCTCGCTCTTCGACGCCCTCACCGTGGCCGAGAACATCGCGCTCGGGATGGAGAACCCGCCCCGCCTCGCCGCCCTCGCCACGCGCATCCGCGCCGTGTCCGACCGTTTCGGCCTCCCCCTCGACCCCGCCCGCATCGTGGGCGACCTCTCCGCCGGCGAACGCCAGCGGGTCGAGATCATCCGCTGCCTCCTGCAGGAGCCGCGCCTCCTGATCATGGACGAACCCACCTCCGTGCTGACCCCGCAAGAGGTCCGCATCCTCTTCGAGACGCTGCGCCGGCTGCGCGACGAGGGCACCGCGATCCTCTACATCTCCCACAAGCTCGAAGAGATCCGCGCGCTCTGCGACCATGCCACGATCCTGCGCCAGGGCCGCGTCGTGGAAGGCTGCGACCCGCGCGACACCTCCGCCCGCCAACTGGCCGAACTGATGGTCGGTACCGCACTCCACACCCCCACCCGGCCGCCCAGGGCCCCGGGCGAGACGGTGCTCGAGATCAGCCACCTCAGTACCCCCTCCCCCCATGCCTTCGGCACGGCGCTCAAGGACATTTCCTTCAGCGTCGCGCGGGGCGAGATCCTCGGCATCGGCGGCGTCGCCGGCAACGGCCAGGACGAGCTTCTGCTCGCGCTCTCGGGCGAAGTCAGGACCGCGCCCGAGATGATCCGCCTTTCGGGCGCCTCCGTGGGACACCTCGCGCCCAATGCCCGCCGCGCGCTTGGCCTGCTCGCCGCGCCCGAAGAGCGGATGGGCCATGCCGCCGTCCCCGACATGAGCCTGACCGAAAACGCGGCCCTGACCGCGATCACCCGCGAAAACCTCGCCCGCCACGGCTTTCTCGACTGGCCCCGCGCCCGCGCCTTTGCCGAAAAGGTGATCGCCCGCTTCGATGTGCGCACCCCCGGCCCCGGCAACGCCGCCCGCTCGCTCTCGGGCGGCAACCTGCAGAAATTCGTGATCGGGCGCGAGATCATGCAGAATCCCGTCGTGCTCGCCGTCGACCAGCCCACCTGGGGCGTCGACGCCGCCGCCGCTGCCGCCATCCGCCAGGCGCTCCTCGACCTCGCGCGCGACGGCGCGGCGGTGATTTGCATCAGCCAGGACCTCGACGAACTGATGGAAATCTCCGACAGCTTCGCCGCCCTCGACGGGGGGCAGCTCTCCCCGCCCCGCCCCGCCCGCGGGCTGACGGTGGACGAGATCGGCCTCATGCTCGGCGGCGCCCAGACAACGGAGGCCGCCCGTGCCCCGGCCTGACCCCGCCCGCGCCACTTCCCGCCTGCACCTCCGCCACGGCGCCACGGCTCTGTCGCCCCCCCCCCGCGACAGGCCTCGATCTCTCCCCCGCGCGTCATCGCGCAGCGGCACATTCCCCACTTCAGACCCCCGGACCACTGCACCCG
>Ga0315900_10007999_pt1 | contig 13709 bp, 13 predicted proteins | sample LakEriMetagenome_FD_203521 | JGI IMG/M metagenome (GOLD analysis project Ga0315900, IMG submission 203521) | Freshwater fungal communities from buoy surface, Lake Erie, Ohio, United States - Buoy 12 MA114 | ecosystem: Environmental > Aquatic > Freshwater > Lake > Lake biofilm | place: USA: Lake...
CAAAAGAAGTTTTTTCATGACAATCAATTTTGGCAAAAGTAAGGAAAACCAGTTACTGGGCTGGAAATCAAAAAACGATGATCTGGGTGGTCCGGGTGTTCTTATCGCCGGGAACTGGCGTCCATGTTGGCCCGTCTTTCAAAACCCGGATGGCTTCGGCGTCATAATCCGGATGCAGGGAACGTTCAACCTTAAAGTCATAGGGCCTGCCATTCTCCCTGTTGATCAGGAAACTGACGGTCACGCTGCCCTTGCGTGCAAGCGCCTGTCCGGCAGGAGCGCGCAGGTTTTTAGAAAGATAGTTTTGAAACTCAGCCCAGCCCACCGTGGGTTGTGCACCCCGTTCCTCGGCCAACATCGACCGGACACGCGCCGCTTTCGGGGCAGCTTTGCTTTCAGGGGTTGTTGCTTCATCTCTGGCCACATCGGCCCGGGATGTCTCGGGTGCCTGCGCTGCAGCTGGTGGCTGCGAAGCTGCGGGTGGCTTGGTGGCTGCTAAGTCCGGTGTGCGCTGTTCTTCGTTCAGCACGTTAACTTCTTTCACCGGCTCTATGGGTGGTTCCGCCAATTTCTTTCTTTCGGTAGGGGCTTCTTTCAATTGTTCAGTTCGGGTAGCCACAGGGGTGTCGGCCAGCGGCTGGGGTTCAGGTGGTTCCGGAGCAGTATCCCTGGCCTCCCTTGTTTCCGTTTTTGCAATGGGTTGCTGTTCCTCTGGCTGGAAGAAAAGCCATGCAGCAAATGAAAGGCTAAGCACCAGGGCAGCGGCCGATACCATGGTCAGCCAGCCCAGTCCGCGCTTCTCTTTTTTGACCTCGGTTCTTTCGTGCAAACGCGATCGAAGAATATCCATGTCGGACGACAGGTTCACCACGTTGTCCCTGTAGCCTTCGATGGCCTCGGCCAGGAACGGGTCGTCCAGCGCCATCTTTTCAAGGGCGTGCATCTCAGCGGCATTCAACTTACCCTGCAGGTATTTCTGAATGTCTTCAGCCGAATAATGATATGTTGATCCTTCGTTCAAACGCTGCTTGTTTTACTGTCCATACAGATCTTCAGGTTCCTGCGACCGTTCTGTATATGGCTCCTGATCCGGTTCCATTCCATCCCGGTGGAATCGGCAATGTCGTTATAACACCTGTTTTCAAGGTAGAACATCCGCACCATCCTTTGTTGTTCCGCGGGAAGTTTGTCCAGGCATTCTTCCAGCGCCATCAGGTGTTTCTCTTTTTCCATCACGCCATTAAGATGCGCATCGTCTTCGGATTGCATAACCGCCTCGGGGATCTCCGTGGTTTTGATCTTTCCTTCCCTGCGTAAATGCATCAGGCAGTGGTTTTTCGACACCACAAAAAGCCAGCTCCGGAAATTGTCCACCCGGTGTGTCTTCAGTTTGACCACCAGTTCCTCGAAGATATTCATCACGGCATCTTTCGAGGTTTCCGCGTCTTTCAGGTATTTCAGGCAGGCACCATAGACGAGGTGCATATACCGTTCGTACAGAACACCCAACACGGCCGTATCCTGCGTGGAACGATACTTTTCCAGCAATTCCTGGTCCGAGTAGTTACCTCCCTGTATGGATGTCAACGGAAACATTAAAAACTGAAATTATCTTTTTTCAGGAACAGTGTGTAAAAATGTTTACGGCTGCATCCTGAAGAAAAAAACCATGCGCTATCACATCATCTTTATCATGGCGATTCTGTTCCTACAGGCATTTATGTTCCGCAACTCCCTTGATATAAATGGGGTTGTGGTCAATGAACAGGGTACACCTATTCAAGGCATCAGGGTCTCCATCAAGGGATCTCAAAAGGCAACTACTACCGATGCAAAGGGAATGTTTCAACTGGCCTCGTCAACAGAGCAGTCCGTTGTACTCTTCATTTCCGGCAACGGCTATGAGTCCCAAGAGGTATATGCGGTTCCGGGCAAGCCGGTGCAAGTCAAACTAAGGCATTCCTCGTCCGCAACCAGGGTCAAATCGGAAAATAAAATCCTGCCCGCCCCGGCAGCAGAATCGATAACTTATGCGAAAGCCTATGACCGGCATCGGATCGGTTCATCACAATATCCTTCATTGGTGCATAACCATGATGGCTTTAGCCGCGAAGGGTATGACCATATCAGGGAAAACGGCTTCCGGTCCGTGTCACACGAGCCCCTGTCGACCTTCTCCATCGACGTGGATGGCGCATCGTACAGCAATGTCAGGAGGTTCCTGAACAATAATACGCTGCCACCTGCAGGCGCAGTGAGGGTAGAGGAGATGATCAACTATTTCCAATACGGTTACGCACAACCGAAAGGCAACGATCCTTTTTCGCTGCATGCCGAGATGGCCGCTTGTCCCTGGAACAGCAAACACAAACTGGTGCTGGTGGGATTGCAGGGCCGCAAGATCAGCGCAGAGAATCTGCCGCCATCCAACCTTACTTTCCTCATCGACGTGTCTGGTTCTATGTCGTCCCCGGACAAGCTCCCGCTGGTGAAGTCGGCATTGGGCCTGCTGGCGGACCAATTGCGCGAAGAAGATATGATTTCGATCGTGGTGTATGCAGGAGCGGCAGGGCTGGTGCTACCGCCGGTGAGCGGGTCTGAAAAATCGCGCATCAAGTCAGCCCTGGATGGACTCAATGCGGGTGGATCAACGGCAGGCGGCGCAGGTATACAGTTGGCATATCAGACAGCACGACAATACTTCAAAAAGAATGGCAACAACCGGGTGATCCTCTGCACCGACGGAGATTTCAATGTGGGCATGAGCAGTGACGATGAGATGGAAAGGCTGATCGAAAAAGAAAGAAACTCCGGGGTATTCCTGACCGTACTCGGATTCGGCACAGGAAACTACCAGGACGCCAAAATGCAGAAGCTGGCAGATAGGGGCAACGGCAATCATGCCTATATCGACCAGCTGAACGAAGCGAAGAAAGTTTTTGTGAATGAATTCGGCGGCACCCTGTTCACCATTGCGAAAGATGTAAAACTGCAACTGGAGTTCAATCCAGCCTATGTGAAGGCCTATCGCCTCGTGGGCTATGAGAACAGGTTGTTGCAGAACGAGGATTTTAACGACGATAAGAAAGATGCCGGCGAACTGGGCAGCGGGCATACTGTTACCGCCCTCTATGAGATCATCCCGGCAGGTGTTGAAACCGACCTGGTGGGACTGGTGGATGACCTGAAGTACCAGGACAAACCACAGGGAAGCCTGCATTACAATAATGAAGTGATGAGCCTGAAGGCGAGGTATAAGCATCCCGATGGGAACAACAGCATGCTGATGGTACAAGAGGTGAAACAAAACAGCCAGCTCTGGACAGCGGCCTCTGATCAATTCAGGTTTGCAGCGGCTGTGGCACAAATGGGTATGTTGCTCCGTAACTCCGAGTTTAAAGGCAACTCCTCTTTCGCGCAAGTTGTCGCCCTGGCGTCATCAGCATTACGCAACGACCCCGACGGCTACCGAAAGGAATTTATTCAGCTGGCGGAGAAAGCGGCGAGGCTGCACTAACTAATTAGCTCATTGGCTGATTGGCTCATTGGCTGATTCTTTATTCGGGATGTATCTCTTCATGGTAAATCAATTAGTTAATCAGCTACTGAGCCCATTAGCCAATTGGCTTGTACGAAGGATGGAACCGTATAAGTGTTTCCCTAAGATATTCCCGGTCGAGGTGCGTGTAGATCTCCGTGGTGGTGATGCTTTCGTGTCCCAGCATTTCCTGTACCGCCCGAAGGTCTGCCCCGCCTTCTACCAGGTGGGTGGCGAATGAATGCCTGAGGGTATGCGGCGAGATCACCTTATCGATCGATGCTTTCCTGGCAAGGTCCTTGATGATCAGGAAGACCATCTCCCGGGAAAGCATTCCTCCCCTGCGATTTAGGAAAAGGATCTCTTCGTCGCCGGGTTTTGCTTCCTGCGTTTTTCGGATGTGTTGCAGGTAGAGTTTGATGTATTTGACAGCTTCGGAGCCAATGGGAACCAGTCTTTCTTTATCGCCCTTGCCGATGACGCGGATGAAGCCTACATCGAGGTACAGGAAGGGGATCTTCAGGTTCACCAGTTCTGATACCCTCAGGCCGCAGCTGTACATCACTTCCAGTATGGCCCTGTTCCGCTGGCCTTCGGGTTTGCTGTGATCGATGGCTTGCAGCAGGGCCTCAATTTCGCTGAAGGAAAGCACATCAGGAAGGGTCCTTTTTAAACGAGGCGTATCCACCAACTCGGTGGGGTCGGCTGAAATGATTTGTTCAGAAAGGCAGTACTTAAAGAAGTTCCTGATGCCGCTGATCATTCTTGACTGCGAGGAAGCCGTCATACCAAGGCCAGCGGTCCATTTCAGGAAGGCCTGCAAATGATCGATGGTAATGGAAGAAGGTGTGCTGCTGCTGTCGTTCAGCTCCAGGTACTGCGTGAGTTTTTCAAGATCGTTCAGATACGCTTCTACCGTAGCATCGGATAGTGATCGCTCCAGTTGGAGATGCGCTTTGAATCCATTCTTGAAGACTTCCCACATGGGTGCAAAATAAATTTTTTGTGCATACTTTGGTTTAACACATATTTGCGATTCACAAATCCTCATTCATCCATCGTTATGCAGCCTATCAATCTACGTTCTTTCAAGAAAAAGGTTTCCCTGAACAAGAGAAGGATGAAATCCTTTTTAACCAGGCTCGGCAATAACCCGCCCAAGGGACTGGACCAGATGGCCGCGGTGATCGATGAGGAAGTTTGGAAAGAAACGGATTGCCTCAGTTGTGCCAACTGTTGCAAAACCATGAGTCCCACCTACACCCCGAAGGATTTGGTCAGGATCTCGGCGCACGTTGGCCTGACGGTGGATGAGTTTAAGAAGAAATACTTGTATAAGGACACCACGGGCGACTGGATGAATGTGCAGCAGCCCTGTCAGTTCCTTGACCTGAAGACCAACATGTGTGGCATCTATGCCGTACGCCCCGAGGATTGCTCGGGCTTCCCCCATCTTAAGCGCAAGAAGATGAAGGACTATGTGCATGTTCACCACCAGAACCTGACCTATTGCCCTGCGACCTACAATATGGTGGAAAGGATGATGGCTATGGTGAAGTCCATCGGCCATAAGCTCTGATTCCCGAACTCATCACTATCGTTGCTCCCTTCATCCTTTCTTTGTCCCTGACATTAGAGGTACACGTCTTCAATGAACAGGAATTCGTGCCCGTCCTTAGCCAGGATGATGGAGCAAATATCGAACTGCAGGCGTTTCCATCGATGATCCACCATCCGGTAATGGTCCGCTGCGGCCATCAGGTTCTTCAATTTCTTACGATTCACGTTTTCTTCCGGAAAGCCCGCCGTGCTTTCCCGCTGTGTTTTCACTTCAATGATGTGCAGCGTGTCGCCTTTTGAGGCGATAATGTCGATCTCCAGGTGGCCATGCCGCCAATTGGTATGCAGAACGGTATAACCTTCAGCCTCCAGGTAGCTTCGGGCCAAACTTTCTCCCAGATCTCCAATCATTTGTTTTCCTAACCTTACCTTCGTCATCTATCCATCATATTCATTCAACCATGTTTCAACTACACGGAAAGGTACAGCACTACGCCTGGGGCGGAAAGGAGTTTATCCCATCATTACTGGGTATTTCCAACACGGAAGCAAAGCCTTTTGCGGAATACTGGCTGGGGATTCACCATCTTGCCCCGTCCACGGTGCGCTTATCGGCCAATGCCTATACCAACCTGCACGACTTGATCAAGTCCGAGCCCCGCCGCTACCTGGGGGATCGGCTGCTGCATCATTTTCATGATCTGCCATTCCTCTTGAAAGTGCTCGACGTAAAAGACATGTTATCCATCCAGGTGCATCCCTCCCGGGAAGATGCGCAGATCGGCTTCGATTATGAAAACAGCATAGGTGTAGCCCCGGATGCGGCCAACAGGAATTACCGCGACAATAACCACAAGCCCGAGATGATGCTTGCGCTGAGCGATTTCTGGTTATTGCATGGTTTCCGGAAAGAAGAAGACCTTAAGTCCCTGTTAGAAAGGGTGGAAGAGTTATCTGCTTTGCTGCCCATTTTTGAAAGCAAGGGTTACCGTGGATTGTATCAGTTTGTCATGGAACTTTCCCAGGAAGCGGTCAACACATTGCTGCAGCCCTTGTCGGAGCGCATCCTCCCCTTGTATGCCGCAGGAAAGCTGTCTAAATTGGATCCGGATTTCTGGGCTGCCCGGGCTATGATCGCCTATCCGGATTATTTTGACCGGGGGATATTTTCAGTATACTTTTTCAACCTCGTTCAGCTGGCTCCGGGAGAGGGGATCTTCCAGGGCGCTGGTTTGCCCCATGCCTATCTTGAAGGGCAGAATGTGGAGCTGATGTCTAATTCCGATAATGTGTTACGGGGCGGACTGACGCCTAAACACGTGGATGTTCCGGAATTGATGAAACATATCCGGTTCGTGGCGGTGGAGCCTGAAGTCATGAAAGCATCGGGCAATAGCATTGAAAGGCATTATCTCTGTCCTGTTAAGGATTTCAGCCTTACACGGGCCCTGGTGATCAACAACGACCGCTACCATTTCACCACAAACGGTCCTGAGCTGCTATTGGTGCTGGAAGGCAAGGGCTTGGTTGGCGGCTTTGAGGCTCGCAGGGGCTCCTCGTTTTTTATTACCCCGGGTGAACAGATCGAATGTACGGGCGAGATGAGACTGGTCAGGGCCTGGGTTCCCTGAAATCCACAGGCAATGAGGAAAACTCTCCCTGAATTAAATAGGGAGACAAGTTTAATTAGCTATTTTTGCCAACTAAAGGAATCAAGCATGAAGTTCAGCAGAACCCTGGTGGTCAATTTCGTTTTACTGGTTTTAGTCGCCTCTTTGTACCGTGTTATGCCGGGTCGTCCCTGGGGCTTTGCGCCACAGATCGCCATGGCATTGTTCGCCGGTGCTGTGATTAAGGACAGGAAATACGCATTTGCGCTTCCACTGCTTTCCATGTTTGTATCGGATCTTTTTTACCAGCTGCTGTATGTGGCCGGAGCCACTGAGATACCGGGCTTCTACAGTGGGCAGTTCCTGAACTACCTCATGCTGACATCCCTGACCCTGATCGGTTTCCTGATGCGTGGGAAGAATATCGGCCAGATTGCAGGTGGTTTCCTTGGTGGTCCAACTGCATTCTTCCTCATGTCCAATTTTGCCGTCTGGATCGGCGGTGGCGGCTATAACAGGCCTAAAACATTTGAAGGGTTGATGATGTGCTTCGCCGATGGCCTTCCTTTCTATGGTGTGAGCATTCTGGCCACGGTATTCTTCGGAAGCATCCTCTTCGGGGCACACTACTTTTTGAATAAAGGCGTAACGGCCAAGAAATTGGCTAATTAACTCATTGGCTAATTAACTCATTGGCTGATTAGCTCATTGGAATCTTTAACGAATGAGCCAATGAGCCAATTAGCCAATTAGCTAATTGGTCCCGGCTTCGTAGTATTCATCGATCAACAGGTGATGGCCATCCGCTGCAGCAGTAGCGAGTTCATCGCATCGGTTATTGTAGGGATTGTCGGCATGCCCGCGAACCCATTTGAATTTGATGTGGTGTTTTTTTGACAATTCGTAAAATCTTCGCCAGAGATCGGGGTTTTTTTTGCCGCCTTTGAAATTGGTGCGGATCCAGTTTTCCAGCCAGCCTTCGTTGACGGCTTTCACCACATACTGGCTATCTGAGTAGACGACGATGTCAAGCGCATGCCTGTTGAGGGCTTCGAGGCCGGCGATCACACTCATCAACTCCATCCTGTTATTGGTTGTCTTGCGGTAACCCGCCGATAATTCTTTTGCTTTACCCTTCCACATGAGGATGGTTCCATAACCACCCCTTCCCGGGTTGCCCCTTGCCGCTCCATCCGTGTACATGGTCAGGCCTTGTTCATTCACCATCAGATATATATTTCGCCTTTAAGATAGGTTCTTACGGTGCCGGTCATCAAGACCCTGTCGCCTTTTAATTCACAATCCAGTTCACCACGGCGGGCCGATAGTTGCACCGCTTTGAAATGAGTGTTGCCGGTTTGCTGATGCCAGTAGGCGGTAAGCAGGCAGTGTGCTGATCCGGTAACGGGGTCTTCGTCGATACCCGATTGCGGGAAGAAACAGCGGGATACGAAATCGACGCTGCTGCCCCTGGCGGTGACCAGGACACCCCTTGCATCTATGGTGCGGAGTTTGGACATGTCAGGAGCAAGGGCTAAGATCATGTCCTCGTTATCCACTTCCACCATATAATCGAAATTCCCTTTATAGACTTTCCCGTTGGGGATCCCGAGTGCATGCAGCAGGGTGGGTGGTACTTGTTCAACAGCGCCGGGGGGATCAGACGGAAAATCAAGTGTCAGGCGTTGATCGCTGTGCCGGGCCACGGTCAGCCAGCCACTTTTAGAAAAGAAGCGGATATGATCCGCCTGGTGGCCAAGCTGTTCATAGAAGATATGCGCTGCGGCCAGCGTAGCATGTCCGCATAGGGCTACTTCAACGGTTGGGGTGAACCACCTGATCTGGTAAGCGTCCTCATAGGGGACGATGAAAGCCGTTTCGGCCTGGTTGTTTTCCATGGCGATCTGCTGCATCAGCTCTTCGGGTAGCCATTGGGGTAAGGGGCAGATGGAAGCGGGATTTCCACTGAATGGCTTCGATGCGAAAGCATCTGCCTGGTATATGGGTAATGAAGTCATATGTATTTTTTAAACCTGGAATACGCCCAGCTTCATACTGGTATCGAGCGGGCTTTGATTGGATGCTGCCAGGGCTTCTGATATCTTTTCCCGGGTAGTGGCAGGATCGATGATGGCGTCTACCCATAGCCGTGCCGCTGCGTAGTAGGGGGTGGTTTGCTGTTGGTATTTTTCCGTGATCTCGCTGAGCAGTTTGCTTTCGTCTTCCGGTGTGATCAGTTTGCCACTGGCCTTCAACGAGGAGACCTGGATCTGAAGCAGGGTTTTAGCAGCTTGTTCACCACCCATGACGGCGATCTTCGCCGAAGGCCATGCAAAGATGAAACGGGGATCGTAGGCCTTCCCGCACATGGCGTAATTGCCTGCGCCATATGAATTGCCGATGATGATGGTGATCTTGGGAACAATGGAGTTGGCAACGGCATTCACCATCTTTGCGCCGTCTTTGATGATGCCGGAGTGTTCGCTTCGGCTGCCCACCATGAAGCCAGTGACATCCTGCAGAAAAACCAATGGTATCTTTTTCTGGTTGCAGTTGAGGATGAACCTCGCGGCCTTATCGGCACTGTCGTTATAGATCACGCCACCCATTTGCATTTCGCCTTTCCGGCTCTTCACCATCTTACGCTGGTTGGCCACGATGCCGACGGCCCAGCCATCGATCCGTGCGTATCCGCAGAGGATGGTTTTGCCATAATCTTTTTTGAACTGGTCAAAGGATGAATCATCCACCAGCCTTTCAATGATGTCCACCATATCATAAGGTTTGGTGGGATCCGACGGGAGAACGCCGTACAGTTCTGCGGGTGATTTCACCGGGAGTTGTGGCGCTATTCGGTTGAACCCGGCGGAAGCGGGTTGGCCCAACCTCGACATGATCTTCTTCACTTCGTCAAGCGTCTCCTGTTCCGTTTTGAATTTATAATCTGCAATGCCGGAGATCTCGGTATGGGTAAGGGCGCCGCCAAGGGTTTCCTGGTCGGCTTCTTCACCTATGGCGGCTTTCACCAGGTAGGGTCCCGCCAGGAAAATGGATCCCTGGCCTTCTACCATCAGCGTTTCATCGCTCATGATGGGAAGGTATGCCCCGCCAGCCACACAGGCACCCATGACCGCGGCGATCTGGGTGATCCCCATGGCGCTCATACGAGCGTTGTTGCGGAAGATCCTTCCGAAATGTTCTTTATCGGGGAAGATCTCATCCTGCATGGGGAGGAATACGCCTGCACTGTCGACCAGGTAGATGATGGGAAGTTTATTCTCCATCGCGATCTCCTGCATCCTTAAATTCTTTTTGCCGGTGATCGGAAACCAGGCACCTGCTTTGACGGTCTGGTCGTTCGCCACGATCACGCACTGGCGGCCGCTGACATAACCCACTCCGGACACAGTTCCTGCAGAAGGGCAGCCCCCGTATTCCGCGTACATGCCGTCTCCGGCAAAGGCGCCGATCTCGGTGAAGGGCTTGTCCTGATCACGGAGGTATTCGATCCGTTCGCGGGCGGTGAGTTTATTTTTTTCGTGCTGTTTGTCGATTGATTTCTTACCGCCGCCAAGGCTGACTTTTTCCCAACGCGCGCGGAGTTCGCTGAGGGCAAGTTTCATTGCATCCTCGTTTCGATTGAAATTGAGATCCATGGGGGAAAGATAGAACAATTAGCTAATTGGCTCATTGGCTGATTAGCTAATTCTTTATGCGAGAAGACTCTAATGAAGGCAGTCTTTTAGCATAAAGAATCAGCCAATTAGTTAATTAGCTAATTAGCCAATTGAATTAAACCCTTGTAATTTTCAGCATGTTCGTGGGCAGGTGCAGTTGGATAGGGATACTTCCCGTATTCACAACTACATTGCCTTCGCGCAGGAAGCCTCTTTGACGGAGGATCTCGATCTGGTCGTTGATGATGTCGTCCATGCTTTCCTCTTCATCGTAGAAGAATGCCCTGACACCCCAGCTGAGGCTCAGCTGATTGACCAGGGTCTTTTCTTTGGTGAAGATGTAGAGCGGCGCCTTGGGTCGGTAACTGCTCAACATGAATGCGGTGTATCCACTTTGGGTCATGCCCACCAGTCCATCAGCATTTACGTCTTCTGCCAGTTTACAGGCATTGTAGCAAATGGCATCACTATGGAATGTAGGCGAGTGGGGCAGTGGCTTCAGGTCTTCTTCCCGGTTAAAGCGGAATTCTTTATGTTCTACTTCGTGGATGATCTTTCTCATGGTCTCCACCACCAGAACGGGGTGCATACCGGTGGCTGTTTCGCCGCTGAGCATCACAGCATCCGCACCTTCGAGTACGGCGTTGGCCACATCCGTTGTTTCACTCCGGTTTGGTTTGATCCGGTCGATCATGCTTTCCATCATCTGGGTCGCTACAATAACGGGTTTTGCACGGTGCAGGCATTTGCGGATGATCTGCTTCTGGATCAGGGGAACCTGTTCCACGGGCATTTCTACACCCAGGTCGCCGCGGGCGATCATGATACCGTCTGATTCGAGGATGATCTCGCGTATGTTGGTGATGGCTTCAGGCTTTTCGATCTTGGCGATCACCTTGGTCTTACTTTTCTTTTCAGCGAGCTTGCTTTTGATGATCACGATATCTTTCACGCTGCGCACAAAGGAAAGTGCTACCCAGTCGAGGTTCTGTTCAATGATGAAATCCAGGTCCACCAGGTCTTTTTCCGTTAGTGCCGGCAGGGAGATCTTGGTATCGGGGAGGTTGATGCCTTTCTTCGAAGAGATGACCCCACCCAGGGTAACCATCACTTTCACATGTCCTTCCTTGGTCACCTCTTTTACCTGCACTTCGATCTTGCCGTCGTCGATCATGATCTTGTTGCCGATCTTAACATCGGCCCCGAGGTTTGGATAGGATACATAGATCTTTTCCAGGGTGCCCACGCATTTCTCGTTTACAAACGTGAGTACATCGCCGGGTTTAACCAGCAGTCCATTGTTTTCGATCTCACCCACACGGAGTTTAGGACCCTGCAGGTCGCCAAGGATGGCAATATTATAAGGCTCTGTAGAATTGATCTTCCTGATATGGTCGATAATGGCTTGTTTGTCTTCGTGGGTGCCGTGGGAGAAATTGAGGCGAAACACGTTTACCCCTGCTTTCACCAGGTCCAATAAGCCTTCGTAGGTATCACATGCCGGGCCAACGGTTGCTACAATTTTTGTACGATGGTGCGTGTGCTTGATACCTGCATCGCGATCCATTTCTTTGTGCAGGTACTTCTCGAGGTTTTTTGACATTTTGTTTGTGTTTTGAGCATTAACTGGCGAGGATCTTTACGATCTTCATCCATTCTTCGCTGATCTTTTGTTTTGCCTTCACGGCATTGTCAAGTGGGGTATAGTGCATCCGGTTATTCATGATGCCTACCATTACATTGTACCTTTCTTCTTTCAGGCTTTGTACGGCCGCATAGCCCATCCTGCTCGCGATCAACCTGTCCATACAGGTAGGTGCACCGCCGCGTTGTATATGGCCAAGGATGCAAACCCTGATATCGGCACTGGGTATTTTTTCCTGGATCACTTTAGCTACTTCGTTTCCGCCGCCGAAATCATCGCCTTCAGCTACCACCACCAGGTTGACCAGTTTCTTTCTTTTTTCTTTTTCAAGAAGGGAGGAAATCAGTTCGGTCATGTTGGTCTTGCGTTCGGGGATGAGGATATTCTCGGCGCCGGTGGCAATACCACTGTGGAGGGCGATATAGCCGGCATCACGACCCATCACCTCGATGATGAAGAGCCGGTCGTGCGCGTCTGCTGTATCCCGAACACGGTCGATGGCCTCCACGGCAGTATTAACTGCCGTATCGAAACCAATGGTGAAATCGGTTCCGGCAATGTCCTTATCGATGGTTCCTGGAATGCCTATGCAAGGGATGTCGAATTCATTGGAGAAAATCTGCGCACCCCTGAAGGAGCCGTCGCCGCCGATGATCACCAGGGCATTGATCCCTCTTTTCTTGAGGTTTTCGTAGGCTTTTTTCCGGCCTTCATGCTCCATGAATTCTTTGCAACGGGCAGTTTTCAGTATCGTTCCACCCCTTTGTATGATGTTGGCCACACTTCTTGACTCCATCTTGTGAATGTCGTCGTCCAGCATGCCCTGGTATCCACGCATGATTCCGTAAACTTCATATCCTTCAAATATGCCCGTTCGAACTACGGCGCGTATGCAGGCATTCATACCGGGGGAATCCCCACCCGAGGTCAGAACGCCTATCTTGCTGATTTTTTTATTCATTCCAATTGGATTCGCAATTGTTTTCAGCAGCTAAATCGTTGAGAATTAACAGGTTTCCGTGTTAAAAATACACAATTCCTGCTGAAAAGGTGCGTGAAGATAAGATGCTTTCTACAATTTAAACTACTCAAGGCCTCAACTAAGGCTTCTTGTTCAAAACTATGCGGATTAACTAATTTTGGGATATGAATAATCCAACGTTACTGTTGACTGGTGTACATGGGCTGGTGGGTCAATATTTGTTCAGAATATTGGGTAGCTGGAAGGGTAAGGTGGTGATCAGCGGCAAGGGCTCTGGCAGATTGTCTGAACATGATTTTATATATGAGGAATTGGATATTACGGATGCCGACGGGATACGCGCCATATTTGAAAAGTACCAGCCTTCGGTGGTGATTCACAGCGCTGCCATGGCGCAGCCCGACCAGTGCGAACTAAACCAGCCTGATACGCTGGATGTGAACGTAAAGGCAACCCAAAACCTGCTTGAAGCTTCCGCCCGCAGCCAGGCTTTCTTTGTATACATGTCCACCGATTTCGTTTTCTCCGGGGAAGAGGGACCTTATACGGAAGATGATTTTCCCGCGCCGGTGAATTTTTACGGGCGTTCCAAACTCATGGCGGAGGAACTCGTCAGGGCCAGTGGGGTTCCTTCGGCTATCATCAGAACCGCGCTGGTATATGGTAATGTGATCGTTGGGACAAGGCCAAACGTGAT
>Ga0315900_10008000_pt1 | contig 13709 bp, 11 predicted proteins | sample LakEriMetagenome_FD_203521 | JGI IMG/M metagenome (GOLD analysis project Ga0315900, IMG submission 203521) | Freshwater fungal communities from buoy surface, Lake Erie, Ohio, United States - Buoy 12 MA114 | ecosystem: Environmental > Aquatic > Freshwater > Lake > Lake biofilm | place: USA: Lake...
TTTTGGCTCGGAATACCGAGTCCGCCGGGGTTCAATACGCCCTGCGGGTCCACGACCTGCTTCAGTTGACGAACCAACTGCGCTGTTTCCGGACGCAGTGACTCGAAGTACGGGTAGGTCTTGCCCAACTGGTTCGACGCGGCACCGAATTCGGCGAACAACTCCACCAAGCGCTGACGCATCTCAGCGACGAGTGCGGCCGCGGCCGGTTGAGCCGTGGGTGTGGGCAGCCGTCGCTTGGCCTCGGGCGACAGCACCGCTTCGTGCAGGGGCAGCCACTCGTCCCGCCAACGGAAGACCGGTTCGAAGCTGAACGCGTGGGTACCCGTCGCGATCAGCAGGTGACTCATCCACACACCCTGCTGTTGCATGCGCTCGCGGTACGGCGCAACGACTTCTCGTGCTGCACGGATGATGCGCTCGGCGTCCGAATGCGCCACCTTGGCATTCAACGCCGCCCAGCGATGACCATCGTCGCCCACTACGCCATCAGGTGCCGGGAAAAGATCTGCTCGGACCGCGCGCGGAATCGATGAGGGGATTTCCCGCCCGCCGAGCCGTAGGCAAGCCTTCCGGCAGGCCTCGAGGTCGGCAGCCACCGAGGCCCGGTCTCGCCCTGCGCAACTGACATGCAACGAGTGCGCATCGGTCGGCAGGAAATCACGACCGGCGAGCACGAGGCGCGCTCCCTCACTCACGGCTCGCCACAGCCCGCGCTCGTTCCGCATGACCTTGAACAGGGTGCGCACATCTTTGGCGAGGCCCTGCGAGCGCAGGCTGCCGTGAGTGGCCGCGGGGTCAAAGACATAGGCGTCTTCAGCGGCGCCGGTACGCGCCACTTCGGACAGCGCGGCCGCAGCGGCCAACATGCCATCGAACACGAACGAGGCGTGGCCCGTCACCTCCGGCATGCGCATCAGCCGGAACGTCGCCTGCACCTTGATCCCGAGGGTGCCGGAATCGTGCAGGAACAAACCGGTCAGATCCGGGCCACAGGTCCGGTAGAAGGGCTTCTCGACGTTGCGGAATCCGGCCTGACCCGTGGTGAGCATTCGTCCGTCGCCGAGAACCACCTCGAGCCCGAGCACGCAATCGGCGGCCGTGCCATGCCGGGCCGTGCCCAGAAACAACGCGCCATTGGCGAGTCCACCGCCGATGGTCGCCCGCGCACCGGAGAACGTCCCGAAAAACGGCAACCGCAAACCGAGGGGGGTCAACGCCTCATAGATCTGCTTCCACGTCACACCGGCTTCGACCGTAATGTAGAGGTCTTCGGGACTGATCTTGACGATGCGATCGAGCGCGGAGGTGTCGATCGCTACCACGCGTTCGTGCGCCGCGTGGTAACCACCGGTGTAGGTCAATCCGCCGCCTCGGGTGACGACGGCGTAGCCCGCGCGCGCCGCGGCGTGAACCATGTGCGCGAGCCGATGTTTATCCCTCGGTCGGAGCACCGCCGCGACGCGAATGCCGCGCGAGTAAACGTCCGAAGAAAAGACCTCACAGACCGCAGGGTCAGTGATGAGTTCATCGGGGTTCAGCGACTGTTGCAGATCGTCAAGCGAGGCGCGAGTATCCATATACGCAATCGTACTGATGCGTTCGACGCCCTGCCACGCGACACTATCCATAATCCAAAGCGAGGTCAGTCATGCACCCGATCAAAACCATTCTCGTCGCGATCAAGGATCTCGATGCCCGTACGCTCCCCGCCCTGCGCAAGGCCGTTCAGCTGGCCAAGGCGACCGGCGCATCGCTGGAACTGTTCCACGCGCTCTCGCAGACGGTGCTGATCGAAGCGCTCGATGCGCGCAAGATCAGCTTGCGCGAGTTCGAGGCCGAGCAAAGCGCCAAGGCCATGAAGCGCCTCAACACCCTCGCACAGCGCGTGCGCAAGCACGACGTCGAGGTGACCTGTGCCGTCGAGTGGGACTATCCGGCCGCGGAGGCGATCGTGCGGCGTGCCCTGAAGACCCGCTGTGACCTGATTGTCGCCGAGCGCCATGCCTCGAGGCACGTCGCGGGCTGGCTGTTGGCCTATACGGATTGGGAACTGCTGCGTCAGGCGCCCTGCCCGGTGCTGCTCGTCAAGACTTCAAAGCCCTATCACCGACCCACGGTGCTGACTGCCGTCGACCCGTTCCACGAGCATGCCAAGCCCGCGAGACTCGATGATGCCCTGCTGGCGATGAGCGGCACGCTCTCCAGCAGCCTCAAGGGATCGCTGCGCATCGTGCACTGCGTGCCGTCGGCGACGCTGGTGGCAGCCGGGTGGGCCAGCGGCCCTATCGTCGTAGACACGGGCAAAACCAGTCAACGATTGCAGCAGGCACGCAAGGCGCTCGCCGCCGAGGTGGCGCGCCACCCGCTGCCCTCACACAAGCTCGCCGTGCTCGAGGGAGCGCCCCGCGAGGCGTTGCCGCAGGCCGCCCGTGATTACAAAGCCAGTCTCGTCGTCATGGGCGCCATGTCGCGCAGCGGGCTGCAACGACTGCTCGTCGGCAATACCGCCGAGGCCGTGCTCGATCATCTGGCCTGTGACGTACTCGTCATGAAGCCGGGCAAGTTCCAGAGCAAGGTGCCACGCCGCACCCGCGGTGCACAGCTGATGGCGCTGCCCTCGGCGATGACGGGCTAAGGCGCCGGCTTCATCGCACGGGCATTACGGTGCGAGCCACAGCGCGAGCGCCGCTCCTGCGAGCGACAACACCACCGCCGGCGCTACCCGCGCGAGGTAGCGTCGGCCACCCGTAAATCCGGCGATCACGAGCTTGCTGAGCGCGTTGGTCGAGAGCGCCAGCAGAATGGCGAACACGGCCGTGGTGTCGCCCAGGTGCCCCTGACCGGCCAGAGTGCCGGCGGAGGCCGTCGCCGAATGCGCATCCGCGAAACCACTCAGCGCGATACCCCACACGGCGCCGAGAGCGCCGTACCGCTCATCAAGCCACGCCGCACCCCAGAGCACGGCGGTTACCGTCGCACTGAAAATCAACGCCTGCGTCGGCTGCAAGGCCCGTCCCAGCAACCGCTCACGAGGCTCCGCACTCTCGCTCGGGCCACGCCCCAGCACCGCTGCCACGTAGATCGCGTTGATCGCCGCCATGACGAACGCCGGAAGCCACCACTCGCGCAACAACTCGGGACGAACGACGGCGAGCACCAGTAACACCTGCACCGCCGTGGCGATGCAGGACAGCACGGCACCGGCTGCCGCCGCACGCAACAACTCGGGGGTGCGGCTCGCAAGCCCACCGAGCGAGGCGATGGTCGCCGAACTCGAGACAAATCCACCGAACAGACCGGCAAGAGGCAAGCCTCGATGAGGACCCAAGGCTCGCAACGCCACGTAACCCGCCGCGTTCAGCGCGAGCACCAGCACCGCCAGGGTCCACAAGGTCTTGAGGTTCACTACTCCGAAGCGATCAATCGGCTGCTCAGGCATGAGCGGTAACACCACGAGCACAGCTGCGGCCAGCAGCAGAAAATCGAGCAGTTCCTGATCGTTGAGCACCTCGCCTGCGAGGCGATGCAGCGGCCTGCGCAAGGCCAGCAGCAAGGCGATGACGACCCCGACTGCAGCCGCAAGCTGTGGCGCCAAAGTGGCTACTGCACCGAGCAAATACGTGGTGAAGAGCGTTATTTCGCTGGTGATGCCAATATCGGGACTGCGATCTTTGGCATACGCAAACAGCACGAGCGCAGCCACAAACATGCCGCCGACGATGACGAGGCCATATCCCGGGAACTGCATGGCAAGCGCCCCGGCGAGGGCGACGATGACATGGGTGCGCACACCACCTGCGCCCCCGAAATGAGGATCGGCTTTGCGCCGTTCGCGCTCGATGCCGATCAGCAAACCGACGCCGAGTGCGACCAGGATCTCGATAACCGTGGCGTACGTGAGACCGCTAGAAAGCATTAAGCGCCGTCAGCTCGCGGCCGAGTGACAACTGATGGATGGTCTCGGTGCCCTCGTACGTAATGACGCTCTCGAGGTTCAAGGCGTGACGGATCGCCGCATGGTCGGTGGTGATGCCTGCGCCACCCAGCAGATCGCGCGCATCGCGCGCCACGTCGATGGCTGCGCGGCAGTTGTTCCACTTGGCCAACGACACCTGCACCGGCGATAAGGTGCCGCGATCTTTGCGCCGAGCCATGTGCAGCGCGAGCACCTCGCCGAGCGAAATCCGGCGCGACATTTCCGCCAGACGAATCTGTACAGCCTGCGTGGCGGCCAGCGGACGGCCGAAGAGCACGCGCTCGCGCGTGTAGTGCAGTGCCTCACCGAGACAGGCTTGTGCGGCCCCCATGACGCCCCAGGCGATGCCAAAGCGCGCCTGAGTCAGACAACTGAGCGGTGCCTTGAGCCCCACACTGCTGCCGGGGAGCAGATTGGCCTCGGGGATACGAACGTCGTCGAAATACAGCGCGCCAGTCGCCGAGGCGCGTAACGACATCTTGCGCTCGATCTCGACCGTACTGAACCCGGGCATGCCTCGCTCGACCAGAAAGCCGCGCACGCCCTCGTCCGTCAGCGCCCAGACGATGGCCACATCGGCGAGCGGCGCATTGGTGATCCACATCTTTGAGCCGTTCAGGACCCAATCGCCACCCTGCCGCTTGGCGGTGGTGTTCATGTTGAGCGGATCCGAGCCGCCATGCGCCTCGGTGAGCCCGAAACAACCAATGATTTCGCCGCGGGCCATGCCCGGAAGCCAACGCTCACGCTGTTCGGGGCTGCCGTAGGTATGGATGGGATACATGCAGAGCGAAGACTGCACCGACACAAAACTGCGCAGCGCCGAATCGCCGCGTTCGAGTTCGCGACAAATCAGACCGTAACTCACGGCGTTGAGCCCAGCGCAGCCGTAGCCCTCGAGCGAGGAGCCGAGTAAACCGAGTCGGGCCATGGGCGCGATCAGCTCTCGCGGAAAAATGTGATCGGCAAAGCAGCGGCCAATGATCGATAGCACTTCCTCATCGACGAAGCGGGCGACCGAGTCGCGAACTAACCGCTCCTCGTCTTGCAGTTCATCTTCGATGCCAGCGATGTCCAAAGGATCGTGTGCCATGGGTTACCCGATCACGTTGTCGTTGCGCAGTTGAACGATCTCGTCCGTCGACAAGCCAAGGGCGACGAGCACCTCATCGGTGTGCTCACCCGGTTTTGCGAGCATGCCACCCTGCGACGGTCGCTGTCCGTTCATTTCGATGGGTAGCTTCGGCAGGCGCGTCTGCGTGCCATCGGGCAAGGTGGTCTCGCCGAGGCCGCCGCTCGCCGCCAGGTGCGGATCGTCGAACATTTCTTCGGGTTTGCCGATGGGGGCAAACGGCAGGCCCGTGTTCTCGAGTAGCGGCACCAGATCCGCTTTGCGGTAACCGCGAAACAGCTCGCGCACTTTGGGCAGCAAGTTCTCGCGCTGCAGCACGCGCTGCGAGTTGGTCTTCAAGGATTCATCGGCACCGAGTTCCGTGAGACCGAATGCCTGACAGAACTTCTGCCAGAGACCATCGGACACGATACCGACGAATACGTGCTCGCCATCGGCCGTTTCGAACACATCGTAGATCGCCCACGCCGAGATGCGCACCGGCATCGGCTTGGCCGGCTGCCCGGTGACCGCCATCTGCGCCATGTGCTGACCAACCAAATAGACCGTCGTCTCAAAGAGCGCACTGCTGACCTTCTGGCCACGCCCCGTGCGGTGCCGTTGCTCGATCGCCGCGAGCACGCCGATGACGCCGAACATGCCGCCCGTGACGTCAATCACGGAGGTGCCCGCACGCAGCGGGCGCCCCGGCGGACCGGTCATGTACGCCAAGCCACCCATCATCTGGGTAACCTCATCGAGCGCGGTGCGGTGCTCGTAAGGGCCAGACAGGAAGCCCTTCTCCGAGCAGTAGATCAGCCGCGGATTCGTCTGCGACAGGCTCTCGTAGCCGAGCCCCAGTTTGTCCATCGCACCGGTGCGAAAATTTTCGACCACCACATCAGCGGCATCGCAGAGCCGTCGGGCGAGCCCAAGTCCTCGCGGTGATTTCAGGTCGAGGCAGATGCTCTTCTTGTTGCGGTTGTACATGGGAAAGTAGCCGGCGCCCGAGCCGATCAGCTTGCGGGTGGAATCGCCGCCCGGCGGCTCCACACGGATGACCTCGGCACCGAGCTCGGTGAGGATTGCCCCCACCGCAGGACCCATCACCATATGTGTGAACTCGACGACCTTGATGCCATGCAGCGGCAGGCTGGTCGGATTCGGCAGATCGCTCATCGTTCTCTCCTCAGGCAGCAGACGCTGCCACGAACCCGAGCGGCAAGCCGGCGTCAGGCGTGAAACCGTACAGTGACTCGTTGGGCAGCGCCGCGCGCACGATGTCGCGCACCGCCAGCAGTTTGGGCAAATCGATACCCGTGCGCAGCCCCATGGCCTCGAGCATGAACACCAGATCCTCCGTCACGATGTTGCCGGAGGCGCCCGGCGCAAACGGGCAACCGCCGAGGCCACCGAGGGAACTGTCGAAGGTCGTGATGCCCTCCTCCAATCCCGCCATGACGTTGGCGAGCCCAAGGCCGCGCGTGTTGTGCAGGTGCAATCCCGACAGGGCGTGCTCGCCCACCGCGGCGCGCACCGCGCGCACGAGATCGCGAACCTGGCGCGGGTTGGCGTAACCCGTGGTGTCCGACAGGCCCACTTCGTCACAGCCCGCCGCCATCAGCGCCTCGGCGAGTTCCACCACCTTGCGTTGCGGCACCACGCCCTCGAGCGTGCAACCGAACGCGGTGGACAACCCACCCTCGAACTTGGGCCGACTCTCTGGCGGCAGGCTGCGCAGCAACGCCACGATGGCTCGGGTCTCCTCGAGCATTTGCGCGTGAGTACGGCGCACGTTCTTGAGGCTGTGCGTCTCCGACACCGACAGCGGCAGCGTGATCTTGTGGGCTCCGGCAGCCACGGCGGCCTCGGCTCCCTTCAAATTCGGCACCAGCACCGCGACCGTCAGGTTCGGGAGAGTGCGTGCAAACGCTACGACCTCGGCAGTATCCGCCAGCTGCGGCAGTAACTTGGCAGGCACGAAACTGCCGACCTCGATCTCAGTTACCCCGGCTGCGGCTTCGGCCGCGATCCACGCTTTCTTGGCCTCGAGCGGCATGATGCTCTGCACGCTCTGCAGTCCGTCCCGCGGGCCGACCTCGCTGATCAAAATGCCACTCACGCTACGCTCCCTGGTAGATCCACGGACGGGACCGTCGATCTTGGTCAATGAATTGTTGGATGGCGGTGCGATGCTTGAGAGTCAGATCGATGGCATCGAGCCCTTCGAGCAACATCTCGCGCGCCTCCCCCTCGAGCACGAACGGGTAATGCCGTTCGATACCCGCCGTCACCTCACCACGCTGCAAGTCGACGGTAACGCGATGCTCCTGCGGCGCTTCGCTGACCCACGCGGCCATCGCCGCGATGTCGCCGGCACCGAGCGCGACAGGCACGATGCCATTACGGATGCAGTTGCCGTGGAAGATCGGCGAAAAGCTCGGTGCGATGACCGCGCGGATACCGTATTCGTGCAACGCCCACACGGCGTGCTCACGACTCGAACCGCAACCGAAATTGCTGCCGCCCAACAGGATCCGCGTGTCCGCGTAGGCCGGCTGATTGAGCACGAACTCGGGGTTCGGCTCGCGTCCGCCGATGGCGGTATATCGCCACCCGGCAAACAGGCCTGCCGACAGACCCGTCTTGGAGACGGTCTTCATCTCGCGCGAGGGAATGATGATGTCGGTGTCAATGTTGTCGCGCAGCATCGGTGCTGCGACAGCCGTCATGACGGTGAACGCTTCCATCAGCGCCGCCCCCCGACGAGATCATCCCCGGCGAGATCATCCCCAGCGAGGTCATTCGCCCGGACGAGCGTTCGAGGGTCTGTGATTCGACCCATCACGGCACTCGCAGCGACCACCTCGGGGCTCGCGATATGCGTACGCGTCTCGGGTCCCTGCCGACTTTCAAAGTTGCGGTTGGTCGAGGAAATCACGCGCTGCCGGTGCCCGAAACTCTCGCCACCCGCGAAAAAACACATCGAGCAGCCGGCCTCGCGCCATTCAAAACCCGCCTCGCGAAAGATCACATCAAGGCCCTCGGCCTCCGCCTGGCGTTTGACCGACATGGACCCGGGCACGCAGATCGCGCGAACACCGCTCGCAACCCGGCGGCCACGCAGGATCGCAGCCGCACGGCGCAGATCGCTGAGGCGGCTGTTCGTGCACGAACCCAGGAAGGCTGCGCCGATCGGCAACTCGGCGAGGGCCTGCCCCGCCTCGAGGCCCATGTAGCCGAGGGCGCGCGCATGGGCCTCGATCGCCCCCCCCGCTGCCGCCGCCTCGGGCACCCGCCCCGTGATGGGCATCGCCTGCTGTGGGCTCGTGCCCCACGTCACCATGGGCGCCAGATCGCTCACGTCGAGGGTGATCTCGCGATCGAAGCGGGCGCCCTGGTCGCTGCGCAATTCGCGCCACTGACGCACCGCTTGATCCCACAGCGCTGCGCGGGGCGCGCATTCTCGACCTTTGAGGTAAGCGAAGGTCTTTTCGTCGGGAGCGATGAAGCCCGTGACCGCGGAAAATTCCGTCGCCATATTGCACAGCGTCAATCGGGCCTCGATGTCGAGGTCGCGAACCGTGCTGCCCGCAAACTCGACCGCATAACCGTTACCGCCCACCGACCCGTGCGCGCTGATCAAGGCCAGCGCCATATCCTTGGCAGTGACCCCCGGGGGCAAAACGCCCTCGAAGTTCACTCGCATCTGGCGCGGCCGCGCCATGCGCAACGTGCCGGTCGCGAGAGCGTGCTCGGCCTCGGTCGAGCCGATACCCCAGGCGAACGCCCCCAGGGCGCCCTGGGTACAGGTGTGACTGTCAGGACACACGACCGTAGCACCGGGCAGGACGATGCCAAGTTCGGGCGAAATCACATGGACGATGCCCTGCAGCGGATCACGCACATCAAAAAGCCGGATCCCGGCTTCACGCGCCGCCTCACGGGTTTCGAGGATGAACTGGCTCCCGCCCGGCATCAGGGTCGAATCGCCCCGCCCAGGCAAGGTGTCGACGATGTGATCCATCGTACAGAACACCCGACTGGGATCGAGTAAGGTCCGGCCGCTGTCGCGCAAGCTCTTGAGGGCCACGGAGCCGGTCCGCTCGTGCAGGAAGATTCGATCGATCGCGATCAGGGCGACGCCGCCGCCAAGGTCGCGGACGACGTGAGCCTCCCAAAGTTTGTCGAATAAAGTGCGTGCTGACATCGAAAATCTCTCGCGGTAATTATGCCTGTTGTCAACCTGTCCCGGGGCTGTCGACGAACCTCGATCACCCTCTGGCGGGCGCACCCGAAACACTCTAGGATTTTGCTCATCCACCTAGCGTTTACCTTGGAGCCCTACCGATGCGCTTGACTCGTTCTCTGTCACTGGCAAGCCTTGCCGCGCTGGCCGTCGTCGTCACGGCGCCCGCCACTCCGGCAACGCAAACCGCGACACCGCTGCCGCCCGTTGAAGCATTCGGCACGACGCCGGTCATCGACAACGTCTCGTTGTCGACCGACGGGCGATTCCTCGCCTCATCGTACTCGGGACAGAAGGTGTCCATCGTCATCCTCGACCGCAACGTCAAGAAGCTCACGCAGCGGATCGAGTTCGACCAGACCTTGAAGCTGCGCAGCATGGGGTTCATCAGCCCGAACCTCATCATTGCGGATTTCAGCATCACCTACACCGAGCGCGGTGACGAAGAGCAAAAGAGCGAGATCGGCGCCGTCTTTGCCATCAACGCGCTCGATGGTTCCTCGCGTCAGCTGCTCGAAGCCAAGACCAACAGCCGCATTGTGCCGAGCAGCGGCCGCTTCATCTCGCGCGTCGGCGCAGCACCAGGCGAAATCCTCATGTCGGCCAACGTGCTCGACAACGCCGCCGCGGGTGCTGCGGCCGCCAGTGCGGTCAACTCCGTGTTGAGCGTCGATCCGCTGACAGGCAAGTGGCGCATTATCGAAAAGGGTATTCGCAACACGGGCGCCTGGATGATCGATACGGAAGGAAAAATCCGCGCCCGTCTCGACTTCTATCGCAAGGACCAACGGCAGGAGCTGAAGGTCAAGCGCGGCGACGACTGGGAGACCGTGTTCGAGCACACCGACCCGGACTTCAGCATCGTCGGCCTCGGAGCCGACAACCAGTCCGCCCTCGCCCTCGGCGCCTCGGGCGGTGAGCGCGAGAGGCTGTGGAGTATCCCGTTCAGCGGCGGCGGAAAGCAGCCGCTGTTCCAGGATCCGAAGCACGACGTCGAAGGCACGGTCCGCGACATCTACGATCGCTCGCTGAAGGGCGTGCGCTTGGGCGGGCTCGAGCAGCGTGTGGAGTGGCTGGACTCCGCCGCCGAGGCCCGAGTTCGGGCTATCGAGGGCGCGCTGCCCGGCCGACGCATCGAGATTTTCGGCTATACGCCGGACGGCAAGCTCGTGCTCGCGTACGCGGTGAGCCGCAACCACCCGGGTGCTTATTACCTGGTCGACTTCAACACCAATCGTGCCGAGCTCGTCGGTCAGGAATATCCACAGCTTGCGAAGGTGCCGCTCGGCAAGGTCAGCAATATCACCTACCCCGCCCGCGACGGCTACCAGGTCCCGGCGTACCTGACCATGCCCGCGGGGCGTGAAGCCAAGGGTTTGCCGCTCGTCGTACTGCCGCATGGCGGCCCGCGCGCCCGCGACTCCGGCGTCGGCTTCGACTGGTGGTCGCAGTTCGTGGCCTCTCGCGGCTACGTGGTGTTGCAGCCCCAGTTCCGCGGCTCGACCGGCTTCGGCCAGAAGCATGAACTCGCTGGCTATCGCCAGTGGGGTCAACTGATGCAGCACGACGTGACCGACGGCGTGAAACACCTCATCGACCAAGGCATCGTCGACGCTGATCGGGTCTGCATTGCAGGCGCGAGCTACGGCGGCTACGCGGCGTTGGCCGGGGCGGCCTTTACGCCTGACCTCTACCGTTGCGCCGTGAGCGTGGCGGGCGTCTCGGATCTCGTCGAGATGCTGCGTTGGGAAGAGAACCGCTACGGTGTCGAATCGGGCGTGGTGAAGTTCTGGCGCAAGCACATTGGCAAGACGAGCGATCCCGACGTGGCGCAGTTCTCGCCGGCACGAGCGGCGGACAAGGTCACGGGCACGGTGCTGATGATGCACGGCGTCGACGACACCGTGGTGCCCTACGTGCAGACCGAGTTCATGGAAACGGCCATGAAACGCGCCAAGATCAAGCACGAAGTGTTTCAGCTGAAATCCGAGGACCACTGGCTGTCGCGCAGCCCGAGCCGCATCGAAATGCTCTCGCAACTCGATCGATTCCTCGACCAGCACATCGGCAAAGGCTACCGCGTCACCACCGAAGAGACGGTGGCCTCGCGCTAAGCGGCGTTCATGCGACCCGGGTGGGCAGTTGAATGCTCACCCGGGTTCCTCCCCCGTCGCGGGCCCCGATCGTCAACCGGGCTCCCATCTCGGTCGTTCGTCGTTGCATATTCGCCAGCCCTCGACCCCGGGGGTGTTCGGCAGCAATGCCACAACCGTTGTCCTCGACGACCAACTGAATGCCCTCTCGGGGTGCGAAATCGGCCGTAATTCGCAGTTCGGTGGCACCCGAATGCTTCAGTGCATTGGTGATGGCTTCTTGGACGACACGGAGCAAATTGAGCACCACTGCCGAAGGTTGCGCCGGTGCACCGTCGAGTGCGATCGCCCAGGAAAGTCGCAATCCACTGCCCGACACCCGCTGATCGAGGCGATACCGCAGGTCGCTCAAGGCCGCACCGAGATCGTCACCCGATCCTCGAAGGGTATCGACGAGCAGGTGCAGATCACTGACGCACTCCTGCAGCACTTCCCCGGCCTGTTGCGTAGTCAGACTGCCCCTCTCAAAGCGGATCCGCGCCGACGCCAACTGCGACCCCAACCCATCATGCATGTCCGCCAGCAACCGCTCGCGCTCAGCGAGTCGGGAACGCTCGCTCTCGAGTGCCAGCGCCTGAGCCCGTGCGCTGTCCAACCGTTTGACGTAGATGTCGAGTACGAGTGCGATGAACGCGCCGTTATTGACTGCGGCGAGGATGCCGAAGCCCACGGGAACGAATGAGGACACCATCACCTCGGAACTCGGCAGGACGTTGTCGCCAGTGACGAGGATCACGAGAGCTGCGAGCAGCAGAGCCATCGCCTGCACACCCATCAAGGCTGCGAGCAGCTTCGCGTTGCCGAGTCGCTGTTCGCGACCAAGTCGATAGGTGAGGCGTACAAACTCCATGCCCACAACGGAAATGACAACGGACAACGCCGCGATGAACAGCGGCACGGACCCGCTCACGAGCAGGAGTCCACCGAGCGCGGCAGCGAGCGACCCAAACATTGCGCCGAACCTGCGCCATCGCGGAGCGAGACCCGCCAGCAAGCGAATGGCGATGACCTTCGCAATGACGGAAGCTAAGACGATGACGCCCATGATCGCGGCGATACCTGGCCTGTCATCCAATGGCCCGAACACCGTTCCCGAAGACACAAGCGAATACACGGCACCGGCGACCCCGGTGGCACACCACAGATACACGGCGGTACTGCGCACCTGCCACAGCGTCACGAGAGCAATGAGCCCGAAGCCCGCCAGGAAGGCGGCCGAAATGACCAGCGATTGGGTTTCGGGGATGAGTGTCATACCAACCCGGGTTGTTGTTTCAAATGGTCGGGACGCCGAGATTTGAACTCGGGACCCCTTGCACCCCATGCAAGTGCGCTACCAGGCTGCGCCACGTCCCGACCGACCTTGAAACTCTGCGCGCGGATGATACCGCGTCTCGCTCAGCGCCGCAGGATGCGCAGGATGTCCTCGAGCTCGATACGCATCTGGCGCACGATCTGCTGACTCTGCGTGACATCGCTACGGGCTTCCTCGCCCTGCAACTTATTGCGTGCCCCGCCGATGGTGAACCCCTGTTCGTAGAGCAGCGCACGGATCTGCCGGATGATGATGACGTCCTGCCGCTGGTAATAGCGCCGGTTACCCCGACGCTTCACGGGCTTGAGCTGCGGGAACTCCTGCTCCCAATAGCGCAGAACGTGAGCCTTCACCCCACACAGTTCGGCCACCTCGCCTATGGCGAAGTAGCGCTTGCCGGGAATCGCCGGCAGCTCGTCGTTATTCTTGGCTTCCAACATACGCTTCGACGCGTGCCTTCAACTTTTGCCCCGGACGGAATGTGACCACCCGACGTGCGCTGATCGGTATTTCCTCACCGGTCTTCGGATTCCGACCGGGGCGCTGATTCTTGTCCCGCAAATCGAAATTACCGAAACCCGAGAGCTTGACCTGAGCGCCGCTCGAGAGTGCGGCCCGAACCTCTTCAAAAAAGAGATCGACGAGCTCGCGTGCCTCACGCTTGTTCAAACCCAACTGGTTGAACAGCGCCTCGGCCATTTCTGCTTTGGTCAACGCCATTGCGATGGTTTCTCTGTCTTATTCCCTGAACACCGCGCCGCAAGATGCGCGTAACGCGTCGCGAACCTGAGCCACGACACGATCGGCGTCCTCGTCGGTGAGGGTGCGATCTTTATCCTGCAAAATCAATCCTAGCGCAACACTTTTTCGTCCTGATTCGATGCCCGCACCGCGGTACACAT
>Ga0315900_10008001_pt1 | contig 13709 bp, 7 predicted proteins | sample LakEriMetagenome_FD_203521 | JGI IMG/M metagenome (GOLD analysis project Ga0315900, IMG submission 203521) | Freshwater fungal communities from buoy surface, Lake Erie, Ohio, United States - Buoy 12 MA114 | ecosystem: Environmental > Aquatic > Freshwater > Lake > Lake biofilm | place: USA: Lake...
CGCCCCCGGTGATCTTCTTCGTGAGCGTCTTCACGTCGACCCCGGCCAGGTCGATCTCGCCCCCGGTGATCTTCTTCGTGAGTGTCTTCACGTCGACCCCGGCCAGATCGATCTCGCCCCCGGTGATCTTCTTCGTGAGCGTCTTCACGTCGACCCCGGAGAGGTCGGCGGCCGGGCGGCCGCCTTGCCAAGCCGCCTCGACGGTGTGCCCCATGCCGATGTCGATGCTGACGCCCGACCCGACGTTGACGATCGCCTCGAACCCGGCATCCGCGACCGTCACACGCACGCCGGCAGCGGCGTTGAACAGCGTGCCGAACCGGGCCCCGTCGACGCGGATGAGGGCTCCCGGAACGACGTTGACGAAGGTCCCGAACCGGGCCCCGGAAAGGTCGATGATGCCGCCGAAGGAGCGGTTGACGAGCGTGTCGAACGCGGCGCCGGACAGGTCGATCGACCCCGCCTGATCCACGGAGGCGGTCTCCCCGACCGGAGCGCCGCACGGATCGGAGACGCAGTCCGCGGCCAGGAGGGATCGCGGTTCGCACCGCTCGACCGCGAGCACCCCGTGACCCGGGGTGCGGGATCTCCGACGCAGCCCCGCCGATCCTCGGGGAAGCGATGCCGGTGGACGCCGTAGTGCCATGGCGATCCCTCCGATCCTGTTGTGTGACCGACCCCAGGGGTCGATCGATGCCGACGCGAACGATCTCCAAGATGCCCCGCCCCATCCCACGTTCAGCGGGGGCGGCCGTCAAGGTGCAGCGCGGCGTCCGCCGCTGAAAAACAAGTGATCCCAGGGAAGTCTGGAGAGTTTGGGGCGCCTGGGCAAAGCTTTCGCGTTCAGGCGCGACGGCGGCGCGCTCCGGGCACGGTCGGACCGGGCGGCGCCCGCCGGGCATCTCCCGCGCGGGAACGGCTCCACGAACTGCTCTTGGCCCGCCGTGGGCCGATGGTGTCCGATGCTCGCACGGGCACGTGGTCGCCGCACCGGCTTCCGACGGCGCCCGGCGCAGGGGGTCCGCCATGGCCGGCGACACGAACGCCAACCGACTCGGTGTCTATGGATACGCCGTGATGTACCGCCTCCAGCCCGGAGGGCGCTGGCAGGTCGATCAGGACGAGGAGTATCGCGGCCTGCCCGCGCACTACCTCTCGCTCGCGGAGGCACTCGACCGCGTCGGATTCATGCGGTTGAAGAACGTCGAGGCGCGGGTCGCCGCCCTCGTCGCGGAGTCGGGGGACGAGGCGGAGAGCACCGACTCCGAAGCCTTCCGCTGACCCCCCTTCCAGTGGATGTCCCGCGTGGGCCCGATCCTCTCCGGATCGTGACGGCACACCGATTTCCGCCGGCGAAAGAGGCCGATTGAAGCCCGGCCGTCGCGCGTTCATCATTCGCATCTGGAACGCGCCGACCGGCATCGGGCCCGAAACTTTTCCGGCCCGGCGGCGTTCAAACGGAATCTCCGTGGCACCGTTTTCGGGGTGCCACGCCGCAGCGAGGTCATGCGATGCGCACCATTTCGGCCGGCGAGGCCCGCCGGGCCCTGGCAGCGATGGAACGGGGGTCGAAGACGCCGACCGGGGTCGGCACGTGGGTGAGGCGCGTCGCCGTGGCCCTCCTGATCCTGGCGCTGCTCACGCTGGCGTGGGGTTGGGCCGCCGGTTGGTTCTCCACGCCGGCACAGGTGGCCGAGGTGCGGGCGGTCATCCACCAGCAGATCGCCGACCTCGACAAGGTCGCCACGGGCCAGGTGCCCTACGGCGGCGGCCCCGACATGCGGAAGGTCTTCGGGAGCATGCGGGATCTTCCCGAGGACATGCGCGACAGGGTGCGCGGCGACATCGGCCGACTGATGGAGGCCACGGAACGGGCCCAGGTCAACTCCTACTTTCTCCTCCCGCCAGGGCAACGGCAGGCTGAACTCGACCGCCGCATCAAGGCGGAGCAGGATCGACGCAAGCAATTTTCCGCAGGCCGCGGAAACGGCGGTGGACGTCCCCCGGGAGGATCGGCACCCAACGGCGGACAGAACGCCCAGTCCGGCAAGGGGGGTGCGCAGGGAGGCCCAGGCGGTGGCGGCCGAGGGGGTGGCGGCGGGCCCGGAGGGGGTGGTGGCCCGCGCGGCGGCTTCTCGGAAGAGGATCGCAACAACCGCCGCAAGGCGGCGATCGACCACACCGATCCGGAACAGCGTTCGCGCCGCACCGAGTACCGTCGGCAGATGGACGAACGGCGGCAGCAGATGGGGATGGGGGGCGGCGGCCGTGGCGGCCGATGACGGCCGGTTGCGGCGGCCGCACGCGGGCTCACCGCTCCCCGGACCCCGGCTGACGCGACCCTGCCGGTCGGGCTGACCATTCCATCGGAACGATCCGCGCAGACTGGCCAAATCGGGTCGAGACTGCGGGCGGGGCTGCCCCGGGGACGATCTCTCCGCACACCCGGACGGGGCGCGCGGCGACGAGGCACGCATCGTCCCCCGGGCGCCATCGGGGATCCTGCGATGTGGATGCACGACGCCGACCAGTCGCGCTTTGCGAAGCGCGTGACGCGGAGTCATCCATGGAAACCGGAATGGCTGGACGCCACGCCGAGGCCACGGACGTTGTCGGTCGGCGCCGGAGGAGACGTCCTCCCGGCGAAGGCCAACGCCCGGGTGGCCCGAAGGGCGGTACGGAGGGGGAACACCGGCGCGGCGTTCCTTCCCACCCCGTTCCGCCTGCGACTCCAGCACGCGCGGCCGGTCCATCGCGGATGATCGAGCGAGGCGGGGCGGCCGACGCGCGGGCCGCCCCGCCCCTCCCCGAAGGCCCTCCACCGTACCGACCGGACCGTCCGCGCACCCGCCCGACGACGGCAGCGACTCCCCAGCACCACTCACCCGGACCGATCATCCCACCGTTCTCCAGGAGCTGACCCACCATGGCCCGGAAGTCTTCCCCCGCCCCCTCTCCCTTCGCCCACATCCGTGAACTCTTCACCGCCGCCGAACGGCGCGTGCTCGACTCGAGTTTCGGCTCCGCCCTCTCCAGCGCGACGCACGCCCGGATCCAAGCGGCGTCGCGTCAGGCCCGCACCCTGCGCGACAAGTGGCGCGATCTCGCGGCCGCCCAGGGGAGGAAGACCAAGCGTGCCAGCGCTGCGACGTCGAACGTGAACGCCCGCAGCCACGAGAAGGCGGACGCCTTCCAGGGGGCCGTCGAACGCCTCGAGCAGCGTCTGGCGGAACTGGTGGCCACCGTCGGCGCTGGCGGCGGCGGCAAGGGCACACACCCCAAGGCGAAGGCCCGCGACAAGAAGATCGCCGGCAGGGCCACGCGCCGCACGACGGCGAAGCCCGAGGCTCCGGCACCCGCCGCGCGCCGCCCCGCGCCGAAGGCGGCGGTCACGAAGAGCGTGGCTCCGGCGTTGCCGGTCCGGCCCGCGGCACCCGCGGCCCCGGCGGCACCGGCCGCGGCGACTCCCCGCACCCCCGCGAAGAAGACGATCTCCCGCAAGGCACGGGTGAATCGTGCCGCCCTCGTCCCGCAGGCGGGCACGCAGGGGGTGCGGCTCGACCTCGGCACGCAGCGCTCCGCCCGCACCGCGGCGAAGGCGAAGCGCTTCGAGATCCAGGGATCGAAGACGAAACGATCGGCGCATCTGGTCGCCACGGGGAAGCGCAACCAGGCCCGGCGTGACGGGCGGAAGCGCTGACACCCGTCGCGGTCAGCCGGTGGCCGCCTTCTTGACGGTCTGACGGAAGTCCCACGGCGCGACCGGCTCGGGCTGTGCCCACAGCCCGAGCCGCTGCGCGCGGGCCTGCTCCTGGAGCGTCTGGAGGGCGGGGTCCTGGGAGTAGTCGGCGTAGTGCCAGGCGTTGCCGGTGGCCACGAGGCGGCGGTTGACGTCGATGCCGTCGACCTGCATCCGTCCGATCCAGCGGCCGTAGCGGTCCTTCCCCTCCTCCTGCACCGTGACGGTCTTCCCGAAGACCAACTCCGCGAGCGACTCGCGCGCCACCTTGCCGTAGTCCTGTCCCAGTTCCGGGGCGTCGATCTCCGCCAGCCGCACCTTCTGCTGCGTGTTCGTCTCGTCGAGGCAGGTGACGGTGTCGCCGTCGTGGACACCCACCACCCGCCACACGTGGCTGGACCCCTGCCGCGCCGGCGGCGCGGCGGCGCCGGACGCGGCCGGCGCGGAGACGGGGGCCATCGGCGGATCGGCCGCCGGTGACGGTGCCGGGGGAAGGGACGGGGGGGACGGTTCGGCGGCGGCGGTCGGCGGCGGGGCGATCGAGGCCGCGGGGGTGGGCTCCCGCGCGGCCGCCACGGCTCCCGCGGTGCCGGCCATCACCGCGGGGGCGGCGCCGGCGAGCGACTGCCCGAGCGCGTCGTCTCCCGGGACCGACGACGCGGGGGGCACCGAAACCCACTGCGTGGGTGGCGGAGCCGGCGGCATGGGGAGGGGCGCCTGTGGCGGAGGCGGCGCCGCGAGCGTCGGCGCGGGACCGGGCCCGGACGGCGGCGCGAGCGGTTGGCCCGTCAGCGCCGGTGCCCCGGGGGGATACTGGTAGGCCACCGGGGCGGAGCGGACGTATTGCGGGAGATTCGTCGTGGCGAGGGGTGCCCCCTGCGTCCGGTAGTTCCACGCCGGTTGCACGGCGGGCGATCCGTAGGCCTGGATGCGGTTGACCTGGGTGCGGCTGGGCACCGCGGCCACGGCGAGCACCGGCGGCCCGGCCACATAGGTGAAGGTGTAGGTGGGTGCCACGTAGAGCGTGAGCGGCTTGCCGTCGGCGCCGATGCCCTGGTAGGGGATCGGTTGGGGCTGCCATCCCGCGGGGATCGCACCGCCGTGGATCACCGTGGCCGGCATGGCCCAGGCCTGGGCCACCGGCGGGAGCGATCCGGGCGCCGGGGTCGGCGCCGTCGCCGGCCCGCCGCCGGTCATCCAGGCGTTCGACGCCGGGGCCGACCCGCTCGGGGCGGTCTCCTCGGCTGCGGCCCGGAGGCCCGAACCCGCGACGACGAGGCAGGCGGCGAGCAGGGCCGCGCGCCATGGGGAAATCCCCTTTCCCCGGTCGCCCCGTTCCTGTCGTCTCCGGTGTCGCACGCCCGCATTCCCTCGCTGGACGACCTGCCCGACGCCGTCCTTCCGATCGGACGGATCGCGGGGCGGGATTCACCCCGCGATCCGGATTCGTCCGGTTTGCGGCACAATGGGTAATCCGGTCGGACTGGAGAGGGCGGAGTGGCCCTCCGGGATCGGGATGGAGGCCTGACGGTGTCGAAGCGGCAGGGCAGCGTCGACGGGACGGCCGGGGGGCGCTGCGCGCGGCGCAGCGTGCTGGCGGCGGCGGCGGGGCTCGCCGCTGTCGGCTTCCGCATCCCGGCCGTCGCGGCGCCGCCGAACGGCACCCACGACCCCGCCGTCCTCGAAGCGGCGGCACGGCGTGCGGGGCTGCGGACCTTCGTCGGCACCCGGCTCGTCCTGGCCACCGACCGCCCGCCGCGGGAGGGCGACGACGTGGACGGGCTGCCGGCGCTCTTCGCCGAGGCCGTCGAGTCCTGGCGGGCCCACTTCCACCTCGATGACCGGGAGACGAACGGCTGGCGGGCGTTCGCCTGCCTGATGTCCGACCGGGAGACCTTCCGCGCGGCGGGGCTTCTTCCGACCGACGGCTCGATCCCCGACTTCGCCCATGGGTTCTGCGACCGCAACCGGTTCTGGATCGACGATCAGTCGAACCCGGCCTACCGGCGCCACCTCCTGCTCCACGAGGGCGTACACGCCTTCACGATCACCCTCCGCGGACTCGCGACGCCGACCTGGTACACGGAGGGGATCGCCGAGTTCCTGGCGACCCATCGAATCGAGCGGGGGCGGTTCGTCCCCACGCCGATCCCGCGCCGCGCCGCCGACGTCGAGCAGCTCGGCCGGATCGAGACGCTGCGGCGCCTCCGGGCCGCGGGGGGCGTGCCCGGGCTCGCCGACGTCCTCGCCACGCCCCCCTCCCCGCGTCACGAGATCGGCGCGTACGCGGCGAGTTGGGCGGCGGTGGCGCTCCTCGCGCTCCACCCCGACCATGCGGAGCGATTCGCCGCGCTCGAAGCGGGCCCGCTCGACGCCCGGCTCGACGGCCGCCTCGCCTCCCTTCCCGGCTGGGACGCCGATCGCGCCGGCCGCGACTACGACGCCTTCACCGACGAGGTCGATTACGGTTTCGACTTCGCCCGGAGCCGCATCGACTGGAGCCCGGGGAGGCGGCTCGACGGGCGCACCTCGGCCCCCGTCGCGGCCGACCGGGGCTGGCAGCCGACCGGCGTCGCGCTCGCCCGGGGCGAACGGGTGGAGTTCGCCGGGAGGGGACGCGTTGCGGTGGGGCGGGCGGGCGACGTGGCGCTCGAGAGCACCGCGGACGGGATCTCGCTGCGCTGGTACCGCGGCCGTCCGCTCGGCCGGCTGCTCCTCGGGCAATGGGCCGGGCCGCCGGAGGGGGGCCGCCCCCGCTTCGTCGTCGTCGCCGAGGGCGCGCGGGGCCGCTTCGCCGCCCCCGTGGACGGCCCGCTCCAGGCGAAGATCAACGCCCCGCCGGGCGATCTGGCCTCGTTCTCCGGCTCGCTCGAGGTCCATGTCCGCCCCGATCGTGGCGACGGTTGAGTCCCGGTCCCCTTCCTTCACGGTGTCGCTTTCCCCCCCTCTCACCCCGCCGGTGCCCCCCGATGCCCCTGCCGCTCCCCTCCCTGTCGCGCCGTGCCTTTTCCCTCGCGCTGGCGTCGGGCCTCGCCGCCACGGCCCGGACCGCCCCGGCGGCGGACGCCGTCCGGCGGCGCGGTATTCCGCTCGGCTTCGACAACTTCGCGGTCCGTGCCATGGGCTGGAACGCGCGGCAGCTCGTCGATCATGCCGAGAAGCTCGGCTGCGACTCGGTGTTCATCACCGACTTCGGCCCCTTCGGCGGCCGCACCGACGACCACGCGCTCGCCGAGATCGGCCGCTACGCCGCCGACCGGGGGGTGGGCCTCGAGCTCGGCTCGTGGAGCATCTGCCCCGGCTCGACGACGTTCCGCAGGGACTGGGGCTCGGCCGAGGAGCATCTCGCCCTCGGCATCCGCATGGCCCGCGACCTCGGTTCGAAGGCCTTCCGCGTCATCCTCGGAAACCACCAGGACCGGCTCACCGAGGGGGGCATCGACGCCCGGATCGCCGACACGGTGAAGGTGCTCGTGGCCTGCCGCGGCAGGGCCCTCGACGCCGGCGTGAAGGTGGCGGTGGAGAACCACGCCGGCGACCTCCATTCGCGCGAGCTCCTGCGCCTCGTCGAGGAGGCGGGGCCGGACTTCGTCGGGGTGAACTTCGACTCCGGCAACGCGCTGTGGACGCTCGAGGATCCGCTCCGGGCCCTCGACACCCTCGCCCCCCACGTCCTCACCACGAGCCTCCGCGACGGCCAGATCTGGCCGAGCGAGAAGGGGGTGAAGGTGCAGTGGACGGCGATGGGGGAGGGGTGCCTCGACCTGCCCGCGTTCTTCGATCGCTTCGAGCGGCTGTGCCCGGGCGTCGTCGTCCACATCGAGACGATCTCCGGCTTCGCCCGCGAACTCCCCTACCTCGAACCGGATTTCTGGAAGGCCTTCCCGGGCATGCCGGCAGCCGATCTGGCCGCGTTCGAGGCCCTCGCCCGCCGGGGGCACGCCATCGATCCCTTCTCCCCGCCGGAGGGCGACGCGCGGAAGGGGGCCGAGCAGGCCTACCAGCTCGCCGACCTGGAACGCAGCATCCGCCACTGCCGCGACGTGCTCGGACTGGGCAAGCGCGCGTGACAGGCCGGCCACGTGCCGCGGGCTTTCGCCCGCGGCACGCGACCGGTCCTCCCGGAGTGTGTCAGGAGCCCGCGTGCACCGGGAACTCGCCGGCGGCGAGGCTGGGCAGGTTCGTCTGGCCCATCAGCCACAGGTCGACCGACCGGGCCGCCTCGCGCCCCTCGTGGATCGCCCACACGACGAGCGACTGGCCGCGGCGCATGTCGCCGGCGGCGAAGACACCTTCTCGGCTGGTCTTGTAGTCGGCGCCGGCCTTGACGTTGCCGCGGGCGTCGAGTTCGAGGCCGAGCTGCTGGATCGCCCCATGGCGCTCCGGACCGACGAAGCCCATCGCCAACAGCGCGAGCTGGCAGGGCCATTCCTGCTCGGAGCCCGCCAGCTCGCGGAACTTGAACTGCTTCGTCTCGGGGTCGCTGTACCACTCGATCCTCACCGTCTTCACGGCGCGGAGGTTGCCGTCGGCATCGCCGAGGAACTCCTTGGTGAGGATGCACCACTCGCGGCCGCAGCCCTCCTCGTGGGAGGAGCTCGTCCGCAGGATCACCGGCCACTGCGGCCACGGGGTGTTCGCCGGCCGCTCGTCTCGGCGCGGGTACTTGCCCACGTCGGGGGGCTGGGGGAGCAGTTCGAACTGCACCACCGACCTCGCACCCTGGCGGATGCTCGTGCCGTCACAGTCGCTGCCGGTGTCGCCGCCGCCGATCACCACCACGTCCTTGCCGGTCGCGAGGATCTGCCCCGGCACGTCGTCGCCGGCGTTGCGCCGGTTCTGCTGCGGGAGGAAGTCCATGGCGAAGTGGACGCCGCGCAGCTCCCGGCCGGGGATCGGCAGGTCGCGGCCGAGCGTCGAGCCCCCGGTGAGAAGGACGGCGTCGTACTCCTGCGTGAGCCGCTCGGCGGGCACGTCCACCCCGACGTCGACACCGCAGCGGAACTCGATCCCCTCCTCCTCCATGATCCGCACGCGCCGCAGGACGCGCGACTTCTCGAGCTTGAAATCGGGGATGCCGTACATCAGCAGTCCGCCCGGGCGGTCGGCCCGCTCGAAGAGGGTGACGAGATGGCCCGCCCGGTTGAGCTGCTGCGCGGCGGCCAGCCCCGCCGGACCGCTCCCCACCACCGCGACTCGCTTCCCCGTGCGCTCGAGCGGCGGCTGCGGCACCACCCAGCCCTCGTCGAAGGCCCGGTCGGCGATCGTCATCTCGATCTGCTTGATCGCCACCGGATCGGCGTTGATGCCGAGCACGCAGGCGGCCTCGCAGGGGGCGGGACAGACGCGCCCGGTGAACTCGGGGAAGTTGTTGGTGGCGTGGAGGCGCTGCGCCGCCTCGTGCCACTGCCCGCGGTACACCAGGTCGTTGAAGTCGGGGATGATGTTCCCCAGCGGGCAGCCGGTGTGGCAGAAGGGGACGCCGCAGTCCATGCAGCGTGCCCCCTGCGTCCGCACCTCCTCGGGGGGGAGGATGGTGAGGAACTCGTGATGGTGCCGGAGACGGTCGGCCACCGGCGCGTAGCCGGAGATCTTCCGATCGTACTTGAGAAAACCGCGCGGCTCACCCATGGACCTTCTCCTCCGCCCTGCGGGCCTCGTCCCGTTCCCGTTCCTGGAGCCTCGCCAGCTCGGCGAGCGCCCGCTTGTAATCGGTCGGCATGACCTTCACGAACCGCCCCCGTTCCTTCGACCATGCGTCGAGGATGGCCCGTCCGCGGGTGCTGCCGGTGTGCTCGACGTGCTTCCCGATCGTGGAGCGGACATACTCGGCGTCGCCGTCGTCGAGTGACTCGAGTTCCACCATCTCCATGTTGACGCGCGGGCGGAAGTGTCCGTCCGGATCCCACACGTAGGCGATCCCGCCGCTCATGCCGGCGGCGAAGTTCCGCCCTGTCTCCCCCAGGACCACCGCGCGGCCGCCGGTCATGTACTCGCAGCCGTGGTCGCCGACACCCTCGACCACCGCCTCGGCACCGCTGTTGCGGACGCAGAAGCGCTCGCCCGCGATGCCGCGGATGAAGACCTCGCCGGAGGTGGCCCCGTAGAGCACCACGTTCCCGGCGATGACGTTCTCCTCGGCGACGAAGCCGGCCTGCCGCGGGGGGCGGACGATGACGCGGCCGCCGGAGAGCCCCTTCGCGCAGTAGTCGTTGACGTCCCCCTCCACGCACACCGTCACGCCGGGCACGCCGAAGGCCATCAGGCTCTGGCCGGCGGTGCCGGTGAAATCGATGCGGATGGTGCCGTCGGGGAGCCCGGCGGCACCGTGGCGGCGGGTGATCTCGCTCGAGAGGATCGTGCCCACGGTGCGGTGGACGTTGCGGATGGGAAGTTCGAGCCGCACCGGCTTCCGTTCCTCGACGGCCGCCCGGCAGGCCGGCAGCAGGGTCGTCATGTCGAGCGACCCGTCGATGCCGTGATCCTGCGACTCGGCGCAGTGCGTCTTCACCCGCTCCGGCACCTCGGGCTTGTGGAGGATCGAGGAGAAGTCGAGCCCCTTCGCCTTCCAGTGGGCGATCGCGGCACGGGTGTCGAGCAGATCGACGCGCCCCACCATCTCCTGGATCGTGCGGAACCCGAGCCTCGCCATCAGCTCGCGCAGCTCCTCGGCCAGCAGGAAGAAGAAGTTGACGACGTGCTCCGGCTTGCCGGCGAAGCGTGCCCGCAATTCTGGATCCTGCGTGGCGATCCCCACCGGGCAGGTGTTGAGGTGGCACTTCCGCATCATGATGCACCCGATGACGACGAGCGCCCCCGTGGCGATGCCGAATTCCTCCGCCCCCAGGAGCGTGGCGATCGCCACGTCCTTCGCCGTGCGGATCATGCCGTCGGTCTGGACGACGATCCGGCCGCGCAGGTCGTTCATCACGAGCACCTGATGAGCCTCGGCGAGGCCGAGCTCCCACGGCAATCCGGCGTGCATGATCGATGTCTGCGGACTCGCGCCGGTGCCGCCGTCGTGCCCGGAGATGAGGACCACGTCGGCCTTCCCCTTGGAAACGCCCGCGGCCACCGTCCCCACCCCCACCTCGGCCACGAGCTTCACGCTCACGCGGGCGTGGTGGTTGGCGTTCTTGAGGTCGTGGATGAGCTGGGCGAGGTCCTCGATGGAGTAGATGTCGTGGTGCGGCGGCGGCGAGATCAGCCCGACGCCGGGCGTGCTGTGGCGGATGCGGGCGATCTCGCGGTCCACCTTGTGGCCCGGGAGTTGTCCCCCCTCGCCCGGCTTGGCCCCCTGGGCCATCTTGATCTGCAGCTCCTTGGCGTTGACCAGATAGAGGCTCGTGACCCCGAAGCGGCCGCTGGCCACCTGCTTGATCTTGGAGTTCTTGCTGTCGCCGGTGGGATCGGGGAGATAACGGACCGGATCCTCCCCCCCCTCGCCGGTGTTGCTCCAGCCGCCGAGCCGGTTCATGGCCACGGCGAGCGTCTCGTGGGCCTCCTTGGAGATCGAGCCGTACGACATCGCCCCGGTGGCGAAGCGCTTCACGATCTCCTTCGCCGGCTCCACCTCGTCGAGGGGGATCGGCTTCCCGGCCCACTTGAAGTCGAGGAGGCCGCGGAGCGTGAGGAGCTTCGTCTGCTGCTCGTCGATCAGCTTCTGGTACTTGCGGAACTCCTCCCGGCTGTCGATCTGCGTGGCACGCTGCAGCGTGGCGACGACGTCGGGGGAGAGGACGTGGGCCTCCCCCTTCCGCCGCCAGGCGTAGCGGCCGCCCACGTCGAGCTCGAGCGCCTGCGGCACCTGCGTCCGGGGCCAGGCGTGCTCGTGGCGGCGCAGCGTCTCCTCGGCCACGCCGTCGAGGCCGATGCCGCCGATGCGGCTGGCGGTGCGGGTGAAGAACTCGTCGACGAGGCCGCGGTCGAGCCCCACCGCTTCGAAGATCTGCGCGCCGCGGTAGCTCTGCTGCGTGGAGATGCCCATCTTGCTCATCACCTTGAGCAGCCCCTTCGTCGCCGCCTTGACGAAGTTCTTGTGGAGCTTCTCGCGCGGGTACTCGGCGTTGACGATCCCCTCGGCCCGCATCTGGTCGAGCGTGGCGAAGGCGAGCCAGGGGTTGACAGCCCCGGCGCCGTACCCGGTGAGCAGGGAGAAATGGTGCACCTCGCGTGCCTCGCCGGTCTCGACGACGATGCCGCACGCCGTCCGCGTCCCCTCGCGCACGAGATGGTGGTGCACGCCGGCCGTGGCCAGCAGCGCCGGCACCGCCGCCGCGTCTCGCGACGCCCCCCGGTCGGAGAGGACGAGGATGGTGACGCCGTCGGCGACCGCCCTCGAGGCCTCGGCGCGCAGGGCGTCGAGGCGTGCCCGCATCCCCGCGGCACCGCCGGAGGCGGGGAAGAGGAGCGAGAGCGTCCGCGCCGCGAGGCCGGGGGTGGCGGGGGATCCGGGCTGGCCCAGCGCCTTGATCCGGGCGCACTCGGCGTTGGTGATCACCGGCGTCTCCAGCCGCAGGAGGCGGCACTGCTCCGGCGCCGTCCCGAGCAGGTTCCCCTCGCCGCCGATCGTGGTGATCATCGAGGTGATGATCTCCTCGCGGATGGCGTCGAGGGGAGGATTGGTGACCTGTGCGAAGAGTTGCTTGAAGTAGTTGGCCAGCGGCTGGGGGCGGTCGGAGAGCACCGCCAGCGGCGTGTCGTTGCCCATCGAGCCGATCGGCTCGGCCCCGTCGGTGGCCATCGGGGCGAGGATCACCTTGAGATCCTCGAGCGTGTAGCCGTGGAGCCGCTGCAGTTCGAGGAGGCTCGCCCCCTCGCCCGCCACGCCGGCGGCATGCCAGGGATCGACCGACCGGGGCCCCGCGGCGCCGTCGCCGTCGGTGGCCTGCCCGACGGCGCGGCAGGCGGTCACCTCGGCCACGTCGGCCGGATCGGGCAGGGAGTCGAGGCGGACCTGGTTGGCGGTGATCCACTCGCGCCAGGGCCTCGCCGAGGCGAGCTTCCGCTTGATCTCGTCATCCTCGACGATCCGCCCCGCCTTCGTGTCGACGAGGAACATGCGCCCGGGACGCAGGCGCCCCTTCCGCACGACCTCGCCGGGGGGGAGTTGGAGGACGCCCGCCTCGCTCGCCATCACCACCAGGCCGTCCTTCATCTGCCACCAGCGTCCCGGCCGGAGGCCGTTGCGGTCGAGCGTGGCGCCGATGCGCGTGCCGTCGGTGAAGGCCAGCGCCGCCGGACCGTCCCAGGGCTCCATCAGGCAGGCCTGGAACTCGTAATAGGCCTTGAGGTCGTCGGCCAGACCGCCGTGCCCGCTCCAGGGCTCCGGGATGAGCATGCTCACCGCCTCCTCGATCGGCCGGCCGGCGAGCACGAGCAATTCGAGGACGTTGTCGAGCGTGGCGGAGTCGCTGCCGCCGGCACGGACCACCGGGAGGATCTTCCGCAGGTCGGGGCCGTACTCGGGGTGGGCGAGCATGCTCTCGCGCGCGTGCATCCAGTTGATGTTGCCCCGGACGGTGTTGATCTCGCCGTTGTGCGCGATGAAGCGGAAGGGGTGGGCGAGGTCCCAGGTGGGGAAGGTGTTGGTGCTGTAGCGCTGGTGCACGAGGGCCAGGGCCGAGACCATCCGCTCGTCGGCGAGGTCGGGGTAGTACTTCGCCACCTGGTCGGCGAGGAGCAGCCCCTTGTAGACGATCGTCCGCGCCGACAGCGAGCAGACGTAGGCGAACGTCTGCTCGGTCAGGCCGAGCTCCCCGAGCTCGATCTCGAAGCGCTTGCGGATCACGTACAGCTTCCATTCGAACCGGTCGCGCGGCGTCCCCTTCCCGCGCGCCACGAAGGCCTGGCGGACGGTCGGCTCGACGTCGCGGGCGGTGCCGCCGATGGAGCGGTTGTCGACCGGCACGCCGCGCCAGCCGAGGAACTCCTGGCCCTCCTCGCGGCAGAGGCGCTCGAAGAAGGCCTC